>Ga0272441_10009225_pt1 | contig 15318 bp, 13 predicted proteins | sample SSMProp6N_FD_193582 | JGI IMG/M metagenome (GOLD analysis project Ga0272441, IMG submission 193582) | Marine sediment archaeal communities from Little Sippewissett salt marsh, Falmouth, MA, United States - SSM-Prop-6N | ecosystem: Environmental > Aquatic > Marine > Wetlands > Sediment ... | reverse complement strand
CATACGTCTGATCAAACCGTCCACCAGTTCCGCGAAGCCGTAGGTCAACCCGGCACGCATATTCGCCACCGTATTGCGGCCAATCACCGTGGGCGGTTTCGAGATCTCGACCCGGGGGAGTTGGGCGCACTTCTCGAAGAGGACGTCCGCCGAAATCTGAAGCCCGGGAAAAATCACCCCGCCTCGGTATTCGGCATTGGCCGTGACCACGTCGAACGTGGTCGCCGTGCCGAAATCCACCAGGATCAGCGGGCCACCGTATTCCTCGACCGCGGCCACGGCGTTCACGATTCGGTCTGCGCCCACCTCCTTGGGGTTATCACACTGCAGCACCAAGCCGGTCTTGACCCCGGGCCCCACCATCACCGGCGTGACCCCAAACACGCCCTCGCTCACGCGCAGCAGCGCCGCGTTCAGTTGGGGCACCACACTCGATATGCAGCAGCCCGTGATGGATCCGAGGTCCGCCCCTTCCTGATGAAGAAGCATCGTGAACAGCATGCGCAACTCGTCCTTGGTGCGGTAGTTGTACGTGCACACCCGCCAATGCGCGCGCAACGTGTCGCCGTCATACAGCCCCAAGACGGCATTCGAGTTGCCGACGTCCATGACCAGTAGCATCACCCACGCTCCATCTCGAATCCTGGTTTCTCCCCGCTGTACGGGGGCATCTCCGGCCTTGAGATTCACCTCACCCGGTGGCCCGGGTACGGTCACTCGCAGGTGATAAGCAGAGAGAAGTCCACGGCCGGGGCCGAGTGTGTCAGCGCGCCCACGGAGATCACATGCACCCCTGTTTCCGCGATCTCCCGAAGCCTATCGAGCGTTGCGTTTCCGCTCGCTTCAAATACCACCTTCTTGCCTTGGCCCCGCTTCACGGCCTTACGCATATCCGCGATGCTCATGTTATCCAACATGATGGCATCCGCCCCGGCCTCAAGCGCCTCGTCGAGTTCCTCGATCGAGGTCACCTCGACCTCGATCTTCATGAGGTGGTGCACGCCTTGGGTGGCATTCTTCACGGCGTTGAGAATCCCGCCGGCCGCGGTGACGTGATTCTCCTTGATGACGACGCCGTTGAACAGGGAATGGCGGTGGTTGGTCCCGCCCCCGTGAACGACCGCCTGCTTCTCCAGGCGGCGCAACAATGGGGTCGTCTTCCGCGTATCGCAGATTTTCACCGGCAGGTCTTCGACGGCCGCGACATACTTCGAAGTCACGGTCGCGATCCCGGACAGATGCCGCACGAAATTCAGCGCCGTCCGTTCGGCCGTCAAGACGGCCCGCGTGTCCCCGCGAAACGTTGCCAACTCGTCGCCATTCCAGAACCGGGTGCCGTTGGCCAGCGAATCCCAGTCCGTCACGTTCGCCCGTGCAACGTCAAAGACCAACCGGAACACCTCGATCCCGCTCAGTACGCCATCCTGCTTCGCAAACAACCGCGCCCGGCACTGCGCGTCAGCCGGCACCGTCCTGTTTGTGGTGATATCTTCCTGGCCGATGTCTTCGGCCAACGCTTCCTTAATGAGTCTCTTCAATGATTCTAACATGGAGTAGCCCTTCCGCCTGAGTACGGGATCGTAGCACAAACCCGCGCAAAAAGCGACTGGCACGCCATTCCCAAGGTTCCCCGCCTTTGATCTCGATGCGGCGAATCATAGAGAATAAGCCCTTGTCTTCAGAGTAGATCGTTCGGCGGCCGTACCGAGAGAAGAGTACCAGGTATTGGTATCCTGTCGGAAGGCTGCGGTGCGGTTTTCTGCCGGATCACCGAGATGGGCGAACGACGATGCGGGGAAGAGAGAGGGCAGCACATGGTGCAGATTCCCCAGGGCCTCCGGTCTCATGAAGCCGCCAGACGCCCGAAGGTCGTGATTGGCTGGGCGGAGGACGTCGATCTGCCGGAGTGGGGCATTTCGTGCTTGCGCGCCAAGGTGGACACGGGCGCCCGCACAAGCGCGCTGCACGTCGAGGACCTCGCCGTGCTGGCCGACGGCCGGGTGCGTTTCCACGTCGTGGTCAACCGCAAGCATCCGCGCAAGCCTGTTGCCGTTTGCGCGCCGGTGGTCAAATGGGGCCGCGTCCGCTCAAGCACCGGGCACTACACCATGCGCTGTTTTGTCAAGACGCGTGTGCGCATCGGCAATGTCGAGAAGATCATCGAAGTCTCCCTCGTCTCCCGCGAGAAGATGCAGTACCGTATGCTGTTGGGCCGGACCGCCCTTGGCAAGGACTTCCTGGTGGACGTGAGTAAGCGCCACGCGCTGGCACGGAAATCAATACGCAAGAAGAAGATGAGGCGACCATGAGAATCGGTATCCTGAGCAGGATGCCCCGGTGCTACAGCACGCGCCGGCTCAAAGAGGCCGGGGCCGCAAGGGGCCACAAGGTCCAGGTGCTTGACACGCTCAAGTTCTCCATCTCATTGGAACAGGAAGAGCCGGGACTGTATTACCGCCATCGGCGGCTCCCGGATTTCGATGCCGTTATTCCGCGCATCGGTGCAGGGATCACGTTCTTCGGCGTCGCGGTGGTCAGGCAGTTCGAGCAGATGGGCATCTATGTCGCCAACGAATCGGTGGCCATAACGCGTTCGCGGGACAAGCTGCGCGCCACCCAGATACTCAGCCGGCATGACATCGGTATTCCATCGACGGAGTTCGTGCGCGACAAGGAAGACATCATTCCGGCCATCCGGCGCGTGGGCGGTGTGCCGGTCATCATCAAGGTGCTTGAAGGAACGCAGGGAGTCGGCGTCATTCTGGCGGAGAACGTGAAGATGGCGGAGGCGATCATCCAAACGCTTCAAGGGGCAAAACAGAATGTCCTCATCCAGAAGTTCGTGCGGGAAAGCCGGGGGCGCGACGTCCGCGCTTTGGTGGTAGGCGACAAGGTTGTGGCGGCGATGCGGCGCCAAGCCCAAGCGGACGAATTCCGCAGCAATGTGCACCGGGGTGGGTTTGTTCAGGGGCTGACGTTGGCGCCCGAATATGAGCGGACGGCGGTGCGTGCCGCACAGATTCTGGGCCTGCGCATTGCCGGTGTGGATATGCTGGAATCCGATGAGGGCCCCCAGGTGCTTGAGGTGAATTCGTCTCCAGGGCTCGAGGGCGTCGAGACGGCCACGGGCGTCGATGTTGCGGGCGCGATCCTCGAAAGCATCGAGAACCATGTGCTCTTCCCCGAGGTCGACCTGAAGCAACGGCTGCGCCTTACCGGAGGCTACGGAATTGCCGAGTTCCCGGTCCACGATATGCCGCAGTTGGAGGGGAAGCGCCTTCGCGACTGCGGTCTTTCTGAGCACAACATCTACGTTATGAGCATTACGCGTCACGACGCCGTCGTGCCCAATCCCAAACCGGACGACGTCATTCAAACCGGCGATGTCTTGCTCTGTTACGGGGACTTGCACGAATTGCGGGGCATAATGCCTGAGCGCAAACGCCGGAAGCGCAAGCCCAAGCGCCCAAGGAAGTAGACGGGCCCATCGAGGGCTCGCCCGGCGGACGGAGCGCACTGTGTCGGAAGAAGCACCCGCAAACGCCCGACGCTTGGCAAGACGGGACCCATAAACATGCCGCAGGTCATGCCGGGGTCGCGAACCGTCCCAGAAACAGGATGTTGCCCGTGGGCCTGTGGCGGATCAAGAACAGAAAGGGGTGGTCGGCGCGAAACACCGGCGCCGCTGGCGGTGGCGCTCCGGCCAGTGCCATGGCCACGCCCGTGGCTGCCGCGGCCTCCGTGCCTTCCTCGTTCACGTCCACAAAGGCCTTGTGCACCACGGCAGAGATGAAGAGATCGCGGTTGCCCGTCATGCCCGAGAAATCGGCGTGGCCCGGTGCGAAGGCCAACGGCATGCCCAGGCCGGACAGAATTCTGGCGAGGCTGAACGCCGACGTGGTCTTGAACTTCGGCAAGAAGACCTCGACCTGCTGTGGCCTCAAGTTCTTCAGCCACGCCTCGACCCCGGCCGGCGTCAACGAGCCCTCGATGCGGCGCAGTCCGCCCTTGTCGCGCGGGAGCACGACCACCATGGACAGGGCGTCGCCTTGGTAGGGCATCTCGACGGCCTGCACCGCCTCCGTCTCGGCGTAGGCAAACCGCTTCTCCTGGTGCATGAACGAGGTCTGCGCCGTCTCGAGCGGGGACACGTAGAACGGCGCCTCATGCGTGCGTTGCGGCTCAAACGGACTGGCCCAGCGCCCCTTGAAGTAGATGGCGTTGGTTAGAACGAGTCTGGTGAGCGCGTCCACGACGCCGGGTTTGAGCAGGTCGGTTATCTTGCCCTTCGTCTGCTGCTCGACCCACCGGTTGATCGTGATCCGCGCCTTCTCAGCGGCCCTTGCGAAATCGACGCTGTTCAGGTTGGCGCCATAATGCGTCTCGACCGTCTGCAGAAACTCCTCCAGGAACGTGTAACCTTCCTGCCCCCACAGCGCGTTCGCCACGTGCAGCGTGCAGCCGGACCCCTCGGCGGACGCCAAGTGCTTGGCCAGCGCCGCAAAGGCGGCATGCGTTGAAGCGTCCTCCCCGGGCAGATGGAGGGCGGCCCGCATCTGCGCCGCAGTCTCGCCGCGCGCGCCGGCATACGTCATGGCCAGCGCGCTCGAAATGCTGTACGGTGAGAAGAAGAGGTTCCCATCGCGGTCCTTCAGTTGCGCATAGAGATCCAGCGCGAACGCCGTGTTGCCTGCAACCATCCCTCTTGTATCCACGTTCCCGCTCCTTGCCTCAGGCCCCGCCAAAGCGCCAACACTCGCCAGCATCAACAACCCCAGCATCCCAACGACCCTTGCCTTTCTCATCGCGGCCACCTCCGTGTTTCTCCACGCCTCTATCATAGAACGAAAAGGCCGGGAAGGAAAGTCGTAATTCCTTGGCCGATTGGCGAGGCTGGTCAGCTGAGGCCCAAATGCTCCGTCATTGCGAGCGAAGCGAAGCAATCCCGCTCACATATCGCGTCATTTCCGGTCGAGATTGCTTCGCTTCGCTCGCAATGACGCAATCACATGCTTTTCACGCCAATCCGCTAAACAGTTACGAGAAGTCAAATGCATCGAGTACGCGGATTACCTTCGCGGGCGTGGGCTGAGACCATTGGACAAGAACGCTCCTGACTCGCGGGACGTTTGCGCTGTGGGGAAACGGGACAATCGGACCGATCCGGCCGATCTGTCGGAAGGCGCCGATTACGCCCTCTACCGGCCATTGGCTCAAGCTTGTGCGGAGAGGAGGCGAAGGCTTGCGGGCAATGCCTTGGCGTGCGTTCGGGGCCTTGAGTCCAACACCCAACGGCGATAGACTTACCGCCGCGATGCGAGTGTATGGGGTGTTTGGACGCCTGACATGAATGATCCGCACGAGATGAATCGGGCCTGCTGGAACGAAATGGCCCAGGGTTGGCGGGACAAGGCCGACCAGCGGGGCACGTGGCGTGAGTGCCCAGGCAACCCCATGCTCGTCTTCTCACCGGGTGAGATGAGTTTCTTGAACGACGTCCGGGCCAAGGACGTCTGCGTATTGGGCAGCGGCGACAATGAGGCGGTTTTCGCGTTGGCCGGGATGGGCGCCAGGGTCACCTCGGTGGATATTTCGGAACGGCAGTTGGAGGTGGCACAGGAACGCGCCGCCATCCTGGGACTGGATGTCTCGTTCCTCAGAGGCGACGTTGCGGATTTGCCGGGCCTTTCGGACGCCTGCTTCGATGTGGTCTACACGGGCGGACACGTGTCGGTGTGGATATCGAACATCGGCCGGTTCTACGCGGAGGCGGGGCGCATCCTGAGGCCGCAAGGTCTCTTCATCGTGAACGAATACCACCCGGTCCGGCGGATGTGGCATGAGAGCACTGGGCCTGAACCGAAACACCGGTACTTCAACCGAGGCCCTTACGAGTACCGCTCTGATGCGGGGCTCGCCCAGATCGAGTTCCACTGGACGGCGGCCGACCACGTTCAGGCCGTGGTGGACGCGGGCTGTGCCTTGGCCAGGGTGGACGAGTACGCTGAATGCAAGGAAGAGGAAGACTATTCGCGATGGGTGCCTGCTGCGCTGCCAATGCATCTGCTTATCGTGGGGCGCAAGACAGGCCAACCTTAGACAACACGGGACGGATTCTGCAATGCCAAGCAATCAAGATGTGGGGATCATGCGGGACTTGGCCACTCGCGTGGCTGAGATCGCCGCGCTGCCGGTACAGGATGAGAAGCGTGCCCTTTGGCGCAAGCTCAACGCGCTCAAGCCGGCCCGCCCCATGGTGATGATCGACCAGGTTTGCTGGAACGAGATGAACATCGGCGACGAGTTGACGCTGCGCTGCACGGGTTCCGAGTGCCGCGCCTACGAATACCGTCTGCGGCGTACGCTCTACCAGTGGAAGCATTTCCCTGTGGACATGGTGGTTGAACCCTTCGTGCGGGTGCCCAAAGCCATCTATAACTCGGGGTTCGGCATCGAGGTTCAGGAAGAGACCGCTGCGATGGATCCCACCAACGACGTCGTGGGGCACATGTTCTTCAACCAGTTCCAGACCGAGGATGACCTGGAGAAGATCCGCACGCCTCAGATCTCGCATGACCCGGCCGAGACCGGCCGCCGCGTGGCCGTGGCCCACGAACTCTTTGACGGACTGTTGGAGGTGCGGCCCGAGGGCGCGGACCCCTATTTGTCCTTGTGGGATCCCATCAGCACGTGGATGGGGGTGCAGAACGCGCTCTATGCCCTCATCGAACAGCCGGACCTTGTCCACGGACTGGTCGGTCGCGTGACGGACGGATACCTGAGCATGCTGGATCAGTTGGAGGAACAGGGGTTGCTGTGCGGACCCCAAACCCTGATCCACTGCACCGGCGCCCAAACCGACGAATTGCCGGCGCCCGGCTACGACCCCGAGCGGCCACGCACAAAGGATCTGTGGATGTTCGGCCTTGCACAGATGTTCTCGACGGTTTCACCCCAGATGTTCAAGGAATTCGAGGTGGATTACACCCGCCGCATCTGCGCGCGCTTCGGCTTGGTTTACTACGGGTGCTGCGACCCGTTGGAAGGTAAGATGAACGAGGTGCGCATGATTCCCAACGTCCGCAAGATCTCGATGAGCCCATGGGTCGAAGAGGAGCGCGGCGCCGCAGAGATTGGACGCGACTTCGTTTACTCCCGCAAGCCGAACCCGGCATTCGTCGCGGTCAACACCTTCGATCCGGAGCATGTGCGCGCGGATCTGCTCGCGACCCGCAGGGTTTGCGAGAAGCACGGCTGCCCACTCGAGTTTATCCTCAAGGACATCAGCACGGTACGCTACGAGCCAGCGCGCCTATCCCAGTGGGCCGAAGTCGCCATGCAAGTCGCTGGCGGCTGATGTCACTCACGCGGACGAGGAAGAACCAAGCCGAGAATAGCCGGGGGCATGGGGTAGGGTGCGCCAACGGCGAGCATGGCGCCGATAGCGCATCGCGGGATCCCGCCGCTCAGAACCGTGGCGCACGCTTGATCCCGTAGAAATTGGTTTCGCCCGGGGTGCGCCTAAAAGAAATCGGGGTCAGGGCTTCTTCCGTCGGGTTCTGTCCGGCAGGATACAGCAGGTAACGGGTCCCGGGCTTCGTGTCGAAGGCCAGGATCTCGCCGGTGACTCGAACCGGTTCGCTTGCGGCGTCAGGTGTCGCCAAGTCCACCTCTTGTACGCCGAACGGGTTCTTGACGCGGCACGGTCGACCGGCCTCGGAGGTAACGGCCACAAAAGGCACGCGCCCGCCCGCCAGTTTCGCCGTGACGAGGAAGGCGCCTTCGGCGCGGAGGTCCGCGAAATACACGTCGTGCCAGCGGTCTGGAATCGTCGGAAAAAGCTGGATGCAGCCGTTGTACGACTGCATGAGCATCTCCATGATGGCCGCCGCAGCCCCGAAGCCGGCCTCGAGCGTCATGGGCTCGTATTCGAACAGCGATACGCCGAACACGCGCGGGTCCCCGTTGACGTGGAACGTGTTGGGCGTAATGAATGAGTCCGCGTACAGGTCGAGCATGCGCCACGCCATGTTGCCGTATCCGGCGCGCGACGCAATCAACGACATCCACGGGAATGCCCAGCCCGTCCATTGGCCGGTCCCCTGGACGCGGATCTCGTGAAGTGAACCGCGAATCAAGGCGCGCTCGGCGTCCGTCCCGTCGCGCGTCAACACGCCCAGCGGATGGATCGCCATGAGGTGCGAATGGTGCCGGTGCGAGTGGGCCAGGGGCGTGCCGGCGCTCACGAGCAGGCGGTGGTTGCTTTGCGGATAATCCACCAATCCTTCGAGCACCTCGCGGACCCGGTCCGTTACCGCATCCTCGGTTTCAAGCACGCGATTGGATTCCAGAATCGCTTTGCCCAGGAAACGAATCAAGGCCAGGTCGCAATTGGGGTCCTGGCAGTACGCCCCGAATCCGCCTTCGCCCCACTCCGGGGAATAGCTTAACGGAATATGGAGCCTGCCGTCCTCGCCGGGTTCAAGGAGATTGGCATAGGTGAGAAACGCGAGGCGCATCATGGGCAGGGCCTGCTCCTGCAAGAACTGCCGGTCTTGCGAGTAGAGGAAATGCAGCCAGTAATGATGCGCGAGCCACGCTGCGTTGCCCGGCCAAAGCTCTACCCCCGAATACCCGAAGATGCGCTCACCCTTCGGCCCGATGGCGCAGCCGGACCAGAGGCCGTCGAAGCCGAAGAACGCGCGGCACTGCTTCTGCCAGCGCGGCAGGCACGCCGAAAACGTCCGGTACAGCGGCTCGCCGAGGTCCAAACGGTTCGCCGTGTAGATCGGCCAATAGGACTGCTGCACGTTCATATCCAGGTGGTAATCGCCGGCCCACGGCGGCATGCCGCCGTCGAGCGTCCACAGGCCCTGCAGCGTGATGGGGATCTTGCCTGGCCGCGACGAGCAGCCCAGCTTGTACATCTCGGCGTAGTACAGCGCCTCGAGGCGTGCGTCGGGAATGGTCAGGTACGAGCGCGTCCAGTAGTCGCCCCACCATCCACGGTGCGCGGCGACGTCCACGTCGGCCTTCGCGGCCAGCGCCTTGGCCGAGGCCAGCGGGTCGGCCGCATCCGCCGAAGACACCACCGAGAGCGCCACCGTGTGCGCGTCCTCCTCGCTGCTCTCGAACCGGCGCCACGCGATGGCGTATTCATAGCCCGAGGGCGCCTTGAGGCAGAGCGTGCCGCCGGTTTGGTCGGAGGTCGTCGTTGGGTCCGCATAGCCCCATCTTTTGAGCGTTTCCTTGGCGCCGTCATCCAGGTGTTCAAGGCTGAGCCGGCACTTCGCCTGGGCTGCGCTCTTCCCTTGCAGGCGCACCAGCACCACGTTCTGCCCGGCGTGGACCAGCAACTCGATCCGAACGCGCTCGCCGTCGACCTTGCCCGCGATCTCGGCCGTGGCTGAGTGAAGCCGAAGCCGCCCCGATTCCCACTCGAATCGTTGGCCGAAATCGATCTCGAGACGCGGCATCGGGAGCCGGGTCGGCCGCGGCCCCTCGCCGTACAGATGCTGGGTGCGCATGGCCTGCTCGGCTTCCTTCCGCTTCCCGTCTTCCACGAGTTGCCGGAGTTCCGGATAGGTGAGCTTGAGGGGCGTCTCGCGCGTTTCCCACGCATCGTACTTATCCAACGTGATTTTGAGCGGCGCCCCGTCCCCCCAGACCAGCGCGCCGATGTCGCCGTTGGCCAGCGGGATACCCGTCAACCACCGGGCCGGCGGCGCCTCCCAAACCAGGTCGTGCTGCGCCAAGAACTCCGCCGAAGGCAGCGGAACCGACAAACAACCGAGGATTGCCAAGAGCGATATGTTCACAACCATGTGCCTTTCCGTTCCGGTTCGTAGCCCCTTCAGGCGGTCTCATCCCAATGCGCCACCCGCTCTCAGTCAGGTCGTCCACCATGCCGATCACGGCCCGGAACTCCTCGATACCGGCCTTGACGAACTCTCGGCAAGAGGGCAATGGCCACGTCACCAAGTTATCTGAATTCAGTCTTCGCGTCCACCGCAGTCCAGGTATCCTTGCAGACGTGGCGCAGCAACCGGAAGCCGTCCGGCAGCACGTGGATTTCGGTGAACTGGCCGCGTGCGCCGGTCTCGGGGTCGGCGCGGAAGAACGCGTCGGTGGTGAGATACTCAATGTTGGGATAGTCGGGGTCGCGTTCATAGCTGGCGCGGTGGACGTGCCCGGCGACGTATAGAATTCGCTTGTCCGAAGCGCCAAGGACTTCCCGCAGGGCCTCGGCGTTTTCGAGCCGGCGGAACCGCTTGGACTCGTAGCCGCGTGTCTTGTGCAACACAGGGTAATGTGCGGCCACGATGAGCGGGCCTGGGCAGGCCTCGATCCTCTGGCCGACCGCAATGACGACTTCCTGGCTTACGTACCCGCGGGCGGAGAAGTGGCGGGGGCACACCGTGGGAACCACGACGACGGGCGTGCCTCCCGGTAGCGTCACCGGGCCGGGATGGCCTCGATCCGGCAGGAATTCCCCGAGGTGCTCTTCAAAACGCCCTTGGTTCTTCGCTCGATAGGTGTACACGTCGTGATTGCCCGGCATAAGCGTAACCGAGAGCCCGCGTGCTGCAAGGTTCTTGACGAATTCCCGTGCGCGCTGGAATTCCGCATGCGTAGCAGTGGATGCGAAATCGCCGGTAAGCAGCACGTCCTTCACGCCGGTAGCGGCCACGGTGTCTGCGAACGGCTCGGCCCGGTCCATAACGAAATGGTGACGCCGGCGCAGGATCACGGTGAGGTTGCCCCAGAAGCGCTTGTTCATAAGGCAAAATGGGTTGGTCACGACTTCCCAGAAGTGGAGGTCCGCAATGTGGATGAGGGTGTCTATGGGTTGCTGCGTATCAGACATCCGAAATCACCATGGCCGAGCCAGGATCGCCGCCTAGCGTAGCACCTCAGGGAGCTTGTCCAGCGGAATGCTCTCCTCTTGAACAACGAGCGTGGCGGCCTCGACCGCGGTGTAGACCGCCTGAATGCCATCGGTGAACGGCGGGGGCGCGTTGTAGAGGACCAGACTCCGGGGCGCGATCAGGGCCGCGGCCGTGTCTACATCCCCGATGCTGCGGATGCAGGGCACATAGTAGGTGTCCACCCAGGCGCGATCGTCATCGGGGTCAAACCGGTTCGCGTCGACGATGGTCCTCTGCGTTCGGCCGTCCACGGCACTGGCCAACAGGCACCACATCCCGCCCTCGCCAAGGCCAACGAGGTCAACGGTATCGCTCAGGTCGCGGCGGAAACGTAGGTAGGCCAGCGCGGTCAGCACATCTTGCACGCGATAGGCCGTATCTGTGGGCTGGAAGGTGTCCGCGAAACTGCCAACGGTCGCACGCCTCGTCCTACGTTGCGGCGCATGGTGTTCGCCAATCAGGAAGGCATCGATAACCATGACCGCTTTGCCTTGCGCCATCAGCCCTGCCACAAGAGGTCCCGGGGCGCCGTGTTCGAGGTCCGCCAAGGCGGCCTTACCCTGGCCGTGGACCACGAGCACCGAGTCTTGCACCTGGCCGTCATTCGATCGGTACAGGATGGCGGGTATGGCATCGCCCACGCAGCCGCGGCGCAACACCCAGCGCTCGACGACATAGCCCTCGTGTTCCTCAAAGCCGAGCCGCTCCGGGGCCAGGGCCTTGGGCTCCGGCACGCGGGTTCCGAGTACCAGGGCGAGGGCGTTGCCGTAATCAGCGCGGAATGATGCGATTTCCTCGCGGTTCTTGGGCAGGATCGCGCGCCATTTGGCCTGGTTCGCCGCGATGGTTTGTTTCACGACCTCGTCCCCAGTGGGCAGCCCGTCGGGGAGCTTGCCGTCCGGGAACACCCGGAGGTCCTCGACCTTCTCGACGGTATAGGGGGGCTCGGTGTAATCAGCCCATTGCTCGCCATCGCCCAACACCCACTTGCCGAAAAAGCGATACATAGCTTCGCGGCTGTCTTTGTTGTAGTTGTGCCCGGCGTCAATGTGGACGTTCGCGACGCGTTCCCCGGCGTCATACAGACGGAAAATGCTGCGGATGGCCGGGTATTCGACGCGGGGCGTCTCGCGCGTCCAATCGCCAGTCGCCGAGACGAGCAGCAGCGGCCGCGGCGCCATCAACGCGCCGATCTCCATGTTCGAGTTGTCGTAGCGGATGATGGGGGCGTTCTCGCAGATGCACCCGCCCTGCATGGTGCTCGATATCATATTCACGGGTGCGGCCACCTTGATTCGCGGGTCTACGGCCATGAGCGCGAAGGTCTGCGTGCCGCCGCCCGACGCCCCCGTGCACGCGATACGTTCGGGGTCCACATCCGGCAGCGATTCGAGGAAATCCACGGCCCGCATGCTGGACCAGAGCTGGATGGCGAACGGATGAATCCCCCACAGCTTCTCGGCCGGGTCCGCCCACCCATGCTTCTCGAATTGCAGGCTGTCGTTGTAGCCCACCATGTCGTAGCTGAAAACCACCATTCCCATGCGCGCCAACGTGATACACCGGCTCGGCACGCCCCCGCGTTTGGGATCGTCCTCGATGCGGCCGTGTTCCCAATGCCCGTGCGGGCAGACCACGCCCGGGAACGGTCCGGCGCCAACAGGGCGATACAAATTACCCGTAACGAGGAACCCGGGCCGCGCCTCGAAATGCACCTTCTCGACCGCGTAGTCGTCGCGCGTGATGCGGCCGAAGATGTTCGCGTTCAGCGGATTGCGCTCGGGTAACGGGACCAGGCCGGACGAGAGCAGGATGCGTTGGCGCAGTCTCGCGGCAAAGGCCTCCCAGTCCTCGCGGGACGCGAACTCGGGCATGGTGTACACCGTGTCCGTATGCCGGACGGTCTCGGCGCGCTGGTCGCGGACGGCCTGCGGCTGGTCCGACACGCGCATGTGGCCCATAGCGTTCTGCGGGCGAAACCGCTCGTTGACGCTCAAGGCTATCGCCGCAACGGTGTCCCCCAAACTCACCGCGACCTTCCCGGACTTCAAGTCCAACTTGCCGGCGTTGAGCCAGTCATACGCGTGTTTCTTCTTGCCCTCATTCGCGGCTTCGAGTTCTTTCCCGGCGATGGTGATGGCGGCCGGTTCATCATCCTTCGCCCAGACCCAGACGTGGTACGTACCCGCGTTGGCAATCGCCACGCCGGCATCCTCGATCTCATACGCGTTCAGCCAGATCACGTTGGGTTCTCCTGCGGCAACGGCGAACCAGGACACCGCTCCCGCCAACAGTCCAATGGTCAGCATGTGGAATCTCCCGTATCCCTTGTGGGAGAAAAGGATACATCCTTCCGCGGCGAAAATACAGCCCATCGAACGTCAGGCTGGCGCACAAGCAGGCGGGTGGGTCCTCTTGGCGGGGTGCTTGTGAAAGCGCCGGAAGCTGCTCTTCAAGACGTCGGGCCTCGGCAGTCCATAGAGGGCCGGGGTCTCTCCCTACTTCTCCCAATCTTCCACGTGCAATCCCGCGACCCGTCCGAACTCCGAGACGTTGTGCGTTACGAGCGTCAGGCCGCTTGCCAAGGCGGTGGAGGCGATTATGAGGTCGTTGGGCCCGATGAGTCTGCCCGCGGCTTCCAGTTCCACACGCACGCGGGCGTAATGCAGGGCCGCTTGATCGTCGAAGGGCAAACTGGCAAACCGCGATGTGAAGGTGCGGACGGCTCTAAGGTTCTCGGTCTTCCGGGCGCTCAAGAGCGCCCCAAAGAGCAACTCGGCGACCACGATAGAGCATAGAACGACCTCTGTGGGCTTGGTCCTACGCAATTGTTCGGCGACGCGAGGACTGCTTCCGCGTAACAGGCCCACGCAGGCATTTGTATCGAGAAGATACTTCATCCAAGCGCTTCGCGCCTTTCATACTCTCCCTGCAATGGCCGCGTGAATGTTGGGTCGTCAATGCTGCCCACTATCTGCTCAAGAAAACCTTCCGGCCAAGAGCGTCCATGCTCGGATTCGGCCGCATGCACGACCAGTACGACGTCCACCTCCGATTCCGGGATGCCCGTCGCCACATGCAGGTCAAGCATACCCTCGGAATTGGTGTTGGACCTTATCTGGATACTGACCATGGCCTTCGTGCTCCTCGGAGACTACCACCGTACCACCCATCTTGCTTATACCAAATCACTTTGCATGATACAACGCGCGTAGCGAACAGGATGCGTGGGCCGTCCATGGGGATACAGTGCTCTGACCTTGGGCCGCGGGGGCTAGCCCTGCACGCTTTCGGCGTCCTCGACAACCACGGCGGTGCCATACACCATCAACTCTGCGGCGCCTTGCATGATGGCCGACGTGCCGAAGCGGACATCGACGATGGCGTTGGCCCCCAGGCCCTTGGCCTCCTCGATCATGCGGTCGATGGCCTGCTCGCGGGACTCGGCGAGCATCTTCGTGTACTCGTTGACCTCCCCACCCACGATGTTGCGCAGCACGGCCTGAATGTCTTTGCCAATGTGGCGCGCCCGGATGGTGTTCCCGCGCACGAGGCCGAGGGTCTTCACGATTCGTTTGCCGTGAATTACGGACGATGTAGCTACAATCACCGTTTCACCTCCTTGCTATAGCGATCCGTCTTGGCCACAAAGAGCCGCTCGCGCAGAATCGACACAAACACAACGGCCAACCCCACGACGGGGGTTGCCACGAGCAGCTTCTCGAGCACGGACCCCCAAGGCTCCGTGAGAAAGACGTAGATCCCCCACGCGGCAAGCGCCGCCGCGCCCAGGATGACCACGAGCCACCCGGTCTGCCGTTCAATCCGGTTGTACACGCCCTCGATAAACGTGTCCCAGACCTCTTCGGGGGGCGGTTCGACCTCCAAACCTGAAGCAGCATTGATCAATCGTTTCATCCGCTCAAACTCCTCCCGGCACGTCTTGCACGAACGCAGATGGCCTTCGAGCCTCTCTCTATTATCATCGCTAAGCTCATGGTCCAGGTAACCGGACATCAAGGGCTGGATGGCCTCGCAGTCTTCTCGCATCATGTCACCTCATACCTCCTCCAGCAGGTTGCGCAGACTCACCCGCGCCGCGTGCAGGCGCGACATGACCGTACCCGCGGGGATGCCCAGGCAGGCCGCGATCTCGGCGTATGAGAGTTCCTCGATATGCCTGAGGACGAGAATCTCGCGGTGCTTAGGGGACAGTCGCCCGATGGCCCGGACGATGGCCCCGCGCAGCTCGTTGAGTTCCGCGTCGCGTGCCGGGTCGCTGCCGGCGTCAACGATTTCGTAGCCGCCCTCGGCCAGGGCCGTCAGCGAGACTTCTCCGCGCCGTTTCTTTTTCTTCAAATGGTTGAGACACGCGTTCTTGATAATACGG
>Ga0272441_10009224_pt1 | contig 15319 bp, 12 predicted proteins | sample SSMProp6N_FD_193582 | JGI IMG/M metagenome (GOLD analysis project Ga0272441, IMG submission 193582) | Marine sediment archaeal communities from Little Sippewissett salt marsh, Falmouth, MA, United States - SSM-Prop-6N | ecosystem: Environmental > Aquatic > Marine > Wetlands > Sediment ... | reverse complement strand
GGGCGCAGCGGAATCAAAGCGGATCGCCTTGGCAAAGGCTTGTTTGGCTTGTGCTGTTTTTATCTGGGCCAGGTAGGCAAATCCCAGCACGGTCATCGTATGCGCCAGGTCCGGCCGAAGCTCTGCCGCCCGCTGGGCTGCCGTCAGGGCTTGGTTTCGCTCCCCCCTGGACAGGTAAAGCTCCGACAGCCGGGCCCAGGCCAGGGCATTATTTGGATCCTTTTGCGTAGCTGAACGAACACTGGCAAGGGCGCCGTCAAGATCGAAAAAAGCCTGCTGCACATAGGCATTGGCCATATCAACGCCGCTGCTGACCGGTGATTGGGCCATCGCCTGATCGATCAGGTGGCGCGCTTTTTCTCTATTATTTTGAACCACTGCGGTAACTGCCAGAAGGGCCAGGGCATCGCCCCGCTGCGACTCGGATGACTGTACCTGTTGAAGATCGACCGTGGCCGCATCCACGCGACCCACGGAAAGCCTCAGTGCGGCCCGATATAGCAAAAACCGGGGGTCGTTGACGGTGTCGGGAATCTCCTCAAGTTCGCTAAAGGCTTCAAGCAGACGGCCCTTGCGCCATGCGTCGACCGATTGTCGGGCAGCCGCGCACCAGCCTTCATCGCAGGGAAAGTCATCAGGTTTAAAATCGATCACGGCCGGATAGTAAAGGCTCCACCGAACGGCATCCCGGGGATGCACCACGGCCACCTGAACCGGCAGCTGGTTGGCCGCTGCGCGCACAGACTGGTTCTTGGTCATGAGGATGCTGCCTTGCGGGTTAAACACGCGCATACGACCCTCGAAAAGCGAAAACATCGTCTGATCGGCATCCACGCGGGCAACAAACTCGGTCCCTTCCACCGCCCCGTTCACAAAGGGCGTCACCAAATGGAGACTGCGATGCACCCGGCTGAAAAAGTGCACCGCGCCCGTGATCAATTCGATCAAAAACGGCTGTTCTTTTTCAGCCGCACTGAAGATAAGCGTGGTGTGTTGGTCGACCCGCAGTGTGCTCTCATTTTTCAGAACGAATGCGGCGCGGCTGTTCGTGCCCACCTTGATCCTATCACCGGCATGAAAGCGATCTTCCAAGCGAACCGTCTCCCATTGTTGACTCGCTTTCCTGCGCACCTGAACCCGGCCCTGTATGGACACGACACTGGCGACCCATTCGGTCTCCATTGCTGTTTGGCCAACTGCCCGTTGAGGAATCATCAGGGCAACAATGAGGATCCATAACGCCAGTGCCGGTCGGAAACCGACCTTCCCTCCACCGAGTTTTTTCCATCCCATCATTTTTTGCACCCCTGTATGCTATTTCTGCCCCATGATCACCGTCCCATCCCAAGTCTCATCCGGAGGGTTCTGTTTGAATGCTTCACATCGTTTTTTGTAAAAAATTGAAGGGCCATCGGCACGATAGGTGGACAAGGTCCGTTCAAAGGCGTCGATCGCCTCATCCCAGTGTTTGTTCCGGTAGGCATGAAGGCCCTCTTCAAAGCAGCTGCAAAGCTGGTGTTGCTCCTTGCTGCTATCTTTTGCGTAACCCATCAATTCATGAATCACGACCGCATTGGATTTGCCGAACAAGAGAAATTCGCCAAGCCCGCGGGTCATAAAGCCGTCCAGCAGGTACAGGACTTGATCAGACACCAGCGTCTGCGTGCCGAGATATTTGTTCAAGCTTTCCATACGCGAAGCGGTATTCACAATGTCCCCTACCGGGCGATACTCGTAATGATCGACGGCACCGATGCTGCCAATCAGAATGTGTCCTGCATGCATCCCAATTCGGGTCTGAAGTTTGATTTGTTCATTTTCCCGATTGAATGCGTTGATTGCCTGGACGATGCCCATGGCCGCGTGACATGCGGCCGTCCTCAACGTCGCATCCGGGTTGGCTTTTGCCCATATTGCCATCATGGAGTCACCCACCACATCGGAAACGATGCCACCGAATTTTTTAACCGGAACAAAAAGCTTCTCGTAGTATCTGTTCATGAACCGGCTTAATTCCTTGGGATCCATCATCTCTGAAAGCGCAGCATATTGCTGCGCATCGGTATACAGGCAAATACCGTAAACAACCTTGCTGGTGGCATTGATGTCTCCGATATTTTTAGCCAATTGATCGATTACCGGGTCCGGTAGAAAATAACCGAACGCTTTTCGAATCCCTTCACGTTCCTTGGAGGCAATACAGTAGCGGCAGACGACCGTTCCGAAAAGTGCCAACGGTGTCAGGATGAACAGGGGAATGAAAACGGGAATCCAGATGGCCTGCGTGTTGAAAAAAGCCATCGCCGTGGCCAGGTAAAGGGCACTCAGGCCGATGACACTCAGGGTGGCGATGCCCATCGACAAAGAAAAACAGATCAGCCCCAGCAACAAACCGAATGAAAAGACAATAAACAGATGCATGGGCCATTCCAAAGGCGTCAACAGGCGGTCCTCGATCAGATTGGCAAAGGCCGTTGCCGCTATCTCCACACCGCTGATGTCGATGCCGTTTTTTTGCGAAAAAACAGTATGATAGCCATCCTGATGCTGGGGCCGCAGGTTTTCGGACAGTCCCACGAATACGACTTTACCTTCAAATCCGGTTGACGTTTCAGTTGCATTGCCCTTCACACTGTCGGGACGGTTTTGGCCTTTCAATACCTTGTGATACGCCAGGGTATGAATGGTTCCGGCCGGACCATAAAAATCCAAGTATCTGCTGTTCTTGCCCTGGAACATCCGAATAAGACCGCTCAGCATTCTCCGCTCGAAGGGGCCCCGAAGGGGCTTTTCTTTGGAATCAAGTACGTTAAGCATCGCTTGGGCGATCAACGATTCACGCTGGAATATTTCACGGAAAGCAATCAATGTTTCTTCTACCCCGCGCTGGAACGCGATCTCATCCCATTGCGCAAGTATGGCTGGATCGCGATTGGAATGCACATTGTTGAAAAGATGGTAAAAAGAACCGTAGTGGCTGGATGCATAGATGAAAAAAGCGACTACCGGCAGTGTCGGTGCATTCCCAGCACCGGCTTTGAACATCCAGAATTGGCTGAGTTGAACGGGAACCTTTGGCAGGGGAAAGGGTGCCAGCGCCAAGGCTGACAGCGCCAGGGGAGCAATCGGAGGAACCAGGGTTTCAATATTTAGATCCGCAAGATACTTCCCACGCGAATCGGTAATGGGGACTTTTTCCTGCCGGATGGCCTCGCAAAGAACGACCTTCGCTGCATCGGCAACGGCCGTTCCAAACGCCTTATCCGCATCGGCGTCGTGGGCTTCATCAAACAGCAGGTCGAATATGATAACCGCCGCCCCTTGCCGGGAAAGCGTTTGAACCAATTGCGCATGCAGCGTACGCGGCCATTTCTGTGTTTTTCTGGAAAGATTGAGCGCCTCCGCCGAGTCTCGATCCAGCGAAACAATCAGCACTTCCGAAGGGGGGCGACGCGCACCCCGGAGGAAAAAAAGCAGTTTGAGCCCGAAATGCTCCTGCAGATCCAAGGAGAATGGCGGAATGGACAGGAGGACGCCTAGCAGGCCTGCTCCAAAACTGATCCCTAAGGTTTTTACGGATCGAGACATCGCCAATGCCTGCGTCTGTTGCGTTTGAACCGCGATAGCGAGCGCATTCCTCGCCGCTTGCGGGGGGGGTTGGCGAGCGAACTGAAAATAGACCTTCATCCTTACGGTGCTGCGCAGCACTGCCGTTTCAGGCAGAACATTTCCCGCGGCTTGCCGCGGGGAGAGTTCAACCCGAAACAAGGCAGCAACGCCGAGAAAATACTCCCAGAAGCCCCTTGCCGTTATGCGTCGACAGAAATTTTCACGGCAACAAGCGTTTCGATATCCGGTATCCTTCCATTCGAAGTATGGAACGATTATCGATACCCGCACATTGAATGCACCACTGTTGGCGCTGTGGCGTCGATCATGTAGGTTGGCAACTATTCGATAATATAAAAAACATATTAATCGTGAGGGGCTTTACTTTTTCTCAATCAATTTCAGATAGAAAGGAATGCGTCCACGTGGAGGAATCGCTGTATAGGAGCGCTGTCGTAATTTTATCAAATCAGGAAGACAGATGCCGCGGCAGCTAAGCGCGTATAGCATAATTTTCTATCACCATCGCCGTTCGCTGTCAATGTCATGATCGGTTATCGCTTCGCATAGGAAGAAACAGGTACTGGCTTGATATAAATTCACGTCCCCACAGAACAGGAGCATTGCTGGTCGCGCACGAAAGGCGGGAATCGAGATGCATGTTCGGCATCGCTCTTGAATAAAAAACGGGGCCGTGTCGATGTTTGCGACATTGCCCCGCTTAATCAACCGATAGGGTGAATCAGGAGAATTACGTTGCCTTTGGATGGCATTTGGTGCACGTTTGCGGTGCCGCCTTGGTCTTATTCTTCTTGTTGAAGGCCTTGTGACACTTAATGCAGTTTTCGTGGATGGCCTCGGCGTGGTACTCCATCTCTTTAGCGGCGATCTCCTTCTTGGAAGCCTTTTTGGCCTTCAGCTCTTTTTTCAGATCGCCAGGCATCTGCCCGGGAATCTTGTGGCACACGATGCAGCCCTGCACATCATCGCCAATCGCCAGGTCGTTCAAGGGCTTGCCCTTGGCGTCGTGGTGACATTCACCGCAACCGATTTTGTACTCTTCGTTGTGCTTCTTGTGGCTGAACGTCACAATGGCCTTGGTGTGTTCGCTGTAAGCCTTGTTTTCCATCTTGATCTCGTCCTGAACCGTCGTGCCCGCATAAATGGAGCCCGCGGCGAACATGATGGCCACACAGACAGCTGCCAATACGATACCATTTCTTTTGCCCATAACCTCCACTCTCCTCTTGCATGATTGGTTAAACACCCTTTATCACTCTGGCTGAAATTTCTATCAATCCTAATGCGCTCTGTCAATGGGAATTGAAACTACCGTTTATTTGCTTATTTTCAAATAGTTATTAAATAATCGCGGGCTGATCCGGCAGTATGGGTCGACGTCCGCCACCATTTCGATGCCCGAAATCAGTGCTTTAACGACGGGGAGATACAGAGCTGTGCGGGCACTATGCACATAAGCGCGTCATGTTCTGGTGTACGGCGGTTACTTGCCGTTGCTAGCCGCTGTCTTCTTCAGGCCTATCAAGAAATGGTACCATACATATTTCGGAGCAGATCATGGCTCGCTGGCGCTCTCGGCTTCAGCAGCTGGTTTAGGCACTTCTTTTTTCTTGCCGAAAATTCGGGCACCGACGATACTGATTTCATACAGCAGCATCAACGGCAGGGCCATCATGATCTGCGTCACCACGTCAGGGGGTGTCAAAATGGCGGCTCCCACGAAAAAGAGCAGCAACGCGTATTTGCGATTTTTCTTTAAAAAGGAAACTGAAACAATGCCCAGGCGAGCCAGGAAGGTCAGCACCAGGGGCAGCTCGAACACCAATCCGAAGGCCAGGAGCAACTTGGCGGAAAAACTCAGATACTCCTTCATGGAGGGCATGGGGCGGATGGTCTCCGTGGCAAACCCCAAAAAGAATTGAAACCCGAATGGGAAGACGATGAAATAGCCGAACAGGGCACCCCCGACAAAGAAAATCGACGAGAGAAAGACGACGGGAATCATCAGCCGCTTTTCCCGATCATAGAGGCCCGGCGCAACGAACATCCAGAACTGGTAGATGATCACCGGTGAGGCGACCATGAGCCCGGAAAGAAAGGAAACCTTGAGAAAGGTGAAAAAGGCCTCAGGCAACCCGGTGTAGATCAGGGTTTCCCCCTGTTTCATGACGGAAATCAAAGGATGCGTAAGAATCTGAAACAGCTTTTCCTTGAATCCATATGAGATGGCGAACCCGATGCCAACGGCAACAAAGCAGGTAATCAGGCGCTTTCGCAACTCTTCCAGGTGAGCCGTAAAGGGAATTTTGTCTTCCGTATCCTTTTCCTGATCGGCCACGTTCCTTACCCCTTGCGCGTTTCAGAATCCGGGTCAGAACCGGTGGCAGACATATCCCCGTCGGCTGGCGTGCCCTCATCGGAATCCGAAGCATCCGTGTCCCGGCGGTCAAAAGCCGCCTTCAGGTTGTCCATGGCGTCGCCGTCACGGCCTTCCGGTTTGCCGGCTTCAGGCGTTTCCTCCGGTACGGCAGACTTGGTCGATGGTTCATCCGTATCGTGGGTGAAGCCCTTGGGTTCTTTTTGATCCTGCCTGCCGAGGTCGTTAAAGGCGGTTTTCACCTCTTTGAGTTCCGTATCGATCTGCATGCTCTCTTTCAGATCGCTGGTCGCCTTTTTGAATTCCCCCATGGCCTTTCCTAAGGACTTGGCCAGATCCGGCAGCTTCTTGGGCCCGATGACGATCAGGGCCACTGCCAGAATCAGGATCATTTCCGGCATTCCGATACCGAACATGAACGTCTCCTTTACTGCGCTTGAAGTGCATGCTTGCTGAAAGTGGCAACACTACTGGTTTTGACAGGGGGTGTCAAGACTATCGCACGGCGTTATTCCGCGGAATCAGAGGTAAAATTTATTCACGGCGGAACACCGCTTATGGCGTCTCGGGAACCAAGACCAACAGGTAATACGATCCTTTGTGCTGCATGTGGCCGGCCGCAATCTCCGCGTAGGGTCCGTTGCCCCAGAAGATGTCCACCCGCCCCGGTCCCCGGATGGCCCCACCGGTGTCCTGGTTCAGGGCAAAGGCGGAAAACGCCATCCACCGGTCGATGCGGCCGTTGCCATCCACCACCGGTATCTGCGTTTGCAGGAAGGCCGGCGCGGCCATGGGAAAGACCCGGCGATCAACGGCAACGGATCGTCCCGGCGTCAGGTCCACGCCGATGGCGCCGATGGGGCCGGATGTTTCTGTTTTGAAAAAAACGTAGCTGGGGTTGTGGTTGAGCACCGCGTCGACCTCGGCGGGGTGGGTCTGCAGATAGGCTTTGAGCCGCTGCATGGACATCTCCTCGGCCGGAATCTTACCCTGGTCGATGAGCAACCGGCCGATGCTGCGGTAAGGCTGTCCGTTGGAGCCGTGGTAGTGCACCCGAATAAAGGAACCGTTGGTCAGGTAGATGCGCCCTGAACCTTGAATCTGTAGAAAAAACAGATCAATGCGGTCATCCACCCAGGCGATGGGCGGCGCTTTTAGAGCAAAGTCCGTGTCCGCCTCGATGGCCTGCCGATCCGGGTAGGGCACCACGGCGTTGCCCTGGAGACGGCCGACGATCCGCTTGCCCTTGAGGTCTTCCGAAAAAAGAGAAAGGTCGATAACCATGAGATCCCCGGGCATGGCGTACACCGGATAGCGGTAGCGGGCGTCGGAGGTCAGGCTTCCCTTGAGGTGGGGTTCATAGTAGCCGGTAAAAAGCACCTGCCCGCTCTCCGGCCCCCCGCTTGATTGATACACCCGGTATCGGTCGGCAATAAAACGGTTGACCGCTGCCGGCCCGGGCCTTGTTTCCACGAAATCCCGAAGTGTTTCCAGCGACCGAATCAGATGAAGGGCGCTGTAAGCGTCCTCTCCGAAGCGGAAGGTGCGCTCGGCAGGCACCCGGTTTAGATATTCCAAGCTTTTGCCGATGCCGTAGGAAAGGTTGTCCAGAAACAGACCGTCTGAAAAATCGGGATAATCCTGCACGGCCAGTCGGACCAGTGCTGCCGAAGGCTTGGCGGGGGGCTTGGGAAAAAAGGCGCACCCCGCAGCCATTAAAATGGTCATGCCAAGGGTGAATCGCCTAACGGCAGAAAAGAATCGGTCTGTTTTTTTCATGGGGTGGCGTTTTCCCTGACAAATATGCCGCTCTTTCCACCGGTTTTTTTGAGCAGGCAGACGTCAGTGATGGTCATGGCTTTGTCGACAGCCTTGCACATGTCGTAAAGGGTGAGCGCCGCCACGGAAACAGCGGTGAGCGCCTCCATTTCAACTCCCGTCTGGTCGACAATACGCGCCGTTCCTTCGATGCGGATGGAATGACTGGCCGCGTCGGGAAAAAAATCCACCTGTACGTGGGTCAGGTTCAAGGGATGGCACATGGGGATCAGGTCAGCGGTCTTTTTAGCCGCCATCACCCCGGCAATACGGGCCGTCTCCAATACATTACCCTTGGATACCGTGCCGGCAGCAATGCGCTGGAACGTCTCCGCGGACATTTGGACCATCGCCTGTGCCACAGCAGTCCGCTGGGATGGTTTTTTTTGGGTCACGTCCACCATGCGCACGTGGCCCTCGGCATCGATGTGGGTCAGTTTGGACATGCTTCTCTCCCGGTCAATGGGGGTCTGGATCAAGCTAAAAACTCGGTCTTGGCGGTCACCGTGGTTTTAATGGCGTTAAGGGTATCGGTCAGGGCATCGATGACATTCTCCCGGATGTCCCCGGCCACCACCAGCATCATCACGTCATCCCCGATGGAAAGATCTGTGTCGGAAGCAATCTCCACCTGGATATCCACGATGCCCGGCCGAGATCGGTAATTGGCAAGCACCTTCGCCAGTTGCTGCCGATCCACGGCCACCCGCAGTCCCGTCACCATCCGGCCGTCGCGGGAAGTCCCCCGAACGACGCCGTTGTGGCATAGAATCATGCCTACCCGGTCGTAAGCCGGGTGCGCCTTTATCTTTGAAATCAAATGGTTCGCATTCATTTTCCCATTTTGCTCCTCAGCGATGCTTCTGATGAAGGGCTTGCGCCCGCATGAGGTCCGCTGGCGTGTTGACATTGAAAAAGGAAACCAGTTCAGGGTCCACCTTCCTCAGCTCGGCTTCGTCGACTGTTTTCACCCGGACTTTTCGAAACAACCCCTGGATCTTCAACTGGTCCCGCTCCAGCTGCCACACCATGGCCGGCAGGCAGGTTTTTTTATACACGGCAAACATCGGCTCATAGCCTGCCGAGGTGGATGGAATGATGATATCCGCCTTGCGCGTGACCGTGTCCAGCAACAGTTGAATCAACGCGCCCTTGATAAACGGCGTGTCGCAGGCGGCAAAAAACGCGTGTTCATGGGCGGCGGCAAACAGGCCCGCATGAAGACCGTTGAGCGAACTGCGCACCGCATAGTGGTCGGTAACGATCAGGGCGTCGGCATCCATGTAGGCCGCCGGGTCGTTGGTCACCAGAACGACCTGCTCGAACAACCGGGAATAGACATCCAGGAGGCGATCCACGATTCGTTTTCCGCCAATGCGGAGGAAGGCCTTGTTTTGTCCGTCAAACCGTTTGTTTCGTCCGCCGGCGAGAATCACGCCGGTGCAGGGTAACGCCATAAAAGACTCCGGCAGAAACGAGTTCAGTGGGCCGCATGCTTCTTTAAACGACACGCGCTTTCGCGCTTGAACATAGAAAAAAGCCTTTTTAAATGCAAGGATATTCACTTGCCATGGTGCGCCCCATGGGTTAGACAGTGTCCATCTTATAATTGATTGCATCCTTACTGTGGGGTGTCGATCGGCAACCTTTAAAATAAGGCCGGTATAACGTATGGGCGTACACCAGCATCGACACGCGGCACCGGCATCGGTTGGCGTGGGCATCCTGTCGGTTTCAACCACCCGGACGATCGAGAACGACGAGAGCGGACTGTGGATTGCCCGGCGGGCCAAAAAAGAGGGGCACGACGTGCGGTTTCACCAGGTGGTCACCGACGACATCACCGCCATCCGCGATGCCGCGTTAAGGGCCATCCGCAACCACGGCCTTCAGGCCCTGTTGATCACCGGTGGCACCGGCATCACGCCCACAGATGTCACCATCGAAGCCATCAAGCCTTTTTTTTCCAAAGAAATGACCGCATTTGGGGCCATCTTCGCCCAGCTCAGCTACGAAGAGATCGATTCGGCTGCCACCCTCTCCCGCGCAGCAGCCGGCGTTATCGGCGGCACCGCGGTTTTCTGCATGCCCGGTAGCAAAAAAGCCTGTCAACTGGCCTGTAGGGCGCTGATTTTTCCCGAACTGGGGCATGTGGTGGCCCATATCGAGTAGGACGGTTTCCAAAGACATGAAGAAGAGACAACAAAACAAACACCCTCGGGGCTAGAATGAAAACAACTGATTCAGAAAAAGCAACCCAGCCGCCGATGACCGTCAACGCGCTGCAGGCAACCGTGGACCGATGGATCAAAACCTACGGCGTGCGTTACTTTGCCGAAATGACCAACCTGGCCGTGCTCATGGAAGAAGTCGGGGAGCTGGCCCGGATCATTTCCCGGACCTATGGGGAGCAAAGCTTTAAGGCAAACGATAGGGCAACGGATCTTGGCGATGAACTGGCCGACGTGCTCTTCGTTCTCGTCTGCATCGCCAACCAATCCGGTGTGGATCTTGAATCTGCTATTTCCAAAAACCTTCAAAAAAAAACGGCCCGTGACAACCGCCGCCATCGCAACAATCCGAAGTTGACCGATTAAACTATATGCCGCAGCCGCTGTCACTTCGCCCAGGCGAAGAATCAGAAATCTCTGGTGGACCCCGCAGAACATGTTGCCGTGGATCAGATGACAAACCCCGCCGAACATCTTTTTGGTTGAAACGGTTTTCCACCCGTCGGTGGCCGACAGGATCCGCGCTTCCAAGGTCTCATCGCAGGCCATCGCCGACCTCCTGTGGGTTAAAAAGCCCCTTGTTAAGGGCTGTGGCCAAGGAGTTATCGTATTTCAAGGGCCGGTTGTCCAAGCTCAAGGCCGGCACCGCGCCCATGAGGGCATTGGTGAGCAAAACCATGTCGGCATCCCAGAGCGCATCCAGGAGGATTGTGCGATCCTCAGTTAAAAATCCCAGTTCATGCAAGCGCCTGGAAACCGCCGCCTGCATCACGCCGGGCAACACGTGGGAAGACCGGGGGCGGGTGACCGTCTTGCCCGACACCACCAGGAGATTAGCGGTATTGGTTTCTGAAAGAGAACCATCCGGGTTAAGGATAACCGCCTCGTCGGCCCCCTGCTCCCGGGCCCAGGATGCCGCCTGATGGTAGTAAAGATAGTTAAGGGTCTTGTGGACTGCCAGCGGGGTCATTCGCGGGTGTGGATAGGTTGCGAGGTTCAAGCCTGCCCTTTTCAGCACCGCCAAACGATGGGTGTATGGCCGGGCGGCCACCAGCAGGGTGCCGTTGAACCCAACGTCGCTCTCGTCGCCCCGGGTAGCCAGGAGTTTAACCGCTGCCGTTGAATCAGCCAAGCCGTTTTTATCGACGACCCGTGCAATGATGTCCTCCCAGGTCAGGTCCGGCAGCGCAAAATTAAACAAGGTTGCCCAGGTCCGGTTGAATCGATGCAGGTGCGCTTGCAAGCGGCAGGCAACCCCTTTTTCCACGCGAATCGTCTCAAAAAAACCGAATCCGTATTGCAGCCCCAGGTCGGATACAGGCACGGTCGCCTGCTCCTGTCGGATTAAGCGTCCGTCCTGCCACACCCAGAACCCTGAACCGGTTACGTTCACCGGTCCTTCACCCGCGCCCTTGAACACCGACATCAGCGTCCGCCCCTTGTGGAGGGTTTCCTCATACTCGTCTTCGGGGTCGGAGTCATAGACAATGCCGCCCCCCACGGAAAAAACAAGGCGGTCACCCATTATGGTCGCCGTGCGGATGGCGATGGACAGGTCCATGGTGTCGTGAAAACTGATATACCCGATGGATCCGGTGTAGACATGGCGGCGAAGGGTTTCCAGCTCGTCGATGATCTCCATGGCACGGATCTTGGGGCATCCGGTTATGGAGCCTCCTGGAAAGGTGGCCCGGATTAGGTCCACGGAACCCTTTCCATCGGTAAGCGTTCCCTCCACGACGGAAACCAGATGGTGGACGTTCTGGTATGCTTCCAGGCGTTTGTGCTGGGCCACGACCACCGATCCGCCGGCACATACCTTGCCGATGTCGTTGCGCATCAGGTCCACTATCATGGAAAGCTCGGCAGCATCTTTGGGGCTGCGAGCCAGCGCAGACTTCATCTCCCGGTCTTTTTCCGGCGTCTTCCCCCGCGGACGGGTGCCTTTGATGGGGCGGGTTTCAATCCGACTGCCGTTGCGAAGCAGAAACCGCTCCGGAGACGTGGAGACGATCTGATGATCTCCGGCGTTAACGTAGGCGAAAAACGGAGCGGGATTCATCTGATACAAGGCTTTGAAAAGACTGTAGCTGTCGCCCCCAAAGCCCATTTCAAACCGCTGGGACAGATTGACCTGATAGACGTCTCCGGCAGCAATGTATTCCATGATCCGCTTAACCGAGGAGGTGTAATCGGACCGGGTGAAATTTGACTTCAATGACGGCCCGGTTCCTGAGAACGCGCCGGGCGGCAACGGCGGCGACCTCAACGCGTGCATGAACCCTTCTATGGATGCGCTTACCGCTTTACTCTCCTGGCCCTGGCGAACCGGTGCATGAACCTCGGTCGTGCCGCTGGCCTTGTCGTGCACCACAATCAGTGACGGGGCAAAAAAGCAAAACTGGGGAAGCCCAAGATCATCGAGGGTGGTTCGGGGAAGGACTTCCAGGCCGTCTTTCAGGTCGTAGGCCAGATACCCGAAGAGGCCGGCGGCAACGGGACCCACGGTGTCGACAAGGTCCAGACGGCAGCAGGTCAGAACCGTTTCAAGACAATCCAGCGGTGCTTGTGGCGCCAGATGGGTCGTCCCGTCTATAACGAGCGTCGTTTCCCCAGGCCGTCCGGTGAGCGAGAGCCAGGGATGGATGCCCAGGATATGGTAACGGGCGCAGTCCTGGTCCCCGCCACTGAGCAGCACCACCGCACCGGGTTTGTGGGCGAAACGGGCCGCCATCTCCGCGAAGGGTTCTTCCAGGTGAACCGTTTCAGTCCGAACCCCGGTAATGCGGGACAAATAGGTGCTCACGGGTTTCAACAGGCCGTTGGCGTTCACAAGTTCAGCGTTGAACGTTCTGGGTTTTGTTTTCATTCGTTGACCTTGTTCGTGGGCTACCAAGCGCTTGATGACTTCGCCAATCGCGACGCGAAAAACGCCGACAGGTCACCATTCACCGAATCATCGTTGACCGTTAATGGCTATTTTGGCTGACGTTTTCGGTGCACACTGAACCGCTGAACCCTGAACCTTTGAACCCGTGAAAGACCGCGGGGGTGGCTGCCCGCGGTCTTTCCTCTGTCGCCAGATCGCTTTTCAGCGGGCCCAACCGCAGGAAGTTCTCAACCAGGGTGAATCCGTGTTCCGTCAGAAAGCTTTCCGGGTGAAATTGTAGGCCGTGAAGTGGAAAGCGCCGATGGGACAGCCCCATGATCGTCGCATCCGCTGTGCGTGCGGTAACCACAAGGTTCCGCTCGACGGCTGCCGCCGACGGCTGCACCACCAGCGAGTGATACCGGGCGACCCTCAACGGGGAGGGCATTCGTGAAAAAAGTGCTTCCTGATGGTGATAAACCTGGCTGGTTTTGCCGTGCATGGGTGCCGGGGATCGGACGGTGCGGCCTTCGAAAACTTCATTGATGCACTGCATCCCCAGACAAATACCCAAAATGGGCGTCGTTTGATAAAAAGCCTGGATCAGCGCCTTGGAAATGCCCGCGTGACCCGGGTCCTTGGGTCCCGGACTGATCAGCACATAGTCCGGCCTCCCCGCCACCGCCTGGCCCAGGGTAATTCGGTCGCTGCGGTGAACCTGGATCGCCAGGTCGTAATGCATGAACATCTGCACCAGGTTGTATGTGAATGAGTCGTAGTTGTCGATGACGAGCAGCCTGGCCATCATTGCCTCCTTACCAAATAAAAACAGCCACCCCGCTTGAGCCTGGGTGGCTGATGCCTGTTGCATAACTCAATAACTATGGCGCCCAAATGGGCGGACACCTGTCAACGTTTATCGATTCTCAGTAGCGGATATGGCTGAAACGGTCAAGTAAAAATGACGCTTAATCCTTCGGCAACAGCACCGTAAAGGTGGTTCCCTTGTCCGGAACACTCTCAACGCTGATCCGTCCCTTTAAGGCCTCCACCAGCCCTTTGACGATGGGCAGGCCCAACCCGGTGCCGGTGATAAAACGGGTCTTGTCGTTCTTCACGCGGAAAAACCGCTCGAAAATTTTATCCAGGTAGCGCGCTTCGATACCGAATCCATTGTCGATCACCCGGACCCGCAGGTTGATGCCGCTCAGGTCCGCCTTGACCTTAATTTCACCTCCGTTCTGGGTGTAGTTGATGGCGTTGGTGATCAGGTTGCCGAAAATGCTCTCCAACGCCAACGGGTCGGCCTTGATGGTGGGCAGCAGATCGGCCGGCCGGTCCATGATGAGCGATTGCGCCTTGGTCCTGGCGCGGGTGCCGAGAAAGTCAACGATATTGCCAAGCAGGTCTTCCAGCTGAACCGGTTTGGGTTCCTGGCAGGTGGTTCCGGATTCAATCCGCGAAAGATCCAGCAGGTCGCCGATGGTGGAAATCAGGCCCTGGGTTTTTTCCTTGGCCCGGGCGAGTAGGTGTTCCTCCGATTCGCTGAGCTGCCCCATCAGATCGTTAAGCACCAGCGCCAGCTGCTCGTGGATGGTTGACAGTGGGCTTCTGAGCTCATGGGAAACCTTGGCCACAAACTCAGACTTGAGCCGGTCCAGCACCTTCATGTTGGTGATGTCGATGAGGGTGACCACCGCCCCCAGGCACGCGTTGCGTTCGCCCAACACCGGCCGGCCGCGGGCCATGAGAAACCGGTCGCCGCCGAAGGGAAATTCGTAGGTGGGGATATCGTCAAAATCCACATGCCGCCCGCTGGATATTTCCATAATCAACCGGCACAAGCCCTCGTCAGGGATGTAGCTGGAAATCGGTCCGCCGGTAGCCGTGTCCGTGGCGAGATCCAACTGTCGGCAAAAGGCCGGATTCATCAGCACCACCTGGCCGTCGGTATTGGTCACCACGATCCCGTTGGGAATCGAATCGACGATGGTGTGGACCCTGCTTTTTTCCGTTCCCAGGTCCGCCAGGGTTCTCCGCCGCTCGGCTTCCAGTTTCACCGTGTCCTTCTGAAGCCGGATTTTTTCCCGGGCCCGGTTAACCACGATTCTCAACTGATCCGGCTCGAAGGGTTTGGGGACAAAATCATAGGCGCCCCGTTTCATGGCCTCGATTGCGGTTTCAATGGTGGCAAAGCCGGTGATGACAATGACCAGTATGTCCCGATCCATGGCCTGTATGCGCTTGAGGACCTCCATGCCGTCAATGCCGGGCATTTTCAGATCCAACAGAACGATGGCCACATCGGCCCGTTCGATAATGTCCAGTCCTTCTTGACCATTTTTGGCCTTGAGTGCGTTGCACCCCATGCGGCTGAGGATCCGCTCCGACCCG
>Ga0272441_10009223_pt1 | contig 15320 bp, 10 predicted proteins | sample SSMProp6N_FD_193582 | JGI IMG/M metagenome (GOLD analysis project Ga0272441, IMG submission 193582) | Marine sediment archaeal communities from Little Sippewissett salt marsh, Falmouth, MA, United States - SSM-Prop-6N | ecosystem: Environmental > Aquatic > Marine > Wetlands > Sediment ... | reverse complement strand
AAGGGCATGGGCAGCCAGATGTTCATGCCCGCGTTGCGGCCGAGCGAGTGGACCGCCGAAAAGTAGGGCAGGACCCGGCCGTGCGCGGTACCCATGAAGTCGCCGATGGGAGACTCGACGCTGGGGTGGTCCTGGCCGTCCCACCAGGCCCGGATGACCAGGCTCCGCAGATTCGTTGGATTGTTCGACGTGGTCATCCAGATGTGCCGGATCGTCCCGGGGCCCTCGATGTCACAAAGCTGGACCTCCTGGCCCGCCTTGAGCGTAATGGCAGGGGCGCCTTTGCGGCCGACGCCCAGCTTGCTGGCCGCCTTGCCTCCTTCGCCCGCAGCGCCCGTGGGATTCTCGAAACAGATCGACCGCGAAACCAGCCCCGTATCCAGCAGGTAAGGCTCGCTGACAATGTCCCCCTTCTTCGCCGACGTCGTCAGCGACTGACATGAAACGCCCGCCAACATCAGTGAAACCACCAAAAGGTACAAAAACGCCCGCACCAAAATCCGCCTCATCATGATGTGTCCTTTCCATGATCGTTGAAGTAGAGTTACCTCTTCATTCCGTTGAAGACGTCCGCGAGTGTATGCCCTGACGAACCAATCGTCAAGCCCACAAAAAGAGCCGTAATGCAAGTCTCCCGCATGTAGGGTGAGGCTTGCCCCGCCACATGAACCGACCGGGTGTCGAGTCAACGGTAGAACGCCGGTGACGTCGGGCGGATTGAGAACGCCCCGGGCTCGCAGGGTCGCCGGTGGTGCAGCTCGCGTCAATGATGGCTATATGAATAGTAGCCTCGTTTTTCTTTGACGTCATATCCAATCGTATAGCCCCCGCCGTTGGCCCATCGCTTTTCGAAGAACAGATCCCCTGCATTGAAGTTCTTGAGTGTTCGCTCCAATTCACGCAGGTTCGTCTCTGCCTTGTTGGGCTCAGTGACCTTGGGTATCGTCCCTCTGTCTTCCAGCATCGACAGACACCGCTCTATGGTGCGGAGTTCTCCATCACCCAACTTCTGAAGAGGCCAACCTCTGCTGACGCACCATCTCTCGAACTCTCCCTGCTTGATATCGAATTCAGCGATTCGAAGCAAGTCGTTGTCTATGTACGTTATGTTCCGAGCCTCCGGAGGCAGCCACGACACGGAATCGACGCCTACCCCGTATTTCTCCGTAAAGAATTGCCACAAGACCAGTCCGATCAGTGCCACGACAACAACCGCGACGATCTTTGCACATCTCTTCATCGAGCTGACTCCCATCGCCAATCCCCGCACTCATGGCACGTCATGCGCCGGAAATCATCTTTTGTGCTGTCCGCTCTGCAACAAATCTCTGATATTATAGAGGCGCTTCCGGCAATCGTCCATGGGGTGCGTGTGCCTGTGGCAATCGAGCCGGATCAATGTTGGCTGCTCGGAGAAGACGAAGCAATGAAACGGATTGTATCAGTATCTCGGCGGACGGATGTGCCGGCGTTTTATGGCGAGTGGTTCATGCGGCGGGTGCGTCAGGGGTGCGTCGGCGTGGTGAATCCTTTCGGCGGAAAGCGCTATCTGGTTTCGCTGCGGCCGGAGGACGTGACGTGCTTCGTCTTCTGGTCCAAGGACTTCACGCCGTTCGTCGAGCACCTCGAGACCCTCCAGCGCCTGGGGTACCGATTCTACTTCAACTACACGGTGACGGGTCTGCCGTCGGTCTTCGAGAGCCACGTGGACAAGGCGGCGGCGCTGCGAACGCTCAAGCATCTCAGCCGGCGCTATTCGCCCCAACACATCCACTGGCGCTTCGATCCGATCATCTTCTCTGATATCAGTGACGAGGATTTCTACCTGAAGGAGTTTACGAAGGTTGCGGCCGAGCTGGAAGGCCTCGTCGAACGCTGCTATTTCAGCTTTGTCACCGAATACGGCAAGGTCAAACGCAACTTCGCCCGCCTCCAGGAAACCACGGGCGTGACGGTCGTCCAGCGCAGCGAGAACGAGAAGATCGATCTGGCCAACCGCCTGGCGTCGATCGCCGCCCAGCACGGCATCGGCATGTACTCCTGTTGCGGCGACTACCTGCTCGGCGAGCGGATTCACAAGGGACACTGCGTCGACGGGGCGCTGATCGAGAAGTTGTTCTTTCCCGAGGGCCTGAGGTACAAGGCCAAGCCCTCGCGCCCCCAGTGCGGCTGCACCGAGAGCACGGACATCGGGACCTACGGCACCTGTCCCCACGGCTGCGTGTACTGCTACGCCAACGCCAACAAAGCCACCGCCCGCCGGGCCCAGGCGCGCCACGATCCGGATTCGGCCTTCCTCGGCTTCAGCAAGACGCAGTCAGATGCGTGGCTGGCGGAGATGCAGCAGGATTCGCAGGCAGAGGAAGGGACCCTATTCTGATGCTGCGGAACTCCCGTGTACGAAGACATCGCCAAGCTGCGTTTGCCGCAGCCACGCACTGTCCAAAACGTAGGGTGGGTTCTCAACCCACGCGTCAAGATACATCCCACGTGGAGAGACTATTGAACCAGAAGAACCTATGTCGGGAGATAGTAAACATGGATAAAGATGCTACGAAGCGCCGGTTTGAAAGAGATTTGAACCGAGTAAGCGATGCAATACTGGCTGCACAGCAGCATTTCGAAATATACCACATCTACAAGAACGAGCAGGATCGCCCCAAGTACGCTGACGTGTGCAATCACTACCTCGGATTCTTCCACGCATCAATAAGCGCTCAATTCACGGCGATGTTACTATGCCTGTCAAAGGTCATGGACAAGAATCCGCGAAATGGCACAAGCCTGTATTCATTGGCCCAAACGGCCCAGACCAACGGCCTTGTTCAGGCCAAAACCCTTGCCGAAGCAACTGGCCTTCTGAACGACGCCAAGGAATTATTTGGCAGGATAGCAATCCTCCGAAACAACCACTTTGCACACTTAGGCAAGCTGGATTCTGCCGAAGCATTCAACCGTGCCGGTCTATGCCGAAACGATCTCAGAAACGCCATCGAACTCGCGAAAGACGTGTTCAACAAAATCTCCTATGCTTACAACCAAAGTAGGCACTCATTTGGTCTCAGCCCAACACGGGATACGTACCGTCTACTCAATGACCTCGTGAGCTTGAATTCCCAACGATCTTCTCAGTGACGTCACTGACGGTTGCGATCACTGGCACGATAGGGCAACGCGTGGGTCAAGGACCCACCCTACAGAGCCCGGGCTGCGTTGGGGATGACGGGAGGGGTGGAATGTGTGTTACGCGCGGCGGAAGGAACGGGTGGTGTTCCCGGCGCCGGCGAGGCGCAGGACGAGCTGCTCGATGGCGACGGGCGCTTGCGTCTGCCCGGTCTTGACGGCGTAATCGATGTGGGCCAATTCCTGCAGAAAGACGCCGATCTGCGGCAGAGAGACGCTCCGGAGCTGGGCGAAGAACCGCTCCTTGTTCCCCCAGATCCGCAGCCGCTTGGCGACCTGCTCGGTATTGGTGCCTTTCTCCAGCATCGCCTTGGCGTTGAACATGCGTCGCACGTGAAAAGCGAAGGCTCCGACGACGGTGTACTCGGCGCTGCGGTCCTGCTCGAACATGTTGCGCAGGCGCTGCACCGCCTGGCGTGCGTTGCCGGCGATGACGGCGTCGATGACCTCGAAGGCTCCGTAGATGCGATGATGCCCGATCAGCGCCTCAACGTGCTCGACCCGGATCATCTTTTCCCCCCGGGCAAACAGGACCAGCTTGTCCACCTCGTTGTGGAGCTGGGGCAGGTCCTCTCCGGCCAATTCGACGAGCAGGCCGGCCGCGTCCTTGGCGAGTCTGACGTTATGCGTCTCGGTCGTGTATTGCATGAGATGCCGGGGCAATTCCCATCGCTTGGGCTCGGCGATCTGGACCAGCTTGCCGACCTTCGGCAGACGCTTGGCCAACCGGGTCCGGCTGTCCCAACTTGACATCGTCAGAACCAGGACGCCGGTGGAGGACGGCTTGTCGAAATACTTCTCGAGAATCGCGCGGCTTTTCGACACGAATTCGTCGGCTCCCCTGACGACCACGACCCGCTTGCTCGTGAGGAACGGCGCGGTCCGCAGCTCGTCCAGGACGCCGGAGATTTCCGCGTCGCCGCCGTCGACGGAGAGCAGGCCCGTCATGCGCTCCTCCGGCGTCAGGAGGCCGTCGAGGAGCTCCTGGCACTTGACGTTGACAAGTGACTCGGCCTTACCGGCGATGACGTAAATGCGATCACTCATTCATATCCGCAGCTTATTGCCCAGCCGGCGTCACGGATAGCCCGCGCGAGCCGGTCGGGTAGTGTGACGGAACCTACTTGGTCCCGGTCTCCGGCTCTTCGTCGGGGGTCTCCAGATCTTCGGCGGCGATTTTCTCGGCCGCGACCAGCTTGTCGCCCGGCTTGAGCTTGATCAGACGCACGCCTTGCGTGTTGCGTCCGATCGAGCGAATCTCATCCAGGCCCGTGCGTATGACCATCCCGTTGGCGGTGATGAGCATCAGGTCGTCGCCGGTCTGCACGGCCTTCAACGCCACGACGCTCCCGTTGCGGGCGCTGGTCTTGATATTCTTGAGGCCCATGCCGCCGCGCGCCTGCGACCGGTAGTTGTCGATACCCGTGCGCTTGCCGTACCCATTCTCGCACACCGTGAACAACGAGGCCTTCTCCTCGACGATCACCATCCCAACCACTTCATCCTCGGTCCGCAGCTTGATCCCGCGAACGCCCCGCGAGACCCGACCCATCGAGCGCACCTCCTGCTCGTCGAAACGAATCGTCATGCCCTCGTGCGTGCCCAGGATGATATGGTTCGCACCGGTCGTCTCGGCCACGCCGATCAAAGCGTCGTCGGCATCGAGATTGATGGCGATGACTCCCGTGGCGCGAGGATTCCCGTAGGCCGAAAGGCGCGTCTTCTTGACCAGTCCGTTTTTCGTCGCCATCACCAACTGGCGCTCGGCCTCCTCCGATTCACTCTTAAACGTCTTGACGGCGATAATGGAGGCAATCCGCTGGCTGCCCAGATTCAGCAGATTGGCGATGCTGCGCCCCTTGCTCTGCCGCGACATGCTGGGCACATCGTAGACCCGCAGCCAGTAACACTTGCCGCGATCGGTGAAGATCAGGAGGTAGTCGTGCGTCGAGGCGATGAACAGGTGCTGGATGAAGTCGCCTTCCTTGGTGTCGGAGCCGATGATGCCCCGGCCGCCCCGGCCCTGACGCCGGTACGTGTCGGTGGGCATCCGCTTGATATACCCGCTGTGGCTGACCATGACAATCACGTCTTCATCGGCGATCAGATCCTCGATCGCCAGCATCTCGGCCTCGGCGCTGAACTGCGTCCGCCGGGCGTCGCCGTACTTGCCCTTGATCTCGTGAATGTCCTCGCGGATGATATCGAGAAGAATGCTCTCATTGGCTAAAATGGCCTCGTATCCTTCGATCTGCTCGACCAGGCCGGCGTATTCCTTGGCCAGCTTCTCCATTTCCAGGCCGGTCAGACGCTGCAACTGCATGGTCAGGATGGCATCGGCCTGCGGACCGGTCAGAAAATGTTCGCCCTCGCTTCTGGCTTTGACGAACGCTTCCGGCAGAAGCTTGCGGAGTGTCGCGCTTTCGGCCAGTCGAAGAGGCTTTTTCATCAGGTTCAGTTTGGCCGTCGGGGTGTCGGGCGAACGCTTGATGATGTTGATGATCTCATCGATATCGCTGATGGCCAGGATCAGGCCTTCGAGGATGTGCGCCCGGTTGCGGCAGCGTTTCAGCAGGAAGCGGCTGCGGCGTCGCACCACCTCTTTGCGGTGCTTGATGAAGTGGTCCAACATTTCGCGGATGCTGAGCAGTTCCGGCCGGTTGTTGACCAGCGCGATGTTGGCAATCGCGAACGTTGTTTGCAGGGAGGTGTACCGGTACAGCTTGTTGAGAACGATTTCCGCGTCCGCATCCTTCTTCAGATCCACGACGATGCGCAGTCCGTGCCGGTCCGACTCGTCACGGACGTCGGCGATCTCCGGAATGGTTCCGCTGTGCACGCAATCGGCGATTTTGGAAACGATGGTGGTTTTGACCACGGCGTAGGGAATTTCGGTGACGATGATGCGCTCTCTGCCCCGCTTGGTCGATTCCACTTCCGTTTTGGCCCGGACTCTCAGATGGCCCCGCCCGGTGGTGTAGGCATCCACGATTCCCTTGCGACCGCAGATAATCCCGCCCGTGGGGAAGTCCGGCCCGGGCAGGACCTTCATAATGTCCTTGAACCCGCAGTTGGGATCGTCGATCGCCAGCAGCAGAGCGTCGCACACCTCGCCGACGTTGTGAGGCGGGATGTTCGTCGCCATCCCCACCGCGATGCCGGTCGAGCCGTTGACCAGCAGATTGGGGAACTTCGAAGGCAAAACGACCGGCTCGGTCCGCGTCTCGTCGTAGTTCGGCACGAAGTCGACCGTGTCGTAGTTGATGTCCTGAAGCATTTCCGTGGCGGGCGCCGCCATCCGGGCCTCGGTGTATCGCATCGCCGCCGGCGGGTCGGCATCGATGCTCCCGAAGTTGCCCTGCGGATCGACCAGCGGACACCGCATGTTCCAGTTCTGACCCAGGCGCACGAGCGTGCCGTAGGTGGCCTGATCGCCGTGCGGATGGTAGTTGCCGCCGGTATCACCGACGATCTTGGCACATTTTCGGTGCGCGCTGCGGGGGCCCAGGTTCAAGTCGTTCATCGCCACGAGGATCCGCCGCTGCGAGGGCTTCAACCCGTCGCGCACGTCCGGCAGCGCCCGTGAAACGATGACGCTCATGGCGTAGTTCAGATATGAATTCTTGAGCTCGTCAAGAATCGGCATCTCTTCAAAGCGGTCTCTGGCTGGTTGCTCTGTTTCCTTCATAACTCCTATCTTCTCTCTATTCCGGGCAGCACCGCAACCCGAACAGAATTGCCAAAAAATCAAAAGGGGTGACGCTCACGTGAAGACCGGCCACCATCCATAGTCAGGGCTGTATCCCAAAACTGCCAGATTACCGGCCCGAGGGCAAAAAGTCAACGGCAATGTGCCCCCACGCCCACGAGAACGACGGGCTCAATAGTCCTTGAAGCCCCTCATCCACTTCGGCCAATCTCCGGGCTTCACGCCGCCGGCCCGGGTCCACGGGCCACGCGTGCTGAAACGCGGCCCCCACTGCAGGGTCCACAACTCCTTGAGGCCGACTCGCCGCGCAGACCAATCCAGGAACAGGGCGTTGACGCACGCGTTGTGGCGGTTCAGGCAAGCACTCCACATTCCGAAGAAACTGCTGTCGATCTCCCGCTGCGGAGGGTCATTGGGCTCAGCACAAACGACGGGACAGGTACTGTCGAGAAGCACTGGAATCTTCTCTCGTCCCGAAATGTCAATCACGCGAAACGACTTCTTCCGGTGCACGTGGGCCGAGAAAGGGGCAAACTCGCCGGTAAGCAACCGCTCGTTGAACCCGTAGCTGCCGTGCAAGGGCGGAGACGGATAGATGATCTCCCAACCCCCAAAGGTCTCGTCCTTGTACCTGAACTTCAAATCGAGGGTTCTAACGCCGTTTTCCTCGTGCCATTTTGCGTGTGCGCCACTGGTATCGGGGGGCGGTTCGTCCGCTGTGGGGCAACACCGGATTGGCTCGGTGTCCACGAGGAGGGATAAAGGACGCTGAGTCAGGTCGGCGTTGCCCACAGGCATCGTCCCCCGAAAGAGCCATAAAGCCGTCATGGAGCCCCAAGGGTCACATCCCAGCCGCCCGTTGTTCTCCGTCGTGTACGCCGCGAGGATCTGTCCCCATTGGCGCAGGGTGGATCGACAGACCAGCGCCCGGGCCTGCCGGCGCGCCCGACCCACCGCCGGAATCAGGATCGCCATCAGCAAACTGATTACCGCGATGACCACGAGGAGCTCGATGAGCGTGAAACCGCGGGAACCGATGGTGGATCGTGAATCGTGGAGGATGGGACCGACACACTGCTGCGGCGCAGGCCCACTGGCGTTTCGATTTTCTCTTCTCGTCTTTTTGCAGCCCACCGCATTCGCTCCTTTCTTTCGAAAGAACCTCACTGCACTCGTCCAGATGCCCCGTTATTCGCCGCCGCCGGGTCATCGAAGCCTCACCCTATATTGTGGGTTCTCGCGGCGCGTAAGTCAATAGGAAGGTTGTTCTTTCCGGTAATGCAATGGCCCGAAATCGACAGGGCGGATCCCCCGCCGTTGGGAAAACCATTGCCGCTTGGCGGGCGTAGTCATAGAATCGGCGCGTATAAAAAGGCTCGTTTCGGATAATTGAAGGCCATGAAACTGACGAGAGAGCTCGGTCTGGTACACATCTTCGCCATCGCCTCGGGGGCGATGATCAGTTCGGGTCTGTTTATTCTGCCGGGGCTGGCCCACGCGCGGGCCGGTCCGGCCGTGGTGATTTCCTATTTCCTGGCCGGCCTGCTGGCCATGGGAGGCTTGTTCAGCATCGCCGAATTGACCACCGCCATGCCCAAGGCCGGGGCCGACTATTTCTACATCTCCCGGGCGATGGGACCGGCCATCGGGACCGCCGCCGGGATTCTGAGCTGGTTCAGTCTGTCGCTCAAGAGTGCCTTTGCGCTCGTGGGCCTGGCGGTGCTGGTGACGCCGTTTGTCCCGATCAACCAGTACGTTATCGGGGCGCTGTTTTGCCTGGCCTTCGTCGGGATCAACCTGGCCGGGGCCCGGGAAGCCGCCCGCTTTCAAGTGGCCCTCGTCCTCGGGCTGCTGGCGTTGATGTTGTACTTCATCGTCCGGGGGCTGCCGGCGGTGAACGTTCGGCACTTCGAGCCGTTCGCTCCGTACGGGCTCAAGGCGGTCTTCGCCACGACCGGTTTTGTTTTCGTCTCGTACGGGGGCCTGATGAATGTCGCCAGTGTAGCCGGCGAGGTAAAGAAGCCAGGCCGGCTCATTCCTCTCGGAATGGTCCTGGCCCTGTCCTCGATTATCATCGTGTATACGCTGATGATTCTGGTGACAAGCGGTGTGCTCGGTCCCGAGCAACTGGATGACTCCCTGACTCCGATCTCCGACGCGGCCGCGGTGTTCTCCGGACCCGCCGGGCGAGTCGCCATCAGTGTCGCGGCCGCCCTGGCCTTCCTGACTACGGCGAACGCCGGCATTATGACGGCATCGCGCTATCTCTTTGCGCTCGGCCGAGATCAGCTTCTGCCACAATCGCTGAGCCGCGTCGGAGCCCGCTTCCAGACTCCGCATATCTCGATTATCGTAACGGGCATCGTGATATCCGTCGCACTCTTCGTAAAGCTGGACATCCTGGTCGAGGCGGCCTCCACCGTCTTCGTGCTCGGGTACATCCTCGCCAGCCTGTCGGTAATCGTGTTGCGCGAGAGCGGCCTGCAAAACTACCGGCCCAGCTTCCGCACGCCGCTGTATCCTTGGGTGCAGTTGGTCACGATCCTCGGCCTCTCTTTCGTCGTTCTGGAGATGGGCGAGCACGCCTTCCTGATCACGGCACTGGTCATCGTCTTGGCCTTCAGCCTGTACTGGTTCTACGGACGAAGGAAGACGCAGAAGGCCTCGGCGCTGATGCACTTAGTCAGCCGCATCATGGCCAAAGAACTGATCGACGGCACGCTGGAAAGCGAGTTGAAGGCCATCGTTCGCGAGAGGGATGAAATCGCCCTGGACCGCTTTGACTCCCTCGTCGAGAGCAGTATCGTTCTCGATCTCGACCGGGAGATGAAGCTGGAGGAGTTCTTCCGGCTGGCCGCCGGCAAACTGGGGCCGCGTGTGGACATTGCCCCCGATACCCTGACGCAACTGCTGCTCGACCGGGAGAAGGACACCAGCACGGTCCTGAGCCCGGTGCTCGCCGTGCCCCACGTGGTCATTGAGGGGGCCGACAAATTCGACATGCTCCTGGCGCGCTGCCGCAAGGGCGTTTGCTTCTCGCAAAAGGCCCCTGAGATTCGAACCGTCTTCGTCATCGCCGGGACCCGGGACCAGCGCAACTTCTATCTTCGCGTCCTCTCGGCCATCGCCCAGATCGTGCAGAACGGGGACTTCGAGGCCAAGTGGATGAGTGCCCGAACCGAGCAGGCCCTGCGGGACGTCGTCCTCCTGAGTCAGCGCAAGCGCCTGCCGTAGCGAACCGGTAGAGAATTCCGGTTCGGATCACCGCCGCCCAATCCCCAGGCCGAAGCACATTCCCGTGTCTCGACAGCCTATTGTCGTTGGCTCTGCATGCCCCTATAATCGGCGTCGCCCCGGAAGCGCCGTGCCGGAGAACGGGCCCGGCGGAACCGGGTATCGTGAAACGCGGTGAACTGTCGACTCGGGCTTGCGAAGAAGACCGAGCGAGGCAGTATCCGCGGGGCTGCAAGCGTGCCTCTGCCGCTGCCTTGAATCGCAGGATGGTCGAATGGCTGCATTAAAGAAAGAGCTCGGTTTGGCTGACATCTTTGCCGTGGCCACCGGCGCGATGATCAGTTCGGGATTGTTCGTGCTTCCCGCCATCGCGTACGCCAAAGCGGGGTCCGCCGTTGTGTTGTCCTATCTCCTGGCCTCTATCCTCATGCTGCCCAGCGTGTTCAGCCAGGCCGAGCTGGCCACCGCCATGCCCAAGGCCGGTGGCACGTATTTTTTTGTCGAGCGAAGTCTGGGGTCGATCTGGGGGCTTTTCGGCGGCTTGGCCGGCTGGTTTTCGCTCGCGCTGAAGAGCGCCTTTGCGATCGTCGGCATGGCTCTGCTCGTTGAGGTCGTCGTGCCGATGCTGTTGCCCGTGGAGTTGAGCCCGTGGTGCCTCAAAGGCATCGCGGTGATCTGCTGTGCCGTGTTCACGGCAATGAACGTCGTCAGCGTCAGACATACGGGCAGATTTCAGCTTCTCCTGGTGGTGATGTTGCTGGGGATCCTCACACTCTTCGCCTTTCTTGGCGCCGGAAGTGTCCGCATTTCCCGGTACGAGGGGTTCCGGGATGCCGGTTTGCCGACGGTACTGTCGACGGCGGGGCTGGTCTTTATCAGCTTTGCGGGTCTGACCAAGGTAGCCAGCGTAGCTGAGGAAGTGAAGCGGCCCGGAAGGAATTTGCCGCTCGGTATGATCCTGGCGTGGCTGGTCGTGACGGTGCTGTATCTTGCGGTCGTCATCGTGACCATTGGCGTCGTGGACGGCAGTGAGCTGGCGACCAGCTATTTGCCCATCTCGCTGGCCGCAGACACGTTCATGGGCACGGCCGGTTTCCTTATCCTGGCGCTGGCGGCCATTGCCGCCTTTGTGACCACAGCCAACGGCGGTATCCTTGCAGCATCACGGGCGCCCATGGCCATGAGCAGAGACCGCCTGCTGCCGCCGTTCCTCTCTCGCATCAGCCCGCACTTCAAGACTCCGCACCGCAGCATCCTTCTCACCGGCGCGTTCATGGTCGCGGCGATCCTCCTTCTCGACATCGAGAAACTCGTGAAGACGGCCTCCACCCTGCAACTGATCCTCTTCATTCTGGTCAACATCAGTGTGATCATGATGCGGGAGAGCAAAATCCAAAGCTACCGGCCCCGGTTCAAATCGCCGCTGTACCCCTACGCCCATATCTTTGCGATCGTCTCCTATAGCATTCTCATCGTCGATATGGGCAAGATCCCCCTGTTGATTTCCGCAGGCTTCGTCAGCTTGAGCGTGGCCTGGTTCTGGCTCTACGTCCACAAGCGGGCCGGCAGAGCCTCGGCGGCGATGCACGTCGTCGAGCGCGTCACCGACCGCGAGCTCAAGACCGTGACCCTGGAGAGCGAGCTGCGGGACATCCTGTTGGAGCGGGACGAGATCATCGAGGACCGGTTCGACCGGCTCATCCGAGAGTGCGAAATCCTGGACGTGCGAGGGCAGAAGAGCGCCGACGATGTCTTTCGCGAGGTCTCGACCATCCTGGCGCGCCGCTTGGGAACGGACGAAGCGACCCTGTTCGAGAAATTCCTCCTCCGCGAGGCCGAAGGCGGCACCGTCATTCAGCCGGGCTTCGCGATACCGCACATCGTGGTGGAAGGCGAGAGTAAATTCGACGTCCTGCTCGTCCGCGCCCTGGATGGTATTGACTTCCCGCACAATCCGGACCCGGTTCGGATCATGTTCGTGTTGGCCGGCAGTCGGGATGAGAGGAACTACCATCTGCGTGCCTTGATGGCGATCGCGCAGATTGCCCAGGAAGGTGATTTCGAGAAGCGGTGGCTCGGCGCCAGAGACACCGAGGCCATACGCAACCTGATCCTGCTCTCCACGCGAAAGAGGGATACCGCCCGGGACCGATAGCGATGGGCCGATCCGTGCGGTCCGGATAGGAACCGATGCCATTCCCGTCCCGGCAAAAATTCTCGCCGCTCCTTTTGGCTGAGGCCCGAACGTGACGTATACTTTGGATGAAGGGGGTAATTGGAAGAGTACGCAAAAGACAATTTGCTCATGATACTCCTTCCTTCTTTTCCAGGGGGGGCGGCAGACCGACATCCAAGCCATGGGGGGGTCGCTGTCTCCCTCTTTTTTTTTGTCCTCGGCCGATACGCTCGTTTCCTGCAAACCACTTTCGGGCCCTGCATACGCTATCGCGCACTCCCATCCGAGCATGCCCGGCGATTCACGGGACGCGACAAGTCCGTCGAAAATTCGCCGAACGGTGGGAAAAATGTACGGCGGATCGCTTGATTGTGACGACATGCATAAAGACGGATCTCAAGTGACAGGTTGCTCTGTAATACAACGCAAGCCCACAAGGAGGCTGCATGGAGATCGCCGAACGTCCGCGATTGCTCGTGTTCAATTGCCACGAGGCGTGGGTCTACCAGCTCCGAGTGCTGGACTACGACCTGGACATTGTCTGCGGTCTGTCCGGACGATACACGCCGGACTGGGACACTCACATTCGCCCGGTGCCCGCGCGCGGGCGGCTCATCTCGCTGGACGAGGCCCGCACCCGCCGTTACGCTTGCATCATCGCCCATAATCCCACGGACCTGCTCGACGTCAAAGATCGACCCGACCCGCGTCTGCTCGTGCATCATCTGCCCGTCGAGGCGCGGATCATCGAAGAGCGATCCCGATTGTCCGCCGCAGAGGCCAGAGGTCTCTTGCACCGCTACGTGCAGCTCAGCGGGACGCACGTGATAGCCGTCTCGCGCCTCAAGGGCAGGTCCTGGGGCACGGCCGAGGACATCGTGCCTTTTGCCGTGGACCCGGGCGACTACGGACCCTGCTCGGGCGAGCTTCCCTGCGGCCTGCGCATCGCCAACTTCATCCAACGGCGCCGGACGTTTCTCCAGTGGGCCTTTCACGAGCAGGCCTTTGCCGGCGTGCCGCTCCGCATCGTGGGCCACAATCCGGGCATGGCCGGCATCGCCCCGTCGCGGGACTGGGACCACCTCAAAGAGCTGTTGCAGACCCACCGCTTCTACATTCACACGGCGCACCCGGAACTGGAGGACGGGTTCAACATGGCCACGGTCGAAGCCATGGCGGTCGGACTGCCCGTCCTGGGCAACCGCCACCCCTCCTCGGTCGTCGAGCACGGCGTCAACGGTTTCGTCTCCGACGATCCCGCCGAGCTGCGCCGCTACGCCCGGCTCCTGCTCGATGACAGGAATCTCGCTCTCCGCATGGGCGCCGAGGCCCGCGCCACCGTGCTGCGGCAGTTCTCCGTGGCGGCCTTCCGGGCAAACATGGAACGTGCGATTCAGTCGGCCCGGCGCAAACGCGCGTCCCTGTCGGGGCAGCAGCCGGCCACCCGGTCCCGACAGCGGATCGTTGAATTGCCGCCGCAGTCCGGCACCAAGGCGCCCCAAATCACGTTACGCGCCGCCGAGTCACAAGGACACGCACCCTCGCCCCCGGCTCCTTAGAACCCGAGGAACGCTCGCCTCGTGACATTCGTCGCCGCGCGCCGGTCGATCTACTTCCCGAGCAAGTCGATCATGCCTTCGCCGAACGCCTTGCCCATCCGGTAGTAGATTCGGGCGCTGCCGAGGTAGTGGTATCCGCGTTCGGAGCCGACGTTGTAGAACTTCACCCAGTCGGGCCCTTTCCACAGACCCTGCTCGACCATCTTCTCGACCTCGGGCTCCCAGAAGTCACGTGTTTTGACGAACTTGACGTTGTCCCGCAGCGACGGGAGGTTCGCCACGGCTTCCTGGGCGGCCTGGAAATCGCCGCGCTTGCCCGCACCCAGCTCGCCGATGATTACCGGCAGGTTCGGCGCGCTTAGGTCCTTGCGGACGTCCTCGATCAGTTGGCCCAGCCGCACCGTGTAGCCGGCGTATTTCTCCTCGCGCTGCTGACCGTCCACCATGTCGTTCCAGCCCTGGAACCAGACGACCCCGGCCAGCTCGTATCCGCGCTTCTCGTCGTACGCGGGGAAGTGCTCCTTCAGATGTCCCAGCACGTCGCGGGCACCGGCGATCATCTCCCGGTAGGCCTTCCCGTAGCGCGCCTTGATGTCCGCCATCGTGACATTGGCGTCTCTCTTCCGGGCGTTCTCAAGCTCCTTGGCCAGTTGCCCGGCCGGCGGCATTTCGGCGCTCGGGGGCAAAAAGTCGCGTCGCACGCTCCTGCCTCCCCAGCAGGTCTTGATCAGCAGCACCTGCTCGCTTAGATGCTCGCCCATCACCCAGCCGAAGCCCAGCTCCGGGCCTATCTTCATCTCATTGGCGCCGAAGCCCGGCTTGAGGTTGCCGCTGCGATTGCCGTCGGTGGTCCACACCCACACGTCCCGGCGCTCGACCCAGCGACCCTCGCGGTTCTTCCACTGCTGGTAGTCGGCCGCGGTCTCGGCGTTGTAGATCAGGTACTCCAGCGTCCGCAACGCCGCGTGACCCTGCATGTTCGACTGGCCCGCCAGAATGAAGACCTTCACCGGTCCTTCCTTCGCCGCCGGCCACGGATCCTTGTCGAAAGCCGACTCCGGGACATTCGCCGCACCAACACCCACACACAAAACGCTCAGTGTCACCAATACCCAGAGCCGTCGAAAACATCTCATTAAGTCACTCCTTGTTACATGAAGCGCGAAGCGTAGGGTGGGGCTTGCCCCACCTTTCCGCTCGGATAGACCAACTAACTCCTTCTTACGCACAACGTGAAGCGCCCGTAGGGGCGACCCCCTGTGGTCGCCCTTTCCCGGTTCGGCGCAAACCACACGATCACCAAACATCCGGGCAGGCACCACGTCGCGCCGGGGCCCCTACGACGGGTGGCAGCGTCAAGTCCGAAGGACTTGGCGATGGTGCAACGCCCGGGGCTCGTATAGCGCCACACGCAGCAGACAAATCCACCATCGCCAAGCTGGCGCTTGACGCTGCCACC
>Ga0272441_10009222_pt1 | contig 15320 bp, 7 predicted proteins | sample SSMProp6N_FD_193582 | JGI IMG/M metagenome (GOLD analysis project Ga0272441, IMG submission 193582) | Marine sediment archaeal communities from Little Sippewissett salt marsh, Falmouth, MA, United States - SSM-Prop-6N | ecosystem: Environmental > Aquatic > Marine > Wetlands > Sediment ... | reverse complement strand
CGAGGAAGAGAGCGACCGCCTTTCAGCCCTGGTCAGTCGGCTCCTGTTCACCTCGCGCCTTGAGGCAGGAGCCGTTTCGCTCAACCTGATGCTGGTTGACCTCCCGAACGAAGCAAACAGGGTCTGCAAGCGGTTGGCCGAAGTAGAAGAGACACACCAGCTTGTCTCCAGCTTTCCGGCCGATTTCCCCCCTGTCATGGGCGACCCTGAAAAGCTGGATGCCGTGCTGACCAACCTGATTGAGAACGCGCTCAAATTCTCTCCTGATGGCGGCACCGTGGCAATCGAAGGCGCGATGAGCGACAAAGAGGTCTTTATCACAGTATCGGATACCGGCGTTGGTATCAGTTCGTTCGACCAGGAAAGGCTGTTCGACCGTTTCTACCGGGCAGGAGAGCCCGGCCAATCGATCACCCCCGGCACGGGACTCGGTCTCTACATATGCAGGAGCCTGGTACAGGCACATGGAGGCCGCATCTGGGTCAACAGCGAGCCAGGCGTGGGCTCACAGTTCACGTTCTCACTGCCACGAACCGCCGAGGAAACTGACTAGGACGAAATCATGGGAAGAGCGACATTCCGCCAGCTACCAAGAACGGTCCTCGTTGTCGATGATGAGCAAAGGATCGCCGAGGCCGTTGCCATGAATCTTGAACTTGAGGGATTCCAGGTGGTTGCGGCATCACGAGGCGAGGAAGCTCTGAAGAAAGTCACGGAGGACATGCCTGACCTCGTCATACTCGACGTCATGATGCCCGAGATGGACGGCTTCGAGACGCTCCGGCGCATTCGCGAGATATCCACGGTACCGGTCGTGATGCTAACGGTGAAAGGAGACGAAGCCGACAGGGTCAGAGGGCTTGATCTTGGCGCTGACGACTATATGAGCAAGCCCTTCAGCCCCAAGGAGCTGGTTTCAAGGGTGCGCGCCGTACTCAGGAGAGCGGAGATGCCAAGCGCGGTGCCCAAGACAGAGATACACATAGACGACGAATTGTCGATTGACTTCAACAGACGAAAAGTCGTGGTCCGGGGCACCGAAGTTCACCTTCGCCCGACCGAGTTCCGTCTTCTCTATCACCTGGTCAGCAACGCGGGACAGGTACTAACACACGAGACGTTGCTGCGACGGGTTTGGGGATACGAGTACAGGGACGAGGACCACTACCTCTGGCTCTACATCACCTATCTGCGAAAGAAGATCGAGCCCGACCCGAAGCATCCCCGGTACATTATCGGAGAGAGAGGCATCGGCTACAGATTCAAGGAATTCGAGCGCCGATAGGGCCCGGCATCCTAGCGGGGCTTGGGCATCCGAGGCACGCGGATTCTCCTGACACGATGCAGACGCAGAGCGTCCGTCGGATGAGTCAATTCCGGCACTCTGCGAAAATGATTGTCCTTGAGTTCCTCCAGCATGCGGGCGACGCTGTCACGCCCGACGTAGCGAGCGGCCACGCTGTCGGCCTCGTACTCGGCGATCCAACTCAATGCCGCCGAGCCCAGCACAAGCACTCCACCACCGAAAAGCAGCCGCAACGGGGTAGAGAAGTCGACCGCCAGACCGACGGCAATGCCTGCAAGAGCCGCAAGCACGGACCCTGCCAGGAGCAACTCCCAGTGACGACACTTCAAGTGTGCCAACTCGTGCGCGAGGACGCTTTCCAGCGCAACAGGAGACAGCTTGCCAACCAACTCGCCCCCGAGACGCACCCTGTTCCCTCGACCACCAGGCAGACTGGGAAGGGCGCGAGCACCACACCAGCTCGGATCGATTTCAGCGGGAAATTCGGCGTCGAGCTCCACGCGCATTCGGTCAGCGAGCGCGAGAAGGTTCTCGGGAACCTGCTCGCGGGGGAGCGCAACAACGCCTGAACCTTCCCCGGAGGGACCGTTCACGTGAAGACGAATAGTGTCCTGCCAGGTCATGTTCTTCATCTAGTATACAGACAACCAGCCTTTCTCGCCGTTCCGCCGACAGAGAGAGGGGCGGACGATGTCCGCCCCCCGGGTTGTCCCATGTCGTCGATCACCTTACGGTAACGTCCTCGCCAAGGGTCTCGGCGCTGATATCCGGGCTGTAGTAGGCATAGGCTCTGGAAGCCACTGCCTTGGCCTTGACCGGATAGAGAGCCACCGCATCAAATTCAAGAGACACGCTCTGTCCCTGTGCAAGATTCTCGATGTAGAAGATGACCTTGCGGCCGGCGACCTCGAAGCGCTTCAGCCGAGCATCATCCTCGACGGCCTCTTCAAGAGTGCTCGTGACCGCCGCAAAGCCGGTGGGGATTGAGATGTCCATCACAATCATTCCGGCCTCGGCGGGAGTCGGCGGGTTAAAGGTCAGCCTTGCCGACACGGTGATAGTGTCATCAACCTCGACCTCGGTGGTGTCGTAGTCGACCTCGATATCCATGATATCGGGGAGCTCGCGACTGACCTCGGGCATGTTGAACCTGCGAACCACCTGCCCGACAACCTTACCCTTGCCATCCACGGTCAACTCGAACTCGGTATTCACCGGGAGTTCAATCATCTGTAGGACGTCGAAGTTCTCGTCGGTGATGGCCAGGTCCTTTCTGAAGCCCTCGCCCTCAACAGTTATGTCAAGGTCGACATCAGCTTTAGCCCCGCTCTGAAACTCCACGAGCGCCTGTATGCCAACAACAGTGTCCTGAGTAGAACCGAAACCACCGTAGGAGTTCCGCTGGCTGGTGAGCCACTGGGCCGCGCGTGAGGCGTTGAATACGTCGCCATCCAGGACCAGCGCCATGGTGGCATAGCCGGTAGTCTCGATAGTGGCACTGCTCTGCTGGACGGGATACGGCATCAACTCGCGCTCGCCGGGCATCGGCTGGATAGCGCTGCCCCAGTAGAGGCCGTTCTCATCCTCCTGAGCGAGGTCCATCAGCTTGTCTATCGCCTCGTCAGACTCGCGACTGTCGCCGAGTTGGAGAGCATAGGCAGTGAGCGCTACCGTGTAGGCATCGTTCATGCCACCGAGCTTGCCCTCAAGGTAGTCGATGGCATCGCCGGCCGCACCGGTTTCGCCAGCCTCAAGGAGCGCGACCGCAACAAAAGCCGTGAGCGCGTCCTTGCCCTGAAGACCACCCAGCAACTCCTGGTGACATATAAAGCCAACCGAGTCGAAAGAGCCGTCGCTGTTCTGGTGATCGACTATCCAGTCTTCGGCCTCCTCCAGAACAGCCTGGTCGATGTAGATGAGGTCAGTGGCTTCTGCGAATGACTTGAGGACGAAAGCAGTCAGCCAGAGGCTACCTTCGGGGTCGCTCTGTCCAAATGCGGAGAAGCTACCATCGTTCCGACGATAAGTCAGCTCACGCTGATAGCCGGTAATCATCAGCTTCTCAGCCTTGGCCAGAATCTCCGGCTTGAGCTGCCCGCTCTCCTCAAGGTACTTCGTGATGTAGACATCCGGCGTGAACATCATCATGTTCTGCTCGCCGCAACCGAACGGCATCTGAATGAGCTCCTCAAGGCCCTCCATGGTCTGCGTCAACAGACTGGAAGTGAGGGCGAGATAGGCCCTGCCTGAGCCTGCAACGGCATCCATGGGTACAAAGGAGTTGATGATTCTGGAGTCGCCATCCGAGAGCACAAGGTTGTCTACGACCTCGCGTGACACTCCCTCGGGCTCGATGATGATGGTCTTGCTCATCGCGTCAGCGGCCTTCTGGCCCTGTGCCTTGACCTCCACCGCGTTGACACCCAACTGCGTGGGCCGGATAGTGAACTCTGCAAGACCAAGGTCATTGGGACCGATGCGGACCGTCTTGACCTCATCGTCGAGTAAGTCGAACCAGTCGGCTTCTTCTATCTCGACGCGAATCTCCTGCTGATCATCCACATAGTTGTAGATGGCGACAGACACCGGAAACTCCTCACCGCGAATGGCGGCATACGGAAGATCGAGCTTCACGAAGAACGGCTGGAAGGCCCGCAACTGAGCCTCGGCAACGCCGAAGCCTTTGTCCTGAGAAATGCCTACTGCGCGAAGCATCCATGTCGTGATAGTGTCCGGCACAGTCACATCAACGGTGGCCTTGCCATTGTTGCCCGTCTCGATCTGATCCCACAGCCATGTCTCGGGAAAGTACTGACGGACTCTCTCTACCTCCACAAGGCCTTCGCCCTGAGCCTCAGCCTTGTCTTCGCCCGGTGCGGCCATAGGCGGCGCCATCCCCCCCTCGTCCATGGCAGCCTCCTCCATCTCGGGCATCGCTCCACCCGCTCGCAGGAATCCGAAGAGTCCTTCCCAGAATCCCTCCTGGTATTCGAACTCATACGTGGCTCCTTCCGGGACATCATGGTTGCTGATAACAGTGAGTCCGGCGTCATCGAACGTTTCGGCAGCGCCCTTCGTCTCAATCACCGGGTAGATGTTCACGTCGTGCAGTTCGGCCTGCGGCTCCATGTAGAGCCTCTCGAGCTCGGCAAAGACCTGCTGCAGGTTCAGCCTGTTCTCCGCCAGGATAAACACCGACTTGTCCACGGCGGCCAGACCGACCATGGCCCTGCCCTCGGTCGAGATATCTATCTGCACGTCCTCGCCAGGCTCGGCCTCTTCGCTGCTGAATCCAACCTGGATGTCATGAGGATAGACTCCCGTCACGGAGAAAGGCAGATAGTCCGCCGCGACTTCGCTGTTGGGCAGCACCTGGTAGACAAGCAACCTGCCACCGGGAGCCATCAGAGGAGTCGTCTCGAAGGAGAACTCCTTGTCGCGAGTGTACGAAGAGAAGACAATGCGGTCGCGCGCCACTACCTCGTAGTAGTACGTGCGAGCCTCTTCGGTCGAGTGGACACGGAATGCGATGTCCTCACCCACGTTCGGCACCCCATCGCTTGTCTGTTCAACATGGATGAAGTTGCCCGACGGGGAATAGGAGGACTCAAGCATCTGCTCCACGTACTTGCCCTCACAATTCGCCCTGACGGTCAGTGCCACGGCCTTCTTCGGCGGGTCTGCCTTAAAGAGGGCTATGCCGTCTTTCGTGCGAACATCATCGCGGTCCGTATCGATGTCCTTGAATTCCTCATCTATATAGGTGACCTCGATATCGACCTTCGCCTCAACCGGTTGATTGTCGGGTGTTTCAGTGACGATGAGGAACTCGAACGGCAAGCCAGGCTTGAACACTGACCCCTCCGGTATCAGCTCAAGATTGACCGGAGAATCTGCGGCGGTCACCAGCCGGGAGGTCTTCTCGACGTATCCAGTGACATTCTCAGTCACGGTGATTTCGAGCATGATGTTGCCCTGGCCCCCAGCTTCCGGCACACCAGCCACATAGCCAACGGCAGGAATATCGAAATCAGTCGAGCCATCAATATCCGTCTCGAAAGTCGCGTATTCCTCCCATTCGCCCACGTATCGAGAGGCAATAATCTCCACCTCGCCCTTCACGGGCTTGCCGAAGCTGTACTCGGAAGACACGACGCCTTCCACTCTCTCGTTGACGAGAAACCACTCGCGCGGCAATTCCACGTTGACGTCGTACTTGGGCAAGACATAGCGCTCGACACGCACGTCGAGTACCGTCTCGGCCTTCTCCGTCACGGCCTGCAGCTTCCACGTGCCGAGATTGGGCTCTGATGAGAGAGGAAGCTCCAGATTCGCCATGCCGTACTCGTCGGATTCCAACTCTATGCGGAACACCTTGATGCCCTTGGCATCGAGGACCTCGACCGTCACGTCTTCCTGCGACGGCTTCAGTTCCGAGTTCAGGGTCATCACCCGCATGTGGATGGTCTGACCGGGCTTGTAGATAGGTTTGTCGGTCTCGAGAAAGACCACAAGGGGTTTGTCGATACGCACCGGGGTCTCATGCTTGAATCCGGTCCCCTTGACGACGACCGTGTAGTCGCCCTCCTCAAGATCCGGGACCTCTACGTCGACCATTCCCTGGCCATCGACCGTACTGGTCACGCTCGCCACTGTCTTACGTCCCTCCAGCACTTCCACCTCGACCTTGTCACGAACGGGGCCGTCGGCGCCGTAGAGATTGAACGACACCGCTTCAGTACTACCGGCATGCATGGTCTGCGGAACCAGAATCACATAGCCTTCCGCAGCCTGAACCGGTGTGCACGCTGTCGAGAACGGTAGAACAAGTGCGCTGATGAGTATTGCTGCTATCGCACAGAGCCGACTCCGTCTCATCGCCACCCTCCTTGCAGTGTTGCGGCCCGCCTCTTCAGCAAGGCCTTCTGATGAGATATACGCGGCAAGAAGCGCAGTGTCACACCTGAGGCGCCAATTCTCAGGCGCGAGCAAGCGCCCCTACTCGCGATAGTAGCACCGCCTCCTCACAATCGCGCTGGTATACTTCCAAGACGAAGAACCGCATGGTCGGTGTGAACACGCAGGAGGAAGCATGGAACTGGAGAAAGGCAGCATCGCGATACTCACGGAAGCACTGGAGCAGATGGAGAAAGGGTTTGCGAACCTACCCAACGCACCGGTGTCTTACGACGGCGACAAGATGCGCAGTGTGCTGATGGAGGTTGCCACGCGAATGCAGGACAACTACCCCTACTTCCATCCTCAGTACGCAGGGCAGATGCTCAAGCCTCCTCATCCTGTGGCCCGCGCTGCATACATGCTTTCGATGTGGGTGAACCCGAACAACCACGCTCTGGATGGCGGGCGCGCAAGCTCGCAAATGGAGAAGGAGACAGTCGCCGAGATCGCCGGCATGTTTGGCTGGGAGAACCACCTCGGCCATCTCACCAGCGGTGGCACGATGGCCAACCTCGAGGCCCTGTGGGTCTCAGGCAAGCTGGCTCCGGGAAAGAAGGTTGTGGCGTCCGACCAGTCGCACTACACACATAGCCGCATCTCCGAAGTACTGAAGCTCGACTTCGAGGCGATACCGAGTGATACACGTTCAAGAATGGACCTTCACGCACTTGAGGAACGACTGAAGCAGGGAGATGTCGGGACAGTTGTTGCCACGATGGGAACCACCGGAACGGGCGCCGTCGACCCGCTTCCCGGAATCCTTGCGCTTCGAGACAGGTATGGGTTCAGATTGCACGCTGATGCTGCATACGGCGGCTACTTTGTCCTCGCGGACAACCTCGCAGAAGAGGCTGCCGAGGCGTTCCGGCGGATCGGTGAAGTTGACTCGATAGTCATCGACCCCCACAAGCACGGACTACAGCCATACGGCTGCGGCTGTGTGGTGTTCAAAGACCCGTCGGTCGGTGCATTCTATAAGCATGATTCCCCGTACACCTACTTCAGCTCCTCAGAACTGCACCTGGGGGAAATAAGCCTCGAATGCTCGCGTGCGGGCGCATCCGCAGTGGCACTCTGGGCAACGCAGAAGATGCTGCCGATGACTCGCGACGGAGAGTTCGCCAGGGGGCTATCTCAATGCAGAAGCGCAGCAATGAAGCTCTACGCCAAACTCGATGCAGATCCCAGGTTTCTCACCATGTTCGAGCCCGAGCTGGACATAGTGATATTCGCCCCCAAGGCAAGCACATCGGGAGAGATATCCCACACGAGCAAAGACCTGTTCGACATGGCTGCGACCTACGACCTGCACCTGGCGCTGTTCTCGTATCCTTCCAGGCTCCTGAAGGACGTTTGGCCGGAGGTCACGTTCGAAGATGAGAGCGTTGCCTGTCTCCGCTCCTGCCTGATGAAGCCGGAGCACGACGAGTGGGTGGAGCGCATCTGGCGGCTGCTGCGCGATGCGATACACTCAATATCAAGGTAACGCGGGTCAATAGGGCATTCCAGCTGCGGGAACACGTCCAATCAGGGCACGGTCAGAGACAGCTCGGCCTCATTCGTGGCCGCGATCCAGTAACCCGTGCCGGGCGTAATACTGGACGTGAACACATAGGACTTGGCGGATGCGTCCCACCTGTATGCCATCCCTTCGACGCTGCCATCCGGCGCATCGTCGGGCTGAGAGAAGTCGACCAGTCCACCATGAGCGGAGCCGATGAGGTTCCATCCGGCGCCAACCGGCTCAGTCCACGTCTCTACCGGCGTCCCTTCGAGTATCACGGTCTCAGCCTCGGCCATAGCAATCCAGTAACCCATAGCGGGGTGGATCTCGTCGGGAACAGTATAGGTGCGCGCCACCGCATCCCAACCGTACACGGCCTGAACAGTGGGAAACAGTGTCGACACGGACATGTCCGGCATGACAAGGGGGACAGACACCAGGTTCCAACCAACCTCCAGGTCGAGAATCAGTGGCTGCGTTGCCGGCGCTTCTCCCGTAGTCGCAGAGTCCTCAGCGGACGCATCGGACCACACCGGCTGCGCCTGTGCGTCATCAGCCACAGACCACGCCCGGTAGTAGTATGCCGTCAGCTCATCTAGCCCCGAATCAGAACACTCGCTCGCAGAACCATCGTAGACAAGGTAGCCATCCTCCGCGTCCGTCGGGTAGCTGCCAACCTTTCCTCGCACGACGGTGTGTGCTGCGCCCGCGCCACCCGTCCAGGTCAGGTTGATGCGGTAGTAGGGGTAGGATAGGTCCGGTGTGGCCGTCAGGTTGGTGGGCCCAACAGGTTTCGTCGTGACCGTGACCTCGTCGCCGTATCCCGTGCCCGCACTGTTGCGTGCACACGCACGCACGAAGTACACGGTCCCTTCGCTGAGCGGAGTGAGAGTCTCATCGAATGGATCTTCGTCGGACAGGCTCCCCGTCCATGACGTAGCCTCGTATGGCCCCCCACTCGTCGTGGAATACTCGAAACGGTACTCGCAGGACTCCCACCCATCGTCAACGAGAGTCCCATGCAGTGTCGCAGAGGTCTCTTCCACGCCGGTAGCCACCTCCGTGACAACGGTCGGCAAAGCAATACTGCGCACTTGGAGCGTGAACGGGACAGTAACAGTGCCCATAGCGGGGTCGTTGCTCTGCACAACCACGTCGGTACAGTAATCGCCGTCCGACAGCCCGGCAGTATCAACCGCAAGGACAATATCTTCCGAACCCGATAGCCCTAGCGACCCTTGCTTGGGAGACTCGTCCAGCCACGCGGCGCCACCAAGTGCGTCGAGGGCAGCGGAGACATCGATGAGACCGTGTCCAAACTCGTTGTCGCGACCGGCAGTGCCAAGATCCATGGCCGTGCCTTGAAGTGTGGCGCGTATATCATCGGGACTCCAGTTGCGGTTCTCCGAGAGGATGAGGGCTGCGGCCGCGCTCGCATGCGGGCTGGCCATGGACGTACCTTCCCACCACTTGTAGCCAAAAGTGGTGACACTACCATCAAGTGTCTGCTGAAGAACGCCATCGGGATTGCTGTCACCGTTCTGGTCCACCCCCACATCTCCACCGGGAGCAACCACGTCTACGTAGCCACCGCTATTGGAGTAGGGGGCACGGGTCTGGTCAAAGCGAGTAGCACCCACCGCGATGCAATAGTCATCATATGCCGCAGGATACTGAGGGTCGTTCCCCGTCAGATAGTCGTTGCCTGCCGCGCACACGATGGTCACACCTTTGCCGTACGCATAGGCCAGGGCATCTGCCTCAGTCTGACTGGTGCCCTCGCCACAGACGCTGAGATTGATTATGTCGGCGCCATGGTTGACTGCATAGTAGATTCCTGAGGCCTCCGCAGCAATGCTGCCCATACCGTACTGGTCAAGAATCTTGACCGGCATGATTGAGACACCAAAACCGAGGCCCGCAACCCCTTCGCCATTGTTCGTAGCGCCGGCAAGCGTCCCACATACATGGGTGCCATGACCGTTGTCATCGTTGGCATGGGCGTCATCATTGATGAAGTCATAGCCCTGTAAGAAGGACACGCCTGCCAGATCGGGGGCTCGCACGTAGGCATCGTAGTTCTCAAAAGCAATGCCGCTATCGAGCACTGCGACAACGACATCGCTGTCGCCTCCAAGGCGAGTGTCCCAGGCATCTTCTGCGTTCACCTGCTGCAGGTTCCACTGCAGCGGATACATCGGATCGTCGGGAGACCACGCTGCGCTACGCGAATAGTTCGGCTCGACATACTCGACCAATCCGCTATTGAGATAGTCCGCAGCCATGTCGGCAACCGAAACGCCTTCGGGCACGGCTACCACTGCGAACGGCGTAGAATTGCGGGATGTGGCCGGCTCGAAGCCCAGCTCGTCGTGCAAAGTCGCCATCGAGGGTTCAACTCCTGGGTCCCTCAGCTTGACGACAAGCTCCGTTGCGTCATCCGCCTGCTTCGGCCACGTATCGATAGTGCTGCAACTGTAGGCGGCCAGGGTCGGTTCTCCGCCGGCGAGTGTCTGCGCCGGAGCGGGTGCTGATTCACCGACAGTGTAATCAAGCGTGCCAGCGCCTGAATTCGAGACGCTGAGAGTGTATTCGGCGGTTGAATCAGGGGTGAGCCCGACATCAAACGAGGCGGGCGACACGTCGATAGCGGGCGTTCCCGTCGACTCCGTAGTCGCCAGGTCTTGAGAGGACGCGGACGACCACTGGTCAGAGTCCTCGTGATAGGACCATGCACGGTAGTAGTATGTCGTGCCCTCTGAAAGACCGGAGTCGACACACATGGTACCCGAGTCGAAATAGACCTGCGTTCCATCCATCCGGTTGGCCGGATAGCTGCCCGGATTGCGGACTACCACCGTGGAATCGGCCCCGGTGCCCGGGGTCCAGACCAGCTCAACGGCATCCCCACCAGCTGCGGACGCTGACAGTCCAGACGGCGCATCAGGCAGAGTTGTGAACGACAGCTCGGCACCGCTGCCGGAGCCGGTACCATTCTGAAGCTGAGCGCGGAAGAAGTACTCGGTGCCCGGAGACAAATTGCTGACTGCCTCGGAGAACGGGTCTCCAGTGACCACCGAACCTGTCCACGTCGTCAGCGATGCGTAGGGCTCACCACTATCGGAATCGTACTCAAAGCGATACTGGCAGGCCTGGCTATTGTCATCGGCAACACCACCATTCAGAGTGGCAGACGTCGCCTCAACACTCATAGCTGCGTTGGTGGCCGCAGTAGGTCCCGGTCCGAAGGTGGTAGCCGCCGCCTCGTCATAGGCAGTCGACCAGACGTCTTCCGTCGCGGCCTCCGACCAGGCTCGATAGTAGTAGTCGGTGCTGGCATCAAGGCCGTCATCCGTGACTGACTCGCCGGCCCCATGGTAAACAGTCGTGCCGTCGGTCCTGCTATCGGGATATCCCCCAACCTTGCGCTGAATCCTCGTTTTCGCAGCTCCATCCCCGGCCGTCCAGCTCAGGTCAACCGAATCGGACCATGTCGCGGTCGCCACAAAATCAGTCGGCGCGCCGGGTAGCGTACTGAAGGATTCCTCGCTGCCGGCAGCAGAGCCGTGGCTATTCCTGGCCTCTGCGACATAGTAGTAGGCCGTGCCGCGGGCAAGACTCCCTACAGCTTCGCTGAAGCTGTCGCCAGTTGTAACGCTGCCCCCCCAACCGGTATCGGCCGAGTAGGAACCGGGAGTCGTCCCATATTCGAACCTGTACTCACAGGCCTCCGTGCCATCAGACAGCAGGTTGCCTCGGAGTGTCGCGCCGGTCTCGCCAATCGCTGTAGGAGACAACGTCGAAACCTGGGGGGGACCGGCGGCAGTCTCAAGAACGATGACGCTCACTCCATAGTGCTGGAGTTGCTGGGCCCCGTAGGGGTATGTCCCTCCCCACGTCATGCTGTGGACGGAATGGTCCCAAGTATCGTGCACGTATACAACGTCGGGATCGTCGTAGCCAACGCCCAGCATCGTGTGGCCCTGGACCTGTATGACGACGGGGCGATCTGCGTCAATGTGAGACTTGTACTGTTCGAAAGTGAAGCCTGCCTGGGTTCCGCCATAGCCAAAGATGTACTGGTTGAAGTTCTGCTCGACCGTATACCCACGAGATTCGGCAAACAGACGCATACCGTGGTTCCCGTCCCGCCGAGCTGGAGAGCCACTCTCGCAGGTGGAGTAGTCATATAGCGCGCCATTGCCGATAGCGAAGTAGAACGTGGTCGAGCCGTCAGAGTTCTGCCAGTTGTGATACTGGTTGGTGCCCATGTAGTCGGCTGTGCAGTCACCAATGGTGTGTTCGGTCCAGATTCCATAGTAAGGGTCGGTGGTGCTCAGGTACGAGTCCCAGTAGTCATCCACGTGCCCACGTTGTGATAGTCCATCGAATCCCTGGTGAGTGGCGCTCAACGGCGACTCGCCCGAGGCCCAGGCCGTCGCGTTGTTCAGCGGGCATACGCCACCCTCCGCAGACCCCGTGTACATGTCAGGGTATCCGTTGCGGTCGTAGTACCCGAACAGCATCGCTGCAGATGTGGCTGAGCATCCGTAGCACCAGTCGTAGGCGGGCACTTCAGACAGAGCCGCCGCCACACCTCTCAAGTCCTCAAGCGAAGACGCAGCAGCGGGAACGCGTGTCTCGGGGGGCTGAAGGGGAGAGGAATGGGCCTGGAGTATGGTGCCATCCGTCAGGTCGACAACGTCAACTATGTACGAATTGTCGACGCCACTGTCGCCCACCACAATGGAGTGCGACAGAGGAGCAAGGGTCTGCGAACAGACCAGAACCAGCCCCACCAGCGCGGAGAGTATGGTCCTGCGATAGACAGTTTCCGAACGGCGCAAGCTGGTAAACCACACGCCGTCATTCTATGAAGTGATGTAGCCAAAAAGCGAACGTCGGTCAGGCAGGTTCGTATTGGGAGAGGCGATGGACGAGCGAACTTTGATAGGGCACACTTTGGTACTGACGTTTCCAGGCTAGGTTCTGTCAGTTTGTATCGCCAGGATTCAGTGGAACAAGAGACCGGAACGGGGGTATCGGATACATGACTCGACACCATCTGCTCTTCGCCATACTTGCCGTCGTCCTCTTCACTGCACACCTGGTAGCCAACCTCTTCGTAGACCATATGTATTGGCTTCCCGAGTACGTGTGGGCCGGTTCGACAGTCTTTGCAGTGCTGTCCATCTATGCAGGTGCTGCAGAGGCCTGCAGGTTAGTGTCGCGCGACCGAGGACTGGCAATCGCCTCCGCGATCGTGGGCGCGCTTATAATGCTCGGACTGATGTACAGCGGAATCACATGGCTCTTCATGGGGACTGAGATACCGGGCGTTGAGATGTAGCGCCGGAGAGACGGACGGCCGCCTGCGCACCTGTCACTTGGCGCGGCTACGGAAGTCACGTACCATTGACCGCGCGAGGCTGAACACGCGGTCGAAGGCTCTACTGAGACTTCCATCCCTGAGTTCGCCCGCCAGGAGAAGTGACATGCTGAACCGATTCGATGTCGAACGCCGCCAGATAGTGCTCCACGCAGAGGGGGAGATTTGCGAGAGCAAGACCGCCCTGCTGGAGAGCCCGATATTCGCCCGGTTCGTTTCGCTGTACTGCGACTCGCTCTACGGTCATCGCTCACGACTCATCGAGCCGTTCATGACAGGGGCGCCCGGGAAAAAGCAGTGGGCGGCAGTTGTCGACCTACTGAAAAGCCTGGCCGATGAACCACTATGCAACGTGGTTCAACGCTTCCCCCAGTGGCCCTGGCTTGCACGCCCCGAGTCCCGTGACGGTCTTCATGCGTTCGTCGAAGGACTCTACGACTTCTGGCGCTCGTATGACAGGTATCTTGTTCTGCACACCGAGCCGGGACCAAGCAGCCTGGACAGGAGACCGTACAGGGCTTTTAACGTGACTGTCGAGAACCTGACTCACGTCATCCGCGCGGTGTATCGGGACATTTGTGAGAACGCCACAGGAGACCATCCACGCATCTACAGGCAGGTACACGCCGGATGCAGCGTTGGACTTATCGCACTGAGACAGGCGGTGCCACTTCCACAGAAGTACCAGAATGCGCTGGGAGACATCCCCATGATTCGGCAGGCGTGGATTGCACCTCCCCTCATCATCGACCCACCAATGAACAAGAGGACTGGCGAGTTCAAACGCGTGGACTCAAATCCAATAGCCGGGATGTCTCTCGACACTGGAAAGTGGCTTTGCTTCCCTGCCCAGGTAGGCCCCCTCGTCATCCTTGTCTACTTCCATCAGCGCTTCCTGAGCCTGGGGTGCTCCCTCGCAAACCTGTTCGAACTGGCAGATAACGAGCAACTGAAGCGCACACCTGACGCGATCTACGTCTTCGGGGCTCCGTCCGAACACATGGCACGTTATGGCGACCTTCCCACCGTGTTCTACGACGATGAGGAGGCGGGACTAGTAGCAGGAGCAGTGCCCGAGGAAGACCGATTCGGCTACTTCGGTTATCTCAAGAAGATGATTCTGACGCTCCACAACATCCAGATGATGAAACGGGGACGCATGCCGTTCCACGGCGCGATGACCCGAATCACGTTGAAGAATGGCGCGGCCGCAAACATACTGATGATAGGCGACACCGCAACCGGCAAGTCTGAACTGCTCGAGGCTTTCCGGGTTCTCGGGAGCGAAGAGATTCGCGATCTGACGGTCGTTGCAGATGACATGGGTTCGATCGAGGTCAGAGAGGACGGCCACGTATACGGATATGGCACGGAAGTGGGCGCGTTCATCAGGCTGGATGACCTGCAACAGGGCTACGTCTTCCAACAGGTCGACAGGGCAATCATTATGAGTCCGCAGAAGGTGAATGCGAGGGTGGTGGTACCGGTGACAACCCTTAACACAATCCTCAGCGGGCACGAAGTGGACATTCTGCTGTACGCGAACAACTACGAGAACGTCGATGCCGACTGCCCGGTTATCGAGCGGTTCTGCACCTCGGAGCAGGCCCAGAGTGTGTTCCGGCATGGAGCTGCGATGGCCAAGGGCACGACCACTTCAAGTGGGCTGGTTCACAGCTACTTCGCGAATATCTTCGGTCCTCCGCAATACAAAGAACTTCATGAAGGACTGGCTACCAGGGTATTCGATGCTGCGATGGATTCGGGCGTCTTTGTGGGGCAGATCCGGACGCGACTCGGCATCGCAGGAAGCGAGACAGAGGGTCCGCAAGAAGCGGCAAGGGCACTCTTCGAAGTAATTTCGAAGTCGAAGCAGCCCACGCAGAAGGACGACTAATTGGCAGGCGTCCCGGCTAAGCCAAGGGGCGAGTCAGCACATCCGACCATTCGCACTTGAAAGGCAGCAGAGCGAGGTACAGACCGAAGTCGGGATAGGCGCTATCCAGTACTGCCAGGTTGTTGAACGGGTCGTACGTGGTATCCTCACGCGGCTCGAGTCCAACGCACTCCATCAGCAGGTCCACGCGCTTCGACATCCATGCCCCGACAAACGTGGGAATGCCGAAATCGGAGAGTGACGTCACGACGGGGTCCACGCCCAT
>Ga0272441_10009221_pt1 | contig 15320 bp, 16 predicted proteins | sample SSMProp6N_FD_193582 | JGI IMG/M metagenome (GOLD analysis project Ga0272441, IMG submission 193582) | Marine sediment archaeal communities from Little Sippewissett salt marsh, Falmouth, MA, United States - SSM-Prop-6N | ecosystem: Environmental > Aquatic > Marine > Wetlands > Sediment ... | reverse complement strand
AGTCGGCCCGATCGCTGTCGCCGGAGCCGTGAACCATGATGATCGCGGGGAACGGCCCCTCGCCGTCGGGGAGCTGCAGCTCGCCGACCAATGTGAAGTCGCCGGATGTGAACTCGACTCGCTCGGCGGATTGAGCCGCAAGCAGAGTTGACGCGCAGATCAGCACCGAGATCCACGCTGCGGTGCGGAACGTTCCCATGATGCTCCTTCCGGACACGGATGCGACGGCTCGGGGATCTTGACTTGGCGAGCTACTCTGCATGCCCCGCCTCACCGAGCGCGCCGGCGCGGCCGCGCTCGTAAGCCTTCTGCCGAACGCGCCGTATCGCGTCCTCGACCCACTCGATGGAGCAGCGGTGCGTCCGAATCCCGCGGTCGAGTGTCAACCAGCGGAAGAACTCGTCGCGCGCATCGTGCGAGGTTGAAAGCTCGCTCCCGAGTTCGGCCATCTGCTCGTACAACTCCAGTTCCTCCCGCAGATGGCGAAGCCTCGCTTGGAGGAGAGCGATGATAGCGTCGTCGTCAAGGGAATCGGCGAAGAATAGCTGGCTGATGACTTGGGATCTCCAGACCGGCTCCTCCACCGGCTTCGACAACCACGCGAGAAACTCCTTCCGACCACCCTCCGTGATCGCGTAAACCTTGCGATTCGGCCGATCCATCTGCTCGACGACCTCCCGAGAGATGTGTCCCTGCTCGTGAAGTCGTGTCAGGGTGCGATAGATCTGGTTCTGACGGGCGGGCCAGAAGTGGGCCGCCGACGCGTCAAACATCTTCTTCAGGTCGTAGCCGGTTCGGGGCTCGCGGGCGAGGTACCCGAGGAGGATGTGCTCCAGGGCCATCGAACGATCACCACGCTCTCGGAGTGGATAGCAACGAGGTAGAATACTCTACTAGTAGAGTATCTACAAGAGGTCAGTCATCCAGGTTCAGGCGGCAAGCGAACGGATTGGACTTCCCTGTCGCCGCAGCGCTTGGCAACACAAGCAAGCCGAGGAGCGCTTGGAGTCTGGCGGGATCTCGCATCGATGACGAGCAGGAGACGCTGCCGCGGAAGCTCTCCTGGGGGAGCTGTAGACGGCAGTAGGGAGAGATGCAATGAAGCGATTTCTGATCTGTGCGGACGTAGAGGGCGCCTCCGGCGTCGGTCGCGAAGAGATGCTGGAAGGGGACGAGTTCCAGCAGGTGCAAGAGCTGATCACCGGCGACGTCAACGCGTGCGCTCGGGGGATCCGCCGCTCCGAGCCGGATGCGGCAATTGATCTATTCGATGCACACGGGCTGGGCGGCAACATCCTGGAGGAGCAGCTTGAGCAGGACGTGCACCTCCTCGGCGGAGGATGGGTCGACATCCTCTTCCCGCTTGCGTCGACGGGTGAAATGGCCCGATACGATGGTCTTTTCCTTGTCGGGCAGCACGCGGCCAACGGAACGAAGGACGGCTTCATCAGCCACACGAACAGCGAGTTCGTTGCGCTTCGGGTGAATGGGCGAGACGCCGGAGAAGCGGAGCAGCTTGCTTGGCTCGCGGGCGCGCACGGCGTTCCAACGCTGCTTGTCGTCGGCGACGACGCGACCCAGAGAGAGGTGAACGCCCTGCTCCCTGGCGTGAGGACGGTCTCGGTGAAGACGGCCGTTGACCGGAAGGCGGCAGAGTGCCGGCCTTCGGAAGAGGCGTGGCGCGAGATCGAGTCCGCGACCGGCGACGCTACGGCAAACGTGGAGAGCGCCACGGCGAGCACCGTGGAGGAACCGATCCAAGTCGTCGTCTTCCTGGCGCATCCGTCCATGCTCGAATCTGCCAAGAAGTTCCGAGGCGTCTCTCTCGAGGGCGAAGGCGGCGTCCGGTTCGAGTCGGACACCTTCGTCGATGCTTGGCTTCACTACCAGACCATCGCCCGCGTCTGTGTCGAATTCGGCCTGTACAGGGAAGCCTTCCGGCGGCTGTACAAGCTCGACGGAGCGAAGGAGATCGCATCGGAGATCACGTCGGAGTTCCGAGCTCTCCCGTACGCCGAGGGCTCACCGATTCCGGATGTGAAGTACTAGCGTCAATTCGCGAAGTGAGCGCTGCAATCCGACCGGGTCTGCCGTGAGGGCTCGCTTCCCTCGTCGCAGGCTCTCAAGGACAGGTATCCAGCTCGATGATCGGCTCCGAGAAAGTCGATGGCAAATGCTTCGTGAGATCCGCCGGCAGTCAGTGAGTACATCTCGAAGCGGATTTCGGCCGTGCCATCCGCGAGCAACCCGAACATCGCTTGCGGGATCTCGATCTCCCAGGACTGGGGAACGTCCGGCGCCACCGAGCCCATGCAGCGCCCCTAGCGCGTTCACTCCCTTCCCGACGTTGCCGACTACCGTCTGCCTCGTCCTCTGCCTTGCCCCTGTCCCCGACCTGCTCGGCGTCCGAGCACCGTGCGGGTGCCGCGACCTGCGATTGGATCGTACGGCATCCCGCTTGTCCGAGGTGTGCCCGGAGCAGGCCTTCGGAATAGGCGGCGAATGCCTGTCCCGATGCAGGATCCCAAGCCACGTCCTGTCAGAGGCCCCTGACCGTTCGGGCCGGTTCCGTCTCCTCTCGGCATCGTGTACCTCCCTCGTGCACTTGGCGGTTCTTAAAGTGCATATGCACATTATGCGACGGAGCGTTCTCTGTCAAGGGTTCTGTCCGCTCCTGTTCTGAACGTTACGGTCGATCCCGCCTCGGCCGTAGAGCTGGCTCGACGTCAGTCTTGCGAGGATCCCCGCGACACTGACGGGAGCAGAAGGGAATGACGCATTGCCCTCCCGCATGTTCCAGGCGGCCGTGTCCGGCGCCGTCCTTCCCTCAAGCGTCTTGCCCAAGGTTTCGCGGCCAAGATGGGGTTTTCAGGTGCACACGCCTCCGCTTCGCACCCTCTCAGCGGCCGATCACGGCGGTGCTCCGGCGCCAGTAGCGCTGCAGCAGGTGGAGCGCGGCTCGGACGACTGCGACCAGCGCAAGGTAGACGAGTCCGACAACCAGGAAGACCTCAAAGAACCGGAACGATGCGTACGCCTGCAGCCTTCCCGCGCCGGCGAGATCCACGAGCGTGACGAGGTAGGCAAGGGACGAGTACTTGACCAGGTAGACGATTTCGTTCCCGCATCCGGGGACAGCCTTTCGAGCTGCCTGCGGGAGGACGACGCTCCAGACGGCGCGCAAAGGAGACATCCCGAGGGCGCGCGCGGCTTCCAGTTGTCCGGGCGGGACCGACTGGATCGCGCTGCGGATGTACTCGCTGTGATACGCGCCGCTGCAGAGCCCGAATCCGATCGTCGCCGCGGCAAACGGACTCAGCAGAAGCCCCCAGCGGGGGAGGACGTAGTAGAGGACGAAGAGCTGAACCACCAGGGGAACGCCTCGGAAGACGCTCTGGTACATCGCTGCGGCGGCTCGGAGCGGACGTGGACCGTAGACACGCAGAAGCGCCGCGGAGGTCCCGAGGACCAGGCCGAGTGGGACCGAGGCCGCGATCAGCAGAAGCGTGGTGGCAAGCCCATCGGCCAGTTCGGGAAGGATCGAGAGCCAGACGCTCATCGTGGCCTTCGCGAATCGGCGCCGAGCCGCGGAACGGACGTTCGACGCTCGGCGGCGAAGAAGGCGAAGAGCCCCGCCTGAGTCAGGAGCCAGTACAAGAGCGCCACGAGCAGATAGACGAGGGTCAGCTGCCTGGTGCTGGCGGCGAGGAACTTGGCGCGACTCATCAACTCGACGACGCCCACGACGAAGGCGAGAGCCGTGTCCTTCAGGACGACAGAGTACTCATTGGCGAGGCCGGGGAGAGCGAACCGGAGCGCCTGAGGCAGGACGACCTGGAGGAGTGCTTGTGGAAGCGACATCCCCAACGACCGCGCCGCCTCGAGCTGACCGGGCTCGACCATCCTGATGGCGCCGCGGACGAGTTGCCCCTGATACGCTGCGCTTCGTAGACCGAGCGCGAGGATCGCCGCCTGCAGGGAGGAGAGATCGACCCCGTCGATCGCGCCGATGCCGAAGTAGAACAGGAACAGGAGAACGATGGCAGGGAAGCCCCGCAGGATGAGATCGAAGGCGTGCAGGAGTGCGCGCACTGGCCAGGGCCCAAACACATGAAGAATCCCGATGGGGACGCCCAGCGCGAACCCCGCACTGAGCGCGCCCGCGAGCAGAAGCAGCGTTGTGCCGACACCGGCAAGCAAGACGGAGAGAAGATTGATGATCACGTTCATCGAGGTGAAGTGGGGCGGGACATGCGTGTCCCGCCCCAGAGATCACGCTAGCTGCCGACGAGCCACTTCTCGACGAGCGCGTCCCACACGCCTGTTGCCTGGATCCGGCGCAGTCCCTCGTTGAGCAGGTCGAGCAGATCGGCGTCCAGCTGCCGCACGGCGTATCCGTAGATCTCGCCGGTCGCAATCGTTCCGACGACCGCCAACGGCCGATCTGTGATCGACGACGTCGCTGTCGGAGCGTCCATCACTGCGCCGTCGATTCGACCGATCTCCAAGTCCTCGAGCGCCAACAGGAAGTTGTCGTAGAGGACCAGCTCCACGTCGATCCCGGAGCCGATGACGTTCTCCTCGAGCCACGTCTGCGACGTCGTGCCACGCTGCACGCCGACGCGTCGGTCATCCTGCATCAGCGTGAACAGGTTGAGCTCCGGTACCGCTTCTCCGTCCGCGTCGGTCTCCTCTCGGACGACCACCGCGAGATCGACCGACCAGTACGGCTCGGTAAACGCAACCCGCTCGGCTCGCGCGGCGGTGATCGTCATGCCCGATGCGATGAAGTCGATCTCGCCGGTCAGAAGCGTTGGGATGATCGCATCCCAGTCGATCGGGACGATGTCGACCTCGAACCCGAGTTCGTCGGCGATCCACTGCACCACCTCGACGTCGAATCCGGATGGCTGCCCATCCTCGCCGATGAACGAGAACGGCGGAAACGCGGCATCGATCCCATCGACATACACTGTCTCCGCAGTGACCGAAGCGGAGAGGCCAGCACTCAGCAATGCAGCAACAGCAACAGCGAGAAGTCTGTTCCACGTGCGATTCATTCTGTCCTCCATGGTTGATTGGCTTTCGGATGACGCAGTACGTCATCCATGAGACGTCCTCTCAAGCGTTCTTTGCCCGGCCCCGGTAGGGACCGTGCCAATCGCGATACGGAGGGCAGCAAAGGCTGCGGACGTTCGGGATCATGCATTCACCTCGAAGACTCAACGATCAAGACGACTCGCCACTGCGAAGCAAGGTCAGAGCGAGCCCGACGACAGGTCGGATCTAGACGTGAATGCCGTGATGATGGAGGTGGAAGGAAAGCGAGTAGGAACTCGGTCGAGCCGGTGCGTTGGGCGTCAGCATGGCGTACCACCTCCCGTTGGATGGCCCGCATTGTAGGCACAGCCTGCCGGACGTGCAAGAGCCTCTTCCCGGTCTATCCTCCGGAAGGCGGGGCCTGTGCTTTGTGTGGGCGTGGGCTGCGAGGATGGCTACTGACAGCTAGGAGATGAAGCATCGGCAGGATGCTCAGCTTGCCGGCCCGAAGCGGATACGCGTTCTGTGGGCCAATCCGTCGCGGGACACGTAGACGTGCAACCAGCCCCGGCTTCCAATCGCGACCGTAGGTCCTCAAGCACTCAAGATCGGATAGACGGCCGACTTCGGGTCCTCGTTGCTGGCAATGAATCCCACGCCGTCCGCCGCGTCTTGCAGCATCTTGGACCACTTCGACAGGTCTCCGGGGAACACGATCGCCCTCTGCGGGCATGTCGTCACGCACACGCCGCAGTGGATGCAGGACGGCCGGTCGGTCCGCGCCTCGATCTTCCCGTCTCGAACGGACAATCGACCGACCGGGCAAGCTTCTGTGCAGAGCCCGCAGCCGATGCACGCGTCCGACCGAAACTCGATCTGCGGGTAGATCCGCTTGTGGAGGAGCTTCTCGCGCAGGATGACCTTCGCCTTCATCCGATCGAGCCACGGAAGGTAGTCAAGGGCAGAGGAGCGTGCGAGGTTCTCGGGGCGCGACTCGGTCGAGAGTCCCAGGATGCGTCGGGCCAACTCCCCGATGTGCGGCCTCGCTTCATCCCCGGGTTCCCCGGAGTTGATGTCCGTGCCGAGAAGATCCGAGTAGCAGTGCCGCGCGTCGATCTTCATGGCGAGTGCGGGGATTCTGCCGCTTCTGTGGAGCGCGCGTGCTGCCTCCGCCAGCGCAACTCCGGAGGAGACGGTCCCGAACGTGGCGAACGGCACGGCATGCACTCCCCATCCATCGCGCGGAGGCGGAAGGGCGTCTATGAGATCCAGCACGTGGTGCTGCATGTGGTGAGCGTAGACGGGGCCGCCGATGCAGAGCACGTCGTGCGGCTCGATCTCCGTGAGGAGACGCTCACTCCATCCCGTTTCGGTGAGCAGGTCGGGACGCCGTGTGACGTCGAGAAGCTGAACGCCCACTCCACCGTCTCGGAGCCCGTCCTGCAGCATTCGCCCGACCTTGAGCGTGTTTCCGGTCGGGCTGAAGACGACGATCGCAACGTTCATTGTGCATCCTCCTGACGGGTGCCAACCGCCCGATGGTTCCCTGTCCCGAGCAACCCGAGGATGTCCTCGAAATCCCCGAGAACCTCGAGATAGCGTTTGACCTTCCTCGGCATTCTGGATCCGCAATGTGCCTCGATCGCGGACAGGATTCGGCGGTCGAATGCCTCGTGATGCCGATGCGCCGTCCATCCCAAGTCGGTGAGTTCCACGCGAATCTCACGGGCATTCCCTGGAGCCGGCCTCTTCGTGACAAGCCCCTTTCGCACCAGTTTGGCGACGGTCTGAGAGAGGGCTCCCTTGGTGACGCCCATGTGCTTCGCCAGTTGGGTGAGACTCACGTCCTCGCTTTCGCCAATCGCCTGGACGGTGTGGATCTCGGTGCTGTGGATCTGCACATCCGTGCCGTAGCTTCGCGGCGTCTGCTGGATCGCGGCCAGTCGCGCGACGACGCGATCGAGCTTGCACAGCAGCTGGGTCAAGTTCTCGTTCAGACTACTGGGAGCATCGGCTGCCATGAACTGTATAGTAGCTAAACGATTGTCGAAGGTCAATCTCCCTCGGCAGGCACGGGCCCCTAACGGAGAAGGCGGATTGCCTTCTCCGTGTCAGGTGCGGTGCTCGATCCGGCAACCCCGATCGCTCTTCATGCGGGTAAGATGGGGCCGTGAGCGCGACCGAAAGCACGATGCATCGGCACAGGCAGGCGAAACTTGAGAGTGCGAAGCTGCGAGCTCGGCGGAACTTCTCGGCGGGATTCAACTGCGGGGAATGCGTCGCCGAAGCGCTCCTGAGCGAACTCGTTCCCGAGCTCCCTCCGAACACGTGGAAGCTCTCGACCGGCTTCGGCGGAGGCATCGGGCTGTACGGCGATACATGCGGCGCCTTGGTTGGGGCCGTGCTGGCGGTCAGTGCCGTCCACGGTCGGAGCCGTCTTCCTGACGGCGAGACAAGGCAGGATGTGCTCGACGCATCGCGGCGACAGCTCTACGCAGATCCGGGCCTCTACCGCATTTTCAACCAGCTTCCCAATTGGTTCCGTGAACGACACGGCCACACGTTGTGCCGGGAGCTGACGGCCCGCTGGCACGATGACTGGCTGTGCAAGGAACACGCGCTGTTCTGCCGCGAGATCATCACCGACACGGCCGGCTTCGCGGTGAGTCTCATGTTGCTCACAACGGAGGAGACCCGCGCTCTTCGCTTCGGGCATGTCGTCGAGCGCGTCGACTCCGGATCGATCGAGTGTGAGCGCAGCTAGGCGAGGTCCAGCCGATACACCTTGCCCTCGCCTTGCGTCTCCCCTGTCTCCACAAAGCCGGCCTGCTCGTAGAGAGCGATGGCGGCGGTGTTGGTCGGTCCGACATCCAGGAAGATCGCGGAACACTCGTAGGTGCGCCGCATGTGCTCGATGATGGCGAGCAATCCGGCGCGTCCGTGTCCCTGCCTCTGATGTTCAGCTCCGACCATGTGCCGCGCGATCCAGGCTTCCCCGTCATCAGGGTTCTTACCGAAGGCTGAGAACCCGACCATGGTATCTCCGTTGTAGATGCCGTAACACTCGAGGAACGTGTCAAACTTGGATTGCGCGATGCTGGCGGCATTGGAAGCAACGAATCGCTGCTGCTCGTGCGTCGGCTGCAGCCGAATGGCGTCGATGAAGTTCTCCGCCGTGACTTCTCGGATCGTGATGCTCACGCTTGTCCTCCTCCGTACGCGTTGGCCGGTCTTCCGCCCGCATACGGTTCGCGGCCGGCTGCACGTAGGTCTCTGCGGCAGGTCGCGAGGTTCACGCGGGGGACGGCACAGGAACTGCACGGGGCACGGCGGACTGGTCGAGGGGGCTGTCGAGATCGATTGCCGGGACCTGTGAATCGGTTCGAGAATGGCGTCCGCGCTCCACACTCGAGTGCGGGCTGCGAGAACCTATCGCGCGAGGTCGAGGATCGGCTGCTCGCAGGAAGCTGGCTTGCGTGGACTGCTCACGTTGCGCATGCTCGCCGAGCAGCTGACATCGATGCGGCGATGCTAGGTAGTTCCCACCCAGGGCAGTCAGAGAGGGAGGTCATGATCCGATGAAGTCCCAAGCCAAAGCCAACACCGAGATCATCCACGACGTCCTCGAGCAGGTTGTCAACCAGAAGAGAATCGATGCGTGGGACGAGTACTTCAGCCCGGACTACATCGCGCGCGGAGCTCCATTCTTCGGAATGGGCTTCTCCAGAGACACCTCAGGAGACAACCACATCATCGACGGCATCCTCGACGGCAGTCCCGCCGAGGGGAGGCTCCAGGTGGGAGACGAACTGCTCTGGGTCGAGGACGACCGCCAGCGCTGGGAGACCTTTGAGGACATCTCGGAGGGTCTCCGGAGCCATCGGGGCAGCACACTCAGGGTGGGCGTACGCCGGGATCAGCAGACCCTCGAAGTCGAACTGACCCGAGGCCTCATCCGGGGCTTCGATACCGACAACGACCAGGCGAAGTCGGAGATGCAGCACTTCATGACGCAGGAGATGCCGGACCTGAGCGTCGAGGTCAAGATGACTCTCGAGGACGGGGACAAGGTTGTCTGTCTGAAGGAGTACCGCGGCACCCACGCCGAGTTCAAGCGAGAGGCAATCTGGAGGGAGATCTGGATTGCGCGCCTCTCCGAAGGAAAGATCGTCGAGAGCTGGCCTCTTCCCGACGTCGATGCCTATTGTAGGCAGCTTGGCTTCCAGGTCACCCCGCCCGGCGTCTGAGGCTTCCCGGCGATCGCGACAACCCGGCGCAAAGCTCCCCTGCAGCGATCGCTCGATTTCACACGCGGAACGAAGGTCGCTAGGGTTGCGATGAACGTGTCCCATCTCGAGACATGCTCATCGGAGGGATCGACATGCGACACGAACAGCATGACGTGCTGGTCGTCGGCTCGGGAGCGGGGGGAGCGACCCTGGCGAGGGAGCTCACCAAGCGCGGCAAAGCAGTGCTGGTCGTCGAGCGGGGCGAATACGCCACGAAGCTGGGCAGCTTTCGAAACATCCTTCCATACTTCGATGCCAACCACGTCACCAGAACGCCCAAGAAATCCAAGGAAGGCGTGATCCTCTGGAGGACTCAAATGGCAGGCGGCTCCACCATCGTCTCCTGCGGAAACGGCACTCGGTGTCTCGAACGGGAGTTCTCCGATTTCGGGATCGCTCTGGACCGGGAATACGCAGAAGCAGAGGAGGAGATGGGGCTTGCGCCGATCGACGAGAGCCTCCTCTCCGATGGATCGCGCGCGATCGCCGAGGCCGCGCACGACCTGGGCTACGAGATGGAGCCCATGCCGAAGTTCATCGATCCGGATCGATGCAAGACGTGCGGCCAATGCGTGATGGGGTGCCCGAACGGCGCGAAGTGGAACGCGACGAGATACCTCGACGAAGCGATCGACGGCGGAGCCGACGTCGTGTATCGGACGATCGTCGAGCGAGTCCTGATCGAAGGCGGAAGGGCGGTCGGCGTCCGGGGGACCGGTCCGAGAGGCAAGCCCGTCGAGTACCGAGCGAAGGCTGTGATCCTCTCGGCCGGCGGACTCGGTACGCCTGTTATCCTGCAGAACTCGGACATCCCGAACGCCGGATCGCAGTTCTTCATGGACCTTCTGGTCAACGTGTACGGAGTGGCTGACGGTGTGAATCTCTTGAGAGAGCCGCCGATGGCCATGGTGAACCACGAGTTCCACGCCGACCGCGGGTTCATCCTCTCGCCGTATGCCAACCACAACCGACTCGTCCGGGCAATGGAGTTGGGCCCCAGAGGGCTGACTCTGCCATCGAATCGGCTGCTTGGGATGATGGTCAAGACGGCCGATTCGCTCACCGGGCAGATCTTCCCGGATGGCTCGGCGTCGAAGCCCGTCACCGAGGAGGATCAAGCTCGATTGGACGAGGGCGCGGGGATCGCGACTGAGATCCTCGTCAAGGCAGGTGCCGATCCGAAGTCGATCGTTACATCCAACCCTCAGGGAGGACACCCTGGGGGCACGGCTGCGATCGGCCAGATCGTCGATGAGAATCTGCAGACCGTGGTTGACGGGCTCTTTGTGTGCGATGCAAGCGTCCTACCAAAGGCACCCGGCATGCCACCGATCCTCACCATCGTCGCGTTGGGGAAGTGGCTGGCGGGACAGCTGGCCGTCTAGGTAGTCGGCGGACACAGCGCTCGCCGGTTGCGGGAGCGGCGGCTGACCTCGTACGGTGTCGCCATCGGGCAGCCAAGGAGGGCGTGTGAGCACACCGGACGAGAAGAAGATCCTACGCATCCTCGAGCACATCTACGCGTACGACATGTATCTGTCGAGCGAGAAGACCGTCGCGCCGGAGTTCCATCCATCGTTCCAGATGGCACTTCCCCAGATCGACGGGCGAACGGGGCGGATTGTCGACACGCAGTGGATCAAGCCCGAGCCGGGGCGTCGCTCGCAGCCGAAGGCGCTGGAAGAGACGACATCGTTCGACTTCGACGTGGTCGACATCACGGGCAAAGTGGCGGTCGGCAAGGTCATCGTGCGGATGGGTGGCACGCTGACCTACACAGACTACATCCTGCTGATGAAGATCGACGGGGAGTGGCGGATGATCGGGAAGGTGTTCCACACGCACGCCCTGCGATGAGTCGGGCGACGGCTCCTTGAGCTGACTTCTGGGATCGGATACCGTCGGCTTCGGCGGGTAACCGCCTAGATGGGAGCAGACATTGCGTCTGTTCCCTTTTTCTTTGCCCCGCCTAGGGGCGGAAGGGAGTCGGCAATGGCAGAAGCGGCGATTCGCGACGTGATCAGGAGCGCGTACTTCGAAGGCGTCTACCTCGAGCAGAACGAGGAGAAGGTGACGGCTGGATTCCATCCGCAGTTCCGGATGCTCGTGAAGAAGGAGAACGATCTGGCCGAAGTGAGCGCCCCCGAGCTCCTCGCCTCGGTTAGGACTCGGCGGGAGAAAGATCCGGCGCTGTTCGAGGCGGCCCTCTCATGCGAGGTGCCCACGGTCGCTGTGGAAGGTACGGCAGCCGTGGCACGCATCGAGATCTATCGAGAGGACGTGCACTGGTTCACCGACTTTTTCTCGCTGTACCTGTTCCCCGATGGGTGGAAGGTCGTCGCGAAGATCTACCACGCGCATCCGACCGGCTAGTACGGACAGCGGGCGGGGAATCCGCTTGCCGGTGGGATTCCCCATTCGCATCCGGCTGCGGGGCACGGTCGGCGGAGCTCCAGCTTGACTCCTCGGATTCGAGAGCAGAGGGCTGCCCCCTGCCAACGCATCATCGCAAGGCCGGCGCTCACTCCTCTCTCGTAGCTAGTCTCTGCGCGGGAGTCGCCACTCTTCGCCGGACTGATCCCGGCCGATGAGTTCCTTGACGGCTCCGTCTTCAAGAACGAAGTACGCGCGCTGTGTGCCGTGGTCGAACTCGAACACGTGGTTTCGAAGCGGCAGGAGAGTGTGATCACGCCGGTTACCCCAGTTGAGCTTCAGTGTGCCCTCTTCGAGGAAGACCTCGATGGATCGCCCGTAGCCGCCCTGATAGATGCGCAGCTGATCGGGAGTGAGGATGGGGCGGTTGACGCGGCCTTCCACGCTTTCCAATGCCCAACGGCGGAACGCCACGAGCGATTCGTCATCCTCCGGCTGCTCGAGCAGCTTCCTCAAGGCCTCCGCGTGGGCGACCTGAAGCGCCTCATCAGCGGGAACGGCGATGTCGGGGATCACACCCGAGTCCTCCCAGTTGTCGCCGGAGACGGGATCCTGCGAGAACTCCTCCGGGATCATGATTTCGAGATACAGCTCGGGGAACCGGTAGAACTCGACCGGATGTGCGCCCCCGCGCGTCTTCTCGCCGACGATCACCGCGCGACCTTGCCGCTGGAGTGTGAAGGCGAAATCCTCGCCTGCAGAGAACGTGCTCCGGCTGATGAGGGCATAGACAGGATGATCGATGAACTTCGGTCCCGGGACGAAAGGATGGGTCCACGTCTGTCTTGTTCGTCCCGAGCGATGGCACTGCGTGATCATGTGCGTTGGCTTGTCAAACAAGTAGCTCTGCAGGAACTGCACAAGGTCCTCGCCGCCGCCGTTGTCGCGCAGGTCGAAGATGAGAGCGTCGGTGTGGGCAAGAAACTGCATTGCTGCCGCGGCCGTGTCGCCGGAGATTCGCACCGGGCAGAACATCCGAAGGTCCATGTAGCCGATATTCCCAAGAAGGATCTCGAGCTTGCGGAAGTCGTAGTTCGTCCGGTGCTTAGTCTTGAGCATGTCTTCGTGCAGGTTTTCGCTCGACGCACTGCTGCCGTCCGCCGGGGGAAGCCACGGATCGATGTAGAGGTGCAGATCCTCGTGAACGCTGTGCAGCTCCTGTGTCAGACGGGCCGCGAGCTCGGGGATCGATTCGACCACATCGAAGGTTCCAGCCTTCTGCTCGGTGAGCAGATGGTCGGCCATTGCGTTGGCCTTGTCCTCGAATACGTAGAGCTCGCGGACGATCTTGGCAACTTGTCCGACGAAACGATCTCGCAGCTCGGACGAGAGCGGCGGGAATGCTGGTCCCGATCCTGCCATGTTGCAGCCTCCTTCGCGCCTACACACATGAGTGATCATAGGGTGTGGATGCGTTCACTCGCCGGATCCTGAGCTTGCGGGCTCGATGCGGGTCTGGGTACTGCGGGTTGATCGGTGGCCAAGAACAAGAGGGCGGAGAGCGTTGACTGCCTTCCGCCAAGCTGCTCGCCCACCAAGCACACGAGCAGCCAGTGTCACTACGGAACTCCGGCAATGAACCTCAGTCCGTCCAGTACTCACTCATGAGAGACGGGCAGCCGAATCGGCTCTCCGGCAATCCGAGCAAGGAGTGTGATCCTCTCCATGAGTGACGTCGACCGTGCAGCGATCGAACGGATATCGCAGGAGGTCTACGACCTTCTCGAGGCGAACTACGTCTTCCCCGATCGAGTGCTTGGGATTGTCGAGGAGTCGAGGCGCCGCCTTGGCGCGTCCGAACGCTTCGAATGCCTAGACGATCTGTGCAAGAAGCTGACGGAAGACCTGAAGGAGATCAGTGGCGACAAGCACATGCTCGTCCGGTATACGGAGCGCCCGATCGAGCAAGGCACAGACGAGGAGCCCAGCGAGAAGGAGATCGAGGAGGAGCGACAGGAGGCCCGCTTGGATGGGGGTGGCGTTCATCGCGTCGAGCGGTTGCCCGGGAACGTTGGTCTGATCGAAATCCGTGACTTCTACCCGCCACGCCATCACGCCGACGTGATTCCGGCGGCGATGGAGCTTGTGGCAGGTACGCATGCGCTGATCTTCGATTTACGGAAGAATTGCGGCGGGTACCCGGATACCGTCGCCATCTGGATGGGCTACCTATTCGAGGAGCAGACACACCTCGCCAATCTCGAATGGCGGTGCTTCGAGCGGACCGACTCGTTCTGGTCTCTCCCGTATGTTCCAGGGACACCGTATCTCAACCGGCCCGTCTACGTGCTGATTGGCCCCAAGACGGTCTCTGGAGGAGAGATGTTCGCCTACGTTCTCAAGAACCGGAAGCGCGCGACACTTGTCGGTGAGACAACCAAGGGGGCCGCGCACGGCCGGATCATGTTTCGGGCTGAGGATCATGTCGCCGCGCATGTCCCGTCCGGTCACCCAAGCGACCCGCTGACGGGGATGAACTGGGAGGGGACCGGCGTCGCACCGGACATCGAGGTTCCCAGTGAGGCAGCGCTCGAACATGCGCACCGTTTGGCCCTGCAATCCGTGATCGAGGTTACCTCTGATGCGAATTCGCCCGAGGCAAGCATCTGCGAAGAAGCGCGGACTGCCCTGGAAGCCTTGACGTAGCGGGTCGGGATGCCCCGCGAGAGGGAACCTAGCGGTCAAATGCTCGCAGGATCCTGGGCTTGCGGGCTCGGTGTGGGTTGGAAAACCAAGGGGTCAGAGCTTTATTCTTGAATCTCAGTAGCTTCCCTCTTCGCGATCACGCTGATTGTCGTGAAGTGCAGGCCCAGGTGATCGGCAACCTCCTGTAGCTTGTAGTGATGAACGCGCACTGCTGCGCGTATGAGGCGATCTCGATCACGTCGCGATCTGATCTGCTGGAAGAGCTCCCGGAGGGACGGCCTCGCGGCGTCGCGTTCGCGCCGGAGCACATTCTGGTCGAGTGGCGTCTCCATGAGACGGGGTCTCATGCTCTCGACGAACTCCTCGCTTCCGAGAAGACTCCCTGCTCGCAGGGCATCCCATACGCCTACTCCGCGACCCTGCCTCACGAAATGCTTGTAGGCGTTTGTCGCGCGCGACCGCTTCGCATCGAACTGAGCAAGGATCCAATCGACCTGGAGGAACGTGGGCACGCCGATCTGCCCCGCGGTGGCTCGGTAGCTGCTCCACGGCCAATCCCTGGCGGATCGAACCATCTTCGCCCGAACGGGGTTCAAGACGACGTACCTTGCGAGCTCGAGCAGATGCGACTCCCGCTCGACGAGGATCGCCTTGTACCGCCCCTGGAGGACATGCCCGAAGCGCTCATGCTGACGGTTGAATCGTTGGGTATAGACGCCATTGAGCAGCTGCATGCCGCGAGCCAGATTGGGCGAAGGGGTCTCAATGAGAAGGTGGTAGTGGTTCGACATCAAGCAGTAGGCATGGCAGATCCAGCCAAACCGCTCGACGACCTCGCCGAGAGTGGCTAGGAAGGCACTTCGATCCTCGTCATCCAGGAAGATGTCTTGGCGGGCGTTGCCGCGACTGGTG
>Ga0272441_10009220_pt1 | contig 15321 bp, 25 predicted proteins | sample SSMProp6N_FD_193582 | JGI IMG/M metagenome (GOLD analysis project Ga0272441, IMG submission 193582) | Marine sediment archaeal communities from Little Sippewissett salt marsh, Falmouth, MA, United States - SSM-Prop-6N | ecosystem: Environmental > Aquatic > Marine > Wetlands > Sediment ... | reverse complement strand
CTTGAAAAACTTAAAAAGTTAATATAACAGATTTTATGTTATCCAACTATCAACATAGGATCTCATTTTTTTCTTTATTTGATATTTTCTATCAGAGTCGTTTTCCGTTAATGGCTTGTAACTTAATCTTTTATAGTTGATATTTAGCTTTTTAAGTAATCTCTTAGCAGATTTATTAGCACTTCTTCCACAAACAAATAGCCATTTTTCAGTTGCATCTTTTGTAAATCTATTCTTAATATCATGGGTTACATTATATTTAGTGATATACTTATTCTGTTTTGTTTCCTTCCAATTCTTAACTTCCAATTCAATTTGTTTATTCTCCATCTCAATTGTGATATCAACTCTTCCCTTTGCTAATTGTATTGTGATATCTACCCATTCGAGTTTATGATCATCTACTAACTTTTCGAAGGTTTTATATAGTGATTCTCCGATTACTTTTACAGGAGTATCTCCTACCTTTTTGATATCATTAATTATTGTGGTATTTTGTGCGTTTTTTCGTATATTTTGACCATTTTTATCTGTTGTGGGAAATAGTTTTTCTGTGATAATTTTAAAGTTTATACCTGATCTACTCCAAGAGAAATCACTAACTTTTCCATTTTTCTTTACTAGTGTTTTTTGTTTTTGCAGTTTTGTGTACTTTTTTTTGTATTCTTTATCTTCACCGCAACGAATTTTTCTAACTTGATATATTACTGATTTGGAAACATTATGCTTATTAGCGATAGTGTCATAAGTTTCTCCTTCTAAAATTAGATTGCAGATGTCCTCTTTATCTTCTTTTGATAGTTTTGCAGTTGATTTTGGTTGTATCTCTCCTTCAATAATTTCATTTGTTTCTCCATTCCTATGAAAATATTTGCCATCCTTTAGTAAATATACGCTATCATAATTCTGGATATTTTTACAATATTCCTCACTTGGAGTTGATATTAATTTTTTGTTGAGATATTTTCCTAATTTACTACTATTTATTCCGGAATGTTGCTTTAGAATTAGAATACTCCAACTCCTTTGCAGATACTTTATTGGGATGTTTTTATAATGAAAATTTAGAATTAAGTGTAGATCCTTCTTTTCTTCTCTTAAAAAGTTTAGTAAGTTATCATCAATATATTCTTTTGTTTTTCTTGTAGCTGAATGAAAATCATCAAAAATTATCACACCACCTTTAACATCCTTTAATGATGAGGATAGTTTTTGTTTAGAATCACTCTCTTTATCTACTAATATTTGTTTAATTCCTAAATCATCAAATAATTTAACATCAAAATCATATTCTTTCTGGATTACTACATAAGTAGTTTTTCCTAACTTACTTGCAATTGTTGATGCCTCAGTAGATTTTCCAGATTTATCCGTTCCCACGATAACTATTATTCTCTTGGTTTTGAGAATATCAATCAATTCTGGAGTTAATTCTATTGGACTTGTCATTTCATTCTTTTCCTTCATTCATTACATTTTATACATACAGGTTAATAGGAGAAGGATGAATAGATCCAGAAGTCAGCAAAACAACCAGAATTTAACTATTCACCCTTCAATTATTTATTCAACTCCTTATAGTTTTTACAATTACGGGAATATGTAACTTCCCGAGATCCTCATATAACTTCCAGAATTTTGTTTTACTAGGCTCAGGTAAACCTATGTTTTTACTATCATATCCTAGCCAAACTAGAACGGGATCTATATCCTCTATCCATTTAATCAGATCCTCTCCAAAGTCAATAATTGGCTCTATGCAGAACATCTTATGTTTGTGTTTTACATTTAGAAAGTCTTTATATCTTACAGATGGCAAAGGTGCTTTAGATATATTGTGTTTTTGATAAAGATCATCATCATCTGTTTCAATTGTTACTCCTAAAGCTACATTCTTAGGCCATTTATATTTATCAAATACTTTGGGATTTTTACTCTGGATATGAAACATTTTATCTGGCTCTTGTTTAATTCTATCAATAACCTTATTCATGTAATTAGTTGAACAAAAAGCTATATCACCTGATCCACAAGTCCATATATATTCCATATAACCTGTCTTTGGTAACTTATTATTTAACCGTTCAGGATGGTAATGAGGATAAAACTTCTCACATCCTTTACAACCTCTAGGGAATCTTCTTAATATAGCCTGAAAAGACGGTTTACAATAAGTGCAATTATGACCACATCCTACAAATGGATTCCATCTCGCTTTTGATAACTCATATTGATTTACTTTATGTTTGGCTATACTATATCACCCTCTATCATACTGGCCTGACAATTACGGCAGATCCCCTCTGATATCTCATCTTCTGTAAGTTCTGATCCACATATTGAACAATACTCAGTCATAGTATATCCACCATAGCTTCATCTGAATCTTTGAATTTCCAGATCCTATCCCATTTACAACCAATTTTAAAAAAATTATTGCTTAACCAAGTTCTTACTTTACCATCCTCAGTAGAATTGCCATGTAAATTTTTAATATTTTTAGTTGTTAATGTTTTAACCCCATTCTCTAAAGTTTCTCCAACGACTTGGTGTATTTCTTCAACATAAGCGTAAGATTTTCCATACTTCATTAGAGTTCCATTATCATAATCCATATAATATTTTACTTTGATGTAATCTCCAACTTTCAATTCATCAAGTGACTTTATTTTCTTCATATTAGATCAACTCCTGACTATTTACCATTCAATTCCCCCGACATATCTCTGCATTTTTTCTTTATCTTTGTTTGTAAAGGGTAAATTCAGATAGTGTTTTAATGATGTTTTTTCAGTATGTCCCTGACTCAAGCATATCTGTGGGAAGTATTTAGGATAGCATCTTACTAACCATGATTCCCATGTTTTTCTAAAGGTTTTACAAGATATCCCCTTTGAGCCTATTCCTGATTGTTCTGCCCATCTCTGTAGATTTTCGTTCATGGTTGATTTACTGGTTATCTGGATATCCTTATCTGCTATTAGATTACTTACAACTTCATAACCGGCATTTGATAAAAACACGTATCTATCTTTTTGCTTTCTTTTTGATTTTTTAACTGCTTGCTCTGGTAAATGGATGTGAAAGCTAGATTTCATTAGCCAATCTGGATTTTTGTTAAATCTTTGGAGTTCTATGTATCGCATCCCTGAGTATAGCATTGTTTTTATTATGGTTTTGTGGTCAGATTTGTTTATAGCTGTTTCTAGTGCCTCGAATTCTACTGGCCGAAGTATTCTTACTTTACCTTTGATAATCGGCTCTAGCATGTTTAGATATTCCCCCATTGTATATTTTACATGTAGCTCTATAGCCGTTTTTAAGATAGTCCATTACTGTCTCAGTGTCACAACTGTATATTTTATTTAATGAATAAGGTTTCTGTAATTCAAAAATAAGGAGTGTGGTCATATTTAGACCACCCTTTGATATGGTTTATTCCATTTTCCTATGTGTAAATCAAGGTAGAAGTTTACGTCAAAGTAATCGGTCATGCTGTCGCTGTTATCATAGTTAAAATGATTTATTATTTCAACTACTCTTTTAAAGAGATTATATCCCTGTTTTGTAAGGAATACTCCATTGTTCCAGTGGTCAGGGTTATATTCGTCTCTAAAAGAGTATTGGTTTAACTGATGATACATATCTTTTTGCATATTTTTTATTTGGTCTTTGGTGTATAGGTGTTGTTCACAGTTTAGAAATCCGAGTTCTGTTATCTCTTCAAAGTCTTTTATGATTTTTATATCTGATTCCATGAGAGCTACTGTTAAAGATTGTCCCATTGAGTAACGGCTTATTGTGACAGAGAATACACATCTAGGGAATTCTTTTTTTAGCTGTTGTTTTATTATTTTTGCTATGTCTTTTAAATCTGTTGTGTATTTGTCTTGTTTGGTTAGGTTTTGGTTAGGGTTGTAGGATGTTATCATTAGCTAACCACTCCTCTAACTCCTATGACTCTGGTTTTTGTTGCTTGTATGTATTTTCCTAGATATGAGAGTTTAAAGGTTGTGCCGTTGATTTTTTCACATGTGAATCTTTTATCGTTTATTAGTTCATTTAAATATTTTATACATTGGTTTTTTGCTTTGTTTAGGGATTTATCTTTAAGATATATTTTATCCTGTTGATTAAAGCGTTTAGCTTGTTCTAGTTGTTCATTTATTTTGTTTAATGATAGTAGTCTCTTACCTAGTAAATCAAGGGTTTTTAGTGCTTTTATTTCTGAGTCGTAGCTGTTGTTTTTATCTATTTTTTCAACTATGGTTTTATTCTTATCTGTTAAACTTAGTTTATAATCTGATGAGGGAAATCTTTTATTATCATTGATTACCCATTCAAGTGTGTTTTTATCTAGGTAAAATTTATCTTGCCATGATATTGATATTACTTGTTTCATGGATAACACTCCCTGAGATATTCACATCTGTTTTTGTTTATGCACTCCAGTTTTTCTCCTGTGTTTTGATACCATATACAAGTATTGCATTGAGATTTCATTAGCTATCAACTCCATAAGGATAATGTATCTTGTTGCATCTTTTACAGAGCCATTTATCTCCCTTTAGATGTTCAAGTATTCCGGCACAGAAGGGACAATATAGTTTTTGTTTGGTCATTTTATTATAACATTCTAGGCAGAATGTCCCCTTATCCCCTGAGATAGTTTCAGATGCGGGAAAGGAGTTACCACATTTCTGACAGGTAATCATTGAATAACCCCCTCTTTTATTTGTTTTAAAAGATACGTTATACTTGTCTCAGCACTATAACTGTGGTGTGCATAATGATAGCCCCTGATATCATCTATAAAGTTGTGGATTTCTAGGAGTATTTCAGGAGTAATTGGCTTATCTTTTATCTTTAGCCAGAGTTTTTTATATCTTTTATAAAAGACTTTATCCTCTATCTGTTGCATTATTTAATCACCCCTGTTAACAAATCTTATAAATTTTTGTTTGTCAAATCTGGGGTTGTCATCTTTAAAAAAGTTGCAGAGTTCACTTATTAATTTACTGTGAATATCTAAAGACTCGCTAGACTCGTTCTGTTGATTATTAAAGGATTTTTTTATAATTAATCCTATTGCTTTATAATGTTGTTTAGTAAACATTAGATTCAACTCCTATCCTAAATAAGGATATCGGGGACATTCCCCCCTTAATGTGTTTAATATCATTGATAGCTCGAGGCTATCGGTCATCACTGGCCTTTTATTTCTGGTTTCATATTTTGCTGACTTCATGGTTTTTTATCACCGCTTACTATTATGTTGAGGCTCGTATAAATAGTTTACGGCGTATACTCAACAGATACAAAAACAGAATAAGTATATATAATTGCTATAATCTAAAGACTTGAATAAGGATGCAATAAACTAATAGTTTATCTTATGTTAAAAGATGCAAAATTGCCCATTCAAAAAAAATAAAAAATGATGCCTGACAAGACTATGTATATATAATAACGTAGTCAACAGGAGTATATTATTGTTATTAATTATAAATACTACTTATTAAGTGTTTAGGGGTGTGGGTGTATCTGTATACTGTTTCTCTTAACAAGTTAATATATTATTATATTATTTATATAGGTGTTAAATTTTATTGTGTTCTTTATGTTAAATAACTAAATTAAATCTATAATTAAAGAAATTAATTTATTAATTAAAAGATTAAATTGAATCAAAAGAATTAATCAATAAATTAAGTAATTAATAAGCTATAGCAAATAACCCACAATAATAGTTATATAAAACTTTATTGACCACAAGCACCCTCTTTATTATTTAACGGGATGACCTACTCCTATTTACCCTATTGTATTGCTATATGATACTTACCTGATGCTTACTGATATCATTAGATAGCTCCTGATAGTCATTATTGAGTAAATTGTGTTAAAATCCTGTCCTTTTATGGCAATTCTAACTAGAATATAAGCCATTCTCCCCTGTTATCCGGTCTTATAATGTCATTATACACTATAACGACAGGATGACATAAACCGGCCTTTAAAGATATCCTCTAAGGCTCTACTGTGCTTAATTATCCATTATTATATTGACAAAATGAATTTACAGAACTCTCCTTATAGCCAAATTGTCAATAGATTGTAAATACTAAATGGTTTCTCCTTATAGTAATCAGTAAATGATATATCAAATTTACAGTTTTTTACCTAAATCCTTTGCCTCATCCTCTGGATCTAAATAATATGATCCGTATTTGTCTCTCCAGAATTTCTTGAAATATATCATAAAGAAGGGTTTTAGCTTTGGGAATCTCCTAAAACATGGATTAAGCACATCGTTGGTAAATTCAATCTGCAAAGTGTTTGCAACTCGTTCTAGTTTCTTTTCGTTATCTCCCTTCTCCCTCATCTTAATTCTAATTCTATCCTTTAGATTGCTGAGCTTTCTCTTGAGAGCTTTATTCTGCATACTTGTTATATCCGTCTTTTCCTTAACCCAATCTTGAATTGTATCTATTTCTTCAACTAGATCTCTATAAGTAGCCACCGCTAATTTATCATCTTCTTGTGTTCCTATGATATCTATTAATCGAGATATCTTATTGAAGTAAAATTTATGATTTGGATAACTGGTCTTACAATATCTTAAGATCTCCGCTTTTGTATATCCCTCATCCCAGAGTTGTTTAATTCTATCCTTAATATTATCCGGTATATCTTCTAACATTTTTTATTTTATTCCTAAAAAAACATCTTCTACATAAATTATTAATACATTCTGGCGTATACTCAGTATATGCCAACTGATAAGAAATATGATAAAGATCATCCAGTAATTAGAATTGATATTGACCTGAAAGAATACCTAGATGAAGTAGGTAAAAAGAAAGAAACCTATAGTGATATAATTAAAAGATTAATTAAATTTAAGAAATAATTTCTACATATCTAATAATTCTGTATCAATATCGCCTAGTTCTTCTTGTAGTTTCTCTTCCTCTTCCTTTGTGCATTTACCACTAATTATTTTGTCAAATATTATTCCCCTTCTTTTTCGTAAATTAACAAATCTGTCAAGTCTCTGTGTCACTTCATCTAATTTTTTATCTCGTTCTTTTAACTGTAATTCTAAATTTGCTACTTGTCCTTCACTAATACCAGTTGTATAAATTGATATATGGCCTTCTCCCTTCTTATACTCATTATATAACTGTTCTATCTTTTTAGGGTATGTTACATCAATATATGTCTTATCTAATTCATTCGAATGTCCTATCATAATATCTAAAGCGTTCATATTTATCTTACCTGACAAGTTAGTTTCAAAGAATTTTCTCAATGTATGTAGATGATACACATAAGTGTTATTCTTATTTCTTGGACTTTGACTTTGGCATCTTTCATTATGGCCAGATCTTTCTAAAGCACCTATCCACGAAACCCTAATTGTGCTATCCCACATAGGAAAAACTCTTGGATCTCTTGCCGATACTTTCTTTTTACCTTTAAAATTAGTTTTAAGTCTAGCCTGATCCATATATTCTTTTCTTTTACTTGTTAACCATTGATCCAATAATTCTTTAGCTTCACTACTAATGAAAGTAACTCTATCATACTTGCTCTTTGTTACATCTCTTCTAACAGTTATTTTTATAAATCCCTTATATTCCTCTATGTCCTCTTTCATTATTTTTACTAATTCTCCAATTCTCATGCCACTTGATAGTAATATCATACCTGCACATTTAGTTTTAAAATCAGTATGTTGGAATATATCTCTAAGTATCTTTCTAGTAGGAACAGCATCATGTGTTTCTGATACTGCTCTAGGTGTTCTCCTTCTTAATGTTTCAAATACTCTTGGGGGCATTTCTAAATCATTTTGGAGACAAAATTTTCTTAGTGCTGATATATGTAATTTAAGACTTTTGGGGGCAAGTTTTACTTCATCTTGTAAATGAAGTATAAAATTCCATATATCCATTTCAATACCCTTTGGATTACCTTTCATCCTCTTTACATAGTCATCTGGATTTATTTTCAAAAATTTAAAGAATTCATTAATACAATACCTATAACGTCTTATTGTATTTTTGTTACTAAAATCAAACATTGTTTTTTCTATAGCTGAAAGTTTCTCCCATTTGTCAGGATCATAATCACTTAATTCCAATAAATCACCAAATATGAATGTAATTTGGTATATATAAAGATTTTTCTCATCATGTAAATCTCATATTAATGGCCATTATACTCATGCTAATATGTTGAGAACAAGTTTAGCTCCCATTATGTAAATATGATGATAACGGTCATTACTAACAAGCTAACATGATGTGTGCAAAATAGCATAAATGAAGTGCAACAGAAGGAAAATTGCCTATTCTCCCACTAATTGAACAATTAAGTTTCTATTTCGTGGTCGAGTATCCAATTCAATGAAAACTATTTGTTGCCAAGTTCCATGAATTATTTTTTTGTCTTGAAATGGTAATGTGATACTAGATCCCATTAATGTAGCCTTTACATGACTCCTACCATTGTCATCGTGCCAAGTTTCATGGTGTAAGTAATCTTGATTTTTTGGGGCTATCTTTTCTAATGCTTTTGGGAAGTCATGTTTGAGTCCATTTTCATATTCTATTGTTGATATAGTTCCAGTAGATCCCGCTACAAATACATTACAAATTCCTTCCTTTAATCCAGATTCTGATACTACCTTCTGAACATCCTTTGTAATATCTATTATATCATTCTCACCCATTGATTCTATACTTATTTCACTATGATATACGGTCATAATACACCTAAATAGTAAAATACGGTTATAAAGGTAAGGATAAATTATTCATCCAATCTTTCAACAGTTCCAAATACATAAATTTGCATTTCCTAGCTCTGAATATTTCATTAAAAACACTATATATCAATACCTACATCTTTTGCTCTTTGTTTATCTCGTTTATCTCTAACCTTTTTCCTGATCTTCTGTAAACATTCATAACAATACCATTTAGATTTACTAGATATCTTGTTTTTACCACACCTAACACACTTACCTCTAGATGCTAATTCAATTCTCCTTTGTTTACTGTAACATGCTTTGCATAATCCTTTGACATAAACCGGTTTACTATGACATTTACTACAGGGCATAAGGATATCCTAATACATTTTGAACATATAGATGTTGCGGTAAATCCCTTCTGTTAAATTAAGAATAATACTTAATATATGTTTTATTATATATGGACTATCCTTATACACAATACAATTTTCTTGTATTTTGTATTATTATATATTATGTTTATTAATATTATATATATAGGTTATCCTGTTGTTTCTCGGAGAAATTTACCGCAACATCTCCTTATAAAAATATTTTTCTCTGGTTTACACTAAATAAAATTAATAAATCAAAAAATAACAATTTGCTCATAAGAACACTCGCTCGATCTTTTATATTCATTTGTAAATATAATAACCACAACTGCAAATATAGATATATCCTCTATAAGAATCATCATCTAACTTAATAGAACTAAGATATTTGCCACATCTAGGACATTTATATTCAGGCATATTTTCTTTGCATTTCCTTCTTTATTTAACATAAGATAACATTAAGAAAGGGCGAGATGTATAAATCAATCCTAACCTGAAAACCCACCCCTTCTTTATATCCGTTGATTGTTGTATAGTTCAGGTCAGGTAATCAGATCTTCAGCACATGCAAGGCTAAGCCAATAGCCTCTTACTCCAACTAAAGATCCAAAAATAATGGAGTAAGCATTATTCTTTATAAACCAATCCTTTCTCTCTTCTAATGATTAAATCTGATTGATCTAGTTTATCATCATTGGTATTGATAATAGTTTTTCTTAATCCCTTTTCTTTAGTTGTTGGTATTAGTATTTCCGCTAGTTCTCTTGTTTTCATTAAACAACTATAAAATCGCCTTAGATTATTGGGATTTAATTTATCAATTCCTTTACTCTGGATTTCATCTAACTCATTAGCTATAAAGGATAAACCATCTAACAGTTCCTTTCTATCAAAGGATTTATTGGAATTCTTAATTTTTTGTTTAATTATTTTTTCTTTCCGTTGAATATCCTTTCCTAAATCCTCATTAAAATCTTTCAGATATTTGTTGTATTCCGCTTTATCTACATCTTTTTTCATAGTATTCCTAATTATTATATTAAACATTAAAAACATGGATGAGCCATCCAACGGAGACGACTTTTTTTTGGGATGGCTCATCATAATTTTTCTTGCAGTTTTTGTCTCTTCTCCTAACCATACACGACACTAGATAAGTATGCGATTGGTTGGATCTAACATTACGAGCAACTTCTAAAACCCGCTTATCTGGTTCAAATAAATCTAAAATGTTGTTGGAATTTGAGGGAATAATTCCTATTACATCTATTCCCTCTATTATGTCAGTATTTTGATCTAATTTCAAAAACTAATAGATCATTAGCGTATTTCATCCCGATATCAAGAAGGAGTAGTGTTCCCTTCTTAAATTATATAACATACATTTTATTTACAGCTTTAATCGTCATTTTTTGGATAAGATCCTTTTCTAGAGGATATATCCACTGAATTAAAATTATCAATAATTTCCTCTAGAGGTTTCATGGTTGCGGATCTCTTATCATTATCTATTGGAGGCCATTTCTTATAATTTTCTTCAACCTTTCTATTGTAAGCCTCTAGATCTATATCTCTAGCTAGAGGATCTTCATAATAAATTTCAGCGTAAGTTTTTGGTTTTTCTTCTGCTTGTTTTATATGATTATTAATCATTATCAACCCTTTTCTTTCTTTCTCTATTGATTTCCGTGATATTTATCCTACTAGCTTTTTGTTCAGGAATAGATGTATCATAATCAATTTCTGGTGGTTTACCGCTGGTGTTCGCTTCTTCTGGAAAGTCAACCTGTTTTCTTCTTTTTGCCATATTTTTCAACTCCTTTAATTTTTTTACATAAAAAACATTATTTAGATTTGCATACACTTAAAATTTTAGCTTTACAATCTGGACAACAGTATCTAGTTTTACCATTTAAGATATAAAGATGCCATCCACTTTTTTTAATATTAATCTCATCATGCTCTTTTGAGTCATCTAATCTAATGACCGCTATATTACCACAGCTACAAGATATCCTTATCTCTCTACTCATTTTTTACTCCTCTTGATATTCATGCTCTCTATATATCCCTGAGCATTATTTAGAGTAGTTTGAGCTAACTCCAGAATATCATGGATCTTATCCCACTTCTCCTCTGATATCATATAGGCTTTCTGATAAGTATGACATATGGGACACAAATATAACCGTTTTACAACTCCATCCTCCAGTTGTTCAGTTTTTCTACAAGTTAAAGTTTTATTATTACAATTTTTACACGTTAGTAATACCATTTTTTACCTCTTATAATTCTATAATTAATTTTTTATTTCCTCTCCATAATAATATACACGAGCATAACTTTTCAAAATTAAATATGTTTTCTCCTGTTGAGCCATAGTAACCTTTATATAGTATGTTGTTGCAATTTTGCCTATTTTTAGCCAATTTTGGGGGTATAAAATTATACCAAAAATCCATAGAAAAAATATCCAATATAATGATGATCTGGACTATCAGTATTCAGATAAATAGTTTATCCTCCAGATGTCTGTCCTATAGCCATTTTTGTTAGTAAAATGTCCGCCAGAGAGCCATTTTTTTTGGTATATATAGAGTAGTAAAAATACATCATTTTTGAGCTACTTTCAAATGTCCTCGACAAAGTCTAAAAAAGTTAAAAAAACGGGTATGTTGCCCTTAAAAGCCATTTTAAGCCATTCTGAGGCACTTTAATATCTATTTTTTAGGGGGGTATATGTCCCTATTAGTCAATCTATTTTATGCAATATTTCCCTCCTGTTCAACAGGAGTGGCAACTAGGCCTCTCACAGAGCTTTAAAATGGATCTTGTAATTTCAACAGGAGAGATACCTATTTATTAAGTAATTTTTTCTTAAAATAATCCCAAAGATCATACCACCACCATCCGCCCTGATAGATTCCCACCTGTTTGAAATATACTTCCCAATTCCAGTTTTTACCTGTTTTATACATCCAATTAGATCTTTAGCAATTCTAGAATAAATAGGTTTTGTATCAAAATGGACTAAAAAAAATAATTTATAGATAATTTTTTCAACTGGAATTATATACTTTTTTTTAATGGGCAAAATAAAGTGTCCATTCTGCAAAAATATCGATGTTATACCGATATTTTCAGGCATATATGAAAAATATAAATGTCGCTCTTGTTGGATTGTATTCTATTGGGAAGACAAACCAAAAGGAGGCAAAAGCCTGAAAATTGAAGCGCCTACAACTTATAGACGACGTAATACATGTAGAAGAAAGGGAAAATAAATTTCCCTTCTTCGGTATGTTATAATTTTATAAATAACTTGATTATATCAATAGACCAATGGCGATGAGTTATCAGGAAAAGAGAGTCGCAAGTTATCTTAAAAATAAAAATATTAATTACGTCATTGAACCACAACTTATGTTAAAAGATAAATGGGGAAAATTAAGAGCTTTTTATCCTGATTTTTTCTTATATGACCTTGGTATATATTTAGAAGTATGCGGAGCAGATAGATCAGAGGATTATGGACGCAGAAAAGAAGCATACAAAAAAAACCATATTGATATAATATTTGTAGAAACATTCAAAGATGATTACAAATGGAAATACCACTTAGATAAAAGCATACAGGAAATTCAAGCAAGAAGACAGGAAATAATAGGTAAACCATTACCAGAAAAACCGATTGAAACGACTTTTATAAATAATCCATGTAATCATTGCGGAAAAGAATCAATGCCTGAATTTAACATTTGTTGGCAATGCTATTATGAAAAAGAAATAAAAAAACAAAAAGAAGAAGGAATTGAAAACCCCGCAGTTGATTATCCAGTGAAACCCAAACCTGTTGCAACAAATGTAGCACCACAAAGAAGAACTTACTATCAGCAACAAACATATAGTAAACCATTAGCAAGTCAACCATGGTTTATATTACTAATTGGAATTTTATTTTTTATAATAGGACTATTATTGTTTTTCACATCAATTGGTTTAATTTTAATGATTGGAGGAGGCGGAGTAATAGCATTAATATTAAGCTTAGTTTTAGCAATTTTAGGATATATAATAATTATTAACCACAGACAATTCACAAGGAGATAAAAAAAAGATTATTTTATACAGTGTAAAAATCTGTTAATTCAATGTAATATTTTATTGAAGTTTCAGGGACTTTTTTTCTAAAAATACCTTCCCAATAATAGTTTTGTGGAGTTAAATAACCATCTTCAACGTAATAGTTGTCCCATGGTTCACAACTCACACATTTTAATATGGTCGACTCACTGAATGCAAAAAATGCTACTATACCGGTTTCATCAGTAATTGTTCCATAATAATAATTATCCCCTTCTCTGTATTGTTGACAACCGTTAAGATATCCTTTAATAACGATTGAATTATTAACATGAGCATCTGGATTTTTCATTATTTCACCTATTGCATCAATTTGCTTACCATGCTGATTATCTGATACAAATTCATCTGCCGTATTATCAGCAAAATCAGTTGCTATAATATTAACCATATATCCTGATAAAACAGAAATGATAACTATAAAGGACAATGTCACAGATAGTTTTGTTTTATAATCAATTTTAGCACCAGATACTTTATCAAATTTTTTACCCATCATTGTTAAAAGCTCATTATGGTCTATTATCTCTATTCCATGTTGATTTGCATAATCCTTTGCGACAGATGAAAAAAAACCATAAGTTACAAAAATCATACCAGTTGCATGAAAATGCTGAGCAGAACCCTGTAAACGCTGAAGGTCTGGTCTACCTATCTTATTACCTTCTCCATACTTTTTAACTTGAACTACATATTTAATCTTTTTACGGTGCATAGTAATATCTGTACCAACATCCCCAGATTTTTTTGTAACCTTTACAGATTGATACCCATGCCTTCTAAACATATCTGCAACAATTTTTTCAAATTGATATGGGTCAGCATCTTCAAGTTCCCAACTAATATTACAGATATCTGCATGAGAAACAAATATTCTATCTCTTTGTAAATAAAGAATATAAGATAAAAATATGAAACATGTCGTACCTGTCCAAATTGTAACCGTTAACACTGCATCCATTGTAATAAAAAACAATATAATGAACCAAATAAAAACAAAAAATAAAATAACTTTATTTATTTTTGTTTTAGTCCAAGGTATTCTAACCAATATTAATCCTCCGCCCAAATATAACACATAAAACAAGTTCAAACTATAAAATACTATCAATAACAATTGTGAAATTTATATTTATAAGGATAGTTTTAACCATTAAAAAATGATTACAAATATATTAAATGTGCATAAATAAAGAAAAAATTATTAGATTTAAGGATGCAAATATATTTTTAATAGTATCATTTTTACTTCTAGGTTATGGAATTATAGAATTATATTTTCTTACAAAACTTACGTCAATTGAAATGATCAATATAACAGTTACAGTAATTCTGACTAGTTTCTCATTATCTATAGCTTTATTATCAATTTATCTAACATTAAAGCTTAAAATTATATCTGAAATTAAACAAGAAATATCAGATATATCCAATCTTATTACATCATTAAAGTTAGTAGCTAGAGAGAATAAATACAACATTGAATTAATAAAGGAATTAATAGAACGAAAGGAAAACTTCGTTCCACCTGATATACTAGAAAAACAACTAAAGAGAAAGGGATTAAACAAATATATTCCAACCGATCAAGAGAATATCATTATCGCAAAGGGCGGTCTTTGGATTCCAAAGGATAATTTCTCATATGAAAATGCTTTTCAATTATTCGGATTCTCTAATATGTTAGGTAAAAAATTTAGAAACCAGATAGCAGAATATATAGATAAGGGTAAGAGATTAAACTCAACGAAGGATCTTTGCCAACAATGGCGTATATCTCGAGGATCATATAATCAAGATGAAACAAAAGATTACTATAATGCACTTGATAATGCAAAATCATCTTCAATAGAATTTAGGAAATCCCTACGCAGTTATTACAAACATTTTATAAGTAAACTTGAAAAACTTAAAAAGTTAATATAACAGATTTTATGTTATCCAACTATCAACATAGGATCTCATTTTTTTCTTTATTTGATATTTTCTATCAGAGTCGTTTTCCGTTAATGGCTTGTAACTTAAACTTTTATAGTT
>Ga0272441_10009219_pt1 | contig 15322 bp, 8 predicted proteins | sample SSMProp6N_FD_193582 | JGI IMG/M metagenome (GOLD analysis project Ga0272441, IMG submission 193582) | Marine sediment archaeal communities from Little Sippewissett salt marsh, Falmouth, MA, United States - SSM-Prop-6N | ecosystem: Environmental > Aquatic > Marine > Wetlands > Sediment ... | reverse complement strand
ACCTTCTTCTCCTCAGGCTGCAGTTCGGGCGCCACATCGTCATAGCAGATCATCACATGCTGCGGGCTTGCCAGCTCAATCGTTTCAGCGATGGTGCCAAGAAGCTGCTTCACCTGCTCCGGGTCCCCGCAGTCCAGCGGTGGGCAGCCGCCCCGGCCGCCGATGTGGAATTGCACCATGAAGTGCATGGTTTCGTAGGTCCGGATGTAGTCGCCGATGGTCTTCAGGCCCTTCCGCTTCACATCCGTGAGGCCCTGCCAGCGCATCCCGGGATAGCAGGCCCCGAAACCGTTGATCTTCTGTAGCATCATCCAGTCCAGAAAGCCCTCGCCGGGCAGCCAGTATTCGGAGGTATAGCGGACGCTGAAAGTGGGCCAGTCGAACACATCGGCGCACCGCGCCTGCAATCTGCCCTCCCTCACATGAACCAGTTGCAGCAGGGAGGCCAGACCGTTGACCATTCCCGCGTTGTCACGCCCCAGGCACAGCACCCCCTCGGGCCGGACCAACAGGATGTATCCCTGATCCTGTAGCTCGCCTGCCCGCGCCGCCAACCCATAGCGCGTGACGTAGCTCTCGGCCCGCTCATCCGAGGCCAGGCAGAAGACCAGGGGGCTGCCCTGTCCCCCATCGGGCGTCGATGAGAGGCCCTCGAACTGCTCGGCATAGCTGCCCAGCCTGGCGGCGAGGAGCCTATCCATCAGGGGACGCGCCGGGCCGCTGTACAGGTTGGTGACATGGCACTTCCACACGCCCTTTGCGCCATCGGCCAGCGGAAGATACTCGTCCCGGTACTCCACCTGCCTGGGCGTGGGCATGATCTCACTGGAATAGTAGGGCTGGCCCATCTTGATGGCCACCGGACCGAGCTGAAGGTCCGTGACCTCCGCTGCGCATAGCGCAAGGGCACCGGCAAGTACGGCCGACATGAGACTAGGATTCATCTGCGAACTCCTTTGTGAGTGGTGAGTCTGCGACACCCGAGGCCCTCTTACAGCCCCATGCGGGGGAATTCCCCCTCCGGATTGCCCGTGACTTCATGCAGCAGCGTCATGAATCTGCACAGGTTCGGGAAGGTGACCAGTGGCTGGATGCCGTGGTCACCGTTGGGGAAGTAGCCGCCCTTGGCCAGCAGCGGCGGCACCTTGCTCATGATCTCGGGGTCGATTTGGGCCTCATTACCCTCATTCACCGTCTCCTTCTCCAGCCAGCCCATCAGGATGAACTTGGGGTGCCGCCGGCGCAGGGCAAACAGGTCATTGCCTGCCTTGACCTCAAAGGGATAGATGGTGTTCACCCCGCATTCCTCAACGAGGGGCACGAGCTCCATGGCGTTCCCGTCGGTATCAATGGACACCATGTCCACTCCGCAGTCGCGGGCGACAGCGCCGACGCTGCGGTAGTAGGGTGCACAGAACTGATTGAAGTGGGCGGGGCTCAACAGCATCCCGTGGTTGAAGCAGCAATCCTCCCCGGCTCCCAGTATCTCCGGGCGCAGGCGCTCAATCACCGGGTACAGGTACCTTTCGTTGACCTGCTGGTAGTAGTCGATGATCTCGTGGGCCAGCGAGGGGTCATCATGCAGTATGGTGGATGCCAGGTACGGCCCCATCAGCCCTCGCAGCCGCCCCCAGGTCGATCCCACGCCGATGCACAGGGGCTTGTCCCTGCCGTCAAACCTCTTGCAGGCTTCCTCGATCCGCTCGGCCGACCACGGGGGCCCGCACACCGTCCGGTCGCGGTAGAATTCCCACGAAGCCCGATCGGTCACATGGTACCGGACGAACTCGGGCATACTGTACGTCACATCATTGTCGATGACTTGGCTGGTGAGGGCCCCCGTCTCATACTCCAGGATCTCGCGGTCGCCCTCGATACGGCTCTCGCACTTGATCCCGGGGCCGCCGGCCTCGGCCGGGAAGAAGTCCAGGTACAAGGCCCCGGTAGTCCCCCAGTACTGCTGCCACTTGTCGGACACGCCCCCCGTGGACAGCGAGAAGCAGCCGTCCATCCAGTCGGGCATTCCCGTGTCTACCAGGCGCTGCCATGTCTTGCGCATGGCGCCTTGGGACATACCCGGTGCACCCGAGAACCCAAAGATGGGTACGTAGTCGGGTTGTTCGAAACGGCAGACCGCCTTGAAACGCTCGAGATGGTTCACCTATAGCTCCCTGTCGTCCAAGGGTTCTCTACGCGCGCCTCTGCTCAGCAGGACAGTGTTCCTCCTGGATGCCCCGAAGCCCTGCTGCGGCGCGGGCACCGCGCGCCTGTACTTGGTCCCGGATCGTGATGCACACAGGAAATACCGCCGCGCCAGAGAATACCCACGTTACGGCGCCTTCATACTATTGCACTCGTCGACGCTCAAGGAGGCGGTACACCCGTGCACACCACGACTGCGTGCCGTGTTGGCGCAACTATCATGCTCATTGCTTCCCTCTGGGGCGGTGGCTGTATGGCCCAGGACACGAGCAACCTCCTTCTCAACCATGACCTGGAAAATGGGGTGCTGGCGCCCACCGGTTGGGTCTTCAACTCCACAGCCACGAATGTGGTCTCCTGGCAGGTGTCACCGGGCACGGACTCACACATCGCGCTGCTGGAAGGTAGCGGGACGGATTGGGCGGGCCTGAGCTCGGGCGCGATCCGGCCCATCACCGACGACACCTTCACCGTTGGCGCGTGGATGCGCGTCCTGCCTGACCATCCCTGCACCGACAGGGACAGACTCTACATCCGCTTCTTCGCCGGGCGGTTCATGGGTCAAGAAGGCCCGTCACTGGCTGATCTGGACGCCACTTGGCAGCTAGTCTCCGGTGTCGTCAAGGTCCCCGAGGGCGCCCAGAGAGCGGACGTCTCCGTGCAGATCTGGTCGGATGCCAAGGTCCAGGTTGCCTCGCTGTGTCTACTGGGGGGGAGCCGGCTGCAGGACGTGCCATCGGTGCTGGGGCCCCCGCCCCAAGCCGCCGACACCTGGAAGACCGTGGACGAGGCCCAGGGGCTCCCGACAGACCGCAACGACAACGGCCTGCCTGACACGCTGGAGGAGTTCCTCAGCATCGAGGCCGACGAGGGGGCCGTCAGCGCCCGCCGCTCCCGCGCGAAGACCACCAGCTTCCAGACGGGCAGGGGCTATAGCGATGACAATGACCTGAAGGTCGACATCGTGATCGTCGCCGGCAACGAGGAGCAGAAGATCCAGAGCTGGTCGGCCCTGGGCTATGAGACCCACGTGATGGTGGGCTTCCGAGCCGGCAAAGGCTACCTGGACGCCATCCACAACGGCGTCAAGGGCAGCCAGGAGGTGCAGACCGACAGCTCGGGCCGCCTCCTCACCTGCGGGCCGGGCAGCTACTACATGGCGCCCAGCCCTAACCGTCGGGAGCTGTTCCGCCGGTTCTTCGTCGACGCCGTAGGGCGCGGCGCCAAAGCCGCCTGCCCCGAGGAGCCCGAGTTCTTCTCCCGCGCCGGGTACAGCGAGGCCTTCAAGCGCGAGTGGAACCGGCTATACAACGAGCCCTGGCAGGATCAGGCGACCTCGGTGCAGGCCCGCTTCAAATCCGACAGACTCAAAGTCGCCCTGGAGCATCAACTGCTCCAGGCGTGCTATGAGGGCGCCCGTAGCGTTGACCCGACTATCCCTCGCTTCCTGCTCACTCACAGCCCCCTGAACTACACCGCCTGGGGCATCGTGTTTGGCCACCATGACATGATCTCGACGGGCCTTGTCGACTCGATGGTCGCCCAGGTATGGACCGGGACCGCCCGTTCGGCCGTGGTCTACCAGGGCATGCGCCGGGAGCGCACCTTCGAAAACGCGTACCTCGAGTACGCGTCCTGCCTGGGTCTCACCCGGGACACGGGCATCGACCTATGGTTCCTCATGGACCCTCTTGAGGACAACCCGGACCGCAGCATGGCCGACTACCAGGGAAATTACGTGAGGACCCTGGTCGCCAGCCTCATGTTCCCACAGGTGAGCAAGTTCGAAACCATGCCCTGGCCCTCCCGCATCTTCGGCCGGGTGCCCGATGAATTCGCCACCGAAATCTGCAGCATCATCAACGTGCTGTCAGACATGCACAACCAGCAGGAGATCGAGCTGGATTGCGGCCCTCCGGGGATCGGCACGTTCCTATCCGATTCGGCCATGTGGCAGCGGGGAGCGCCCCACGCCGCCGATATGAACTGCTTCTACGGGATCACGCTGCCCCTGCTGATGCGGGGCATCCCCGTCGAGGTGCCGCATCTTGATCGGGCGGCCGACCCCGGCTACCTGGACCGCTACAAGGTGCTCTTCGTCTCCTATGACCTGCTCAAACCCATGAAGCCCCAGATCAATGAGGCGCTTGCCCGCTGGGCCCGCGAGGGCGGCTGCCTCGTGGTCCTGGGCGGCGAAGACCCCTACAACGACGTCCCGTTATGGTGGCAGCAGGCCGGATTCGCCACCCCCCAGAACCACCTGCTTTCACTGTGTGGCTTCGACGTCTCACGTCGGAGCCTGTCCAAGGGGGTAGCGCCGGAGGCGCAATGGCAGACCGTCGCCACAACCGACTATGCGGGACGCGACCTCGAGAACCAGACGACGGTCCGGATTGACCTGACGCCCCTCCTGACTCAAGGAGCCGCGCTCATCAAGTGTGAGGACAGCCTCAAGAACGATGGCTGGGGACCGCTGATCACGGGCATAAAGACCCGGGGCCTACGCGACGGCGAGCCGGTGAGCTTCGAAATCACGCCGGGCTCTGAGCAGGAGGCCCGCTTCGTGGCCGTTGACAGTGATTCCTCGGTCAACGCGGAAGGGGCGCGGTTCTGCGACGCAAGCAGCTACGTAATCTACCGCTTCGAGTTCGACGCCGGGACCAAGGCAACGTTAGACATGCAGGTCGGCAACCAGTACCTGATCTCGGCCGCCGCGGGGGCACCCAAGACCGCCCGGGAGTACCGCGCAGTCACTGCCGGCACACCTCTGGGCGTCAAGCAGATCGAGCTTCCCGCCTCGGAGACGGTGGTGACCTATGAGCGCTCCGGTGCTGCTGATCTATACGCGGCGGGCGACGAGGCGCTCCTGTCACAGATGCAGGTCGGGCAGGGCACGGTGCTGCTGTTCGGCGCCTCCCCGGCCTGGTTTGCGCAGTCGGCCGCCGCCTCCGACCAGCTTCGCGCCCTCACGCGGTATGCCTTGCAGCAGGCCGGCGGGACCTACCACGAGCAGGGCCATATCAAGCTCAGGCGGGGAAGGTACACCATCGCCAAGACCTTCGACCAGGCCCTGGACATCGAGGGCGCATACCTCAATGTGCTGGACGCCAAGCTCCCACTGGTGCAGAGCGTCCACCTTGAGCCCGACGAGTTGGCTGTGTTGCGCGACGTCGCCCCGGATATGCAGGGCGAGCAGCCGAAGCTGTTGTTTGCCGCCTCCTGTGTCGAGTGGCAATCCGAGGAGGACACGCGGACCCGGCTCATAGTCTCGGGGGCTCGCGGCACGACAGGAGTGTGCAGGCTGTTCACCGCGGGTAAGTCCATCGCCAGCCTGCGGGCGACGGATACCAAGGGGAATGCGCCGCTTGTGGACATACAGACTCACGGCGACACGGCCCTGCTCAGCTACCCCAATGAGCCCATGGGCCTGGCCCTGGACATCCAGTGGGCCGGGTGATCTGGGCGGCTTCCCAAGGGGCGGAAGGTGCGCCAGCCGCAAGGCGGCGCACAGGGCCAGAGTACCCGGTGCTGGAGGCTATCTAGCACAGGAGGGCGTTCGGCTGAGTCAGGATGAAGGCAAAAGCTGTCCAGGGAGTCGAGGCCGGCCGTACAGCGTCCTCGGAGGCACCCCATGCAACCAGTCGACCTGCCGGACCGTTTCCACAAGGTCAGCGGCCTCGGATCACCAGTTGGCGTCTATGCGATGCCCGGGCGGAAGCTCGCGCTGATGGGCTCGGTGTCCGCGGTTCTGCTGACCGTAGCTGTCGCGTCGCCATTCCTCGCGCGCGCGACGATCTGGGGAATGGGGCGGGACTGGTATTTCGCCGGCCTCGGTACGGGCACGTTCGGGGTTCTCATCGGCGGCCTAGCGTGGCGCCGCTCGCGCAACGTGATCGTCGTCTACGAGGGAGGCTTCGCGTGGGCAAAAGGCACCCAGATCACCCCCTATCAGTGGGACGACATCACCGCGATCACCTCTGCCGTCACAAGGCTGGGCGTCAGCGGCATCCCTGCCGGGACCGAGCACCGGTACACCCTCGACCTTGCCTCTGGCGGTCGGATCGTTCTGACCAACGACGCAATCGTCCGGGTCGGCGAGCTCGCCGCCCACATAAGCAGCCAGATCACCCCCAGGCTCTACGTGCAACACGCGGAGGCCTACAGCCGCGGAGAGAGGCTTCAGTTCGGGCCCGTCACGATCGGCCACGGCTTCGGTATCCAGCAGGGGAAGAAGCACATGGCCTGGAAGGAGGTCGAGTCCGTCGCCCTGCAGCACGGCCAGTTGATCCTGCGCAAGCGCGGCGGCGGGGTCTTCGCGGGCATGAACATCCCGGTCTCAACGGTGCCCAATTTCGATGTCTTCTACATGCTCCTCGAGCAGGTGCTTGGGCTGGGACAGAGCCCTGACTGAGGGCGGGCGCGGACCGGCCGTTGCCGAGCCGCTTCGCGCGCACGGTGAGCTGGGAACACTCTCGTCACAGACGCCCGCCCCGTGGCGTCGCTAGCGCCCCTGTTGGGCGCGTAGTGGACTGCGGCTCCGTTACGGCAGGATGAGGAGACGGCGAGATGATCTGCCGATTGGGCCCGGGCCTCCTGGCAGTCTGGACTGTCCCGGGCGATGAGTCTCACGAGATCAACCTCGACGGATGGGAGCACGCGCTCAGCGCTGCTCTGGACGAGACGGGCAGGCTCCTGGCCCTGACACTGGGCGCGAGGGTTACGCCTGGAGGCGTATACGCCGACCAACAACTCGTACTGATCGATCTCGTGACGGGTGGGCGGCGGGTACTCCATGACGGGTGGGCCCAGGGCCCGGTGTGGCTTCCCGGTAGCCAGCGGCTGGCCTTCAGCAACGGCACGACGATCTGTGTCGTCAACACGTCCGATGGCTCGACGCAGGAGTTGTTCTGCTTCTCCAAGGCTCCGGTGGCTCCAACAGAGATCTCCATTCGGCCTGACGGGGAAGGCCTTGCGTTTCTCAAGTGGGTCGGCGATGACAAGCGCATTGGCGTCGTCGATCTAGGTTCGGGCCGTGGGCGCGTCCTGCCCGTGTCCTGCTACAGCTACTCCTGGTGGGACGACAACACCATTCTGTACGTGCTTGGCTCGGGCCTCAAGCTGCTCGACATCGCCACGGGCAAGTCCACGAGCCTCCTGAGGGACCTCAAGCCGTTCGTGAAGACAGGCGCTCTCGATGCGCTGGGTGAGGGCTGGGCAGAAGCAGTCGGGGCGGAGGGCAGCATCCAAGATGTGGGCGCGACGCTCTGCGCCGGGGATCGGGTCTACTTTGGAGCCTTCGCCGCGCGACCGGTGACACGTCGCTCGATCATCCCCTTCCTCCGCAGGACCACCTACGACGGCCTTCGCGGTGTTCTGTCGATGGCGCGCGACCGTTCAGACCTGCGCCTGCACCTCGACCAGAAACCGTCCGCCATTGTCGCGATCAACGGCAACCAGACTCTCGCCGTGCATGTCTCTCGCCGCGGTGAGCAGGGCTGGTTGGAGAGCAACTGGGTCTTCGTCGGGGAAGGCGCGGAGAAGATCCCGTCCGACTTCGGCCCGTTGCCGAGGGCATCATCTGCGGTCCGTGGTGATCTGGTCGTGGGCGCTTTCCCCCGCCAGCGGCCGGAGGGCACGGACTGAGACGCCACGATGGCTTCCTGCCATCGAGAGGCGCCACTCCTGCTTTGCAGGCCTCAACAGGCTATGGCGCTTAGGCTCTCAAGTGCATAGCGCTACGCCGTCGCCGCACACCCCTCACGGCAGCAGGTCGGCGGCCTTTGCCACCAGCGTGCCATAGGGTTCAAGCTCAACGGTCACAGTCCTGTCGGGCCCGATTGGCAATTCCACCGGTCCAGTGGCCCGGTCAAAGCCATTCGCGGCGATGAGAAGCTCATCTTCCGTCGCCCCGCCCCGGACGATGTAGCTGACGAGGGTCCCGTCGCGCCCCGGCTGGATGCCGCGCGCCATGCACGCCCGCAGCAGCGCCGGGCTGAGCTGTGCCACCTCGCCGGCAAGCTCACGAATCCCCTTGTACAGGGCGGGGTCGTCGTAGACCTTGCCATACTTCCACGCGTCGTAGGCGTAGAAGATGATCCCCGAGGCGCCATGCGCCAGGGACAGAAAGGTCATGCAGCGGACCTCTGCCAGGGTCGGCGGACGCGGTGGGTCGATCAAGCTTGCCAGCTCATCGCCTCTGAGCACGTGGTGCAGGTCGTTGTTGTGCACTTGCACCGCCGACCAGACGGGCTTTCGGCCTTCAGTCTGCTCGAGGGCCCGCTCGATGGCGGGAGCCACGCAGATCGGCGGGTATGGCGAGATGGGGTACGTGTCCACCATCACCACATCACACGCGCTTTCGTACTCCCCGATCCGCTCGTGGTCACTGATGGTCATCACCACGGGGTGCTCGGGGTCCAGTTCCTTGATGGCACCGTAGACCTTCTGCAGGTCCTCCGGTCGCGCCCCATGGATGTCCGGCTCGTCCATCAGGTACCAGGCCCGTAGCGCAGCGTGCCCGCGGAGGGCCGAGACACGGGTGCGAATGCTCGCCAGGTCCGCTCTCATGGCCATCATGCGGTCGAAGGCCATCATGACGCCGATCCCGCGACGCTGGGCGGTGTCAAGATAGCCTTCGGCGACCCCGTTGCTGTTGAGGGCCTCATAGCGGGCCGTGTGCTCGGGCCAATCCTCGAAATCCGAATTGTGGGCGAAGTTAACCCCACAGTCGCTCAGTTCGCCGAGAATCTCCTCGAGACTGATCTTCCGGTCAGAGGTCCGTCTCACGGTGAAGAACCCCACAGGAAACTGACCCCAGACGCCTTGCCATGGGTCGGGCAGGGGCAGTACGAGTTCGGAGGCCTGCAGGGCCGCCACGGCTTTGTCTCGCGCCTGAATGCGCAACACTGCCAGCCGGGCTTCGCGCTCCTTACTGGTCATGACCATCTGTGTGAGCTGGGCGTTGTCCACAAGCACGACGCTCCGGGGCGGGACCACAATATACCAGGAGGGCACTTCGGCATGTGAGGTCAGCCGGGCCGTGACCTTCTGCCAAGTGTCTCCCACCTCAGACCACGCGATGGGTCCGGCGTAGCGGTGCAGGCCGATCTTGCACCCTTCGGGGCCGGCGCTCTTGGCCAACACGGAGAAACAGAGCGCCTTCCCGACCGGCCCCGCCTGCACCCCCAGGAACGCGTTCTTGTCTGAGTCGGAGTTGTCCAGCCGAGCCATCTTGCCGCCATCGCGATCGCTGGCCACCAGGGCCGCGGAGAAACCCTCCCCCTGGGGCCGCCAGCGCTTCAGGTCTTCATCAAAAGTCGCGCTCAGGTAGACGGCGCCCGCCTCGACGGACTGCCCGAAGGCGCTCGATACGACCACGAGAAGGCACACGAGGTAGATGCAAGGCAAGGGCGCCCCGTTCACGTTGGCATGCTCCCTGTCGTTGGGGGTTGGCGCTGCCGCCAGGCAAGGCTTCGCGGCCGCTTCTCCCTGCGCGTCGCCGTTACCAGGCCGTTACGCAGAGTTGACGTCGGACGCGTTAGTCCGACCACTCGCCGGAGCAATACTCTAGATGATGCTAACACGAAACATTGCTGCCGACAATCGACCGTTCGCGGGGACGATGCTGGAGGATCTGCTGCGGTTCGCGGGAATCGTGGTGCCCTTCATTCCCGTGATGTGGCTGATCATGTGGAATGGCCAGGCCATCGCGTAGCGCTTGCGCTACATCGTCCGGCCAACCGCGCTGACGCCCCCATACATCGTCTCTCGCTCACCGGCGCGCTGATGTCGCGGGAGCGCCTGATCCTGTGATCTGTGGGGCCTAATCCCCGGGCACGGCGGCGTGCTACTTGCGTTCGATGGCGCCGTACCGCCCCAGGCTCGTCAGTACTCCCTCGCCCGTCAGCCATGCCTTTGCGTCCGCGTCGTCCCTAAGGTAGGCATTCCAGAAGGCCGTGGTGACGGTGCGAATGAGGCCCTGAAACAAGGCATCGCCGGGTCTGTTGGCGCGCCGGCCGCGCCCGGAGAAGATCATGTGATCGCCGCCCTCAAAGGTCACCAGGTACTTGTCCGGTCCGGGGCTGTGATCGAAGGGCAGCCTGCGCTGGGCAGCGCGCGTCTCATTGATGAGGCTATCGTCGAGGGTGCCGGTCATGTGCAGACATGGTATAGCTATCGCCCCGAAGGCGGTGTCCAGCGATCCCCTGCTGGGAACAGGCGCGCTCATGGGAATGGCCGCCTTGATCCGGGGATCGGACAGGGTCACCTGTCTATCGCCACGAGTGGCGAACACCTGCCCGGCCGCGGCAAGGGTGGTGTAAGCGCCGAAGGAGTGGCCGGCCATCCCAACATGCGCCATGTCAAGCTTGCCCCTCAATACACCATCCTGTGCATTCACCACTGCAAGCCTGTCCAGGGCAAAGCGCACATCCAGGGGCCGGTTGATGGCATTTGCCGGGCGTGCGGCCGCGCGCCGCATGTCCCCCATCGGGTCTTGGCTGCCCTGCCACACGGCGGTGTCGCTACCGATGTGCTGCAGGTGAACTGAGACATACCCGTGACTCGCCCAGTGCCGGCCCAGGTACTCATACCCCTCCCGGGAGCCCCCGAGGCCATGGGAGAAGACCACTACGGGGCAAGGCTGCTGGTCGCTCTCCGGGTAGTAGATGCGAACGGGGACCTGCCGTCGCCGCCCCCCGTCAAGCCAGTCCTGATCCAGTACAGTGACCTCGCATGGGCCGACCTGAGACCACGGCAAGCCCTCCACGGCGCCTGGCGCCACGGGCTGGGCCATCGCTGGGGTGAGCCCGAGACCCAGAAAAGCGATAAGAGGCACAAATCCCGACAACACCCTCATGACCGACGCTCCTGGAACGCAAGATGGCGAAAGAGGCATTCCGGTCTGGAACTCGCACAGATAGACGCCGTCACAGATGGGAAGTTCAGCTTTCGCTCATTCCCATGCTCCGTGTGGCCCCTTATGTGGGGACATTTCCCGGGTCTCTGACACCCGTTCCGGCACCGCTTTTTGGGGCAACGCGGCCGCCTCAAAACATCAACATGAAAAGATGTTATGCTTTGCGCCCCCACGACCGATAACTGGAATGTCAGCATCTCAAGGCTTCGTCTTTGGGGGCCCGCAGGCGGAAGGCGCTGACACCAAGACAGCAGATGTCGGCACGCTCGATACCTTGCGACCGTGGTTCCCGCCAAACCGCATCCATGCGTCCACGCGGCGTTGGTGGCGCGATCTGGGCACGGCTTCCCGGCTCCGCATCAGGGGGTCGGGCCGCGGGGGGCGCCCAGCGGGCCCGCCGAGAAGCGACGTTGAGCCGATAACTGATCCCCTTCGTTTGCAGGAGGCCGGCATGGGCCTGGAGTTGGAGACCAACGCGAACGCGACGTGTCCTCCACACACTGGAGACGTTTCGGCCGTCATCGCGCACCTCGAGGTCGACCTGACCCGTGCCAGGCGAGCCGCCGCCCGCAGTCGTGCGGGCGCTCAGATTGTCCGTGAGGCCCTCCGACTGGCCAGTGAGAGGCCGTCGCTATCCGAAATCGGCGAGGCTCTATTGGCCTTCATGGCACAGGTTCTGGACGTGGATTCCGCCGCGGTACTTGAGCATCTCCCAGACGCGCACAGCTTCGAAGTGCGTGCGTGTACCGGCTACGCCACCGACTATATGTCAAGCGTGGCCGCACCGTGCGAGCCACCTCAATTCAGCTTCGCCAACTCCGATACCCCTCTTGACGAGATGGGCCAAGGCATCGCGCGCGCCTCGCGTGCATGCGGCTACCTATGGGCTTTCGACCCACGTAGCGGCTATGCATTGCTGCTGGCACGACACCATGAAGACCGCCGAGCCATGCAGAGCTTCGAGCCCGAAGACGAGGAAACCGTCGCCAACGCGCTGAGCGTGTACGTTTCGGCCCGCCGCACTCTCAGAGCCGAGGAGGACCTGCGGCGCGAGCGCGATCTGGCGCGCAGGCTGCTCGACACCACACCCGTCCTCATCGCACTCATTGATGTTCACGGCAGGATCGTCAACATCAACAGGTACGCTGAGCAAATCTCAGGGTATGCCGGCCATGAGCTCGAGGGCAAGGACTGGACCGAGCACGTCTGCCTCAAGCAAGAGCGAGCGGCGATGCGAGAGGGCTTCAAAGAAGCACTCGCTGGACGCGCTATGCCTGGCGCTATCGGTCGCATCGTCACCAAGTCCGGTGACGTGCGAGATATCGAGTGGCACACCGCCACGCTGAATTCCGAGGAGGGGCAACCCAGCGGTCTACTCGCCGTGGGGCTGGATGTCACCGAACGGCTCAAGGCCGAGGGCGCCCTGCGCCAATCCGAGGAGGGCTACCGCACAACCATTGATGCCATGGGCGACATCATCCATGTCATCGACCGGGAATTCCGGCTCGTCGTGGCCAACAGCACCTTCCGATCGTTGCTGGAGAAGCAGGACGCGCCCGACGCGATTCTGGGGCAGGACCTGTTCGGGACGATGCCCTTCTTGCCTTTGAGTCGCCGTGAGGAATACGAACGTATCATGCAAACTGGTGAGAGCACGCTGACGGAGGAGCACCTGGGCTTCGAGAATGCCGACCTGTGGCACGAGGTCTGCAAGCTGCCCGTTATGCGAGACGGCCGGTGCGAGCGTGTGGTCACTATCATCCGCGACATCACCGCACGTAAGATGGCGGAGAAATCCATTCTACGACGTGCCGCGATCGAGAACCTGGTAGCCACCATCTCAGCCGGGTTTATCAACGTGCCCGCCAGCAACATCAACGCCGCTATCGATGATGCCTTGGCGCAGATCGGCCAGGCCATCGGCGTCGATCGCTGCTGCATATTCCGGTTTAGCGAAGACGGCACAACCATAAGCAATACTCACGAATGGTGCGCCCAAGGCATCCCGCGAGCGCGTGACGACCGCCAGAGTATTCCCTCGGACGCGGTTCCGTGGTGGATGGACAAACTCCACAGCTTCGAGAGGATTCACATACCGCGCGTGAGCGATCTTCCTGCCAGCGCCGGCTCTGAGAAAGAGTTCTTGCAGGCCCGCGGCATTCAATCGCTGCTCTCGGTACCCCTGGTCTATGCCAATTCTCTGGTGGGCTTCATGGGGTTCGAGGCCGTCCGTGAAGCCAGGACGTGGCCTGAACATGAGATAATGTCACTGCGGATGACGGGCGAGACCATAGTCAGCGCCGTTGAGCGCGCAAGGGTCGAGCAGGCTCTGCGCAGTGTCACCGCCGCTGTGGACCAGGCCAGCGACGCCATCGGCATTACCGACAACACCGGCAGGCCCGTATACGTCAACGAGGCCCTCACCAAACTCTCCGGGTACGACCTCGCCAGCGCCGGACGCCAAGTGGTCACTGAAGGCATCTACGATGACCCGGCGACAGCCCAGGCCATGCTGGACACCGCAAGAGCCGGTGAGACGTGGACGGGCGAGGTCGGCCTCAACCGACTCGACGGCTCCTCAGCACCCACCTACGTCCGTGTCGACGGAATCCGCGACGATGCCGATAGCATCGTTGCCATGTTGTTCGTCCACACGGATATCAAGCAGTTGGAGCGCGCCGATCAGGCCCAACGGCTCGCATCGATTGGGCAACTGGCGGCCGGCGTTGCTCACGAGTTCAACAACATTCTGGGCATCATGAGCGGCAGGGCCCAACTGGCCCAAATGAAAAACAACCCCGAAGCCAACGCCAAGCTCGCAACCGCGGTCCTACGCGGCTCCGCAAGGGGTGCCGATATCTGCAAGTCCCTGACGAGCTTCGCGAGGCCTTCGGCGCCCCAGCGTGAGCCCGTGTCCGTCGAGCAACCCATCAGCGCAGCGCTCGCCATGGCGACACGTGAGCTGCAGAACGCCGGTGTCTGCGTCAGCCGGGAGTCCCGAACAGCCGGCCGCCACATATACGCCGACGCAGGCCAGATGGAACAGGTCTTCCTCAACTTGATCATCAACGCATGCCATGCCATGCCTACGGGCGGCGAATTGGGCATCGCGACCGAATACGTGCCGGCGGCCGCCACCTCGGGCCACATCACCGTCACTGTCGCCGACACCGGCGTCGGGATACCCGCCGAAGACCTGCCCCATATCTTCGACCCGTTCTTCACCACCAAGGGAAGGCTGGGAGACAGCGATGTCCCCGGGACGGGACTCGGCTTGTCCGTATCCCATGGGATCCTCAAAGCGCATCGCGCCACAGTCCAGGCACACAGCACCCCGGGGGCGGGAGCTACCTTTGTACTGCGTTTCGAGGCGCATGGCGTCCCAGACGCCACCGAGCAGGAGAGTGACCAGATGAACAGCGAACACATTGCACAAACCGCGGGCGCGGTCCTCGTCGCCGATGACGAGGAAGACATCAGGGACATCGTCTGCGACACGCTACAGGCGAATGGCTATGACACCCTCAGCGCGGCCACCACCGATGAGGCCCTCAAGCTGCTGTCCGATACGCCCGTAAGTCTGGTCATCTGCGATCTGATGATGCCCGGGGGCGGAGGCCGACAGGTGCTCGCCTCAGTGGCCAGCTTGCCACAGCCTCCGCCTGTGATCGTGGTTACCGGAAGGTCTGAAGAGCACATTGCGCGCGAGCTTATTGAGCTGGGGGCCACGATGTACGTAGCCAAGCCATTCGGGCTGGCCGAGCTCGTCACGGCCGCTCAAGAGGCTATGGGCCACGAGGACCCAGACGCGATGTAGCACCCGGGCGCCCGCCTACCGGCGTCAGCACAAGGCGGTCGATCCGACAGAATTCGTTGCCCGTGCGGTCCGTCCTGCCGGAAAGCCGTATGACATCCCCCGGTGCAAGATCCGTGACGAAGGTCTCCGTATGACGCCGGTCGTCGTTGATGGCCGGGACCCACTCGTGGACCAACCTGTCGCCGATTTGCACGCGGATCATCGCGTCCGTATCGGCCCTGTCGTCGCGATCATCCACATACTCCACCCCCACCTCATACCGCCCCTGCACCCCCTCGAAGGTGTATGTGACCCAACCGGAGTAGTGAGGTTCGAAGGGATACACTCCGGGGGGCCCCAGGCGGATTACGCCGGGGTTCATGGAGTCTACATAGTACCCGGCGTCG
>Ga0272441_10009217_pt1 | contig 15324 bp, 15 predicted proteins | sample SSMProp6N_FD_193582 | JGI IMG/M metagenome (GOLD analysis project Ga0272441, IMG submission 193582) | Marine sediment archaeal communities from Little Sippewissett salt marsh, Falmouth, MA, United States - SSM-Prop-6N | ecosystem: Environmental > Aquatic > Marine > Wetlands > Sediment ... | reverse complement strand
CGTCCTTGTGGGCGTCGGGGCCGGCCTTGGAGAGGACCATGACCGCCAGGCTCGTGGTGTAGGTCTTGAGGCCGACGTCGTAGATCCCGCCGTCCTCCTGCTGGTGGCGGAGGATGACGTCGAGGGCCTTCGCCACGGGCGGGTCGTCGGCCGATTGGCCGGCGGCCAGCAGGGCGTTGGTGCACAAGGCCGTGATCCCGACGTTCCCGTCGCCCCAGGAACCGTCGGCGGCCTGTTCCTTGATGAGATAGGCGACGGCCTGGTCGATGGCCTTGGCGCGCCGCTCGGGGAGGGGGACGTCGGCGTCGGCCGTGTCGCGCGAGCCCTCCGCCTGCTCGGGCGCGTGGACCTCGGCGACCCGTTCCTCGACGTCGGCGGCCCGTTCGCGGACGACGGCCTCGGCGCGGGCGGTCACGTCGGCCTCGAGGGCGGCCCGTTCGGCCATCTCGGCGTCGCCCATAAACAGCAAGTACACCCCGCCCACGGCGAGAAGAGCGACGACGGCGCCGAGGCCGACGACGACGAGGCCCACCACGAGGGCGATTTTCGCTCCGCTGGTCATGGCATATCCCTTCGGTTCGGTATGGGTTGGACGGTCGAGGCCGGGGACGATTCGCGCCGCGACCCTCCAGCCGCGATCGTGAGATCGCGGGTACGCGCGAGTGGCGGCGCCAGCATCGCGCTGCGGATGAGGATACCCGCGAACTCACCCGCTTTCGCCAAGGCGACGGCGGGCAGGCGTTCACGGCTCGGTGTCGTCGGGCGACTCGTCCGTCGGCGCCTCGCCGGCGTCGGGCGGTTCGGGGACGACGGGTGTCTCGGGCACCTGTGGCGAGGCCGGGCCGCCCGTGGCACCGCCCGCGGCGCGGCCCTTGGCCCGCTTGGCCGCCAACGCGAACAGGTACACCGCGATGCCGAGGGCCACGACGGCCGCCGCCCAGTTGGCGGGAATCTTCCACTCCTCGCCCTGCTCGCGCCACGCCTCGGCCTCGCCGAGCGAATACAGGGCATAAACAATGTAAATGGCTGCGACGACCAACCCGAGGCCGAACACCATCAGGAGGCCCGGGCCGTACGGCTGCTTCTGCGGCTTGCCGGTGTTCGGCCGTTCGGACGGTTGCTCGGTCATCGTCTCTCCTCCCTCGGGACCGCGGGCTCGTATCTTCCATTGTAGTGTTTCGACGGGTCGCTGCAAGTGGCGGCGCGAGTTGCCGAGCCGCCGTCGCCCGGTCTCGCCGGCGCCACGGCTTGCTTGTCCCACGGTGCTTCTTATGTGGCCCGGCCGGTCTTGCCCGGCCGGGAGAACACGGATTGGCGAGCAATCCGTGGCACCCGGCGCGCGACGGGTGCGGAGACCCGCCGCGCTCACTCCCGGGGCCAGGGCGTCTCGGCCACCTCGGGCGGGAGGGTCACGCGGTCGCCCTCGCCGATGCCGTGAGCCGCCAGCCAACCGGCCGGCGTCTCCAGGGCGAAACGGGCGGGCTCCCGGCTGTAGACGGGGTTCCGGCGGTGGGCGTACAGGGGGGCGATCTCCACGATCCGCCCGTCCGCCCCAATGTACGCCAGGTCGAGGTCCACGTAACAGTTCCGCATGTGGAACGCCAGGTCCGACGCCCGCGGGAAGACGAACAGCATCGCCTCGTCCGGCCCGAGGCGTCGGCGGAACATCATGCCCTTGCGGCGCTCGGCCTCGGTGCGGGCGACCTCGACGACGAGCGGCACGTCGCCGACGCGGATCGTGGCGGTCGGCAGACGCTGGGGCTGCTCAGCCGGCGCGGGCGGGGGGGCCTCGGCCTCGCACCCGGCGAGGAGAAACGCCAGCGCCCCGACGGCCGCCACCGCGAGGGGAACGGCACGCGCGGCAGGTGCCACTGGCTGCTTGTCAGCCAGTGTTCTGCGAACCTCGACGCGCACTGGCGGGCCAGCCGCCAGTGGCACCCGGCACTGTCGCGCTTGGCGCGTTGCCTTACATTTACCCATCGCGAAACATCCTCGGCGCATACCCCGCCGCCTTCAGCATCCGCTCCAGCAGGGCCATCGGCAGGCCGACCACGTTCGTCCGGCTGCCGTCCATCGCCTCGACGTACCGGTCGCCGGTTTCCTGGACGGCGTAGGCGCCGGCCTTGCCCATGGCCTCGCCGGAGGCGACGTAGGCGTCGATCTCGTCGGGGGTCATCGGGGCCATGCGGATGGCGGTCGCCTCGTGGGCAAGGATCCGCCGGCCGGTCGCCAGGTCCACCAGCGCCAGGCCCGTCAGCACCCGGTGCCGCGTGCCCGCCAGGCGCCCCAGGATCCGCCGGGCGTCGGCCGGGTCGGCCGGTTTGCCGAGGAGGTCGCCCTCGAGTTCGACGGCGGTGTCCGCCCCGAGGACGAGCCCGTCGCCCAGGCCGTGGGCCTCGATGGCGGCCTCGGCCTTCAGGTAGGCCAGGCTCTCGACGTACGCGCCGGGCGAGCCGCGGGCCGGCACGCCGCCTTCCCCGACCGGCGGGGGGCGGACGACGAACCGGTATCCCGCCCCGCGCAGCAAATCCCGCCGACGCGGGGAGGAGGACGCCAGGACCAGCGTGGGCGGGGCGGTCATGGCTCGAGGATCTCGACCCAGCCTCGCCGACCGTCCCACCGGACCACCAGGTCGGTGTTGCACGCCTGGCACCGGAGGCGTGCGCCGGCGGCCGTCCCGCGATGGACCACCAGTTCCGCCGCACAGATCGGGCAATGCCGGGCGAACGTGCTGGTGACGCGGTCGGCGTCGGCGTCGGGGGGGGCGGGCTGGGCGCGGGCGGTCTCGACCTCGCCCCGACCGGCCCCTTCGGCGACGAGGGCGTTCAGTTCGGCCACCGTCTCACCCGTGCCGAGGACGATTGCCCCGACGAGCCGGCCGCCACGGTAGACGAGCCGGCGGTACACGTCGGGCGGTTCGTGTCGGCCCTCGGCCTCGACCTCACCTCCGGCGGGGAGGTGGCCCTGGCCGAGGACCGCCACATCGTATCCGAAGAGGCTGGTCCGGAGTCGGACGGCCTCGCGGGGGGGCTCCGTGGGCCGGCCGAGCATCGCCTCGGCGGCCCGTTCGCCCTGGACCCAGGCCCGCTGCCAGCAGAAGACGGCCGCCTCGCCGCTCAACGGGCCGCTCGTGGGTTCGGCGGCGTCGCCGGCGGCCCAGATGTCGGGCCGGCTGGTGCGGTAGGTGTCGTCGATGCGGACGCCGAGGCCGACGTCCAGACCGGCGGCCTCCGCCAGGTCGACCGCGCCCTCGCGTCGGCACCCGCAGGCGACCAGGTCGGCCGGCAGGGTCCGCCCGTCGGCGATCTCGACGCCGCCGCAGCGGCCGGCCGTGGCGGTGATGCGGCGGGGCGCGGCCCCTCGGAGGAGGCGGACCCCCTGGTCCTCCAGCAGCGTCTCCACCCGCCGCGAGGCCGTCTCGTCGAGCATCTCGGGCCAGAACCGGTCGCCGGCCATCAAGTGCGTGACCCCCACGCCGCGCGCCACGAGGCACTCCGCCAGGCTGAGGCCGATGACGCCTTCGCCGAGAATGACGGCCTGCTCCACCGCCCGCAGCGAGGCCCGCAGGGCGGACGCCTCGGTCAGCGTGTCGAAGGTGGCGACGCCCGGCAGGTCCCGGCCGGGGATCGGCGGCGGGACGGCCCGCGTGCCCGTCGCCAGCAGCAGCCGGTCGTAATGCACCGGCGGGCCGGACGCGAACGTCACCCGGTGCTCGCCCGGGTCCAGCCCCGTGATCCGCGTCATCAGGAACAGGTCGATGCGTTCGCGGCGGTAGGCGTTGCGGCTCTGGAAGATGACCTCCTCCAGGCTGAGCGCCCCCGACAGGTAGTCCCCCAGTTGCCGGCGAAGGTAGAACGGGTACCGCTCGTCGCTGAAGACCGAGATCTGGGCGTCGGCGTCCGCCCGGTGCAGGGCCTTGGCGGCCCGGTAGCCGGCGGCGCCGTTGCCGATGATGACGAAGTGCGTGGTCATGGTCCGGCCTGTGTTGGGCTGCGCCGGGTGCCACTGGCGGCCTGCCCGCCAGTGCATATCGGCATGCCGGGAACACTGGCTGATCCCGGCGCGCCGGGACCAGTGGCACCCGGCGGGTCGGCCTCAGGCCGCCTCGTCGCCCGAGCCGCCCGCGGCCTCGCCGGCGGGCAGGGCGTCTTCGGCGGCCGCCTCCGCCGCACGCCGCCCGTGGTGCCGCCGGTACACCGTGATCAGGTAGAACATCACGCCGTAGGCGATCGCACCGGCCACCAGCCCCACCAGCAGCGACCCCACCCACAGCGGGGCCGCCAGGTCGATCATCAGGTGCCACCACCCCTTGACCCACTCGACCCACCCCAGGTTCAGGCTCATCAGGTCGAGCAGTTGGTCTTCGAACCCTTGCAGGTCCGGCCCGCCCACGAGCAGCCACCCCACGTAATAGTTGAGCGAGAACATCGGGACGATCGTCACGGGGTTGGTGATCCACGGCATGGGGAGGCCGGCCACCTTGTTCGCCCGCAGCGCCGAGGTGGCCAGCAGCACCAGGAGCATCTGGAACCCGATGGTCGGCGTGAAGGCGATGAAGACGCCGATCCCCGCCCCGAAGGCGATCTGGTGGGCCGAGTCGTCCAGGTGCAGCAGGTGGACGAACCACTGCTCGGCCTTTTTGAGTCCGGCTCGGATCGGCACGGCATGGCCCTCGTGTGTGTGAACGCTCGCGTCAACGGCCCGCGCCCCGCAAGTTTACCCGCCGGCGTTGGCGGGGCGGGCCGGGCGGCTACATACTCGCCTCATCCCAGGCGTCGGCGAGTTCGTCGAAGACGGTCTCCGGCGTGATGTTCGTCAGGCACAGCATCGCCGCGCTGGCGCGGTCGTACACGCATCGGCGGCGATAGCACGGACTGCACGCGGCCCGGCCGGCCAGGACCCGGTGCCCCGGCCCGTACGGGCCCGTCCGTTTCGGGTTGGTCGGTCCGAAGATGGCCACCACCGGCCGGCCGACGGCGGCAGCGACGTGCATCGGCCCGGAATCGTTCGTCAGGAGGACGCGGGCCTCCCCCAACACCGCCGCCAGTTCTTTTAACGTGGTGGACCCCGTCAGGTCAATAGGCGGGTCGGTCATGCGGTCGGCGATGATGCGGGCGCCGTCGGTGGCGTCCGGCCCGCCCAGCAGCACCGCCCGGGCGCCCCGCTCGGCCCGCAGCCGCTCGAGCACCGCCGCGAACCGCTCGGCCGGCCATCGTTTGGTCGGCCACCGGGCGTCGGCGCAGACGGCGAGGAACGGCTCGCCGGGCGCCAGGCCCGCCTCCGCCAGCCGCTGCCGGATCGCCGACCGCGCCGCCGGCGCAATCGGCAGATGGTCCCGGGCCGCCGCCGGCGCCAGCCCGATCCGCCGCGCCAGCGCCAGGTACCGGTCCACGGCGTGGACGACGTGGTGGGGCGGGACGACCTCCGCCGTGTAGAACAGCGGCGCCAGTTCCCGCGCCCCGCGGAAGCCGACCCGGGTGGGCGCCCCCGTCGCCAGGGTCAGGAGGCCGCTCCGGAACAGGCCCTGGAGGTCAATCACCGTCGTGAATCGCCGGCGCCGAAGGTCCTGGAGAAACCGGACGAACTCCGCCGCCACCGTCAGGCTGAACGAGAACCGGCCGAACCGTTTGCGGTCGAAGAGGAGAAGATCGTCCAGGCGGGGATGGCCCTCGAGGATCCCCGCGAACGGCGTCGCCACCAGCCACGAGACGTGGGCCCGGGGATGCGTCTCCTTCAGCGCCGTCAGGACCGGCAGGGCCTGGACGACGTCGCCCATGGACGACGGTTTGATAATCAGGGTTCGCGAAAAGTTCATAAGCGTTCCACGCGTCCGTAGCGTCGGCGAAGGGCCCGGCGTTTGCGTTGGGCGGCCCGCTCGATGGCCCGCCACCATCGACGGAGCCGGCGGGCGGGAGCGGTCCGGCCCCGGCGCCGCGCCAGGAGCGCGATCGGTCGCGGGGCGCCCCGCCGGCCCAGGTACGTTCGGAGAAACCGCAGGCGGTCCGTCGCCCGCGCGAGATTCCATTCCTCGAGGCTGACCGCCAGGCGCATCAGGTCCCGGACCCGCCGGCGGGCCGGGATGCGGCCCACCCGCCGAAGCCCGTCCAGGTCCACGAGCACCGGCCGGACCCCGGGGCCGTCCGGGCCGGCCGCGGCGACGAGGACGTTCGGCGCCTTCAGGTCCCGATGGCGGAACCCGGCGTCGTGCATCCGCCGGAGCATCGTCGCCAGGGCCCACGTGACGTGTCGGCGGTCGGCCGGGGCGGGGCCGGCGCGGAGCCACTCCGGGAGCGGCGCGGCGCCCGCGACTTGCTCCGTGAGGAGGAGGGCGGCTGTCTGGCCGCCGGTCCCCGTCCGCCGGACCGCCGCTGCGGGCCGGGCCGTCGCAATCCCCCGCACGAGCAGGGCGTGTCCGCGGCGGAACCCGGCGAGCGCCCGGCCGCGACCGAGGAGGCGTCCCGCCCGCTCGCCCGCCCGGCGGTCGCACTTGACCACGAGGTCCCGCCCGTCCGGCGCCCGGACCGTCCAGACGGCGGACGACCGGCCGTCCTTCATCGGCTCGGCGTCCGGGGGCGGGGCGCCGAGCGCGGTCTCGGAGAGAAGCCGCTCGACGGCGTCGGCCCAATCGGCCGTCGCCCATCCGCGCCACGGGCCCGCCGAGACGGGCCGGAAGTACTTCGACCGCCGACGGGTCCGCCGGTCCCGGCCGACGTAGAACCGCCGGCGATAGGCGGCCGTCGCCCGGCGAAGGGTGCGGGCGTCCGGCACGTCGTCCAGCAGCGACCGCAGCCGGACCAGGCACCGGACCCGTTCGGCGGCAGCGGCGAGCGGCTCGAAGAAGTGCTCCAGCCGCACCAGGTGTTTCAGGAGGGCCTCCGGCGGGGCGGGGTGGACGGCCTCGGCCAGGTCCACCGCCGTCAGCCGCCACCGGCCCGGCTCGCCGGCCAGAAGCAGGTTCCCCGGATGGAGATCCGGCAGGTAGAGGTCGGCCTCGGCGAGGCGGGCCACGAGGTCCGCCAGCAGATACGCCAGGGCCCGCGGGTCGAGCGTCCCCTCGGGCGGCTCGGTGCGCCGCCGACACGCCGCCACGAGTTCCGGCGGACGGGCCCCCGGGTACGGCGGGTCCGACGGCGGCGGGGGGAAGTAACGGTCGAAAAGGTAGGTGTCCAGCCGGACCGCGTCCGCCACGGCCGCCGTGACGAGCGTCTCGCCTCCGTCGAGCGAGAGGGCCACCGGTTCCGGGACGGGGACGTCGTAGCGGCGGGCGAGGAGGAGGGCGTCCCACTCGCGCCGGCCGGGACCGAAGCCGAGGCGGGCCCGCAGCCGCCGCCACAGGCCCCCGCCCGTGAGGGTCTTGACGTAGTAGGCCCGGTCGCCGACGTCGAGGCGGGAGACGGTCCGTCCCCGGCCGCGCTTGGCGCACGCGAGGCGGTCGGGCCGGTCCACGGGCCAGCCGTCTGCCAGGAGGGGGTCGGCCGAAGGCCGGACGAGCCACCGCCGGCCGCCGTGCATGATGATCCGCGTCTGGTCCATGGGCGGACACAAAACAGGGGCGCCCGGACCGGTCGCCGCGGCCCGCAGACGCCTGTGGGCATCGTACGCGGCGGGGCGGGCGGCTGCAAGGACAAACGGGGGCGTGGTCCAAAGTCAAAGGCAGTCCAAAGCCCAAAGTCAAAGAGGCCGCGGGTTAAGGCTCGCGGCCGGAGACGGCGCGGAGTTCGGCGAGGAACTCGGGGTCGATCTCGCCCTTGTGCTTCCGGCAGGCCTCGACGTCGGCCCAGGCCTTCTGGAAGTGCCCGAGCGCCCGATGGGCCCGGGCCCGTTCCTCATACGCCTCGGCCTCGTCCGGCTCGATGTCGAGGGCCCGGTCGAAGTCCGCGAGGGCCTTCGCGGCCCGGCCCATCGCCAGGTAACACAGGCCCCGGTTGCGGTAATGGTCGGCGTCCTCCGGGTCGAGGCGGACGGCCTCGTTCAGGTCCGCCAGGGCGGCCTCGTAATCCTGGTGCGCGTACCGGAAGTAGCCGCGGGCGCCCCAGGTGTCGCCTTCGGACGAAAGGGTCTCGACGGCCCGGTCGTACCATGTGACGGCCCCGTCGCGGTCGCCCTTGTCCCAGTGGGCGAGACCCAGGTTGCGGATGTAGTCGGCATCGTAGGCGGCCATCTCGTGGGCCCGGCGGAAATCCTCGATGGCCCGGTCGAACTGTTTCATGTGGGCGTACACGACGCCGCGCCGGTTGAAGGCGGCGGGGGAGCCCGGCGCCAAGCCGATGGCCCGGTTGCAGTCGGCCAGGGCCCGCTCGCGGTCGTCCAGGTGGTCGTAGGCCATGGCGCGCCAGCGCAAGACCTTGGTGTTGTCGGGCTCGTACTGGAGGATCGCGGTGTACTCGCGGACGGCGGTCTCCCAGTCGTCTTTCTCCTCGTAGGCGCACGCCCGACGGAGCCGGGCCTTGGTGTACTCCGGGTTGATCTCGATGGCCCGCGTGCAGGCGGCGATGGCGTCGTCGAACCGCTTCATCTCGGTGTAGGCCAAGGCGAGTTGGAGGTACGCCTCGCTGTAGAGCGGATCGAGGACGACCGCCTTCCGGGCGGCCTCGACGGCCCGCTCGTACTCGCCGGCGCAGCGGTAGGCCATGGCCAGGTTCCGCTGGGTGACGGGATCGTACGGCTCGCGCTCGTCGTAGCAGAGCCAGTCGCGGATGGCGTCGAGCCGGCGGCCGGTGTCCCAGTAGGCCCGGGCGCGCCAGTGGTAGGCCGAGGCGTTGTCGGGGTCCACGCGGATGGCTTGGTTCAGTGGCACGAGCGCGGCCGTGCGATCGTGGAGTTCGTACCGGCACCGGCCGAGGTTGAGCAGGGCGGCGAGGTACTGTGGGTCGAGGTCGAGGGCCCGCTCGAGGATCGGCACGGCCTTTTCGTATTCCTCCTGGTCCATGTGGACGCAGGCCAGCGAGTTGTGGACGGTGGCGTCGTCGGGATCGAGGGCGAGGCCGCGCCGGCAGTCGTGGACGGCCATGTCGAAGTCCTTGAGGCGGTCCCAGGTGTTGGCCCGGTTCCGCCAGGTGAGGACACGGCCGGGATCGAGTTCCAGGGCCCGCGTGTAGGCGGCCAGGGCGTCGGGGTATCGCTCGAGTCTGAAATATGCCAGGCCGCGGACGTGCCAGGCCGCGGCGTCGGCCGGGTCGAGCGCGATCGCCGTGGCCGCATCCGCCAGGGCCGCGTGGTGCTCGCCGCAGGCATCGTACGCGTACGCGCGCCGGCGGTAGGCCTCGGCGTCGCCTGAGTCGAGGGCGACGGCCCGATCGAAGTCCTCGATGGCGGCCGCATACTGCCGTTCGTCGACGAGTGCCCCGCCGCGGACGAGGTACGCCTCGCGGTAGTCGGGCCGGCGGGCGAGGGCCCGGGAGCAGTCGGCCACGGCGCCCGGACGGTCGATCGCTTCCAGGGCCCGCCCGCGAAGGCAATAGATCTCGGCCGAGTCCGCCCCGCCGGCGATGGCCTCGGTCAGGACCGCCAGGGCCTCGTCGTACTGCTCGGCGTCGAGGAGGCGGCGGGCCTGGACCTCCGGCGGCTCGGGCGGCCCGCACCCGCCCGCGCACGCCGCGAGGGCGGCCGCGGCGAGGGCGGCAAGACACCGCAGACGGTGGGCGGTCCGCATGAACGATTCCGTCGATGGCGGCGAGGAGACGGGACGCCGACGGTTCGTGCCGTCCACGGGCGCCCCGGCGGCCCTCGCCTTGGACCTCTCTCACAATCCTATACGTGTTTGGGGGCGTGTCAATTCGGTTTAGGCGCGGAGGGCGCGGAGGACCGCGGCGCATGGACCGTTTCGCGCGGCCGTCATATCAGAATGCTTGGCATGGTAAGGCCGATGCGATAGGATGCGGAACGTATCGGTACCCGGTGCGCCCCGGCGCCCGGCCGAGGAGGGAGGCCACAGCCATGAAGCGAATCACCAGTCGAGACGTGGACCGGTTCCTCCTGGGAGCCATGTGCGGGGCCGTCGTGGTCGGCCTGTGGTTCTCGTGGCGCGACGTCCGCCGCTGGGCACCGCCGGAGGGGGGCTGTTCGTTTCACGCGTTTCTCCAGGGGCGGGCCGCGATTCGCGACATGCGCACCTTCCGATGGCAGGGGTCCGAGTACCTGGAGGTCATCGGTCCTGACCGTCGCCCGATCCCCGTCACCGGACCGCCGTGCTGGCTTTTTGACCGGTCCGGCACCCTCGTCGGGTGGAGCGTCGACCGCTGGGACTGGAAGCCGTACGGCGGCAACACGCCGGAAACCGACGTCCGGCACCTGGACGGCCTGGCCGAGGCCCTGGCGTGGCTGAACGGTGAGGCGTCGGAGGGCGAACCCGCGGGACCGTGACGGGAAACGCGCGGCCGCGCGGCCGGCCTCACCGCCCCTTGCGATAGGCCTCCAGGGCCTCGCGGAAGGCCGCGTACCCCGGCTTCTTATGCCCGGCCTCGTCGCGGAGGCCGACGGAGGTCAGGTATCGGATCACGCCGCGGTACTGGAGGATCTGGGCGCCGAACATCTTGGCCAGGGCGTTGCGGGTTGCCTCGTAGGGCCAGTCCTTGTCGCCGGTCCACGTGAGGCCGCCCACGCGCGACTCGGCCCGCCGCAGCCACCCGAACAGCGTCCGGATGAACCGGGCCTGCAGGGCCGGCGAGGCGTCGACCGCCGGGTGCGTCGGGTACGCCACGTCCAGAAGGAGGACCTTCCGCCGGCCGGCCATCCGCAGGGCCGACTCCAGCGTCCGCCCGAGGAACTTCGCGCTCCGCGGGTCCAGCACCTGGGCGGGCGGATCGGTGTCGAGGATGCTCGCCGGCGCCGTGTACACGAAACCCAGGTGCCCGCACGCCGGGGCCACGTCCTTCCAGTACCGGGCGGGAGTGTCGTCGTCCCCCAGGGCCACGCCCACGCTCACCGTCGGGGCGGCCTTGCGGACGGCCTGGGCCCCGCGCCCGACGAACCGCACGAACCCGGCCCATTCCTTCGGGTGCTTATGAAAATAGGCGTTGATCTTATATCCGACGGTGACGAAGTCGACGTGCTTGCCGTACCGCTCGAGGAACGCCTCCAGGTACGCCGCCCACCGGTCGAGGACGACGGCGTCGTTGAAGGGCAGCCCCTGGAGGTACCGCGGCATGTGGGTGCGGTCGTCGTCGACGCAGGTGAAGGTGACGGCCACGGTGTAGCCGGCCGCCTTGAGGCCCTTGAGGCGCGCGGAGAGCGGGTCGGCGTCGCCGAAGTCCGTCCAGGCGTAGTCGTCCTGGATGGGCTCGTCCCAGCGGACCTTTGTATGGACGAAGTTGAGGCCGAACTCCTCGGCGACGGCCGTCTCCTCGACGTTGGCCTGGTGCGGCAAATCGCCGATGCCGACGGGCACCGCGCCCTGGCGGACGGCGTCGGCCCCCGCGGCGAGGAGGGCGCCGACCGTTGCCAGAAGCATCGCAGCCGCCAGGAACGACCGTGTCGCGATGGCGCGCCTCATGGGTCGTCTCCTCTTGTTTGCCGGGCCATTATACCCCGGCGGCGCCAAGGCGTCCCCCTGAAATGCGCTGCGGGGCCGGCGGGGTCCGAGCGGCGCCGCGGGCAGACCGATCCGTCCGTCCCATGCGGCTGGTGCATGATATGAGAATCCCTTGCACCGGACACGGCCGGCGATAGGATGGGGACGAGGCGCCACGGGGCTGGCGCGGCGCGGGCTCCTGCGGCGGGAGGGGCAGGATACAGGGAACGCGTGGGTGCCACTGGCGGCTTGTCCGCCAGTGTTCTCCGGAGCTCCGGACGCACTGGCGGACAAGCCGCCAGTGGCACCCGGCACGGACAAGGAGACGACGCAGGTGACCTGGTTCCGCCTCGCTCGGATCGCGGGCGTCGGTGCCTTGCTGGCGTTTCTCGCGTTCGTGGCCAGCGCCTGTTTTCTGGATTTCGACGACCCGTCCAACGCGCCCGTCGTCAAGCGCGTGATCGCCGCCAGCCTCGGCGTCTTTACGTTCCTGTTGGTGGCGTCTGGCGTGTGCGCGGTCATCCACTGGGGCGGCATTCCCGGATGGGTGTGGCGGGGAAGGCAGGGCGAACTGCGGCGCTCCGAGCATCCCGTGCTGTACTGGATGGCCGTTGCGGGCCTGGCCGTCCTGCTTCTTTGGGCCGCATGGGTGGCCATGGAATTCATCCTTCACGGCGAATCGTTGGGGACGTGAGGGAAAGGGGCCTAAGACCGGCGCCCTGGGCCGTGCCGTTACTCCGTCCTTGCCGTTCTCCGCGGTTCTCTGCGTTCTCTGCGTTGAAACCGGCGCGCCGGAGGAGTTCCCCGGCGCTCGCCGGGCACCGATGGACAAGCAATCGGTGGCACGGGCACGGCCGGAAATGCATTGCCCACCCTTCCCCCGGTGAATATACTGGGGGCTCTGTAAGTCGACGCATCCAACGGAAGGGCGCCCCGTGCGCACGGGACGGGCACAGACCGCGATGGCCGCGCTGCTCGGCGCGGTCCTTCTCGCCACCGCCGCCGGCTGCGGCGGGGGAGAGACGTACGTCACCGAGGAGCGGCTCGACCACGGCCTCGTCGTCAGCCTGGACGGCGTGGGCGGATACAACTGGGGCACGCGGTGGCTCCGCAAGGGGCTGGACGAGGCCGGCGTCGAGGCCGCCATCTGCATCTACGATTGGTCCAAGGGCCCCGGCGGGATGTTCGTCGGCGACCTGATGGACCAGTCGCGGAACCGGGCGGTGGCCCAGGACCTGGCGGGCACCGTCGCCACGTACGTGGCGGCGATGCCGGAGCGGCCGGTAACGCTCATCGGCCATTCGGGCGGGGCGGCGGTGGTCGTCTGGGCCCTGGAGGCGATGCCCGAGCGGTGCCGCGTGGACCGCGTCATCCTGCTCGCCCCGGCGCTGACGCCCACCTACGACCTCTCGCCCGCCCTGAAGCGGGTCGGCGAACGGATGTACGTCATGTATTCGCCCGCCGACGTCGGCCTGATGGCGGCCGGCACGTTCGCGTTCGGCACGATGGACGGCGAGCACTCGGTCAGCGCGGGCCTGAAGGGGTTTGAGTTCCCCGCCGACGCCGCCGACCGCGCCCAGTACACGAAGGTCCGCCAGGTGCCGTGGACGCTGGACCTGGCCAAGTCCGGCCACTTGGGCGGACACATGGGATGGACGACCACGCGCTTCGCGCGCGAGTTCCTGGGGCCGATTCTGCTCGGGCAGCGGGACCCCGGCCGGCCGATGGCGGTCGTCCGGCCGTCGGCGACGGCCGCACGCGCCGACGGGACGAAGACCGACACGCATACGGGGAACACGCCATGACACGGGCCACTACGGTCACCCTGGCCGTCGTCGCCGTCCTCGCGCTCGCCGGCTGCGCCGGCAACGGGCGGTCCGATGCGAACACCGACGCCCACGAGCACGGCCGGGTGTACGTCCTGAGCGGGGCCGGCGGCATGATGGGCGAATGCGGGAGCATCCGCGACGGCCTCAAGCAGGGCGGCGTCCGCCGACCCATCGAAATCTTCCACTGGTCGCACGGCGGGGTGCTGGAGGACCAGACCGGCGTCGAGGCCAACCGCAAAAAGGCCCGCGAACTCGCCCGACGCATCGAGGCGTTCCAGGCCGTCAGCCCCGGCTCGCCGGTCCACGTGATCGGCGTCTCGGCCGGCACGGGACTCGTCGTCTGGGCCCTGGAGGACCTGGAGCCCGGCACGACGGTGACGGCGGCGATCCTCCTCTCCTCCAGCCTCGACACCCATTACAACCTGGGCCCGGCGCTGGCGAAGACCCGCGACGGCATCTATAGTTTCACCTCCGTCGCCGACACGGTCCTGAGCCTCGGCGTGACGTGGGCCGGCACGGTGGACCGCAACGGCGGTCTGGCGGGCGGGCTCGTGGGCTTCAGTCCGCCCGGCGACGCCTCCGAGGAAACCCGCCGACTCTACAAAGAGAAACTCCACGAAATCGGCTGGTGGCCCGGCGACACGGTCTACGGCCACGTGGGCGACCATCTCGGGGCCACCCGACCCGGGTACGTCAAGGCGAAGGTGGCGCCGATCGTCCTGGGCGAGGAACTGCCCACGCCGCCCGAAGACGCCCAGCCGTTCGAGGCCGTCCGCACCGTCGAACCGGAGGGCGAGGCGCCCGAGGCCGACGCCCCGGCGTCGGGAACCGCCGAGGCCGAGGCGACCCCGTCCAAGGAACGCAAGGCCGTCAAGGAACAGGCTGAGAAGGCCCGCCGCGACATCGAGGGCGGGGGGCAGTCTTCCCGCGACGTCCCGGCGCCCGGCGCCGCCGGCGACCCGGCGGACGGCGCGCGGTTCCACGACTGGCGGGTCGGGGCCGGCGGCGGGACGCCGGGCGCCCCCGTGGACGAGGCGGCGTTCTTCGCCCGGCCGGAGCGATTGCCATGACCCACCCCGACGCCCGGACCCGCAGCCCGACCGCCGCCCTCGTCCTGGGCTGGATCGTCCCCGGCGCGGGGCACGCCTACGCGGGCCAGTGGGGCAAGGCCGTCCTCTTCTTCCTGGCGATCACGGGGCTCGTGGTGGCGGGCCTCGCGATCGGAGGCGGGACGGTCCTGTTGTACAAGGTGCCGAACCCGGCGTCGCCGACGTCGTCGGCGGCCAGCGTCCGCCTGTGGTACGCCGCCCAGGTGTGCGCGGGCGGACCGGCCGTCGCCCTGACGCCCGTCAGCCAGTACGTCGCCCGCAAGGGCACCATCGATTGGGCCGACCCGCTCCACGAAATGGGAACGCTGTACACGGCCGTCGCGGGGTTCCTGAACCTCCTCGTCATGATGGACGCGTACACGCGCCTGGCGTATCCCCATGAGTTCGAGAACAGCGGGGCCGACGAGGAGGACGCGTGATGTGGGACGTCGTGACCTCGTTTTTCGCCCATCTCATCCGCGCCGACAATCCCCTCTGGCTCTACTATCCCCTGTGCGTGGTGGTGGCGGTGGTGTACAAGGCGACGAAGTTCGACGAGCCGAAGGCGATCGCGCGGGCGGCCCTCCACTTCTTCCTGTCCGTGACGCTGGGCATGTTCGCCCTGGCGGTGGTCTTCTACGTCGTCGCCCGGTTCCTGTAGCCGCGCGCGCCGGGTGCCACTGGCGGCTTGCCCGCCAGTGCGTAGGCCGCGGCGTGCCGCGGCAGAAGAGTTGGGGCGAGCGCGTAGGCCGCGGCGTGCCGCGGCAGAAGAGTTGGGGCGAGCGCGTAGGCCGCGGCGTGCCGCGCCAAAAGGGTTGGGGCGAGCGCGTAGGCCGCGGCGTGCCGCGGCAGAAGAGTTGGGGCGAGCGCGTAGGCCGCGGCGTGCCGCGGCAGAAGG
>Ga0272441_10009216_pt1 | contig 15324 bp, 3 predicted proteins | sample SSMProp6N_FD_193582 | JGI IMG/M metagenome (GOLD analysis project Ga0272441, IMG submission 193582) | Marine sediment archaeal communities from Little Sippewissett salt marsh, Falmouth, MA, United States - SSM-Prop-6N | ecosystem: Environmental > Aquatic > Marine > Wetlands > Sediment ... | reverse complement strand
GGGGAGGCGACGACGAGACTGTGGCCCGTCTCTGCGTCCGAGAGCGCATTGGGCATGGCCTCGACTTTGGTCGCTGCCCACCACACGATGGACCCTTCGACCGCGCAGGCCAAGTCGCGGATCACCGCGGCGTCCGTGCGGGTGGATGCGATGACGTTGTGGTCGCGGCCCATCTTGATGACGCTGACGCAGGTGGACATGGGCGTGTGCCCCAGGCGGTTGGGCACGTAGCGCTCGATGTCGTAGGGGTAGCGGAACATGGCGTTGTTCCCGCCATGGCTCCAGGTCGACACGATGAGGTTGCCGTCCCCGTCGTATGCGCACTTCCGCACGGCGGAGTCGGCGACGAGGCGAAGCGCGTCGACCCCCACGAAGGGCCCCCGCCAGCCGTACAGGTTCTTGTGGGGCGTGCCGTCCGGGTCGTAGACGTAGAGGCGGGGGTTGCGGTACGGCTCGCGGCCCGTGCCGCTCATCCAGTCGCCCACGCGGATGTAGCGTCCGTCCACGGGGCTGACGTCGAGTCCGCTGACGACGCGCGTGTTCTGGATGGCGATGGATCGGATGCACTCGCCGGCAGGCGTGTACGTGCGCAAGCCGGGACCGTGGAGCGACACCGTACCATCGTTCAGGACGCGCAGGGCCGGGGCAATGCTCCAGCCCTGGAGGTCGCGCACCCATTCGACCTTCGACAGGTCGGGGCTCAGGCGCGCCAGATACGTCCGTCGCCCCCCATACGTCGAGTCGCTCACCCCCTTGGGGTCGGGAACGACCGCGCTCTCGGAGCGACGGCAGAGCTTCGCGATCCGCTCCGTGGCCGCGCCGGCGATGTAGACGGCGTTGTCCTTACCGAGGGCCGCGGTCGTGATGGAGCCGGCGCCGCGCGGCAGGCGATAGAGCTTGCGGACCCTCTTCAGGTCGGGGCTGAAAACCGCGAGGAATCCGGTGGCCTCGGGCTGGAACCAGCTCAGCTTGCGGTACATGGTCTGAGCTTCGACCGTCTTCCCCTCGTGTGCCCACTGCATCCCCCGGGGGATGGAGCGGAGCGCCTTGGCCGCTTCCTGTTTCTTCCGCTTGATCTCTTCTTTCGACGGCTTCTCGTCGAGGAAGTCGTCCAGACCGACGTCCGAGCCGATCGTCTTGCCCAGATCGGGGGTCGCGACCTTCCCCGTGTCACGCTCCGCCAGACGTCGGAATGCCGTGAAGCGCGGCAATGGCGGCGCGTCCGTGCCGAGCACCACGGCCGTCACGCCTCGCAGCGTGATATCTCCGTCGAGAGTCACGCCGCACACCAGAATGTCGCCGTTGGGCAGGAACACGCCCGCGGAAAGCCACTCGCTGCCCTGCCCGCCGATGAATGTCGCCGTGACGACTCTCGCCAGGTTTGGCGACGTGCGCGACCGCGCCTCGCACGGCTTCCCTCCCCCTTGCCACACGAGCACGAAGGAAACAAGGACAGGGATCCCAATACGCCGCGCCATACCATTGGCCCCCGCGTTACGCCCAAGATGCGCACGTATCTCCTGAGGATTGAGCATACCGGAGAGCCGCCTTGCTCGGCAAGCCGCGATCCCGAGCAGCGCCTCGGGAGACGCGTCCGGCCGTTGTTGAACTCACACCGTGCTCGACGTAGAATCGCTGTCGCTCACGAGTCTCTCTGCTCCGAGGACGGATGACATGCGCACGATCACGCACGGCCTGCTCTTCATCGCACTGCTCACGTGGACGGCTCGAGCTGCCGACGGGCTGCTCAACACCGGCGACGTACGGCTCACGCTCACGGGGGCGTGTGCGCGCGGCGACCGCGAGGCGGCGGACCTCCATCTCGACCTGACCCTCGACCAAGGGACGTGGGGCGACGACGTGTGGGGCTACGCCATGACCTACGGCCCGCTCGGCCGCCACGTCCGCTCCTTCGGCAAGGGCGACCACGACGGGCGGCTCGAGGACGTGAGGGAGGCCGACGGCGCAACCCGGCTCGCTATCGCGATGGACTTCAAGGGCGGGGGCTGGTCCAGCGCGGGGATGAAGACCGTGGCTGAGGGTCGCTACGTGCTGCGGGTGCGCCGTACGGGCAACGAGTTCACCGGCGATTTCACAGGCGTGTTCGGGGATGCCAGGGTAGCGGGGAAGGTGGCGGGGCGTATCGGCCCACCCATGTGCCGCGCTGTGGCGGGGCACGAACCGTTGGCGCCCGGCGAACACCCGCGCCTGATCTTCCGCAAGAGGAGCCTGCCCGAGATTCGTCGGCGAGCGACCGAGACGCCGGAGGGGAGAGCCATCGTGTCGCAACTCAAGAAGCGGCTGGCGGAACCGTTGAAGTGGGGGCCGCGGGTCCCCCCGAGAGTGGCCGCCGGCCATGGCGTCCTCTATGCCCTCACGGACGACAAGACCCACGCCGCCCGCGCCCGCGCCATCGTCGAGCAGATGATGAACGGCAAGGGCTCGGACCCCAAGATGATCCGCCGCGCCCCTCGCGCAATGGGCGTGGCTCTGGCCTATGACCTCTGCTACAACGGCTGGGACGAGGCTTTCCGCCGGAAGGTAACGAACTGGCTCGAGCAGGCCGCGCTCGACATCTTCAACGGCGGCAAGTCGGGGGGCCTGAACGAACACCCCTTCAGCAACTGGATGGGCATCGCCTACAGCAGCGCCGGCACGATTGCCATCGCCATCCTCGGCGACCCGGGCGACTACCCGCCCCGTCCCGTGGCACCCGTCATGGCCCAACTGATGCCGCCCAAGGACTTCACTCCAGGGAAGGGCGTGCCCGTGGTGGCTTATCCCGACGGCGTCATGCCCACACAGTGGCTCATGGCCGGCCCCTTCAGCCCTCGCAGCGACGGCGACTTCCTCGGCTCCATCGGCGGCCGCGACAAAGCGCACCCAGAACCGGGCACGGAGGTGACATTCAACGGCGGCTCGTGCCGGTTCCGTCCGCTCGCCGAGGATGGCATCTGGGTACACAAACACTTCACGTTCGACAAGCCCGCGCTCGACTTGCTGGTGCCCATCGATCGTGCCTACCACACCACCAGCTACTACTATAATGTGCTCGACAACAGGCGGGGGGGCTGGTTCCGCATCGAGACGGACACGCGGGCCGGCGGGCGGAACGCGATGCTGTGGATCGCGGGTCAGCGGCTCGGCCACAGCGACCTGGTGCGGCTGAGCAAGGGGCTCTACCCTGTGATGCTCCAGGCGTCCGTGGGCGCCACCGAGTCGTGGGGCCGCATCCTCGCCGCACCCCGCCTCACCACGGTGAACGACGAGCAGGCACGTGCTGAGCATGCCGCGCGCGTGGCGGCCCACGCCCCCCGCTCCGCCGCGTGGGAGGCCGGCCGCACGCGCTATCTGTCCTCGGACAAGACCGTGCCGACGGCCGGCTACTGCTATCGCCGCGCCGTTCGCGGTGTTCGCAGATTCATGGACGTGCACGTGGGCGACCACGGTTTCGGCCTCGAAGGTGAGGGCTACCTGCGGTTCACCCTGACCTGCGGCTTCCTCCAGTTCCTCCACGCCAACCACGTGGCCATGGGGCGGGAGTTCGTGGAGGGCACGGGCCGCGACTGGCTCCTGCTCCTCCCGGTGATCACCGGCGTCGGCCCCGAAGGGCTGCGGCCCACGTACGGCCCGGCCGGCTGGAGCAACGTCGGGCAGCAGGAGGAACGATCGGGTGCCTTCGTCACAGGCTTCTCGACCGTGCCCCCCGATAGGCGGCCCGCCGTGAAGTGGTGGTTCGACCGCACCTTCGGCGCGAAGGGCAATGGCACGTTCAACGTGTTCCTGCCAGACCAGGCGGGCTACGCGCTCGTCAACTACCCCTTCGGGGTCAAGGAGGCGAACCCCGCCACGTTGCTGCCGCGGGTCGTGCTCGACCGCCACCACGGCTACTTCGCGGCGCGGGCGCAGTGGAAGGATGCCGACGACCTCCTGACGGTGCTGAACCTCAAGAGCTCCGTGCGGAGCTATGTGCATCAAGCCAACCCCGCCGCATCGGTTCGCATCATGGGCTTCGGCGGTCTGGCGGCGGAGATCGGCAAGGTGTTCGTCCCCGGCAACACCAGGTTTTTGGGTGGCCTGGGCGGCACGGTCACCCACTTCAAGGGTGCACACGATGGCACGAGCGCGGTGGCCGCCGACCTCTCGATGGCCTACCTGCGCGACGCAGGCAAAGGCAAGATGCCGACGGACGCGGGCGTCCGCGCGCTTCGCGCGCTGGCGGTGGACTACTCGGGCCGCTCGGGCGCCCCCGGGCTCTACGTCATCGTCGACCGCATTCGCGGGAGCGAGATGCATGAAATGAACGCCTGGCGGCTTGCCGCGAAGGGCAAGCTGTCGGCCCGGCACAACACGTTCACCGTCACGAGCAGCGGCGGCAGGCTCACAGGCCGCATCATCGCGCCTGCCGTCACAAGCGCTGCCGCGAGGCGAGGCTACATCGAGGTGACCGGCGGCGAAGACTACTTCGTCGTCCTCACGCTCACCCGCAGGAGTGCCCCGGCCATCGAGGTCACGGGCTCGGGCCTCGACGCAACGGTGCGCGTGGGCCAGCGCAGCGTCCGCTTCGACGGCGAACGGATCATCCTCGGCGAGTAGGAAACTGCCGCGGCCAGTACGTCCGCCGCTGTATAGCCGTCTTCGTGATGCTCCTCCTCGCCGCCACAGCAGCCGGCTGACCCATGCCGCGCTACGGCGCCGGGCGGCCACGCCGTGAAGGTGTGGCCGTTCCTGTATGCACGGCGTCGCGATTCCGCCTTCCTGCCCACCCTTCCTCCGAAACGCCTTGATCCGAATGCCCAAAGCGATACCATGGGCACGCCGGGGAATCCGCTTGTGCAGGAGGATTGCCGTGAGAGCTGCGCACCGATGGATCGCGGTGTATGTGCTGATCGGCATGGTGGCCTCGCCCGTGGCCGCGGACCACGATGTGACCATCGAGCTGAAGAACCTCTCGGGCGAGGACAAGCGGAACTGGCCGGTCGTCCTCCCCATCTATCACATCTTCGGACGTAACCTCCCGCCTGGCTCGCTCACCAAGGGCGGCTACCACGTGTACTCCGCGCAGGGGCAGGAGATCCCCTTCACGATCGAGGAGTTGCCTCCCTTCGATCAGCAGGGCAACAACGAGCTGATCTTCCTGATCCCGAGCATGGGCAAGGACGAGACCCTCACGTTCCGCCTCACCAACATGGCCACGCCCTCGCGAAGGCAGACCACGTTCGGCCTCGTGGACAACCCGAACAACCTGGTGAAGAACGGCGGGTTCGAGGCGGGCGAGGCGACGCCCGAGGGCTGGCTGAAGCAGGGGACGCGCGACGCGGACGTCAAGCACTCGGGCCGCGCGTCCCTGCGGCTCAGGGGCAGTGGGCGTCGGGAGGTCGTGCACGACGGGAAGATCGCGCTGCACCCCGGTTCCCACTACTACTTCGGCGCGTGGACCCGCACGGAGAACGTCTCGCGCCACGCGCTCTACCGCTCGAAGGGGGGCCACATCGAGATCCCTGGCTTCTACAACTGGTTCAACGGCTTCCCCCTCGGGCACAAGTTCTACGCGCAGCAGAAGGTCGGCAAGCCGTACCAGGCGTGTGCCACGCGGGGGTGGTGGAAGATTCGCTTCAAGAACAGCGGCTACGACCGCTGGGGCTTCCAGCGGCTCAACGCGAAGGCGGAGGCCGATTCGACCACGCTCATCGCGATCCTCGACCAGCGCCCGCAGTTCCACATGGACGGCAAGACCGAGGGGGCGTGGTGGCTCGACGACGTGTGCCTCCTCGAACAGCCGGCGTGGACCGTGCGCCACGACCTGGCCCTGGCTCCCCACGTGAAGGACGGCCTCTTCGTCTTCACCCGGCCCAGCAACACGCCTATCGGCAACCTGTGCGGCGGCTGGGTGAGCACGTTCGTCACCTGGCCGTTCCCTCACGAGAAGGCCGAATCCCTGGACCGGGCCGCCATGAGAGGGCAGCGGGTGCCCTTCGTTCTCGGGCTGTTCCACACCCGCGACCTGGGCCGCCTGGAGATCGGGCTGCCGGACGGCATGCTCCGCGGCCCGGCCGGCCAGAAGCTTGAGCTCACCGAAATCGAGTACACCAGGAGCCTGACGCCGCCGGAGCAGAACCACATGCTCTACGCGTATGAAGGTCCGGTGAACCTTGCCGCCCCATCGCAGGCCCGCCGCCAGGAAGCCGTGGTGCCCGCAGCGGGCGAGGCCCCCACGCTGGACGGCAAGCTCACGGAGCCGGTGTGGCAGAAGGCACTCAAGCTCGAACTGGCGCAACGCCTGGACGGCACCGGCGCGGCCAGCGTGCCGACCGAGGTTCGGGTTCTCAAACAGGGCACGCGGCTCTACGTGGCCTGCCGCTGCACCGAGAAGCAGCCCGCCGCGATCCGCAGGAAGGACTACGCCCAGCGCGACGGCCCCGTGTGGGAAGGCGACTCGGTGGAGCTTTTCCTCGGCGACGGGACGACGTACTTCCACTACGCGATCAACACGGCCGGCTGCCTCTACGACGCGAAGGTGAAGGACAAGAGCTGGAACAGCGGCTTCGACGGGGCCGTCGCCAGCGATGCCGCGGGCTGGGTGGCCGAGATGGCCGTGCCCCTGGACGCCCTCTTCGCTCTCCATGGCGGCAAGGCCCTCGACAAGGTGCGCGTGAACTTCACCCGCAACCGCTACGCAGGCGGCACGCCGGAGGAGTCTGCGTGGTCGCCGACCTTCACAGGGAACAGCCACGTGCCCGACCGCTTCGGCACCCTGTGGCTTACAGACCCTCCGAAGACCGCGCCGCAGCCCGAGGCGCCCGCCCCGGCCATCCGCTACTTCGTGCTCTCCTTCCGGGTGCCCGAGCCGGCCAGGCCGGGCACGTACCGGGGCGCCGTGCAGCTCACCTTCCCCGACAACCCGGCGTGCAGCCGTGCCATCCCCCTCCAGATCCGCGTGCAAGACCTGGCCGTGCCGACGATCCGCGACACCTTCATCGGCATGATCTTCCAGAGCGAGAGCGTGCCCTTCAACGACGAGGGGGTGAGGCAGTACTGCAAGTCGGGCTTCACGTCCCTCACCCGCTTCGGCGGGTTCTTCGAGTACAGCAGGAAGGCGGGCGGCTACGAGATCGACCTGGAGAAGACGGGCAAGAAGATCGCGTGGCTGCGGTCGTTCGGGATCACCGCCGGCATCTGCCCGTTCTCCGACCTCGACCTCGGATCGCGCTGGGGCGGCGGGAGCCTCTACAAACGCACCGCGAAACGCACGGATATCAGCAACCTGCCCCGCGCCCCGACGCCCATGGAGCCAGGGCGCGAGGCGGAGGCCCCGCTCGAGCTCGACGAGAAGCCGAAGGAGCCGAAGAAGGAGGAGCCCAAGGGCTGGCACGCCAAGGGCAACAAGGCCGCGTGGCAGCACGAGATCAAGCGGATCGACGCCTACGTGCGGCAGCACCCCGACTGGCCACAGATCATCTACATGACCTGGGACGAGCCCGGCTACGGCCCCCACGGCATGCCCGGCCCCAAGATGGGCTGGGTGAACGAAGTGCTGCCCAAGGCCTGGACTACCCTCGACGCCCACTTCTACGTCTTCGACAAGATCCTGCCCTACTACACGATGCCCAACTTCGACGACCCGGCCGACTTCTGCGGCCCGGAGATCTACGGCTCCCTGCGCAAGATGGGCAAGAGCTACGGCTTCGCCGCCTCGCAGCAGCCCGGCGAGACCCAGCGCTACCAGACCGGCATGATGATGCTGGCCAGCGGTGCACGCTACATGCACGTGTGGCATCTGGCCGGCGAGCAGAAGCTCATGCAGACCGAGGGCGGCAAGGTGCTCCGCTCGATGGGCATGGTGGCCGCCGGCGAGGGAGTCGACGACTTCAAGGCCTGCCGCCTGCTCAAGGACCTTATGGAAAAGGCCAAGAACGACCCGAACAAGCGCCCCGCCCTGGAAGCAGCCAGAGCCTACCTTGAGAAAGTGCTCGGCCTGTGGAGGGCCGACCACCTCTACGGCACGTCGCATCCCTACCTGGGCCTCGCGCACGAGTGGGGCTGCGACCGCTTCTACAACGACTGGCAGCAGGCGATGCTCAAGCACGCGGTCGCCCTCGAGGGAGTGCGATGGGTCGAGTGACTTCAACGCAGGGTGCGGTCGTTCGTCACAGCTCTGGCTCAAGGGCATTCGGGCGCGACGTGGTTCGGCGGACCCGAGTTCGTGGAGGCTCCGCAATGGCCGCCACTGGAGTGTGGGCGCGGTTTCGAGTGGTGTTGGCGCTCGCCGCGCTGTGTTGCCCGGCGGCCCGCGGCGTGGAAGTGACGATCTCGCTGGTGACGGCGAGGGAAGGGCAGGCGGTTCCCCTGAAGGGTCTCCAGGAGCTTCGCCAGTCGCCCTTCGGCGGATGGGTGGTGGCCACGTGGCCCTTCTCGCTGCGCGTGGACGACGAGCCGCTCATGCCCTACAAGTCGCAGCTTCAGGAGCTCCTCGAGCGCTCGTCGGCGCTCGACCTCGCCGGGGGAGATCCGCTGAAGGGGCGGCCCGCTGGAACCCTCGACGAGGCGGAGCCCGAGCCGTTTGTGCCGTCCGCTCTGTTCCGCTTCGCCCGCCCATCGACGGCCATGGTGGACCTCAGGCCCGGGGAGCACGTGATCACGCCGGGCGATCTGCGCTTCAGCGTCGGAGCCGACGGTTCGCTGACCACGGACGACCCCCGCCTGCGGGTGCTGCCCGGCAAGGCCGTCGTGGAAGTCCCTTGCCACCCCGTCAGCATCCGCGCGTTCGCGGGAGATCGAACGGTCGCCTTTCCCTTCCGCGTCCGCTACGCCAACGTTGATCTTCTTGCTGACCTGGCAGGCCCCATCGAGGAACTGGAGCGTCGGACGCAGAAGCCGGGGGGTGCTCCCGAGGCGCTGCGCTTCCGCCGCATTGTGCTCTACCTGCCGTCGGACGGCGGGAAGGGCAAGTATCGGCTGCTCGACGTGCCTTTCGCGGTGGACGCGGCGGGGAAGGTGAGCGTGGGCAGGAACGAGGCGGGGGTCGCCGCGAGCGGGGGTGAGCTGCGAGTGGTGACGCCGGAGCTGCCTGTCGCCCGGCATCTCGTCGGGGTGAGGCGTCTGGACGCCGAGGCTGCCGCTCCGCCTGCCGGTCACCCGGGCTTGCCGCTGTGCCCGGTGGGTGCGAGCTCGCGCTATGTGACGGCTCCGCCGGGCCGAGGGCGTGTGCGCATCGCCTTCGCCCAGGCGAAGGGCAAGGAACGCACCGTGCTTGTGCCGAACACGTTCGATTCGATGCCCTTCAAGACGGTGATGCACGACGGCGCGTCGGGGGCGAGCTGGCTGTTCGAGACGGGGCAGTTCGCCGTGGCTCCCGGCGGGCGCTACGCCTGCCGCCTGGTGCCGATCGGCGGGGGCAGGAAGCCGGCCAGGGAGTTGCCGTGCCGGTTCGAGCCGCTGTATCGCAAGGGCAAGAGCGTTCCGACGACGCTCACGGGGCCGGGCGACGGGACGTTCTCGGGGCCGCTTCCTGCGGCCGTCGCGGAGCGGCTGTGGCAGATTGTCTTCACCGGCGGCGGGCCGCTCGAGGGGCGGCATCTCGGCCTCGTGCTCGTCACAAAACAGAAGTCGCCCGCGACCGTGTCGCTCTACACGTATCGGAACAGGGCGGTGTTCCTGCGCGGCGATTCCGCGGACCTCTACTGGACGGTTCGCACGCCGCAGGGAGCGCGGCCCGCTGGCGCGTTCGAGGTCGTGCTCCTGGGCACGGCGTTCGAGCGTCGGGTCGCGCAGGCCGAGGGTACGGGCGCGCGCGTGGCCACGGGCCATGCGCGGATCGACACCTCGGGCCTGGCGCCCGGCCTCTATGAAGTCCGCGTCCGCCCCCAGACGCTCGTGAGTTACCCGACGCACTTCTTCGTGTGCCAGCGCGAGCCCGTCTCAGAGTTCGGGCTCAACTCGTACAGCCCGTTCGGGGAATCGGCGATGAGCGCCGGCACGCCCATCCTCACGCACTACGGCCAGGGCACGGGGGCCGGGGAGCCGGGGCTCGAGCCGGCGGCGGACTGGGCGCGCAGCGGACTCGACGCCGCGTACGCCGTGTACGCCTCCGCTCCCGGCGGCCCGGCCATCGAGCGGTTCCTGCGGCCGAGCGAGGATGCCATCGGCCTGATGACCCTGGCTCGCCTGGGCAAGCGGGCGATCCTGCGCATGCCCAGCGTGTTGCACCACGAGGAGTGGAACCCCAAGCACACGCTCCCCGAGGAGCTGCGCCGACTGCGCCGACGCAACGCGCTCTGGACGCAGAAGCACGCCGACTCGCCGGGCTTCGGCGGCATCACCCTGAACTGGTTCGCGACCACGCGCGGGTATTGGGAGGAATCGAAGCGGCTGGACGGCCACCAGGAGCGGCGCAACGCCGAGGCCGCCAGGTGGGTCTCCGAGCAGGCCGCGAAGCGCGTCGAGGCGGAGAAGGCGAAGAACCCCGATCCCAAGCACCTCGAGGCCGTGGGCAAGCAGGCCGGCTACGAGGCCTGGAGCCGCGTGCTGCCCCGAGCCTACGAGCAGTATCTGGCGGACGCGAAGGCCATCCGGCCAGGACTCACGTCGCACACGGGGCTCCCGTCGTTCTGGCTCGGCCGCCGCGCGTCCTATCCTCCGCTGGCCTATTCCACGGTGTCGCACCGCGACTGCGTGGACTACACGGACTACGGGCGTCCGCCGTGGGGCAACTTCCGGGCACCGGCCTTCCTCGAGATGCACAACCCGCAACGACAGCGGACCCAGATGAGCACGGCCACGATCGGCCGCCATGCGCGGTTCATCGTGGCGTTCGGCGCGGCGGGGCGGGGGCTCGATAGCTTTGCCTTCCCGTCGCGCCGCGAGCCCGTCCAGGGCGACCACGCGCAGTTGCTCAGGATCTTCGAGCGCTTCGGCTCCTACTTCAGCGCGCTCGACCCCCTGCCCGACGTGGCCGTCTACTTCTCGAAGCGCTCGCCCTGGCCCCACCAGACGAGCGTGGTGCTCCACGACCTGGCGCGGCTGCGCCGCCCCGGGATGCTCCTGGCCGAGGAGGATATCCTGGCCGGCGAACTCAGCAAGTACAGGGTCCTGTTCCTCGCCGGCGTGGGTGAGGACGAGCCGCCCGCGGTGCGCGAGGCCTTCGCACGGTTCGCCGCACGCGGGGGCCACGTGGTCAAGGACGGCTCCGCCGCGAAATCAGTGCCCGGCATCGACGTGGGCTTCGCATACGACGCCACGCAGGTTCACCGAGGCTGGGGGCTCGGCGGGCCGAACGGCGAGTGGGAGTTTGCCCACCTGTGGACGCACTTCCTGAAGGACCGCGAGCAGGGCCTCCTGCGGGCCTTCGCCAAGGCGCCCACGATCCCCGTGTCGACCTCCGACAGGGAGATCCTCATCTCGCCCCTCGCGGGCAGGGAGTCGATCTGCTGCTTCGTCATCAACGCCACCTACGCGCCGATGAGCGTGCAAGGCAAGTGGCGGCAGCACGCGGCGCTCGCGCGTAGGGGCGACCTGCTCGTCGAGGAGGGCTGGCACGTGCACGACCTCCTGACGGGCAAGCCCCGTACGCCCGCTCAGAAAGGCGGCAGAAGGGCTGTGGAGCTGGACTTCTCGCGGGCGGAGGGCAGGGTGTTTCTCCTCACGAAGCGCCCGCCGGCAGCGATGGCGATGCGCGTGGCGCGGCGGCCGGCGGGGCTGCTCGTCCACGCGTGGCTGGAAGACGCACAGGGGAGACCATTGGTGGACCCGATGCCGTTCGAGGTGAGTCTTGCCGGGCCTGACGGCGCGAGCGTGTTCCACAAATACGCCGCCCTTGCCCCCGACCGCGGGCTGGAAGTTCCCGTGCCCGAGATGCGCGCGGACGCTGCGCTGAAGCTCGAGGTCAGGGATCTCGTCCTCGGGCGCTCGGCGACACAGGCGGTGAGGCCTCGGCCGCTGGCCCGCAGGGCCTCGGCACGGGCGCGGGACGGCGCCGCCGACTGCATCGGCGCCGAGCACGTCTCGCGGTTCCTCCGCGAGCGGAAGCAGCGCGTCATCGTGCTCCTGGACGAGGGACAGGACGCGTATCGCGAGGCGGCAGGAGCGATGGCCGCCCTCCTGAAGCGCAACGGGCGCGAGGCGCGGGTGATGAGGCTCGACCCAGCCGAGGTGCACACGCTGCCGCTGCGGTGGCAGCCGACCGACCAGGATAAGGAGACCCTGCGCCAGGTGGCCGCAGGGGAGCGGATCGCCTGGCGGGCAGCGCTCACACCCTGGAACCGCGAGTTCGACGACCCTCGCTGCGGCTACCAGGAATACGGGCCTCGCTTGCGGATCGACGGCGACGTCGTGCTCTTCGGCGGCCCTGCGGACAACCGAGCCCTGGAGGATGTGCAGCAGTTCCTCCTGCGCACGCCGTCGCCGAACTACCCTTCCCCCGGCGGGTTCTTCATTCACTACCTGTGGGACCCCTTCCTGGGCGGCTGCGACGCGCTGGCCATCGGGTGCAACGACGCATCGGGCGCCACCGCCGCCGTCCGCCACCTTGCTGGCCTGAAGAAGCCGACGGCCAGGGAGCCTGCGGGCCAGCCAGCCCGGCCGCCGGTGGCCGTGAAGGGGGGCAAGGCGGCGCCGCTCGAGGATATGCTCACGGATAAGTTCGGAGCGCGTATCCTCGACGCGGCCTGCGCGCCCAGCGGCAGGCGCATCTTCCTCACGCTCGACTCCTACGGCGATTCCCTCTTCGTGCTCGACCCCGAGGGGAAGGTCCTCCATCGCCGCCCCATCGCGAACCGCCTCGGGAACAGCGTCTTCTTCGGCGGAAGCGGCGCCCTGCGGCCCCTCGGTGACGAGCAGACCCACGTGCGCGTCGGGGCGCAGGACTATCTGCTCGACGTCACCAGGGGCTTCGTGAGCCGAAGCGCGAGCCCGCCCCACGGCCTGCCCCATCGCGTCCGCGTGCGGCCGGGCGGCCCCGTGCTGTTCGAGGACACCGCACACAGGCGGACCTACCTGGGCGGCAAGTGCCGTCTCGTGGCGGTCGACGACAAGGGGCGGCTCCTCTGGCGATACAACGACGCCGACCGCCGCACGAGCAGGAACGATATGCTCTGGCGCCGCTCGCTCTTCATCCGAGGCGTCTCGCCCGACGGCCGGCGTCTCGTTGCCACCGCCTTCGGGGTGGCTCAGGACGTCTACGCTATCGGGCAGCCGCGCAACCCCTCGGTCCTGTGCTTCGACACCGCCTCGGGCAAGGTGCTCTGGTCGAAGGACGGCCTCTACCTCAACCAGGGCAAGGCCATCGTGGGCGACGAGCGGGTCGTCGTCGTGGATGACGACGGCCGGTTCCATCTGCTGAGCACAGCCACAGGCGAGGCGGCCGGCACCCTGCGGCCCGTCGGCGGCACGGACGTGATGCTCCCCGTCCCAGGCACCGACCGGCTCCTGATCGTTGAGAACACCCACTTCGACGCCCACGGGCCGTCCAGCCGCGCCTACCTGCGGGGGCCGGGCGAGAGCCCGGACATCGTGCTCGACCTGCCCGGTCGTATCCGCGACGCGGCGCTCGCGCCCGGCGGCACGCGCATTGTCCTGTCGTCGCGGCGGGGGGAGACGGCGTGTTTCGGGCTCGACGGCTCGATGCAGTGGCGGGCCGCCGTGCCCGCCGGCGGCATCGTCCGCTTCTCCCCCGATGGGGGGACGACCCTCGTGGGCTCCGAGGTCGGCAAGCTCTTCTTCATCGACACGGCCACTGGAGCGGTGCGCCGCAACGTGGACTTCAATCGATACAACGTGACGACGCCCGAGCAGTTCGTCCAGCAGATGGGCAATATCGGCGACGTGCCGGTAGCCGCGGCGGCGCGGATCCCGCCCGTCCCGCCCGAGCCGTCGTACCTGGACTCCCTGGACGCGAAGGCCGTGAGCTTCGGCCCCAACCTGCTCCACCGGGACAGCCTGCTCGCGAAGCTGAAGCCTGGCCGGGTGCCGCCAGGGGATGCCGCGCAGCCGAAGGTCGTCGCACGCCTCACGGGGCAGGCAGAGCTCACTCTCGCAGTCGAGCCGGGGAGCACCTACCTGGTGGAGTTCCTGAACGCGGCGGCCGAGCCGGGCAAGCTCACGCCGCAGACTCGCCTCGAGGTTACGGTGAGCGGCGCGGGGCGGAGCCGGCACCTTCCGTTCACGGGCAGGCTGCCCATCGGCACGCGGCTCACGCGCCGGCGCATGGCGTTCCGAACGGACGGCGAGCGGGAGGTGGTGCTCCGGCTGCGAGCCGTCGTGCCCACGGCCACGGGCGAGGGGCGGCGCGCCCGCGCGACCTACAGCCCCTGCAAGACGAGCCCCATGGCTGTGCTCATCGGCGACACCGTGGTCGCCGCCGTGCGATTCCGCAGCCGGAATCTGGTGGGCTTCGAGAAGCCCAGCGTCGGTGCCTTGCGCCCCGGCCGGGCGGCGTCGGCCCCACGTGGCTGGCTCGACTGCGAGATCCGTCGCTGGAGTGGCGGCGACTCGACCCACAAGAAATGGGTGTGGAAGGCGCCGCGGGCCGCCCTGCGCCTGGTCGACGGGCTCCTCGGGAACCAGGAGACGCAGTGGCAGGAAACGCGCGACACGGTGACCGGGCGGGCAATCAGCCACGCCATCGCCAGGGTGAGCTTCAAGAAGCGCGAGACGGTCACGGCCATCGCCATCTACGAGGACAACCGCGGCCCCGTGCCATCAGCCGACGCAGCCAGGGAAACGACGTCCGCCCACTATGGGATCACCATCAACGACCGCCGGGTGGGATACGTCGCCGGCAACACCAATCTCGTGAACATCTTCACCTTCCCCCCCATGACGGCGAGGGCCATCGACTACTTCTGGGCCGGTCGCGAGTTTACCGACACGACCGACGGCAAGGTGCGCATGGCCGAGTTCGAGGTCTACTCGACCGACGACCTGGACGTGGGCCTGGAAGGCGATGGCGACGATGCCGCGCTCGAAGGCCTCGACCTGGAATGAGCCGCGGGAGCCCGGCCCGCAACGGCGGGCGTCACAGCGACCAGCCCTCGCGATACTCGGGGTGCACCAGGGCATCGGCCTCCGCGCTGTTCACCACCTTGCCTTCCAGCGGGTCGTACTCGAGCTCGCCCTCGAACTGCGTGGCCACGTTGCCCAGCATCAGCAGCTCGATGAACGGGCCGGTGTTGCTGAAGTTGGACAGCGTCGGGGTGCCGCCGCGCGCCGCCTGGAACCAGTCGCGCTCGTGGCCGTGCGAACGGGGGAGCTTCTGGGGCGCCTTGGGCTCTCCCTGGAACTTCTCCTCGGGATAGAGGAAGATGCCGCCGTTGTGCTCGTTGGCGCGGA
>Ga0272441_10009215_pt1 | contig 15325 bp, 6 predicted proteins | sample SSMProp6N_FD_193582 | JGI IMG/M metagenome (GOLD analysis project Ga0272441, IMG submission 193582) | Marine sediment archaeal communities from Little Sippewissett salt marsh, Falmouth, MA, United States - SSM-Prop-6N | ecosystem: Environmental > Aquatic > Marine > Wetlands > Sediment ... | reverse complement strand
GGAGCGCAGATGGAAGACCATCAGCACCACCACGACGACGGTGATGAGGATCTGATCGCGCAGGGCGTCTTGAAGCGTCCCGAGCGTCTCGTGGATCAGCCCGGTGCGGTCGTAGAACGGCACGATTGTCACTTGTGAAACGGTCCCGTCGGGGAGGGTCTTGGCCGGCAGGGACGGGGCGATCTGGCGGATCTGCGTCTTGACGTTGCTGATGACCGCCAGCGGGTTGGCGCCGAAGGCGGCCACGACGACGCCCCCGACGGCTTCGGCCCCGGCGACGTCGAGCGCCCCGCGGCGCGACGCTGGGCCCAGCGACACCGTCGCGACGTGCTTGACCAGCACCGGCACGCCGTTACGGACCGCGACGGTGGCGTTGGCGATGTCGGCGGGCTTGCGGATCAGCCCGATGCCGCGGACGAAGTGTTCCACCCGGTTCAGTTCGATCGTCCGGGCGCTGACGTCGGCGTTGGCGGCGCGGATGGCGCGGTACACCTCGGCGATCGTTACCCGGCGGGCGCGCATCGCGGCCGGGTCCACGTCCACCTGATACTCGCGGACGAACCCGCCGATGGAGGCGACCTCGGCGACGCCCTCGGCCGCGGCCAGCGCCTGGCGGACGGTCCAATCCTGGATGGTGCGGAGTTCCTCCAGGTCCCATCCCCCGGCCGGGCGGCCTTGCGGATCGCGACCGGCCAGCGTGTACCAGAACACCTGTCCCAGCGCCGTTGCCTCCGGGCCCAGACGCGGACGGACGTCGGCCGGCAACAGGTCCGGCGGCAGCGAACTCAACTTCTCCAAGAGGCGCGTCCGTGACTCCCAGAAGTCCCCCGACTCGCCGAAGATCACGTACACCGACGAGAACCCGTACATCGACGAGCCCCGGACCGCCTTAACACCCTTCATCGCTAACAGTTGCGTCGTCAGGGGATAGGTGATCTGGTCGTCCACGTCGCGCGGGGAGCGCCCCGGCCAAGCGGTGTAGACGATCTGCTGGTTTTCGCCGATGTCGGGGATCGCGTCCACGGGCACCGGGTCCCGCGGCAGGGCGTTCAGACGCCAGTCGAACGGCGCGTACGCCAGGGCCCAGAACACCAGCAGCGCCACGGACAGCACCACGACCAGGCGGTTGGCCAGGCAGAAGCCAATCACGCGCCCGACGAGCGATCGCTGCTCGGGCGTCGGGGCCAGCGGGTCTGCCTGCCGGGCAGGCAGGTCGTCAGTCGTGTCACTTGTGGTCATGGGCTTGGCTTGCCGGCTGGGTTCCGGGCGCGCGTGATGGAACCTTGAACGTCTCGACCACGCTGCCGCATTCGAGCATGGCCGCGCCGAAGTAGGGGTTTCGGACGTCGGGCGCGCCCTGCAGCCAGGTGGCGCCGCGGTTGCTGAACGCCATGGGGCACTGGAGGCGGTACACCGCCCGCCCCGGGCCTCCGAAAGACGCGGCCAAGACCGCGATCTGCTCGGACAGCAAGGCGAAGTCTCCGCGCGCCGGCTCGATCTTCGTCGCCGCCGCGGCGGCGTCCAGGCGTTTGACGATCATGGCGGCGTGAGTCTTGAACGCGGCGGCTTGGCGGGCGTCCAGCAGGTCGGCCTTGACGGCGCCCAAGGCCGATCGGACCGTTCGCGCCGCGGCGACGGCGCCGGGCAGATCATCGCTGGCCAGGGCCTTGCCCATGGCGAAGTAGGCGTCGAAGACCTTCGCCAGTTGCCTCGTGAACGCCCCCGGCACGCCCCGCGTCGCCGGCGCCTTGGTCGGCGCGGTCCGGCGAGACGGGCCGTGACCGCCGTGGGCGTGACCTGTCGCGCCGCTGCCGGCGGGATCCATCAGGCTCGGCAGGCCCTGAATCTGACGCTCGGCGTCGATCTTGAATCCGCCCTGCACGACGACCTGCTCGCCCTCGACCAGCCCGGCTTGGACGAGCCAGCGCTTGCCCGCCCGCGCGCCCAGCGTGACCTGGCGCATTTCGAAGGTCGGTTGGGCGGCGTCGGGGGCTCGGACGAAGACGATGGCTCGCTTCCCGGTGCGCAGCACGGCCGAGGCCGGGACCACCAGGGGCGGTTCGGCCTTGGCCGGATCGGCGCTGACGTACCCGAGCGTCTCGGCCCGCATCAGCGGCATGCCGCAGACGTCGCACTTGCCCGGAGCGTCCTTGACCACCTCCGGGTGCATCGGCGAGATCCACTTGCCCGCCAGGTCCGCCGCCATCACCTTGCCCCCCGCGGCGATCCGCGACCGCACGACGGCGACGACGGACATCTTCGGCTTCAGCGCCCCGTCGGGGTTCGGCACGTTGACCCGCACGCGCACCGTCCGCGACGCGTCCGTCAGGACCGGGTCGATGAAGGCGATCGTCCCGCCGAACGTCCTGCCGGGCGCCGCCGCGACGGTAAACTCGACCTTCTGCCCGTATCGCAACCACGGCAGATCGGATTCGTAGGCGTCCAGGACCACCCAAACCCGCGACAGGTCGGCGATGGTGTAGATCCGCGTGCCCGTCTTGACGTACGCGCCCTGGCGGACGTCCTTGCCGACGACGATGCCGCCGCGCGGGGCGAAGATCGTCAGGCGGTCGGACGCCTTGCCGCGCCGGGCGAGCGCGTCGATCTGCGCGTCGGTCAGGCCCAGCAGAGCCAGTTTGTCCCGCGCCGCGGCGTGCATCGCCTCGACCGACTCGCGGATCAGTTTCGTCTCGTCGGGTTTCAACCCGTCGAGGGCCTTGCGGGCCTGGAGGAACTCCTCCTGCGCCGCCAGCAGGTCCGGGGAGTAGATCTCGACCAGGTGGTCGCCCTTCCGGACGGCGACGCCGGTGTAATCGACGAACAGCCGGTCCAGCCGCCCGGGGACCCACGCGGTGATGTGGGCCAGGCGCGTCTCGTCGAAGTCCACCTCTCCGTCCAAGCGGACCTCCGCGGTGACGAACTGCCTGCGGACGGGCGCGGTGCGGACGTCTATCAGTGCGACGGCGGCCGGATCGAGGGCGATCCGCTCGGGCGCGGCGGAGTCGTCGAACGCGGCGGGGCGCTTCCGCAACCGCTCCAGCGGCATGTTGCACTTGGGACACATCCCCGGCTGGGTGCGGCGGACCTCCGGGTGCATCGAGCAGGTCCAGATGACCGGTTCGCCGGCCGGCGCCGTCGTGAGCCGGGCCGGGGCCAGGGACCACCCCAGCACCCCCCCGACGACCAGGGCGGCGGCGACCAGAACCACGGCCGAGGCCCAGTTGGACACCAGCCAAAGGTCTCGCCATGTCTTGGACCCGTCAGCGTTCATGGCTTGCTCCTTTACCTGGGCCTGCCCGGTGGCAAGCCCAGCCGTCTCGAGCGGGCCAGCCCGCGGCTGGGTCCGCCCAAGCCATTATAGGATCGCACGATGTGTCCCGCGTCCCGTAGCGCCGGCCGGCCGGGGCGGCTACGGCTTCGCCGGATGGGCGGCTGATCTGGCGGGCGGCAGGGGGCGCCCGATGAGCATTTCCAGCCTGGACTGGCGGCTGGCGCGGTCCGTCAGCGCCCGCTCGTGCGTCAGGCGGAATTCCAAGCCGATCCGCTGGGCGTCGATCAGGTCGGTGAAGGTCGCCTTGCCGGCGCGGAAAGCGGCCTCGGTGGCCTTAAGGGACTCGTCGGCCTTGGCGATCAGCACCCGGCCGTAGAGGTCAACCTTTCGCTGGGCGTCGCGGTGGTCGTAGGCGGCGCGTTTGACTTCCGCGGCCAGGCGGCGGGAACGGTCGGCCCGGTCGTACACCGCCGCCAGATGACGCCAGCGCGCCTGACGGACCGACGCGTCCAACTTGCCGCGCCAGATCGGCACGTTTACCGAGACCATCGCCATCAGCGGGTCCTTCCCGTCGTCGAACGGGGGGCGGGCGTTCATGGCGTGGCCGGTCTCGATCCACGTCAGCCCGACCGTCACGTCGGGCCAGTAGCGCTTTCTCGCCAGTTGGACCTGCTGGTCGGCCCGGGCGATCTCGGCGTCCAGAGCCTTGAGGCGCGGGTTGGCCTGGGTCGCCCATCCGACGAGTTGGGCGTCGGGGGCGGGCGCCGCGGGCGGCTCGAGCCGGTCCGGCCAGGGCAGCGCCCGGTCAGCGGGCAGTCCCAGCGCGGCGTTGAGTTGGGCCATCGCGGGGCGGCGCATGTCCTGCAGGCTCGCCCGGCGGTCTTCGAGTTTGCCCAGTTCGACCTGGCAGCGGATCAGGTCCGGGTGACCGGCGGCGCCGACGCGGTAGCGGGCCCGCACGACCGATTCAAGGTGCTTCAGCAGGCGGACGTTGTCGCGCGTGATCGCCACCGCCCGGGCGAGGTAGTAGTACTCGCAGTAGGCGGCCTTGACCTCGTGGAACAGTTCGAGTTTGTCGGCTTCGTAGCGCTGGCGCGCCGCCTCGGCTTCGTGCGTGGCGGCGGTGCCCAGCAGGCGAAGCGTCCCGAACCACGGGAACATCTGGGTCAACTGGACACTGTTGCGCTGAGGACCGACGCGGGTCTCGACTTCCTGGATGTAGTACTGATAGGTGAACCGCGGGTCCGGCAGGGCCTTGACCTGGGGGATCTTTTCCAGGGCGGCCTTCCAGCGGAGAAAGGATGCCTCGAGTCTGGGGCTTTTCAAGGCGGCGTAGGCTAGGTAGTCGGGCAGTTGCGGCCGGCCGGGCAACTTCGGGGCGGGCGCCGGCGCCGACGCGGCCGCCGCGGCGCCGCCCGCTGCGGCCGGGACGTCCCGAACGGACGGCAACGGCCGCGATGCGCCGGAGTCCCTGGGGCCGGCGCAGCCCATCGCCAGCACCAGCAGCGTCGTCACGAAGACGCGGACGTGGCGGATCATAGGTTTCTCCCTGCCTGCCCGCGATAGGCAGGCGGGCCGGCCGGCCCACAGACGTGCGCTTGGCTGCCTGTCCGGTGGGCACGCCGGCAGGTCGGCCTGCTGGAGTCAGTATAGGCCCCACGGGCGGCCAGGGAAAGCGCGACAAGGCAAAGCCCATCAGCCGCCGCGTGCCGGTCGGGCGGCCGGTCCGAGCGGCTGGCCGTTCGGCCTGCAATCGATGCTCGTCCGCCGCCTGCAGTGCGCAGGGCTGCCTCGGCGCAGTCTCACAGAAGCCGGGCTCGGAATCGCAGCGCGTCCCGAAAGCAACATTCCGCCATGCCTTGATCTGGGTGTTGACAGGTAACTGAAAGACAGCCGACAATACCGTCGGTCTATCGGGGCGGTCGAACCCTCCCGGCAAAGTGAAGGGGAATTCCGTGATGAAACGAACGGGCGGCCTCACGATCGTCACCGCGAGCGTCGCGGCGCTGTGTCTCGGCGGGTGCGGCAACAAACAGCACGCCGAACCGCCCAAGTCCGGAGACGCGCTTCGGACGCATCTGCTAGATATCCTCAAGGCTCGGCACGAGGCCACGCTGGCTGGCGATCTGACAAGAGCCCGATCGTACAACTTGCCGTACGCGAATGCCGAGAACAAGGTCCTCTACGACCTGATCGGCAAGGCGTGGGACGCGGCGCCAACGGCGAAGGCGCTTGAAATCGCCCGCACAAGTCCGGTGCTCTTTTCCGGCGCGGCGCCTGTCGAGTTGAAGCAATCCGGCGACTGGGCCTATCTTCGACAAGTTGACGGGCAGCGCGCGTACCAGGCGTATTTCCTTCTGAAGGACGGCAGGTGGTGGGTCGTCAAAGCCTATTTCAGCGCCGCCAAGCCGGCGACGGACGATAGGTTCGCGTATCTGCGGGCCGAGACGTACTGGCCCGATCACATCGCCGACTATTTCCTCCTGCCCCGAGTGACACTGGCCATTGCGCCATCAGCCACGCCATTGGAGCATCCGTTCTTCAACAAGCAGTTGTCTTTGCATGTCACGAACACGAGCGACACGCCCATCTCGGCAAGGGCAATGATGCGACGCTTCCGCAGCGTGCAGTTCGTGGTCGGCACGAGCCAAAGTGCCGTCGAGCCTTCCGGCGGCGAGACGTTCAGCGAAGTGAAGCCCGGCGAACGCTTCTTTGTCGGGAACGTTCAGATCCATGTGCCGGAAGACAAGAAATCGCAGGTCGTTTTCTACGTTGGGCCCTACGTCTCCAACCGCCTCTCGACGCCGTGACGGGGTGCGGCTGCGGTAGAATCGACCTGCCCAAGTTCGAAATGGCGGGAGACGCCCAAGCGAGCGGTTCTGCTGATCCGTCGCGGTCCATTCAAGAGAGAATCCGGCGGTCCGCGTCCGTCTTTTCGGCCAACGGGCGGAACCGATACAAGACTTGACGGCGGCGCGCCGCCCGGGCCGCGCGCCGGCCGCCTCACCGCCCGGGCGTCTTCGACGTCGGCGGGGCGAACTCGATCAGGACTTCGGTGACCTTGTTGGCCTCGATCTCGACCTCCATGGTGGGCTTGACCGGCCGGTAGAACGGATGCCAGACCTCCAGCGTGTGCTTGCCCGGCGGCACGCCGTCCATCTTGAAGTTGCACCGCGGGTAGTACTTGTGGAACGTGGTCACCACGGCGTAGGGGTTGTCCACGACGATCAGGTAGCCCTTCATCCACGGGTGGCGCGCGTCGGAGACGACGTACACGCCCGCCTCGCGGAGCGCCGGCGTGCTGGCGAACTGCGGCTTGTAGGCCAGGTGCCCGGTGGTATGGTGTCTTTCCTTGTTGTCGGCGCTCTGGACGTAGCGGATCGTCTGGCGGAAGATCTCCTTCCCGGCGTCCTGCCGCGTGACCACGATCTCGGAGGGGTGGGCGTCCCAGGTGGTGAACTGCGCCGGCTCGTGCATGGGCCCGAACTGGATGTTGGCGCCCCCGTAGTTGGCGCGGTCCCCGGCCCAGAGGCGCCCCTGGCGGACCATCATGACCGGGCGGTCCAGCGGCGGGCGCCGGCCCTTCTCGATCCCGCGGAGGCGCAGGGCGACATTGAACGGGATGTAGGTGTACCCGTATTTCTCGCGCCCGAGGCGGACGATCAGGTGCGGCCACTTGAGATCGAGGACCTTGTAATACGCCAGTTCCTTCGGCTCGGGCTTGCGGATGGCGTACGGGCCGGTGAAGGCGATGGGGTCCTCGGCCGGCAGGGACATCTTCTTCGGCTCGACGAACCGGAACCCGCCGACCAGCGTCCCGGCGGGGAATCGCCCGTCGTGGGTGTAGGTTTCCTTGTCCGGGCGGTCGTAGGCGGACTTGACCATCTGCTCGGTGGCGCCGGGGTTATCCTCGTCGGCGCCGACGGTCTTGAGGCCGGGGATCGTCTCGGGCAGGGGCAGTTTCTTGGCCGGTTCGGACGTCGGTGCCGAGGAACGCGCGGCCTTGTCCTTATCGCACCCGCCCGCCGAAAGCAGCACCAGGCACAGAACCATCAGGACCGGCAGCGCCGCACGCCCGTGCGCCGCCCGCCGGCCGTTCCGCTCGCGGTTTCGCCAACAGTCTTCCATGGGGGCCCTCATTGCTTCCGGCGCCTACTTGACCACCACCGACGTCACCGGCGCCACCACCGGCAGGCGGAGTTCGAAGATCACGTTGCGCTTGCCCTTGGCGTTGCCGATGTCCACGTAGCCGAAGCGGACTTCCTGTCCCGGCATCGCCTCGATGACGCCGCGGACGTTCCGCCCTCGCCCGGGCTGGGTGTTGACGTACCCGCGGAAGATGCCGCTGTTGGCGGCCGTCTCGGTCAGGATGAACACTTCCATGTCCTGGTCAGTCCCGACGACCTCGGCGCTGACCAGGATGGTGTCCTTGGCGGACGCGTACACGTTGCGGTCCGGGTCGATTACCGTCAGCAGGTAGGAGTGTCCGGGCATCATCGCCTGGCTGACGGGAGCGGCCGGGTCGGCGTCCTGGACCACGATATACGGGTCGGTCCCCAGCAGCAGCAGGTCGCCCCAGGTCCGCGGCGAGACGCCCACCCCGTCGCCGCCGGGCACGGCGTCGGCGTGAGGGCTCCAGTGCTGGCCCTTGAACTGCCCCTGGCGCCCGACGGCGACGGCGCAGTCGAACCCGATGTTCCAGCCCGGGGCGAACACCGGCACGTTGAACAAACTCCGCGGGATAAATGCCTCCACCGAGTAGTACTGGTCCTCGATGGGTCCTTCCGATTGGACCTTGGTCACGCGGTAGGGGCCGGTCCCGTCCGGGCCATGCTCGCGCGGCGGCTGGGGCAGGAACGCCTTGCCGGACGCGACGATCCGGCGCCACTCGGTCGCCTTCGCGTCGCGCCTGGACTGGATGATCCGCTCGTGTCCGGGCAGCGTCCCGTCCGTGTCGCAGCCCATCGGCAGGACGACGAATTCCTGCGTGTGCGGGTCGCCGCGGGTGGGGCTGCGGGCGTCGAGCGTGTCGAACAGCAGGCGCAGGTGGTCGCCCTTGCACATCCACGCCACCCCCTGCTCGCGAACGGTTCGGATGTTGCCAGTGAAGCCCCCGCCTTCCCAACTGGCGCGGTGGGCGGCCTTGGTGCGGTACTGTTCCGGGTAGAAGAACTCCGCCGCCGGTTGGCGGACCTTGTAGCCGAAGAAGAAACCCTGGTAGTTCCAGGCCGCGTACAGGCAGATCGGCTCGGCCTGGGAGCCTTGCTCGTAGGGGCGGAGGACCAGCGGGCGGATCCGCCCCCAGTCCGACAGGTCCCCGTCCAGGGCGGGGAACCGGCTGAGGAACGGGATCGCCTCGAACGCCGGACTCTGGAACGTCGGCTTGATCTGCTTTTGGGTCTGGAAGCCCCACTTGGCCGGGTGCGGGGGCTTTCGCGGCTGGGTGGACCACAGGGCACGGTCCGGGCGCTGCTCGGTGATGAACCCCGGCTGGTCGGGCAGCGCCACCGGGTCCACCAGCCCGCCCCGCGCCAGGCCGTATTGAAGCGCCACCAGGCGCGCGGACGTGTCCGGCAGCCCGTCGGTGTTCAGGCGCGCCAGGTCCTGTCCGCGGCCTTCCTTGGCGGCCTTGCGCGAGTCCATCTTCTCCTGGACGCGGTCGGCATAGTCCACGCCCTCGGCCAGCAGGTCGATCCGCTTGGTCAGCAGGCCCCGGGCGAAGATGTGCCGGCGCGTCACCTGCACCACGTTGACCACGGCGTTTCCGAAGTGCTCGGCCAGCAGTTGGCGGCGTTTCTCGGCGTAGGCCTTCAGTTCCGGATGCCTCTTGATTTCCGCCGCCATCGCTTCTTGCGCGGCCTTGAAGTCGTTGTCCGACGGCGGGCAGCGGTTGTTCGTGATCTTGCTGCGGTACCGGTACGGATAGAAGATGATCCGGTTGAACTTGTCCTGCGGCAGGAGGCGCTCGACGTCCCGGCGGACCAGGGGCAGGATCTGCTGGCCGAACGCCTTCAGCGCCTCGGCGACCGTCCCGTCGCGCTTGATGATGCCTTCCTCGAACTGGCCCTCGGCGTAGGTGCGGATCAGGGGCCAGAGCGTCTTGACCATCGTCTCGGACCAGCGCTGGTGGTGGGCGACCTGCAAGGCCGGGTCGCGCAGGCGCTCCAGGAGGATCGCCCGGTTGATGGTGTGGCAGGCCCGATGGACGTAATGATCCGGGAATAGCGCGCGCGACTTGGCGAACACGACCTTGGCGGCGGCGGAGAAGGCTTTCTGGTGGACCTTCATTTCGGCTTCGTCGCCGGCCTCGGCGGCGCGGACGTACTCGGCCAGGTGCTCGAACAGGCGCTTCCACAGCGCGTCGACCGCGTCAATGCGCTTCTGCATCTCGGCGGCGCGGTGGGGGTAGTACTCGGCGATCAGGCCGTAGCACTGCGGGCTGGGGTTCATCCAGTCGTTCCAGGACGGGATCAATTCCTGGTTCTTGTAGCCGCCGGGCGAGCGGTTGTAGAGGTTGTGGAATCCTTGCTTCAGGTGGCGCGCCTGCGCCAGGCTCGGGCCCGGCCAGCCGGCGTGGATCACCGCGATGTTCCGCTTGCGGCTGTCCTTGACGAACAGGCGTCCCTCGTCGTCCTTGACCGCGTCGGTCTTGTACCGGTCCTCGCCTTTGACGGGCAGGTGCCCGTCGAGGACGCGCTGAAGGTAGCGCAGTTTCCGGTCGATCTCGTCGAGGCTGACCAACTCGTGCCAGCGGGGCGTGTTGCTTCCCCCCGCCCAGGTCGTGTACCAGATCCGCGGGCCCTTGTTCCAACTTGGCCGCTCGTACATCTCGTGCTTGAGGTTGGTGAACAGGACCTGGGAGACCTTCTGCTCATACCACTGGGTCGTGCTCATCGCCGCCCGCTCGACCTGGGTCTCGATCCGGTGTTCCTTCAGGGCCTTCAGCGCCGCGGCATGGGCCTTGCGGCGGAAGGATTCCTGGAGGTCCTGGATCTCGGATTCGGAGAGGCGCTGCTCGGCGATTTTCTTGGCCGCCGCCGCCAGGTCCGCCTTCAGCGAGGCCGAAACCTTGTCCTTGATCTTCGACGTCACCGTCACGGGAAGCATGCTGCCGATCACCGTGTCGATGTCGCTGGTCAGCGACTGGTCCATCGTGTCCGAAACGAAAGCCTCCGGATCGTCCGGCGGCGGGGGCATGGTGATCCGCCCGGACAGCGTCCTGGAGACGACCTTGGCGCGCTCTTTCTCCACGACCCGGCTGTAGTAGGTGTTCTCCTTGGCTTCCAGGTCCACGCCGGTGGCGCGGCTGAAGGTCACGAACGGCAGGGTCGCGGCGTGGACCGCCAGGGACGCCAGCAAGACCACGCGAAGGATGCGGTCGCTGCGTCGGCGTCGGAAGAGGTCGTCGAGGCCCGCGGCCGCGACGGCGCGCCGCTCGGGGGCGGTCCGCCGCCACTTGCGCCGCCACTGAGTTCGCCCCGCCGCGCGCGCCGCGCCGGAAGCCTGTCGGGCTCTGCTGTCACTCGTGTCAGCCATAGTTCGTCCACCCACCTCCGATGGCCGTTGCGACCGCCACGGGGAGTTATTCCTTCGCCTTGCCCTTGGCTAGGTTCTCGCGGATTTCCTTCGCCGTCAGCGGTCGATTGTAGACGTAGAACTCGTCGCGCATCGAGCCGGACCAGTGTCCGTGGTGCGTCTCGACGATGACCATGTCGTGCGTCTTGCGGCCGCGGTCCCACGGCAGGATCAACCACTCTTCGGCGCCTTTGTCCGCCCGCCCGACGAGTTGGCCGTCCAAATACAGTTCCAGGCGGCGCTGCTTGACGTCCCACACGATCGCGACGTGACGCCAATCATACAGTTTGTCCGTCTCGAACGGGACCTGGAGGTAGTGGATCTTGGTCTTCCGCCCGCGGACGGGCATCTCCGCCAGGGCCAGTTCAAGGTAGCCCTCCTTGTCGCGGTACTTGGCGTACCGCCGCAGGATCAGGTCGCGGTTGAGCCCGACGCAGAAGAGTTTCTCGCCGTAGTTCTTGTGCGCCCCGGGGACCTGCCAACTGGTCTTCGGGTCCGGGCGGGTGCCGATGTCGTTGCGGACGCGCGGGTCGCGCCGGGTCCAGAACATCACCGTGCCCCGGCGGTAGTCGATGTTGCCCAGCGCGTCGAAGGCGACGTTAGAGTTCCACCCCAGGCACCACGCCTTGACGCCTTCGTGTGAAGGCGTGGATCCGCCGCCGCTGGCGCCGGGACAGGACTGGATCTTCGAACCAGCCGCCTGATCGAGGTTGGCTCGGGTGTTCTTCCGGTCGTCCCAGGCCGCGTGCGCCAGAAGACCCTGGGTGTTAACGGGCTTGCACTCGGCGGCCTTGTCCCGCATCAACGCCGTGCCGTACCAAGGCACCTCGATCGGATCGGCCTCGCCGGCAAAGCGCACGGCCGGTCGCAGATAGACCGGCTTGTCGTCGCCCCACTGGGTGTTCTTGATCAGGAAGCGGAACGTCGCGTGCCCGCCTGTCCCGGTGGGGTCGGCCGGCAGGTCGAACGTCTGTGAAGCCGGTTCGGCGACGACCCCTTCCGGCAGCAGGAAGCCCACCGTGCCCTTGCACGGGCCGGTGCGGTGGTCGATCAGTTTCTCGTGGTGCATCCGGCCCCACGCCCGGTCGCGGTCCACCCGCCCGTTGGCCAGGTGCACGAAGACCGGGAAGGACTGGCCCTTGGGGATCGGCACGTGGCGCGGGTCCATCTCGACCCGCAGGCGGGGCGCCACCAGGACCTCCCAACTGGCCAGGAAGGTCCGCTCGGCCTTGCCGGCGGTGGCGGTGACGAACGCGCTGATCGGCGCCAGGCCGAACCGCGCGCCCTTGGGGCGAATGCCGCGGCGCTCGCCACGGCGCGTCCGCACGGTCGCGGCGATCTCTCGCTCGGCCCCCGCCGCCAGCGAAAATGGCGCCGAAGGCCCGCCGGTGACCTCCATCCCCACGCTGGCGGACCACCGCAAGCGGATGTTGTCCAGCGCCTCGGCGGAGGTGTTCTTGATCGTCAGCGTGACCGGCATGTCCTCGGGGATCGTCATCGTCTCGGGCTTCTTCAGCGTCATCGCGCAGCCGTCGGCGAAGGCCTTTTGGACGGGAACGTCCACGAACACGCCCTTGTCCGTGACGGTGATCGGGCAGGCCGTCGCCCCCAGGCGCGCCGACGCCAGCGGGAAGCCCTTCGGCAGTTGCAGGCCCATCGGCGCCTGGCAGAACGGCAGGTACGTGTCCTGCTCGATCGACACGACGATATCGGCCACCTTGTCCCCCGCCGGCTTGACGTCCAGGATCCGGGTCTTCTCTTTCAGGTAGGCGTACCCGCAGATTTCGTGCTGGGTCGTGTGCCAGATCCGCGGGTCCTTGCCGTACTTGCCGATATAGCGATCGACCTTCTTGATGTCGGCGTCCCTGAACTTGCGCAGGCCGATCGTGGTGACCTCGCCCGGGCTCATCATCTCGACAACACCCTGGAGGATGTTGGCGACGGTCTGGTAGTACACCAGCGTGTTGGGGGCGGCCCGGACGCTGTTGGCGTTGTGCCGCCTGACGATCTGCTCGGGGGTGCGGTTGCGCCCCACCAGCAGCGAGTAACCGGCCGCCCAACTGTTGCACGCCAGGAAGTTGCTGTCGTGGATCGTGTAGAGATAGCGTCCCATCCGCCGGTCGACGGGCAGTTCGTACCGCATCCGCATGCTGTAGTACCCGCCGATGGCGACCTGGCCTCGGGCCTTCTTCAGCAGGTTCACCCGCCACATCGTCGATCCGTCGAAGGCTTCCTGTGGCGTCAGGCCCATCTCCGACCCGGTCATCCCGTAGCCGACGACGATGTCGGCGCCGGCGTCCTCGAGGGCGCGGACCGTCTCGGCCGACGTCGACGGCGTGACCGCCACGGACGTCCGGAAACCCAGTTTCGTGTAGTGGGCGATCGTCTTGGGGTCGGTCACGCCGGTGTACGACAGCCCGACGTGCTTGCCGCTGGGCAAGGCTGCGTACTTGACATCCTTTGCGGCCAGGTCGGCAGGGGATTTCAGCGTCAGGCGGACCTTGAACGTGAACGTCGCCACCTTCTCTTTGATCCGCCCGTCTGCCGCCCCGGCCGGCCAAAGCCACGCCACCACCAAGGTCGCCCACCCCACCCGCCGAGCGAACCCGATGCCTGAACCGCCGCTCCGATTCCGCGCATCCGCTTTCATGGCGTCTCCGTCCGCAATCCCTTCTGCAACGCGCCGCCGTCGGGCGGGGCGCAAAAATAGACCGCCAGCACCGCCCAATCCCCGCAAGGACGGGCCGCCGCACAACTTGTTGAAACCGCTCCCGGGCTGAAATGTCCCGGCATTTGTGAAGATTGCCTACCTGCCAGCAGGCCTACCGGTCAGCGCGCAGGCGCCTCGGAGGGCCGGGCAGTGTCGCCCGCCCATCGACCCCACAGACCGCCTTGCGAGGCCCGGGCCGAGCCGTCTCGGACCGCTGTCAGGCCGACCCGCCGCCGATACGGAAACGCCTTGACAGGACAGGGATATGTGTTAGTATATACACTTGTTGCAGTGGGGGTTGTGTCTTCCGTGCCTAGGCTGGGCGCGGATGCCCCTTTCCGGACAATCTGTACGTGTCGCGGTGCGTCGGGGTGGCCACCGGCCCGGTTGAAGGTGGTGGACGCTGACTGTTCAGCGCTGCGGCATGCCGTCTCGATCCTCGGCCCGTCTAGCGGCACCGTCGCCACGAGGATGCCGCCCGGGCGATGCGGAATGGCGCGAGGGCCTCGGCAAGCTCCGCGCATCCGTGGAGGACGCGAAGCGTCAATCGGCTGGCCCGGCCGACCTGCCTGCCCGGCGGCAGGCTTCCGTGAAATGTGCCCGCACACGCGGGCGGTCAATCCAATGTCACTGTGCGTGCTGAGAGAAGGAGAGCCACGATGAGGAGAGTAGGCTGTCTGTTAGCGGTCGCGGCGGTCAGCATGGCATGGGCGGCGCCCGCCTCCGCCGGGGACCATGGCAAGTTCTATGCCACCAAGGACTTCGCCTCGTTCTGCCCCGACTGGGTCGATCACGTCGGCACCGGCGGCAACGTTGCCGCGTACACCAAAGCGTTCTGCGGCAACTACTACGGCGACTTCGACCGGACCACCATCGCGTCGTGGCTGACGGCATGCCCGGCCTACACGGTCCGGCTGAACATCGTCCCGCGCGATGGCACCAACACGTGCGCCGACAGGGTCTACAAGGTCACCACGTGGTTCGCCCAGAGCGATTGGGTCGAGGCCGACGGAAACTGGGACCTCAGCCCCCAGTGGGGATGGGTCGATTACGGGGGCAGCGGCAACTTCAACCCCCACGCGTTCAACTGGGACAAGGCCGTCGGCGCCCCCACCAAGTGGTATGCCGAAACGTACTACACCGACACCGACAACATCCCCGGCACCGGCGACGAGGTCCTCGACGCCGTCAACAGTGTCCCCTGGCTGGACCGCAACGGCAACACCACCGGCAACCCCTGGCAAGGCGCCTCCAGCCCGTCCCCCTCGCATCTGGAAGGCCTGCACTTCCTGGGCGACCTCAACACCGGCGGCGACGGGTACCGCAGCAACTCGCAGAACATCGTGCCGGCCGGCCCGGACGTGTACCACGGCGTCGCCCTGGACGCCGCGGTTATCGCCGACCTGGTCACGCCCGGAAATCACTGCCAGGGCATCCGCATCGGCCTGGGCGCCGACTTCGACGACTGGTCCAACTGCTGGACGTACACCCGCGAAGCCTTCGACCTGACCCCGGGCAGCGAGTACGACTACCGGCCTTATCTTCAGTTGCTCTACCCCGGCGACGCCGACACCGACGGGGACGTGGACCTGGCCGACCTGTCGACCCTGGCCTTCCACTGGGACACCCTCACCGGCGCGGCCTGGGACATGGGAGATTTCGACGAAGACGGCGACGTGGACCTGGCCGACTTGTCCACGCTGGCTTTCTACTGGGACTGGGCGCACGGCGACGACTGCACCGCGCCGGGCATCCCCGAGCCGGCGGCG
>Ga0272441_10009214_pt1 | contig 15326 bp, 8 predicted proteins | sample SSMProp6N_FD_193582 | JGI IMG/M metagenome (GOLD analysis project Ga0272441, IMG submission 193582) | Marine sediment archaeal communities from Little Sippewissett salt marsh, Falmouth, MA, United States - SSM-Prop-6N | ecosystem: Environmental > Aquatic > Marine > Wetlands > Sediment ... | reverse complement strand
TCGGCACTGGGATACAGACCGCCGAATCACGTCGAAAAAGAATATAAATTCAGCCGGAATACCCTCTTAAAATGTGCTTGACTAAAAGGGAGCAGTACAGTTATAATATATATAATAATACCAAATATTATACATAGTAAATATAATAACAACAGGTATTTTAATATATAGTAAGAATGGTATATGACTAAAGCCGTTCTCGGGAAGAATCCAATCTGCGGTCTAACAATGCAATAACTCAATATAATAACAAGGGCGAAGGTGCAATTCCCTATATAAAGTAGCTTCGTTAACAACCCAGTATTTTTATTATTTTTTCCCATTTCTTCAATTGTAATAGTCAAGGACTTGCCGTACAGTTTTTGCCTCTTCGGTTAGTTTTTTAAGTGGCTTTTTTCCCTTTCTTCTTTTTACCCTTCTCAATCGTTTCAATCGGTCGTTTACCCATGTTGCGATAGCCTCGGTGCGGTCGTTCGGTATTGTAATAATTTAGCCATGCATCCAGATCAATTTGCAACTCCTCAACCGATGCATAGAGCTTCTTGCGGAACGTCTCCCGGAAGAACTCATCGAGCACAGTGCGATTAAAGCGTTCCACAAAGCCGTTGGTGCGGGGTGTGGCTACTTTCGTTCTACGATGTTTGATATCATACAGCTCCAGGAAGATTTGGTAAGGATGAATCATTGCCCGACCGCAGTATTCCCGACCATTATCGGTCAGGATATGTTCAACGGTCAGGCCGTGTGCTTCATAGAACGGCAGAACTCGATCATAGAGAACATCAACTGCCGTCTCGGGCAACTTCGAGGTGTACAGCTTGCCGAAGGCATACGAGCCATAGGTGTCAACAACGGCCTGAAGATAAATCCGGCCGACCCCCTTGATCACCCCCACATAGAACGTGTCCTGGCTCAACAGGTATCCCGGGTAGGCGCTTTCAATCCGCCGCTCACGGAAGCAGGGATTGGCTTTCTCCAAGAGACGGACCTGTTCGGCCGTCAGCTCGATATCCTTGCCGTGCATCTCCTCCTCAAGACGAAGAATCCGTTTGTAGCGAGTCTCCAGACCTTCTTTTAGCCACAAATTGCGAACCGTCGACGGACTCACTGAAACACCCTCCAGACGAAGCTGATCGGCAACATGAACCTGACCCCAGCTTGGATGAGCGATCGACATGCGAAGAATCTTCTCCTTCATCTCGGCCGACGTCTCGTTCGGGAAACTCTTAGGGATTGGAGGGAAGTCTTTCAAACCCTCGAACCCATGCTCCTGAAACGACCGCTTATACTCGTAAAACTGGCTACGTGATACCCCCCGCCGCCGGCAGGCCTCGGAAACATTCCGAATTTTTTCAGCTAATTGTAGCAATGTTAACCGGTTTTGTGCTATCTTACGCTCGGCGGTCATCTGGTCCTCCTTTCGGTTGATTTTTTGGTCAAAATCAAGGTAACCGAAGAGGCAGATGACTGCCATTTTATTATCTAATAACTGTCCGGGAAGATAGTAACTAATTCAAATCATTTATCCCCGGCCAAATATTCCCCCTGATGCCGTATTTTCAATAGGCATTCGACTCAATGGATCAATGCAAGCCATAATATTTGATGACTATTTAACTCCACAGGATTCAAAAGGTATGAATGACAGTATTGTATTTTATTATTCTGTAGAGCAAACATCATCGATGAATCCGCCTAATGGTATACCAACCAGATTAAATCCACCTACTTTTGATTGGAGCCAATTGGTATCAGGAATGGCAATAGATAGCTTTCAATTTCAAATGGATGAAAGGCATGACTTTAGTGCTTTCCCTCTAATATATGACATAACAAGTTTGACTAATCCTGAGTTTACGCCCACCGTTGAATTTGAAACCGACTCAATCTATTATTGGCGATTCAAATCATATGCTGAAGGCGAGTTAATTGACTCCTCCAGAACCTTTGCTCTTTATATGATAGAATCCATTGTTGGAGATGCGACGTCCGATGGTGAAATTAATCTCTTGGATATACTGTTCTTAATTGATTATCTCTATGGTAATCCATTGGGATCGGCCCCAAGACCGTTTTCTGCGGGGGATGCTAACTGCGATGGTGCCATAAATCTTCTGGATATTTTGTACCTGATAGATATTCTCTACGGCAATTCTCCCAGTCTTGAACTGATGCATCCGTAATTAAAATACGGCGGGGAGTGATAACGGAACCGCAGGGGTTTTGACCTATCCTGAATATAGACAAGAGTGCGTACTGGATTCTTACTGCTCTCCCCTACACTGCTATACCACGAAGAAGAGGATTGAGAGGAGGGCGATGAGCCACATCGCCGGTTTGATGTCGCTGAATCTGCGCGAGACCACCTTTAACATCACATACGCGATAAAGCCAAACGCCAAGCCGCGACTGATCGAATAACTCAGCGCGATCATCACGATAATCACGAAGGCCGGAAAAGCCTCATCGAGTTTCTTGAAGTCAATCTTGACGACTTCAGCCATCATGAACAATCCCACCATCACCAGCGCCGGGCCGGTTGCGAATTTCGGCACCATGCCGATCACCGGGATGAACGCCAGACTCAATAAAAACAGCGCGCCGGTGACAATGGCGGTCAGGCCGGTACGTCCCCCCTGCTCGATGCCCGCGCCGGATTCGATATAGGCGGTGGTGGTGGAGGTTCCGAGCGCGGCTCCGATCATGGTCGCGAGAGCGTCGATGCCCAGCAGGCGGTCAATGCGCCGGATGTGGCCGTCCTTGTCGACCAGTCCGGCCTTGTGGCAACAGGCGATGACGGTGCCGATGGAGTCGAACATGTCGATGAACATCATGGCGAAGATGGTTCCGAACAGGCTTCCCTTCAATGCGCCGAGGATATCAAGCTGGAAAGCGATTGGTGAGAGGTCGATATCCAATGAGACGAATTCGGCGGGCGGTTTGACGTAGCCGCACACGAGCGCGAGGATGGTTCCGACGAAGATGCCGATAATCAGCGAGCCGCGGATTTTGAGTTGTTGCAGGATGACCATGATCATCAGGACGGTCAGCCCGATCAGGACGGGTCCGGTGAGCGCCCCGGCGGATACGAGGGTGGCGTCGTTTTTGACGATGACGCCGATATCGACCAGCCCCATAAAGGTGATGAACATGCCGATGCCGACGGCGATGCCGAAGATCAGTGATTTTGGGATGGCCTCGACAAGTTTTTTGCGGATGCCGACGGCGGTCAGCAGGAAAAAGACGAGTCCGGAGATGAAGACGATGCCGAGGGCGGTCGGCCAGGGGACTTTTTCGCCGAGGACGACGGAATAGGTGAAGTAGGAGTTCAGCCCCATGCCGGGGGCCATCGCAATAGGTGAGTCGGCGAAAAGCCCGACGAGGATGGTTCCGATGGCGGCGGCGATGCAGGTTACGGCAATGAGGGCGTCTTTGTCCATGCCGGTATTGGCCAGCATTTCGGGATGGACAAAGAGGATATAGGCCATTGCCAGGAAGGTGGTGGCTCCGGCGAGGATTTCGGTTTTGATGTCGGTCGGCCTGGTCAGCAGTTTCACGTGGTTCTCCCTGTTATTCTCTATTAAACAGGTAACAATATGAATGGCAAATAATTTCTGGATGGATATTTGGGCTTGCGTTTGGTTTTGAGCTTTATATATTCCGCCCGATAACAAAACCCACCGACATCCCGGTTATTTTGCATGGCAGTTTTTTTATGGGGTGGCAGAGATTTTTGCCACCTTGTTCGGAACAGAATCAAAAAGACCGGTGTTAAGGTGAACAATCTCGAAAACTCAAAATGATTTAATTTATACGAGAGGGTGCATGACATGGAAAATGTAATGGACACATTAATGGACTGGGCAACGGTCTACGGCTTAAAGATTGTCGGCGCGATTGCGATACTGATAATCGGTCGGATCGTGGTCGGTATTCTGACCGGGGTGGTGCGTCGAATGATGGACCGCAGTAAGTCGGACGAGACGCTGACGAAGTTTGTGGTGAGTCTGACCAAGATCGCGCTGATGACGTTCGTGTTTATCGCGGCGTTGGGAACGCTGGGGGTTCAGACAGCGTCATTCGTGGCTATCATAGGTGCCGCGGGTCTGGCGATCGGTTTTGCGTTACAGGGATCGCTTTCGAATTTTGCATCGGGGGTGATGCTGATAGTTTTCCGTCCTTTCAAGGCGGGTGATTATGTCGAGGCCGGCGGGACGAGCGGCTCGGTTGAGGCGATCCAGATTTTCAACACGATATTGAAGACGCCGGACAACAAGAAGGTGATTCTTCCCAACAGCATGGTCACGGGCGGATCTATCACCAACTATTCGGCGATGGAAATGCGGCGGGTTGATATGGTGTTCGGGATCGGTTATGATGACGACATCAAGAAGGCCAAGGCGACGCTGGAGAAGATTCTTTCAGAGGATGCGCGGGTGCTCAAGGATCCGGCGATCACGGTAGCGGTGCTGGAACTGGCGGACAGTTCGGTTAATTTCGCGGTGCGCCCGTGGGTAAAGACGGCGGATTACTGGGGTGTTTATTTTGATATCACGGAGAAAGTCAAGGTGACGTTCGATGAGCAGGGTATTTCGATTCCGTTCCCGCAACAGGACGTGCACATGCACCAGGTGACGGCATAACCAGGGAGGTAAGGCAGATATGACAACATTGACGAGAGCACTGGTGGGGGTATTTGGGATTATGATTCTGGCGGGGGGATTCGCCTCCGCGCAGGACATCGACACGGCCCACGTGGGTTGGAAGAAATCGCTGGTGGTGGATGTGACGACGACGCAGACGGCGTATTCGGATTCGTGGGAAGGCGGTGAATCGGGGGCATTCAGCTGGGTCGGGAATCTGAACGGCGCGGCGGAGCGGAAACTCAACGACTGGTTTCATCTGCGATCGACGCTTAAGCTTTCGTTCGGGCAGACAGTGACGCAGAACGAGGACAAGTCGTGGAATCACCCGAAGAAATCGACCGATTTGATCGATTTCGAGAATGTGGGACGGTTTTTGCTGGATGCGTATGTCGATCCTTATGTCGCTTTTCGAGTGGAGTCGCAGTTTCTGAATTCCTCATTTGCGGCCAAGAAACGGAATTTCACGCCGACCAAGCTGACCGAGTCGGCGGGTGTGACGCATCGGTTTTATGAAAAGGAGAACGATTTGATCACGAGCCGACTGGGTCTGGCGTTACGTCAGATATTCAAACGGCAGGTGATCATTGACAGCGTATTGCTGACGACGGAGGATTCGACGCTGACCGACGGGGGTATCGAATCGGTGACGGATGTCTCCCTCACGCTGAACCATAATATGCAGTACACCGGCAAGCTGACGTTGTACAAGGCCTTTTTCTTCTCGGGCAAGGATGACGTGCAGGGGACGCCGTTTGAAGATGACTGGAAGGCGGTGGATGTGAACTGGGAGAATATTATCGCGGCGTCGCTTTCGAAGATCATCACGGTGAATTTTTACACGCAGTTGTTGTATGACAAAGAGGTGAGCAAGAAGGGGCGTTTTAAAGAGACGCTCGGGATCGGTTTTGTTTTCAAGATGATCTAATAAATATAACAGAGCACGATAAGAAAGCCCGCCAGCCGGCGGGCTTTTTTTGTGGGCAGTTGAGCAGGTTGGGAGCTGGCGTAAGGCTACCAAAGCACTTGACAAAATCGTCGTTATTGCCCATATTTGGGGTGGGTGAGGGCACGACCCATTTTATATGGTCATCAAATACCGGCAATTAATTGCACAATGTCAACACCGGTTACACATTGATTCAATGGGGAGTGGCTATGATGTATCGAGTAATGATTTTACTGCTCGCGATTCTATTCGTAATAGGGGGTTTTTCCAATGTATTTGGTATTTGCGGGGACGCGGCGAGTAATGACAGCTCAACGAATATAATTGATATTACGTACCTCGTCTATTACATCTTTAAAGACGGGTCGGCGCCGGCAACACTCAGCGACGGCAATGTGGATAACACGTGCCGGATAAATGTCGCCGATGTGGTGTATCTTCACGAGTATCTATTCGAGGGCGGTCCGGCTCCATCCTGCACCGACACCTCGGCCTGTTCCTATTCGACGCAGGTCGGGTACGGTATTCGTATCGGATCTCCCCCCTATGATGTCTATCCGGGCGGTGATTCGATTGCGGTTCCGATTTATATCACCAATGCATCGGAGTTGTATGGTATTTCGGTTGGATTTCACTATGAGTCGGACGACATTGAGGTAACATCGGTAAATACCGCCGGTTCAGTTTTACCCAATGGGCTATTTTCGGAGGTTTTATTCCGACCAACAGATAATGATGTATTGATTGGCTGGTCTTATTATTACTTTGTCGGATCGGTTCTGGAGGCGCAAAGCGACGGCCTTTTGACGACGCTGAATGTAAAAATACTGGCGGGCGGGACCGACCAGACGATACCGCTGGACAGTGCGTTTGTCTCCCCCGGGGGGGATTTTATGTTTGTGACAGCGGCGGGGTCATCAATTCGGCCGGAGCTGGAATATCCGACGATATCGGAATATTCGGACGTCACTTTTACGGATATTGCGGTGTCGGCCGGCGTGGATATGCCAACAAACGAAGATTACGTGCAGTTTGTTGACTATAATGGTGACAATTTACTGGATATTTATCAGCACGGGACACTGCTTCGCAACAACGGGGATTCCACGTTCAGCGACGTGACCTCGAGTTCGGGTATTGACGCCCCGGACTACACGTCGGGGGCCTGGGCGGACTATGACAATGACGGCTATATTGATGCCGCGATAAGCAAGAATGGAGAGACAAACTGTATCAGGCTGTATCATAATGATGGCGATGGAACATTCACCAATGTCACATCAAGCGCACAGATCAACATGCCGGGTCTGGAAGTCAACTGGGTCGATTACAATAATGACGGATTTGTAGATTTGTTTTCCTCTAATGCCCCCGGAGGAGTATCAGATGGTGTATTGAGTCTCTGGAAAAACAACGGGGACGGGACCTTTAGCGACATGACGACGACCGCCGGGCTGGACAGTTCGATTGATGTTTCGGCATCGTCTTTTTTTGATCATAATAATGATTCATATCAAGATTTGGTGGTCAGTGCTTTCCATAATACGTCTCGAATTTTTGAAAACAATGGAGATGGGACCTTTACCGATAAGACCGGAGATTATGGTCTCGGTGAAATCCGCACTCAGGGAATAACGTTCGGCGATTTTAATTTCGATGGCTGGCTGGATTATTTTGTGGGAATTTATTCTGACACATACAGCAGGATGTATCGCAATGATGCCGGATCGGGTTATACGGATGTAACTTCAGATTTCAATGTCATCGGCCCCACCGGTGATGTTATCCGGGTTGTTAATTTTGCGGATTTTAATAATGATTCTTACCTGGATATCTATGAATCCAATTACAACTCCGGTGATCCCAGCATTCTCTTTTTGTATGATTTCGGTATTGATGAATTTTACAGGGCGGAAGATTCGGCCGGTGTGGCAAACACCTCCAATCGAAAAGCATCACATGCTATCGGGGATTTCGACAATGATGGTGATCTGGACATTCTGGCCGAAGGGCAACCAGGCGACGCTAACAGACTATACAGCAATAACTTGTATCCGGATAACAGCACCCAGCACTGGATCGGATTTCGGCTGTCCGGGACAATATCAAACCGCTCGGCAATCGGGGCGCGGGTTATGGTTTATTGTGATTCCGTACAGATGCGCGAGATCAATACCGGCGGGGGCTGGTCACAAAATCAGCTCTGGCCTCACTTTGGTATCGGCGAAAAAACGACGATAGACAGTGTCCGCATATTGTGGCCATCAGGTGAAGTTGATCGCCTCTTCAATCCTGCAATTGACCAATATCACGCTGTCACTGAGGGGACATACGCCCACACGGCGTGGCATGTGGCAACGACGGGGAGTGATTTGACGGGTGACGGGAGTGAGGGCAATCCCTATGAGACAATCGAACATGCCATTGATCAGAGTGCTGACGGTGACACGGTGCTGGTGCATGAGGGGACCTATATTGAGAGATTGTCTATAAACAAGGACATTCTTGTGACCAGCGAATATATTCTCACGGGACAACTGACAAGTGTTCAGAATACGGTTATTGACGGAAATCAGGAATACGACGCATTAATTACATTGAGAGAAGGGGCCGAGTTTAACGAATTAAGGGGTTTCACGATTACCGGGTGTTTGGCTGATACTTTTGATATACCAGACATTATTGAAGAGCTTTACCCAATAACCGCTTACCCTAATTCCAAAATAACAAGAAACATTATCACCAATAATCGCACAAAGACCAATGGCGTACTGGCCATTTTTGCGTGCGGAACCGAGATTGCACCGGTATACATTGACAGTAATATCATATATGGCAATGAGCAATACGATGTGACTGATGATATGTGTTTCTGCCCGGTAATTGAGTTCGGCGATCCGGGCGAATGCTATGGACGAATATCCAACAATATTATTTATAACAATACCACCAAATTCGGGGGGGCTATTAATTCTCCAAGCGGGTATCCTGAAATTACACACAATACCATTGTTGCCAATGTGTTTGATGAAACTGGATGTGATCTCGGGGGTATTCCGGTCGGCGCCATTACTACCGGCTGGCTGGATGAGGCCGGTAAAACCATGACGATCAGAAATAATATAATAGCCGGAAATAATAATCTTTATGGTATCTGTATTCAGGATGCCGCCCCACTTGCGACTCTGGATATTGACTGTAATGACATTTATGATAACGAATTGGGGGCATACTGCAGCCCCTTCGGCGGCGACAATGATGTCTTTGCCGATCCGAACTTCTGCGACACGGCTAATGGTGATTATCATATCAGGTATGGTTCGCCCTGTGCGCCGGTTAATAATGCATGCGGGGAGTTGATCGGGGCGTTGAATTATGGCGGTGCGGTGGTGGTTGGCAATCTTGACAATGACGGCCGGGGGTCGTTCCGCTGGGCAATTGATTCGGTCAATACCAATGCCGGGTGTGATACGATTCTGTTTACGATGGAAGGAGCGGTCGCGCTGACCTCTTCCCTGCCGACGGTTACCGATAATGAGACGGTGATACTCGGCAACTCAGCCCCGGGCGGAGACGGTTCGGTTGTGCTTAACGGTTCCGGATTCGGAAAAACGCTTAACAGCGGAATCGTTTTGGCCAGTTCCGGTAATTCCATTGAAGGACTGACCATTGCCGGTTTTGCCGGTAATGGGATTGAGGTTACCGGGGCGGGATCGGTTAATAATACGATTACGAATAATCTTATCTATGACAATGGCGGCCTGGGTATTGATCTTAATGATGACGGGGTTACGTTAAACGATGCCGGGGATGTCGATACCGGTCCCAATGATTTGCTGAATTTCCCCGAATTCGATTCGGCTTATATCACGCCCGATACAACGTTCATGCTGTATGGTCGGGCCCCGGCCAATGCTATAATCGAGCTGTATGCGGCGCATCCGGGCGGCGATTCGCTCAAACCGGAGGACGGTTCGGGTTATGGCGAGGCATGGCAGTATGTGGGTTGCGATACAGCTGATGGCACCGGGGATTTCATCTATGAAGTCGGCACAGACATTCCGCAATTCAGTGAGATCACGGCAACGGCGACTGATGTGACCGGCAACACCTCGGAATTTGCGGAAAACATCGAGCTTACACCGGCGCCGCTGATTATTGTGGGATATTCGCCGATTAATCTTCAGATTTTCGACCCGGTGGGAGACAGTATCGGCAAGACGCCGGATGGGACTGATTTTCAGAGTATTGATCCGGCCAGTTATACTGAGATTACCAATGACTCGGTGCATATTGACTATCCCCTGCCGGGGGACTATGAGATAATTGTCGTGCCTGAAAACGGTGCGCCGCCGGATGCAGTTTATTCCATCGGTATCCGGCTGGATGGATCACTGCAGTGCATTGTTATCGAGGATGCCGAGGTTCCGGCCGACGGTCAAGCGGACACGCTGGGGTATGAAGTAATGGAATGCTATCACTATCTCAACGGTGATGCCACCCGTGATGATGCGCTTAATTTGCTCGACATATTGCATTTGATCGAATACATTTATGGGTCTCCGCCTGGCCCGGTGCCGTATCCTGCAGGCTCGGGTGATGCCAATTGCGATCTGGCGCTGAATTTACTGGATATTCTATATTTGATTGATCATCTCTATGGTAATCCGCTCGGTCCGCCGCCATGTGATTTGACTCAGTAAGTATAAAAAGCCCGCCGACCGGCGGGCTTTTTTGTGGTGTGGCCCAGGGATCGGACAGCCGCGCCGAATCGGGGACTATTTTACCCACACGATCTAATTATGTGTATTACAACGAGTTACCTATTGACAAACAGGAGGGTTTCGGTATTTTATTAAATATCACTATTCTTTTTTATTCGGGATTTCTTCACCTTTACGGGGGAATGTATGTGTAATGCAACCTACACTGTTTTATGTGTATTTCTGGCTATTGTACTATTTGCGGTTCCGGTCAGCGGGACGATTATCCATGTTACCGATGCCAACGGTCGGAGTATTCAGGACGGGATCGATCTGGCGTCGGATGATGACACGGTGATGGTTGAAGCCCGCACCTGGACGGGGACGGGGAATCGTGATATCACCCTTGACGGCAAGGCGATACTGGTATTGGCGGAAGATCCCGCATCAACCATCATCGATGCTCAGAGCCAGAGTTATAACGGATTTGAACTACAACTTAGTTTCGAGGACAATAGTACAATCATCGACGGATTTACCGTGCTAAATGGTCGGAACGGTGTTTATATTCTTCAGTCGGCTCCAACCATGCGGAATATGACGTTTGTCAACAACGGGACCGGGATCAGAATCGATACACCGTCGGGGACGCCCCGGATTCGCAACTGTCAGTTCAATTTCAATGACAGCGGGGTGATCAGTCTGGCGTATACCGGTAGTTCGTGTGTGATTGACAGCAGTTATTTCTTTTTGAATGACTACGGGGTATTCGGGGATTTCACCATTAATAACTCCACAATCGACAGCGGGAATGTTGCGCTGGGTTGTAATGTCGATTACCCGGGATACCAGTTTGAGGCCAATGATTGTTTTATCACCAAACAGGTGGTGCAGGTAATTGAGCCGGGAGATCAATCGTATTTTACCAATTGCCGGATTCAGGAAAACCATAATACAATTGCCTACGGGATGACTTTTTCAAGCGATTATATTCATTTGACTTTTACGGACTGTCAGATCGACAACAACGATGGGGGGATTGAGGTTGTCGGCCCGGATGTGTATTTGACCATGACCAATACCAGGTATGCGAACAACACCGAGGGGGTTGAGTTCAGGGGGGCGGATCGCGGTGATCTCTCGATTTCGGACTGCACGTTTACCGACAATAACGCCCGCCCGATATATGTCGAGGCGCTTGAGGCCGATGCCACGATTACCGGGACGGTTATTGCCCAAAACGAGGGAATCGGCGTGTATGTGTCATATTGCGGCGGCGACGTGCTGTTGCAATCCAATACCATTGCCAATAATGATTTCGGGATATATTTAAATACGCTGGACGGGGCCTTTACGCTCGATAAAAGCATTGTGGCATATAGTGATACCAACGGCGTGGTGCTGGTTGGTGCTATTGCCGGAGCGACCACGGTGACGTGCAATGACGTATTCGGCAACGGTGACGGGGATTATGTCGGGATCAGTGATTATACGGGTGTTGATGGCAATATCTCGGCCAATCCGCAGTTTTGTGATTTTGTCACGCGGAATTACCGGATTCACTTTGCGTCGCCCTGTGCCCCGCCGCATAACAGTTGCGGGGTTTTAATGGGGGCACTGGGAGTGCATTGTGACGAACTTCGGCCCTTGTATGTCACGGCCTATTCGCCGGTCAATATCTGGGTAACCGATCCGGAGGGGTATTATATCGGCAAGAATGAGTATGGCACGCTGTCTCAGAATATTTACCCGGCCGACTATGATGAAGAGGCGCCGGAGTATTATGATGTTGTTACTATCTACTACCCCATTCCGGGTGAATATTTGGTCGAGGTTATTCCGGAAGACGGTGCACCTCCGGGCGGGACCTATTCGGTGGGGATTCGACTCGACGGCTCGATGCAGTGTATCATAGTGGAGGACGCCGACGTGCCCGCGGATGGGTCGGTTGATTCGCTGGTTTATATCGTTGAAGAGGATTATCATTATCTCAATGGGGACGCCAACCGCGATGACGCAATCAACCTGCTGGACATTTTGTTTGTTATCGAATACCTATATGCCACGCCTCCCGGCCCGGCGCCGTATCCTGAGGGGGCGGGTGATGCCACCTGTGATCTGGCGGTGAATCTTCTGGATATATTGTATTTGATTGACCATTTGTATGGTGATCCGGCGGGACCGCCGCCGTGTGAGCTTGAGGAATAGCATTTTTGACTGCACAAAAAAAGCCCGCCGGTCGGCGGGCTTTTGCATATCAATCAAAGGTGATTATTCTTCTTTGGATTGTTTGATATCTTCAATCACTTTTTCCATAATCTCGCGCGGGACCTCTTCGTAGTGCGAGAAGGTTCTCGAATAGATGCCCTGTCCCGAGGTCATGGAGCGCAGGTCGACCGAGTAATTGTACAGCTCAGCCTGAGGAACGGTTCCGCGGACTTTCTGATAGCGTCCCTCGGGGTCCATCCCGGCAATCTTACCGCGCCTGCTGGACATATCACCCATCACGTCACCGGTGTAATCCTCCGGCACCAGGACTTCAATGTTGTAAACCGGTTCCAGCAACACCGGTGTGCACTTTAGAAATCCGTCCCGGAATGCCATTAGTGAGGCCATTTTGAAGGCCATATCGGAGGAGTCCACGGCGTGATAAGAACCGTAAAACACCGCCACTTTGATATCGACCACCGGGGAACCGGACAAGCCGCCTTCGAGCATTGCTTCGACGACGCCTTTCTCCACGGATGGGATAAATTTCCCGGGGATTACGCCACCCTTGATTTCATCGGCGAACTCAAATCCTCCGCCACGGGCATTTGGTTCGATGCGCAGGTGGACATCGCCATACTGCCCACGACCTCCGGACTGCTTTTTATACTTGTGCTGGATCTCAGTTTTGGCCTTGATGGTTTCGCGGTATGGAATTCTGGGTTTGAATTGTTCGATTTCGACCCCGAATTTTTTATTCAATTTGCCGGTTATGATCTCGGTATGGGTTGATCCCTGGGTGAACAACACGGTCTGTCGAAGGGCGGCATCGACAATAATCTTGAAAGTGGGGTCTTCATCATTGAGTCGTTGCAATCCGGTAGAGAGTTTTTCCTCGTCACCCTTAGCTTTTGGTCTCACTCCGACATCCATCACCGGCTCGGGATATTCCACACTCGGCATCATCACGGGCAGGTCTTTCACAGCCAGAGTATCGCCGGCCTTGGTGGATTTGAGTTTGACCAGAGCGGCCAGATCGCCGGCATTGGCGGCATCGATTTCTTTCCGTTCTTTACCGCTGATGGAATATATCTGACTCAGCCGTTCGGAGGTCTGCTGGTTGAAATTCTGGACATCGGCGCCCTGGGCGGCCTTACCCGAAATAACCTTAAACAGCGAGATGTCACCGATATGGGCCTCTGAGAGCGATTTGAAGACATAAAGCGCCAGTTTACCGCCGGAATTGATGTCAACGCCCACGATTTCATCCTCTTTCTGGTCACCTTTGAGCATGTTGACAGGTGACAGCGCCTTCGGCGAGGGCATGTATTCCGAGACAAAGTCGAGGAATAAATGGGTTCCGGAGTTTCTGTCGGCGGAGCCCATTAATATCGGATAAATGGTTTTGGAGACAATAGCCTTTTTCAGGCCATCGATAATTTCCGTATCGGATAATTCGCCCTGGTCAAAGAATTTTTCCAGAAGCGCATCGTCAGCTTCCGCGACCGCTTCGACGACTTTCTGGCGGGCCTCGTCCACGGCTCCGGTCAAATCGGCCGGGATGTCGATTGTGGAGGGTTTGCCGTTATCATCGAAGGTATAGGCCTTCTTTTTGAGGACATCAACGACGCCTTTGTAATCGAGACCGGAACCTATCGGCACCTGCAGGGGAACGGCTTTGATCCCAAAACGCTCCTGGAGTTGGGTGACGATATCATTGATTTTGACATGTTCCTTTTCCACTTTATTGATAAAAAAGGCCCTGGGGAGATTGAAATTTTCAACATATTTATACTGGATTTCCGTGCCAACCTCGATACCGGCGGTGGCATTGATAACCATAATGGCGTTTTCCGAAACATAGAGGCCGGTAATCAACTCGCCGATCATATCCGGATGGCCGGGCAGGTCGAGGACGTTTACCTTGCAATCCTTCCAGGGGCAGGCCAGAAGCGAAAGCCCAACAGACGTTTTCCGGTTGATTTCATCTTCAGTGAAGTCGGAGAGCGAGGTGCCATCATCCACTTTTCCGAGTCTGTTGGCGATGCCGGATGAGTATGCGATAGCGTCAGCCAGGCTGGTTTTGCCGCATCCGCGCTGGCCGATCAGGGCAACGTTTCTTATCTGGTCAGTTTCAAATATCTTCACAAGGATAACCTCCGTTGGATAGTTCCATCTCTGCTACAGGACGCTAATTATAATCCGGCCAGCAGGTTTTGTCAAACGATTTTATCTGTTATTTCCCGCTCTCAGAGTTGGTAATATGGCCTCCGGGCCTCATTTCAACCGATGGACATATATGGATTTTTCTTTCTTTTATTATGCTTTTTTACGGGGGGTGTTTTCAAGACATAATTTGTCATGTCGATCGGAGGGCCATCTGGCATCATCGCTTTGTTTCTCGACTATTATAGTATTTGTCACCAGTCGATCCTGAGGTGACATTGTGAATGGGATCACAAGGTAAGCCTTTTTGATTAATATGGAGGGGATCACATCAATCGCATATATTCCAAATTAACTTAGTCTCTGATGGTCTTGAAAGCGGTCTTTTTCTGATTAATTTTGGTGGTCATAAATCGGCTTTGAAGAGATGACGGGCGGGGGTATTTTTTCTTATATCAATTTTCTCGACATTGGCGCGGGTGGTATATGAAGGTGTTATTTGGGTCTTGATTTAGCTTTTGCGATTTTACTGCATTTGGGTTAATATTAGCCTTACTCATTACTACACACCATAATATTTCATATATTTTGGCATATTTTACTTGACAGGTTAAGATATTTAGTTATTTTGTTGGTGTCCAGGGAATAGTTGTGTTG
>Ga0272441_10009213_pt1 | contig 15327 bp, 13 predicted proteins | sample SSMProp6N_FD_193582 | JGI IMG/M metagenome (GOLD analysis project Ga0272441, IMG submission 193582) | Marine sediment archaeal communities from Little Sippewissett salt marsh, Falmouth, MA, United States - SSM-Prop-6N | ecosystem: Environmental > Aquatic > Marine > Wetlands > Sediment ... | reverse complement strand
TGTAAACGCAAGATGCGCAGCCGGAGCAGGCACATTCATCGAAGCTATGGCAAGAGCCCTAGAAGTAAAACTAGAAGACATGGGACCCCTATCCCTGAAAGCAGAAAGAGCAAGCCCCATAAACGCCAGCTGCGTAATCTTCGCAGAATCTGACGTAGTCTCCCTTATTCATAAAGAGGAACCAAAAACCGAAATCGCCAGAGCCATCTTCGACGCCATGGCAGAACGAGTTGCCTCCATGGTCCTAAGATTAGGAGTAAACAAAGACATAGTTCTTGTTGGAGGAGTCGGAAAAGACGAAGGCTTCATTGCCTCCCTTAAGAGAAGACTAGGAACAGAAATACTCATACCAGAAGACCCAATATACGCTGGCGCAGTAGGCGCCGCCCTAGTTGCCGCAAAAAGAGCATCAAGGAGACGATAAAGAGATGGAAAAAAAGGAAGCAAAACAGGAATACTGGAGATGGCTCGAATACCATAGCGTCATGCCAGGCAAAAACTGGAAAAACGCTGAAATAATAACCGCTGGAGTAGACGTTGGCTCTGTTGGCTCCAAAGCAGTAGTCATGGCAGACGGAGAAATATATTCATGGAGCGTAATGCGAACCGGCAGTAACAGCTCAGACAGCGCCAAAAAAGTACTAGAATGGGCAATGGAAGACACAGGAATGTCAGTCAAAGACATCAACTACATTGTCGGAACAGGCTACGGCAGAGTAAACGTTCCCATGGCAAACAAAGCCATCACAGAAATCGCATGCCACGCCAAAGGAGCCAACTACATCTGGGGACCAACAGTAAGAACCGTACTAGATGTAGGCGGACAAGACGTCAAAGCAATCCGAATTGATGAAACAGGCAAAGTAGTTTCTTTCCTAATGAACGACAAATGCGCGGCAGGCACAGGACGAGGAATGGAAGTCATCGCAGACCTGCTACAAATACCCATCGAGGAAGTCGGCAAAGTATCCTTAAGCGTAACCGAAGACCCTAAACCAGTCAGCAGCACCTGCGTAGTCTTCGCAAAAACTGAAGCAGTTGGACTATTACGCCAAGGATGGACCAAAGAAAAAGTGTTAGCAGCATACATGAGAGCCATGGCCATCAGAATGAGCGAACTCATAGAAAAAGTAGGTTGCGAAAAAGACTTTGTCATAACAGGGGGACAATCCAAAAACATTGGAATAGTACACAGAGTAGAAAAAATTTTAGGAGTTAAACGTCTCCCAGTTCCAAACCTTGAACAGACTGGACTTGACCCCGTTTCCGCCGGCGCAATAGGAGCAGCCCTATACGCTAAGGCACTACACGAAAAAGCCCTTAGACGTTGAGGGTGATAACGGTTATAACATATTATGGTTATCAAGACGGCTCAGGCGAATACTACATAGTAATTGACGCAGAAAAATGCAACAGTTGCGGCGAATGCATAAAACAATGTCCACAGGGCGCCCTACAAATGGAAACCATGTTTATTGACCTCGAAGACAAACCTGTAGCCGCAGTCACGGAGGAACACCGCAAAAAAATCAGATACACATGCTCTCCCTGCAAACCAGAAAACGGTGATGTGCCCTGCATCAAAGCCTGTAACCAGAAAGCGATAACATGCATTTGGAAGCCCATGAACACAAAATGAACAATAACAAGATAATCACCAACAGATTACGTTAGAAAACAGCACCAAAAAAATTACAATAGCAAAGGAAAGAAGTTAACCAAACGAAAGGATGAAAAATAATGGGTTGTAGAGCATCAAAAATAAACGATGTAATGAAAGAATCATGGGACTACCTTATAGTTTTGGATGCTTGCAGACACGATTATTTTAAACGTGAGTACAAAAAATTTTTTCAAGGCAAACTAGAGAACCGAATATCCTTGGGCTCAGCAACACCAGAATGGTGTCGAAAACAATTCAAAGACTACTTTCCTGACATTATCTACATTTCTGGAAACCCATACATTAACTCAAAAAAATCAATTGCAGGATTTGATGCAAAAAAACATTTCTACAAGGTCATAGATGTTTGGGATTTCGGCTGGAATGAAAAACTGTGGACAGTAACCCCAGAAAAAGTTACTGCTGCAACACTCGATTCAATCGACAAATATCCAAAAAAGAGATGTGTAATTCATTATCTGCAACCTCATGTTCCTTATATCTCACCAAAATTCAAGATAGAACTTAAAGGTGCACCAGTTATAACCGGATGGCGCAATCATGCCCTGAACGCCAACATGGGTGAATCAAAAGTTGAAAGATATTTGAAAAGCCTAGCAGACAAAATTATGAGAAGTTTAAAACACAAAATACATGTTTTATTTATAAAGATTGGACTTAACCGCCAATACGAATTGCGCAAACTCTTTGGTTTACCTCCAGCTAGGCCAATGGAAGCCACGTGGAGAATATATGGCGTAGAAGGACTAAAGCAAGCCTACAGCGAAAACCTCAAAATTGTTTTGGAACATGTAACCGTTCTGTGTACAGAAATACTGCGACAAAAACCGTCAGCACAGATAGTAGTTACTGCAGATCATGGTGACCTTCTGGGTGAAAACGGCAACTTTGACCATTATCCTGGAAGTAAGGACTTGGTACTATTAGAAGTTCCTTGGCTAAAAGTCAAAAGCATAAAAAATTCTGGAATCCCCACATCTTTTGCTAAACCTGCTGAAGGGAGTTACAAAACAAGATTGAAAGAAAAAATAAGAAGAATCAAAAAATCAGAAAAATCTAGGAAACTACACACGTAACAAGATAATATACTTTTTTAGCGCCCGTAAACTCTGAAGAACTGATTTAATGATTAAAAGTAACCCAAATTCTTTAATCGTTTTTTGATTTGTTCTTCGTCATCACAGTTTTTTTGTTCAATGTTTTCATTTTCTTCTTTCACAACTTCTCTTAGAACAAAATCAATGTAATCTTCTACGCTCTTGAATTCTCCACCGCTTTCATTAACCCTACACTTGACCAATTCATACAAGTCCTTTGAAACATTAACAGTAACTTGGTCTTTACTCATTGCTGGCATCTCGACTACCAAAACAAGATTCTAAATGGTAATAAACTTTTACCAAATCCTCTTTGTTATTGTTTGCTGTTGGCAAATCAAAAGAAGACACTTCATTACGAATGTGGCTTACGTAGCGCATGCTTAACAGTCTTTTCTGTTTCTACATGAACTAAACGATGACTTTTTCCACAGATTGGACAAGACCAAACCTGCCCTGTGTCCACCTCTTTTTTAACTGCTTTTGGTTTCAACAGCTTCGTTTTTGCTTCCAGCTTCTCTTCTGGCGTGAACTTTGATAGTGACCAGGCTCTTTCAAGCACAAAAAGGGTTACGATTTCTTTTTCATCTTCTGGTTTACTCAATGTAACCAAATATTTGCCTGGTGCCTTTTTTCCAGTTGCCTCCTCATAGGATTTGATTATGTAGTTTTCTCTTATGACGGAAGGAACCTCTTCGATGCTGGCGACAATCTTTCGCTTAACCTTGTCGTTCTTACCAGTTTCAGTTAAAGAAATCACGTCATAGAGCATACCATCAAATTTGCTTTCTTGAAAAACCATGGTTCTTCCTTCCAACTGCGAGAACAGGATACCAGCAGGACACTTCACAGCCTTAACCAAAATCTTTCTTTCCTCACTGTCTTTACAGAGTTTTAGAAGCCACTCGCCAGTAAGAAAATCTTTAACAGAATAGAAACTTACTTCACCTTTCCTTAATTGACGCAAATTCATGTCATACCAGACATCATCTGACCGTGCTTCAATTCGCCTAACTTTGATATACTTCAGAAACCGCAAAAGACCACACTCCAGAATACCTAGTTGAATATTCAGGCTAAAAATGATTACGATAAAGTGTCAAGTCCAGTTGTTGACCAAAAAAATGCTTCACGCTAAAGTATAAAAAAAGAAAAAAGGGAGAGAGTTTGCCCCTATTTGAGGGGACTTTATGCTATTTTGCGCTGAATAATGAATACTCCAGCTATTGAGCCGATTGCTGCAATCAGTGCAAGGACCACTGCGATCCACACTGGCATCATGTCAACAGGGAGGTTATCATTAACATCTGTTTCGACGGCTGCGATGTCAGTCTTTGCGCTTGCGAGATCAACTTGGACAGTGCCTAGATCAGTTTCAATGGTTGCTAAAGTGCCTTCCATGGCAGTTACGGTTCCTGCTACGGAGCCGAGAACTGTATCGATGCTTACTACATCTCCAGCGAGAGCATCCATATCTGAGCCTAAAGCAGCTACATCAGAATCCAAACCACTTACTGTAGCGTCTATGGAGTCTAGGCTAGTTTCAAAGCTTCCAATGCTTGTATCGATAGTCAGAAGGTCTCCATACATGCTTCCGATGACAGCATCTATGGTATCTAGCTTTGTTTCTATAGTACCAAGTCCGGGTATCTCGATGCTCGCAATGTCGTTGCTTATGCTTGTTACCTTAGAATTCAAGGATGTGAGACTTGTTTGAATGGTGCCAATGCTGGTTGATAGTGTTGCCATGCCATCGTTTACTGCAACTACTGTTGCGTTGAAATCCATTAGGTAATCAGCGATTGGGTCGTCAACTGTTGAAACACAGAAGTTGTCTTTAGCAGCTATATACCAGGGCAGTACTCCATCAGTCCAAGGTATAACACTAAATACATGCAAGCCTGGTCTGAAACCAGCAGCAGCAAACTGTGTCCATACGTAACCGGTTGCGTTGATTCCATAGCCCCAAGCGTCCCATAGACCGAAATACTGTTGGTTGTCAATGTATACGAGCCATCCTTCAACAAATGCTTCGCCGTCCATGTCACCCATGAAGAAACCTGTACCTATCACATCAACAACTTGGCAAACTGCGTTGTCGATGCATTCATCGTTGTCCATCACGGTAATCTTTTGCATAACAGTGAATATGTCATCTGCGATAACTGTTGTACCGTCAATGATGCGTGCTTCAACTAGTCTACCACCACCCCATGACATGGGCACGGTAAGTGCTGGTGTAGTCCAAGTTGAACTTGTTACTGTGAAGTTGAGCATCAGCATGTAGTATGGAGAATCAATACTGTTCTCGAAGTATATGGTTACATACTCATCAACATAGTCAAGGAAGTTTACTCCTGTTACTGCAAAGGAATCACCGACATAGCCGGTATCTGGAGTGCAGTAAATGTATGGAACCATCACAACGTGAACTGTGAAGTTGTACATTACAGCGTTGTTGTCTTTCACGCAGAAAGTGTAGTCACCTGTTGTCAATGCTGGAACCGTAATACTAGTCATAGCACCACCAGTTCCGTTAAGGGCTACTCCAGATGTACACAGAACATTACCAAGGTAGATTGAAGCAGTGCCAAAGGCTGGGAAGTACTCCATTTCAACGTCATAGTCACTACCAGTATTCAATGTCACTGTCAGAGAGTAGTCGCCTGCATCACCACGGAAAGCAAGTGCTGAGTATTCGTCCTCAAGGTACACTTCTCTCCAGTATTGGTCAAACATCCAACTGTCCATAAGGGCAGCAGTATCGTTCTCCCACACTGTAATGTTCACTTGAGTAAATACGGATGGAGTTGTTGTGGAAGGAACTTTGGCTCCTAAGTCTTCTACATTAAAGGCATTTGAGAAGCCAGTCCAGAGCCAACCGCCCTCATCATGTGATTCAGGGAGGAGTAAGCCAAGGACTGTAGTTCCATCTTCAGTTACATTGTATTCAGATGTTGTAGGAAGAGCATAGCCGCTGACGGTCACTTCAGTTTCTGGAGCTCCCGCGAGGGGAGTTGCATAAAATCCAGGTAGGAAGTGAACACGGTTAGTTGAGACACCAATTTCTGATCCTGCAATGGTATCAGAAGGTGTAACGTCAGCTATTTTTATCCAGTAGTCAACATCTTCGCCTTGAACTTTGAGTGGAATTGTTCCGTTAATCCAGAAATTACCAATTGTGAAAGTGTAAGTTTTTTGTTCTCCAGCAAACGGTGAATCAACAGACAGAAGATCACATAGAGCTGCAAGTGCAGCAGGAGTGAAGGTATAGGTATGCGGAGTAACTGTATCGACCAACTCGCTGAGTAAGAACGGACCAGCATAAGGTCTGTCACCTAGAGCAGTGTTAATTTCAGAGCCACCAGTTGTGGACAACCAAAGCCACACCTGTGCACCAGTTATGCTCATAGCAGATGTATCGATGTTAGCAGTAGTGCCTGCTTCGATTTGTACTGGAGCAGCAGTAGCGCCAGTACTATCATACACAGTAGGTCTGTTGGTTATTGTTGCTGAAGCAAAGGGAATTGCCGCAGAGATAGTTGATATAGTAAGTAGTGCGATGATGATTATTCCTAGTTTTTTCGAAAATTTGTTTTGCATTTTTCTTTCCTCATTTTAACGTATCTTCAGTCATACGATATCTAATATATATGTTGCGTTCACACATAAATATACGAAAAAGGAAATGTGCACAAAATGTACATAAATTGGTGTCTATGTGCACAACACAAATTCTACAAGAACCAAACCTTTCATGAACTCACTTTTGACAATCTTATAATCCATTCCAGCGAGTGCGCCTTCAATAAACTTGAGAAGTAGCTCTGTTCCCTCATTGGTGAGAGCGGTTGAAGTACATCTGAACTTAATTTTGCCATTAATCTTCTTTACATCAACCTCATTCAGGTCCCATCTTGCCGCCTGAAGAAGATCAACTAAGGATTGAACAGGATTGGCAAATTTTTCTGTAAGATATTTGCCGTACCATTTTCCGCTCTCAAACCATACGTCCAGCAGCTTTTCTTTATCTGTTGTGTAAGCTTTTTTTGTTAAGAAATCGAATACAATTAAGGGCGTGAAGACTGCCCCTGAGGCCTTTTGGGATTGCAAAATTTCAAAATAACGAACCATGCCTGTAAGGTCCTGACCTGCTTTGAAGATTCTAACGGCTTGATGTAGAGCATCTTCAACGTATCTGTTGAGGGGTTTTCCCTCTTTGCTTGAGGCTTCCATTAGTCCATTTAGAAGTGTCTCAGGGATGGGAATTAGCCGCTTACCTTTACTTCGACTTTCAGACATCAACTTTCCCTCTTATGTGCCTTCAATCTAATTGTACTCCTTGAAACGTCGTTGTTAAACCGTGTGTAACCGAAGGTTTTCAAGGCGCTTTCAAGGAATGCTGCGAACAAAAAGGTGTAAGATTCAGAAAATCTTGGACTGATTATTCGAATGGACACAGTATCCTTCTCATCTTCAATGCTGAATTCCGATGCGTTCCAAGTGAAAGCTGCCAAGTCTCGCTTAAAAACTGAAAAGGGGTCAGCAACTCCACTTGAGATATAATTTTTGGCAAGCCAAACACCAGATTCAACCCAAGAATTTAGCGACCTGCGTTTTGCCTTCTCATTGGCTATGTCAGCCATCTCATACCACAAGCTCTCCAACCCAAGAATAAAACTTGCCTCTTTCGCAGCCTTTAGTAACCCACGCTCATCAAGAAGAGTTCGGAAACTAACCCCCATCTCTTCTGCTTCAAAAGTAAGCTGTAGCATTTCGTTGAAAAACGCGTATAAGCTGTAGCCTTTTTGTTTGGCAAGTTTACTTGCGCGTTCGATGAGGTCTTGACGAGCAGCAAAGGTCTTTCGTCTAACTTTGCGTTTTTCCACTTTTTCACCATTCTGTGTTATCATTTAGGTTACGCATAAACTGTTTTGAAATATACAACTGGTATATTCGAAAAGTCACATAATAAAATTGCCCTATTATAGCGCACTTGTCTAACACAAAAAGCGAAAATACAAAAAAAACGCCGTAAACCCCAGATGCTTACCATTTTTTAACTAGCAATTTATATCTAAGGCTAACAAATCTGTTTCTAACCATTTTTGAGGGTCAAAACATGTTCGGATGTTTTTCCCAGAAGGCCATTATGTTCTTTCCACACTCCGCAGAGTTCTTGATTGGTTTCATTTCTTTTTGGTAGTAGCTTGGAAGCAACTGTCTGATGCTCGGGCGTATAACTCTTTCATCCAGCATCACTATACATCCTTTGTCTTCAGCTGACCGGTGGACACGTCCACAAGCCTGAACCAGACGGAATATAGCTGGGGTCAAGTAGGCGTAATCTCGTCCCTTTCCAGGAAACTGAGAGTCAAAGTAGTCAATCAGCGCCTTCTGGTACACGTTCCATGTAGCATATGGTAGTCCCGCAGTTACTACACATGTCAGCAGATTATTGGGGTAATCCATTCCTTCACTGAATTTTCCGCCCATAACCCCGAATAGTGCGTTGCTGTGTGAGCGGGTTAGTTTCTGCATTACATCTTGTTGTCTGGTTTTGCGTTCCTCTATAATCATTGTTCGGTCAAGGTCTGTGTGCGCAAGAATTGTGTTCATCAGATGGTAGCTGGTGAAAAAGACTGCGAGGTTTCCCCTGTTCGCTATTGATATAGCTTCAATGTGTTTTGCCCATTTCTTGAGCATCTTCTCGGTTCTCTGCTCATATCTGGAGGAAACATCGCTGGCGGCTAGTATCATCCTGTTTTCTGGTGGGAATGGAGAATCAAATTCTTTGAGGTGAACGTTTTCTTGGCTGCGGAGTATCAGGTCTCTGTAAACTTTCGGGGGAGAGAGGAAACCGCTCATGACAATGCTTCCTTTTGCCTGCCGCAACACAGGATCAGTAATTTCTCTGCCATCTAGGCTTTTGACCTCCATATAGATTCTATCTCCCCAATCCTTTTGGATTAAGTGAACGTATTTGTCGCCTATTCTCTGGAAAAAGTTCTCCACAAAGTCGCCTACCCGGTGGGTGTAACTAAAGATTCTATCAGACCCAAGTTCTTGCCGTTTCTCTCTCACGTGTTCGCCGTATTCATGGAAAATTTCAGCAGCTTTTTCGTTGGATGTTCCACTCCATTCAAAGAAGCGGTCGGCAATGTCTTGGGGGTTCAGAAGTTGGAGGCTCGATTTTCCTAAGCCCTTCTTGACGTATCGGAAAACGTTGTCATCTAGGACGTTAAGGTAATCTCTAACTTGATCCAAGTTTTGATGTTCAAATTTTTCTGTTTCTTTAAGGGCGTTTTCGATGGTGGCTTGTGTCATCCTGTCTGAAAGGAGTTCACGGGCAAAGTTGGGAATGTTGTGGGCTTCGTCGACTATAAGGTAAACATCTGATGGGTCCACACCCCAACTCTGGAGCAATGCTTGTCTTATCGGCGGATTGAACGTGTAATTGTAGGTTCCGAGAAAAATGTCTACTTTGCTTAGAACCCGCTTCAGTGCCTCGTACGCGCAGAAGCCCTGTTTAGCCATCCTGTAGGTTGCTTCTTTTGGGTCAAGAATTTTTTTGGCACAGTCCAGAGCCAACTGTTCTGCTTCCCGTTTCTTTCTCTGATTGTTCCAGTAGTACTTGCACATTGGCTTGGTGTTGGATTCACAGTTTTTCTTGAGTCTTCTGCATTCTTCAAGAAAGTCGTAGTATGAGCCTCCACTTCTCATCCGCAACGGACACATGTCCTGTTTGCTGAAGAAAGAAACAGTCAAAGGATTCTGTCTTAAGCCCTTCAACTCTTTGAGGAAGATGTGAAGTTGGCTCCTTGTTCTGAAGCTGATCAGAAGCTTGCTGTCTCCGAGATGAGGCAAGACACTGAGGAGTGACGCTAACGATTTCCCTATGCCGCAGGGAGCACTCCCCACAAAGACCTGGTTGTTTTCGAGGGCTTTGGTTGCTTCTTCGATAAAATTTACCTGTCCCTTGCGTACCTCGTAACCTCTTGGTAGCCACTTGTCGCCTGAAGCGTTGGTTTCTAGCTATGGTTTCGATACTGCTATAGCGCGTCTTGGGGAGCGGTTTCCGTGTAAGATTCTGGCGCTTAGGAATGTTCCGCAATCAGGGCAGAAGTGGCTCTGCTTGAACTCTGCAAGGGAATACTTTTTTCTGCATTTTCGGCAAACGTAGATTCTGGTCAACTTTCTCCTCTATCATACAAGGTTGCATAGAAATATGCTTTGTTGACAGTTTTAGTTCATAAGTGCTGTTTTAGGTTTATGTACGGTAATCTATAAGAGTTGGTTTCATTTGTAGTTGATGAGGTAGGGGAACAAGATTATGAGTTACTGTCCAAAATGCGGCTCAAAACTGAGCGAAGGCGCCCTGTTCTGTTCATCGTGTGGCACATCAGTTGAAAAGACGAAAACTGAAGAATTTTCTGTCAAATCTGACGACCTTATTGAACAAGTAAAGAAGTTGCTTCATGAAGGCAACGTCACCCGAATAATTGTGAAAGACGAAAAATGAAATCTTCTGCTAGAAATACCTACCACAGTCGGAGTAATCGGCGTGGTTCTTGCTCAATGGCTAGCAGCATTAGGTGCAATAGCTGCAATAGCCACAAACTGCAAAATAATCGTTATAAAACGCGAATAAACAGTTTACAACATTTCCAGAAAAAACCCTTTTTTCAACAATAAACTACTATTAGGCTTCAAATATGATTGTGTTGGCTGTTTTGGATAGTTTTTGTTTGTAGAGGGATACGGCGACTGCAAGCCCAACTGTGAATTGTTCGTAGCTTTTAATAAATTGTGAATGGAATGTGTTATGTGACGATTTCTGCTTGAGCACTCAGGGGGTCTGTCTTTGTTATCTTTACCTTAATTTGGTCTCCAGGTGTTGTGTCGTTAATTAGAATTAGGAAACCTTTGACTCAGGCTATGCCTTCACCGTTGGGGGTTGTTTCTGTTATATCCACTTCGTATTCGTTTCCTATCTCAACGGGGCATTTCCTAGTATATCTCTTACGCCTATTCTTAGCATTTCTTTGACTTCTTTTCATGAAATTAAACCATCTTTGCGTGAGCATAATGCTAGCACAAGTCTAGCAACAATAATAACGATTGTCTTTAGTCTTCCTTATTCTACCTAGAACATTTCCAACCAAATACGGCAACCAATACAACTCTTGCAGATCCAGGTTAGCATCTATCAGCGGTAAAGCATTTTTCTTTGAAGTAGCACCTACTTCCTCAAACTTTTGATTGATTCTCTGACGCATTTCAACTTCAACCTTCGACATGGACAAATCCTAAACCCTCCTTAGTTCATCATATCGTTAAAGAAGAACACCCAAAATAAACGACCAAACACGACAAACCGTTTCGCTGTCATTCACTGAGAGAATTCTATTAAGTAATATAAGGGCATGATTACATATATACAATGTGCATTTTTCTACAATAAACAAGATTGGCAGGTTCTATTCTTCTTGAAAATTCACAAATCAACTTTCCAGTGCGTGCACAAACCTCTTTCTTTAATCCCCAAGGAGCCACGGTTTTAGTTCAAGTTTTACCAAACTTGCATTCTTAAAGTCTGAAAAAAGAAAGCGTTTTTACGGATTGCCGAACCATTAAGAGATTAGTTGATAGGCTGTGTCTTGCTGCCATTACCTCACAATCTTTTGCCTTTACCCGAATCAGCTTCAGCTAATAGGCTCAGAAGGTAGGACAAAATGATGAAAAAAGCAGCTACTGTTTTGATTATTGTGCTTCTTGCATCAGCCCATTCCATCATGGTTCTGTCTGCGTCTGTAGCCTCAACAGAAACAGGGGACTGGCCGATGTTCCATTATGATCCGGCAAACATAGGCACCACGGAGACCACAGCACCAACGACAAATCAGACACTGTGGAAGTTTAACACGGGTGGACCAGTAGACTCTCCTGTTGTCTCTGAAGGCGTGGTTTATTTTGGTTCGTTGGACGACAAAGTTTACGCCCTGAACGCATCAACAGGCACATTCATTTGGAGTTACCAGACAGGCGCCAACGTATTATCCCCTGCTGCAGTTGCAGAGGACATGGTTTTTGTGGGTTCCGAGGACTTCAACGTCTACGCCCTCAATGCTTCCACTGGCGCATACATTTGGAGCTACAAGACAGGACATTTTGTGGACTCGGCAATCACCTACTCCGAGGGCGTAATTTATATGGCATCAGAGGACAGCAACGTTTATGCCCTGAACGCGACAACAGGAGACCTTATTTGGAGATATATGACTGGCGAGCAGATTATGTTGTCTTCGCCTATTCTTGGCTACGGCATGGTTTACATTGGTTCTGAGGACAACAAAATTCATGCCATAAACGCGTCAACAGGAGACCATGTATGGAGTTACATGACAGGCGACGACATTGTTTCTACAGCCGCAGTTGGAGATGGCAAAGTCTACATTGGTTCAAACGATAACCGCCTCTATGCCTTCAATGCCATCACAGGCGACCAGATATGGAACTACACAACAGATGGACCAATATTTTCTGGACCCGCCGCAGACCAAGGCACAGTTTATGTGGGCTCAGTTGACGGACGAGTCTACGCCCTAACCGATTCGGGCACAGTCATATGGAACTACGCAACTGGAGGCGCTGTGGCTTCTTCCCCAGCAGTCGCCGACGACATAGTGTATGTGGGCTCCTATGACCAGAACATTTACGCCCTGAATGCATCAAACGGCGAGTATATTTGGAGCTACATGACGGAACAGATGGTGATTTCATTGCCCGCAATCTACCAAAACACAGTTTATGTGGGCGGATGGGACGGACGACTGTACGCATTAGATGCCGCTACTGGCGCCTTCAAGTGGGAGTATATCACAGGGGGTGTAGTGGATTCCTCTCCCGCCGTGGCAGATGGAAAGGTTTACGTGGGCTCTTTTGACGGAAACGTTTACGCATTAAGTGCCACCACTGGCTCAGTTCCCTTCGACGAATTCTCCAGCAACGTCATATGGAGCTACAAAACAGGCGACATGATAATGCTGTCCACGCCAGCCGTAGCAGATGGAATAGTCTACGTAGGATCCTACGACTACAACGTATACGCCCTGAACGCATCCACAGGCACTAAAGTATGGAATTACACAACAGGCTTTGCCGTGGTTTCTTCACCAACAATTGTTGATGGAGTGGTTTACGTCTGCTCAGAAGATCACAAAGTTTATGCTCTAAATGCCGCAACTGGCGCATTGATTTGGGATTACAAGACAGGGGACCAGATTCATGTGTCTTCTCCAGCTGTTGCCGACGGCATGGTATATGTGGGCTCCAACGACAATAACGTGTACGCCCTTAACGCTTCTGACGGCAATCTAGTTTGGAATTACACAACTGGGCACGTGGTGATTTCTTCTCCCGCCGTAGCCAACGGAATAGTTTACGTTGGGTCATATGATGGAAACGTTTACGCCTTGAATGCATCCACAAGTGCCCGAATATGGAACTACACAACTGGAGGCGCCGTGGCTTCTTCCCCAGCAGTCGCCCAAGGCACAGTTTATGTGGGCTCAAACGACAACAACATCTATGCTTTAGATGCCTCAACAGGCACTAAATTTTGGAATTATACAACAGGTGGCGATGTGGCTTCTTCTCCAGCAGTGGCTGGCGGAATAGTTTTTGTGGGCTCTCACGACAAGAAACTGTATGCCCTAAATGCTACTTTAGGGGCACGTTTATGGAGCTACACGACCCTTGACCTAGTAGTTTCTTCTCCTGCAGTCTCGGATGGGGTAGTTTTCTTTGGCTCATATGACCATTTAGTCTATGCTGTGGGCGCCTATTCACAAAGTTTTGAACTATCTTTTACTGCAGAGGGTCTGCCTCAAGGAACAAGCTGGACAGTAACATTTAATGGTCAAAGCCGAAACTCAACCCAAGAAACCATATTGTTTAATGTAGCAAACGGCGTCTACTCTTTCCAAATTACTTTCCCAGATAGTTTTATGGCTTCTCCAGCTTCCGGAACAATAACTGTTAACGACTCAAATGTTAACCAGAAAATATCCTTCACTGTGGTAACTCAAGAAGTTCCATGGCCTGCGGTTATCTTGTTAGCTGCTGGAGCTGTAATGCTGGCGATAGCTCTCGCATCGTTTCTGCGTTACAGAAGAAAACATTAAATCATCTGTGCACGCGACCTTTCTTGTTTAGGTCACCTAAAGTAAACATGTCTGATAGAGGATAAGAAGTGTCCAAGAGATTTGGCAGAACATAGGTTGAAGTAAAAACGCTCTGGTAGAACCTGTTAAGCAGCAGCGTGGTCGGCAGCGTCGCAGGTGTAGTGGTTGTTATGTTCATAATCAAAGGACGAAAAGAAGAATTACACTACCCACAACCCGCATAATAGAGAACTAGCAACATAAAGTGGTTGATGGATGGAAGGGGTGGAGCACACGCATAAAAAGGCGAAGTTGGCGTGTGGGTGGGAACGCTAATTTTCAACCTTGATAGGAGCTGCGTGTGCTCGTTTCTGATTCTAACCCTTAAGAATAAAACGTTTCTGGATTTCGTGTACATATTGCATATAAGAGCAAGAAGTATGGTGGCGCAGTTTTGGTTGCAGAAGAGTTAAATGTTGTCCAGAATAGACCTTGACAAGAGACCATCCCGTTTGTGACATGTGGTTGCTTAAGCAGCATTTGATGAAGGAGAATGAGATGAAAAAGCAGCATCTATCAAAAAGGGATGTTGAGCATATTGCTTGGCTTGCCCACATAGAGCTTTCTGAGGAAGAGAAGGATCTATTCACTGAGCAGTTTAACGAGATTCTTGAATACTTCAAAAAGATTGACCAAGTGGACACTGAAGGAGTTGAACCCACGTATCATGTTTTGAACCTAGAGAATGTATCCCGAAAAGACAAGACGACGCCTTCGCTGCCAGTAGAAGAAGCCCTCAAAAATGCTCCAAAGAAGGATAAAACTTTCATCAAGGCACCCAGAATCGTTTAGGAGGCAAACAAGACGAAGCTACAGGAGTTAACAGCCCACGAAACCATCCAGAAGATACAAGGCAACGAAGCCACAGCCCAAGAATGCGTCCATACTATCTTTGAAACAATCCATAAACATGAACCAACGATCAACGCCTACGTCACCCTTGTCGAACAGGAAGCCCTCAAAAATGCAAAACAAATCGACCAAAAAATTGCAAAAGGAAAAACTGTAGGCAAACTGGCAGGAGTCGCCATTGCAGTTAAAGATGCTATCTGCACCGAAGGAATAGCTACAACATGTTCTTCACTGATGCTCAAAGATTTTGTTCCCCCCTACGACGCAGAAGTCATCACACGAATCAAACAAGAAGACGGCATAATCATCGGCAAAACAAACATGGACGAATTCGCCATGGGCTCCTCCACCGAAACCAGTCACTTTGGTCCAACCCGCAACCCATGGGACACAACTCGGGTTCCAGGAGGCTCCTCTGGAGGAAGCGCAGCATGCATCGCCACTGACGAAGCGGTTTTGGCGTTAGGAA
>Ga0272441_10009211_pt1 | contig 15330 bp, 45 predicted proteins | sample SSMProp6N_FD_193582 | JGI IMG/M metagenome (GOLD analysis project Ga0272441, IMG submission 193582) | Marine sediment archaeal communities from Little Sippewissett salt marsh, Falmouth, MA, United States - SSM-Prop-6N | ecosystem: Environmental > Aquatic > Marine > Wetlands > Sediment ... | reverse complement strand
GACAGAATCTAACACATATAAATCGATAACCGGGTCAGAATTTATCGTTGTTACGCACATACCAGATACAGTAGAGAATGATAATAACGAGGATTGCGAAGATGATTATGTCGATTAGCGTTTACCCGGCTGTGCATATGATCTATTATATAAAATTTTGCTATCTGTATCCAGTGAATTTTTTTGATAGTTTATTCCTTAATCTGATTCTATGGATTGCTTTTTCCTTGATTTGCCGTACTCTTTCCCTGGTAATTCCAAATCTGCTTGCAATATCCTCCAGATAATAGTTTGTGCCGTGGTCTATCCCGTAATACAATTTTACTATTTCCCGTTCGTCATCATCCAAAAACCCAAGCAGCCGTTTCACTTCTTTTTTGTTTGATTCCCTGTCGATTATTTCATCTGGGGGTGGGTTTTTCTTATCTCTTAAAGCACCGTGCATATTTATTTTCTCTTTTACATAATCCTGAAAATGCTTGCCTTTCTCACAAGCAGCATTTTCCATAGAAATCATACTTTTTTTTAGCGGTGTTAATAACTCCCGGTGGTTTGCTGGCACCCTGATCATCGTTGATTTCTGCATGATAGCATAATTTATGTTGTGCCGGATCCACCAGACAGCATGAGAGATGAATTTGAGACCGCGGGTGCCGTCATAGTTTTGTGCTGCCTTAATAAGTCCCATATTGCCGTAACCTATCAGGTCATTGAAGGGGAAGCCCATATTTTTGTAATTATTGGCCACTTTTATGACAAATTTCAGGTTTGCTTTTACCAGTTGGTTGAGTGATCTCCGGCATCCCTTCTTTATTTTCTCGGATAGCTCGATTTCCTTTTCCCTGGAAAGTGGGGTTGAATATTTGATTTCATTAAAATAGATGTCCAGATTTTTGTCTCGTTCTAACATTTTCCCTCCTCATTTAATTTGTCAGCAAGAAAATCGTATACCCCATTTGCCTGTATTTTGTGATAGTGTTTAAGCGGATCTTCATCGAGATCAAATTTTTCTTTTAGATATCCAATTTTGCGGCTTAACGCTTCATGGTCTTTGATGATTTCGACTAATATTTTTTTGTACCAATCTGGTAGTTTAATCATTCCACCCCCATTTCCTTAAGTTTTAGTTTCATGGCGTTTGCTTGAGCTACTTTGGAGGAACAACACCCACGATCATATATGCAGTATTCATGATTACCAGATGTTTTATCAATCTTGAAATATGCACAATCATAAGTCATGCATTTAAAATTCACCCTGCAACTATTCTCTTTCATATTCATTATCATTCTCCTGTTTTTAAGTGTTACACCCTCATTCCCAAACTTCCCGTCTATCCATAGCTGCATGGATGACTAGCCGGTTTTCATAATCCAACCTGGGATTACAAGGGCATGGGTATGTTTTAAAACCTTGCCTGGTTACTACATTATTTTCGTGTTCAATAAGGTCATTCACTGGGATTATGTGCTGCCATCCTTCCCAAAATTGTTTTACTTCACATCCGCAAATATCACACATAATTAATCATTCCTCCCCTATTTCCTTAAGTTTCTCATGAGTTTTCCTTATGCACGTTACTGGGAAATTCATCACAATTTTTTCTCCAAGATAATCGCTGGGCATATACATACTCTGTGTGTAATCCCAAACCTCACCATAAACTGTATCATCTTTAATTTTCGCGTTATCCAACCACATGGAGCCGAATTTTGGATGATTTATCAGTACGTCCATATCTATTCTCCTGTTTTTAAGTGTTTTTTTATACCCTCACCCCGTATTTTCTGGCAAAAGCCTTAGAAAAAAGCCTGGCCTGTGCCGGTTCCAATGGTAAGTGTGGGGTTTGTTCAAGTCCGCATTCCATGAGATAGTCGACCACCAGGGGAGAATGCTTTCTTACTCTTTTAATGCAGTCGGTGTCAATGGTGGTTAGGTAGGGTTTACCGGTTTCCAGCTGCGGAGCTTTATTAACGGGCCCGAAGTCAACCTCCTTGTAAGCCTCAAGTATTTTTTTCGGGTTCGGCCAGAAAGTATTGGTTTTGATTGCCTGTTTAAAGCTATCTATTAGCCATTTGTCTGGGATTTCTCCTAAAGTGTGCTCATATGCCTCAGATTTACTTAAAGCCTCGGAAATGGGCTTATTGAAAGCCTGACAGCACATCTGGAGCCCTTTTAAGAGGATTTCTTTCCGGGAAGGAGCCTTTTTTGACTCTAAGTCGCTAGTTTTATCAGTTTTAATGTCATTTTGAGTCGTTTTGTGTGATAAATCGGTCTTTTGGTAACCAAACCTTCTGCACATATATGCCAACCGTCCAGGAATATTGAAAGTCTTCTCATACTCCCACTTCATTTTCCTGCCGTTGGTGTTAGTCTCAGTCCAGTACTCAATGAATTTTGTGAGCATCTCGGTAGGATATTTGTCTTTGCCAATCTCATAAACTTTTTCGATGAATTGCTCTAAATTCATGTTGTACTCCTTTGGTTAATCGCAAGTAACGGGTAACATCTCATTTTCACATTTAGCATCATTTATCCTATTAACAAGTTTAAATCCGGCTACATAATCCCCTGAAAGGGGTTTATAGCAGTCTTTTGGAATTTTTTCCATATCTATAGAAACTTTACCATTTCCGTGGTGTAAAAGATATGATGCATATTCTGGAGCGCTTAATAGTTTGATAAATAATTCTCTTTCTATTTTCATATCCTACTCCTTTGTTTAAAACTGATTATTAATAAATGTTAAGGTTTACTTCCTTAGATTAAGGGATCATTATCTGTTTAAACCTGGAATAAGCTTCATTATCCAATTCAATGGCCTTCTCACCCATCAACCAATCCACATAATTTGAGTCGTTTTCCATCACCCACAATAATGATGTTCCTTTGTATTTCCCAAATCCGAACTGACTATCCAAATGCATTGGTGGGTATTTGCATTTTTTATTCATAGCCTGTTTTTGATAGATTGGTCTGTTGTAATTTATTCTTGTCATAATTAATACTCTCTTCCTTATAAGTAAGATTTCTTTTCTTTTCTATTCCTTTCTATTCTATTCTATTCAGCGGGGGTATTTCCGAAGCATCTGCTGGATTCTCCGAAGATTCTACAATCCAGCCAAATTTAGGCAATATTAGAGTTTTTAGAGCCTGCTCAAAGATTGATGACGGGAACCCTGTCATAACACCTAAATCTTCCGGGGTAAGCGGTTCTAAATCTGAATCAACAAGCACTCCACGTATTGGCATTTTGCTTGCTACCTCAAGAATAAGCACCCATGCTGCAAAGATTTCGACTCTGTTTTCGAGTGATCTGAGACGGCTAAAAGTCTTTCCGTCATGTTTGTTTGGGACAGGCACCCATTTGAGATTTTTGTATTTCCTGGACTCCGAGTTCTCAAATAACTCATCCCAGTCTTTGATTGAGTAAAACGACACATATTCCTCCAAGTTTTGGGCGGGGCTAAAGTTGGGAACTTGGAGAGACCCAACTCTATTCACCTTGTCGGTTGACCCCTATTTTTTAAAATCTTTCACGAATCTCCAAGTTTTCGTATACCACTATTGTAGTTTATTCATCCTGGGAATGTAACTATTTTTTAAGTTTTTTTCTTCCAGGATCACATCCTCAGCATATAAATGCCTGTATTCTTTCAATTCTTCCTCAGTAGCCCTGATAAATATGCCGGTATCTTCCTGTCCATCTACTTCAAATGTCCCAATGATTAATACTTTCATATCCTACTCCTTTACTTTTTTAAGTTTTTTACTCTGCTTTAAAATGGCTATTTCTAGGCTCCAGTTTAACAGAATACCACTTATCCCTCCTCCTAACCTGTTGATTGAAAATGTTAAAACATTTCACTAGATAATCTGCGAGGATAAAATCAGGAACATTAGCCTCATTCTCTCCGCAATTTCTGTTTATGACATCTGCAAATTCTTTTCTCAGTGTCGATTCTAATTCTTCATTCATATCCTACTCCTTTTTTTAAGTTTTTTACCAGTGATCATTTTTACCAGTGTTTCTTTGAACTCATCATAAGTAAATTCATACTCTTCACCATTGTAAATTATCGTAACCTCGGAAAATTCATCACATTCCGGTATTTGTAATTCTTCGCGTCTATCTAAATTTATTAGATAAAGATAGGCTTTGTTTATTTTTCCTTCTGCTTTCATATCCTACTCCTTTGGTTAAGTTAAGGTTTACTTCCTTAGATTAAGAATCCATTATCTGTTTAAACCTGGAATAAGCTTCATTATCCAATTCAATGGCCTTCTCACCCTTTTTAAGTTTTTTTCTGATTCGTATAATTTAAGCCAACAACAGTCTTTATTGCACTTCCGATGTTCCGGTTCCAGGTAAAAAACTACCCATCCCCTTTTCTCAAGATATTTCTGCATAATCCTGTGGTGGAATGTTTTAATATTGTTCCATGTCATATCCTACTCCTTTGGTTAAATGGGAAGGGCGGTCTCAGGTACCATCCGCCGCCCCCGTTGCACAGCAGTAGATTGCAACTATCTCTGGCGCTGACCCGGTCTACAGCCTACTCCCTTGGTTAAATTGTTTCCCGCCGGTATTTCCCGCTTTCATCGAGTACCGCGACAATAGGATCTCTCTCCACAATGGCGATAAGCCTGTCATCACCGTTTTTAGCCTGTTGAAAAGCTTTAGCGTATACATGCTCAAAACTATCGGCAACGATAAATTCATGGATTTTAATTGTTTCATCACTTTTTTCTCTCAGATAGACTGTTTCGTACGAATATGCCATTTTTACTCCTGTGGTTGATTGTTTAACTCATCTAACATAATCCATGTTTTATATAATTTTTCCTTTACATGCTCCTTTTCCGGGGGAAGTAACATGCACAAATCTTCGAGAATATCAATGATGTTATTTATTATCTCTTTCATATCCTACTCCTTTGCATATTTTATCTTTATCGAACTTATAGTCTCAAGTATAACATCTTTAAGTTTGATGCCACAGGTAGCACATACATCACCCTCAAAAACAATTGTTTGGATCGAAGGATGTTTTTCAAAACTGAGTTTTATTGATGCTATCCTGTTTGACCAATGTCCTGTCCCTTTTTCTTTATCGCATCCGCATAAATCGCACACCATTATTTCTTTTTTCATATCCTACTCCTCTACTTAGGGTCTCTGTGTGTGCAAACTTTTCTTACCGCAGCTGATATTTCGTCATCTCTATCAAGCACTGAATTAGTATAAGCAAATCTGATGTTAAATATGCCGTCAATCGCCGCTTCAATATTTAGCTTATAGCGGCAAACTCTTTCATGTTTGCAATTACATTTCATATCCTACTCCTTTGGTTCCCAACGTTTACCCTTACAATCACCATCATTACATATATCATATTTGCATGTGTCACAGTCAAGCTTAGCCCGTGGCCACCACTCCACCACTTTTCTCTTCAAATATTTTAACCGCGCCGTTTCATCCTGGTTCAACCCTTGTTCCGTTTTTTTCACACTTAAATAAAATCTTTCAGAATTAACTATCTGCCGGGTCTCCTCTAATTCTTTGTCAAACATCGCCCCGAGCCTGAAAAAAAGGTTAGTTGCAAAAGAAAGCTCGTCGGATCCGATATCGGTTTTATACGTTTCTTTGTACGCTTGTACTATCGCTACTCTAATGTCTTGTAGTATCATATCATCCCCTTATTACAAGCTCTCATATATTTCTCCTTAGCATCATATTTTAGATGACAATACTGACAAAGAGCAGCCAGCCGGTCATCTGTTACATTATGATTGTTTTCATCATGGTCTAGATGTGCGATAGTTAATACCACCCTCACTATTTTTTTGCTGGTAAATAGAGCTGATGCACGTTCATAATCATCAGTTTTTGTAAACCATACTGTTCTATAAGAATACCGCCCATGCTGCCTGGTGTAGATTTTTGCTGATATAACCTCAAATCCATTTTCGATACCACAAAACTCACATTTATAATCAGCACGTTTCAAAATCCGGGGGACTATTTCAGTTTTCCAGTTCGCTGGGTATTTAGAATAATCTATCGGCATTATATCATTCCCTTATTCTTGCATTTTTCGATTAAATCCTTAGCGTCTTTAACCAGGTTTTCATTTAACATCCACATGATAGTTTTGATAATAGTACGATAATCTTCCACTGAATAGGGGTGGGGGTTCTGGGAGATTATGTGGTATTCGCTGTTGTTTAGGGTGTTCATGATACCCTCGCTTTTAACATTTCATCGGCCTGTTTATATGCCCATATGGCTCTTTCTCTATTATCCAAAAAGCCGCTCTCGGTTGCGCAGTCTCCAGCCAAAGCCTGTCCGGCAAAATAATCTCGGAGTGTCATGCCCTCCTGTAGAAATCCACCATCTGGTTCTGTAATTGTAATTCCTATCGGAAATGCTGGTGTGTTGTTTGGTTTGTTCATTTCTCACTCCAATTTTTGAGGGTTTCGTCGATTTTATCAACTATATCGAGCATTTTCTCTTTATTAAGCGTGCCTCCGCCGTCAATAGTGTCAACAATAATTCTATCCATCAATTGCACTCCAACGTTTCTCAGTGATTTAGTTAGCTCCTGTGCCTGTTCGCAGTTACATGGTTTCATTTTACCCCCATATCGTTAAACTTAGCCAGTACATCGACATCACCCTGTAAAGTTATCATGTCTGCATCATAGAGTGGGTCCGGGGACGGCACTTTAGAAAGGATTTCAATTATCCTGTCGACGTGTTCCTGTAGTAGTTGTTTCATGTTACTTTCTCTCCGCCTGGTTGATGTATTTTTGAGCTTTGGCATATAAATCAGTCCCGTCTGCCGAAACCATCGGGTACCGGCTATTATAGCTAACCAGCTCAGTCAATTCTTTTAATGTCTCCAGCAATTTTGGGGCTACTGCTATTAGTCGGGAGTTAGAGTCCTGTTCTCCTTCTGCAAAAGGGTTTGTATAAGCAATCTCGAATTGGCCGCTATCGCAAATTATATTTGCTGGCCTGCCATTTATTATTTGTTTCCTGTGACTAACATACCATTCTTCGTATTTCATTTTATTTCTCCTGTTTGTTTTCCCAACAATTAATAATAGATTGTCTTTCAGCCCTTGACAATTTTGATTTTTTCTGTTGTATCAAATTATATTCGTTTTCGACGATGTCCCAATCAATATCTTCCTCATATGCCGGAGCAAACATGCAAGCGGCCATCATAGCCGATAGAATTTCTCTATTGATAATATGTTTCATTTTATTTTCCCTCCGCTAGGTTGATGTTTTCACAGCATATATCGATAATTGCTTCATCATCGATTTCGACTTCATACTCTACACTCAAGCATATATTTTTAATGCGCTTTAATGCCTCCAACAATTTAGGAGCTGCTGCTATTAGTCGGGCATTGGCTTCCAATTCGTCTTTTGTTCGAAGTTGCGTTGTGACGCTCCCCTTATTGAATAAAAAAACAATTTCTTTTCCATCATTATCTACGATGGCAATGCAGTCCATCCGCTTTTCTATTCTCCATTCTCCTGGTGCGTGTTTCATTTTATTTCCCTTTGTTTTGAGTGATTAATATAATTCGTAGTCCTTAGCTATGCAACAATGTTCGGGTTCATTAACATAATGGATCTCAACTTTCCTTCCCTTTTGGCCGTCAACAACACAGTTCGAACCACAATAATTGACAATTTCCCCTATCCTAAATTCCCTTGTAGGAAGATCTTCAATTGGGTTCTCTTTATTCAACCTGGCAGCGTATCTTTCTGCATAAGCTTTACCGAGGAAATAGCGATCTTCACCCGGGCCGTAAGGATCATCAAAAAATTTGCGAACAGCTTGCGGATCCGTGCCGTGCCAGAATTGACAATTACCAGTAATTTGTGAGCCGTCACTACGAAAAAGACCGTTACCACTGTCATTTGACATTACATTAAATTCCTCAACGCTATATTTAGCGCCGGAATAACCAGCAAAAGTTTGGGTTTTTATTCTGTAAAGTGTGTGATGTATCATTTTATTTCTCCTGTGGTTGATTGTCTGTATATATTATATCTCAAAATACCACTCTTGTCAACTTTTTTTTATTTTTATGTTGCTTTTTTAATTTTTGTGTGTTATATTTACTTTAGCAACGAAAGGAGTTTTGAATGGACAAGGAAACTATTAATATCAGAATCTCATCCGAGATTGCAAAATACGCTAAAAAAGAGGCTGAAAGGACTAAAAGAACATTTAGTCTTTTTGTAGAGTATGTTCTTGAGCTTCACAAGAAAGGGAAAAAATGAACCGGATACACACAAGAGGCATCAAGCAGGCCATAGGAGAACCCTTTTCCTTATCCACCCCTTCATATGGGGAACAGGCAGAAACGCTGGGATATGCGCTAGAACAAACCTTCCCAGACATGGTACCAGAAAACCTGAGTTTGGAGGATTTAACCGCTGCCGATGAACTATTAAAAGAGTGGGATAAACAGAATATGATAAAGGAGAAAGCAGAATGATAAAAATAATAACAGAAAAAGTAAATCTTCCAAAAAATGTCGATGAGTGGAAGTATAAAAAATTTAAAAGTGATAATACTAATATTTGGTATGTAATGGACACGGAAACTGGCGAGCAAGTTTATGAAGGGTGTTATGAAAATGTAGCTTTAGCGTGCCACGATTTAAATAAAAAACATTATAAAAATGTCAGCCAAAACTAAAACCAACAGCCGAAGTATAAAATGCTTACAGTCATAATTAAATCAAAGTTTGCACTTCATGCATTCGGTAAACGATAAAGGAGATAGCAGAATGATAGCACAAGACGGACACAACGTACACTTACTTAAAACAGAACCGAAGCCATTTAGAGATACCCTCAAAGGCATAAAGAATTTTGAGTACCGGAAAAATGACCGTAATTTTAAGACAGGTGATTTCGCGGTTCTCAAAGAATACTACCCGGATACTGAGAAATTTAGCAACAGGAATCTGCTTGTACATATCACGTGTGTGTATAAGAATTGCTATGGCATACCTGAGGGCTACTGTGCTATGGGGATTAGAGCGCTGGGGGTAGACCGTGATGTCTGAATACGAAGACGAATTTCCCACCGATGAGGAACTGGAAGCAATGGAAAAAATGGAACTACAGAAAATAGAAGACCAAGTAATTGAAAGGAGTACACCGTGAAGATAACTGACAAACAAAGGCTTGATTATTTACAGTCAGAGTCAACCGGATATGGAAATGGATGGATTTTAAGAGTCTCGTCTAAAGAAAGAGGATTGAGACTGCACGAATCAAAACGCTCTGGTGCCACTAGAGACATTAGAGAAGCTATTGACGATTTTATTAACCAAAGGAGTACACCGTGAAACTTTATGAAACCATCGAGGAGCTCACCTATTTTGAGTCAGAACTTGAACGTTACGCAATTGAGCACGAGGGGGATATAACAGATTTTCCTTTTGATGTCCACATGGAACAACTCAAAAGAAATCTAGATGAGAACTTGCTCGGCCTTGGTTGTTTGACAAAAAATTTAGATGCCGAAGCAGAAGCTATCAAAACCGAAGAAAAGAATCTCGCAAAGCGCCGTAAAGCCATTGAGAATAGATCTGAAAAAATAAAAGAAATGTTGGCTGATAATTTAGAGGAAGGTAAAAAACTGTCTGATTCGCGCTGTGTGCTGTCCTGGAGGAAGAGTACCAGTGTTGAGGTGACTGTTGATCCTGAGTTTTTGCCTGCGGAGTTCCAAAGGATCAAATATGAGGCTGATAAGACAAAAATCAAAGAGTATCTGAAGACCGGCCAGGACGTTGATTATGCTGAGCTGGTCGAAAAACAAAATCTTAACATCAGGTAAAACATGGGTGATATGGCTGATTACGCTGAAGATATATATCACGGTAAAGTAAGAAAAGCAATAGAACAACAACATGAACAAAGGAGAAGTATAATGACTGAAAAAGATGTGTCTATAATCCTGCAAGCGCTCATGAAACCAGTCATATCCGGGTATATCAATCAAGAGTCTTGGAATGATGAAGATGAAGAGGAGATTCACAACCGCACACAAATAGCGTTAAATGTATATAAACGTCATTTTTCGCGCATCACCAAAAACATGAAAGGGTAATTATGATAGTAAAAATAAACACTAAAATAGGGTGCCAGACAATGCAACTCGAATTTAGAGGAATGTCGGAGGTGCATAAATTCAATAAAATCTACGGGCGCGTTCCAAAGGTTTGTGATGCCTGTGGCTCTGAGAATATTTATCTCGGGTACAAAAGCCCACTAGGGAATGATTATTACACAGTGGAGTGCGGGGATTGCGGAGCAGATGCGAACTTCGGCATTCTCAAAGATAATAAGGGGCTGTATTGGAAAGGTGAGGAAATGGAAGTCTACCAGGGGGGGTATGGGCAGAGTATGAATTCCGGTGGCTCTCAACAGCCTCAAGGTGAGCATGATGCTCAGCATTTACCGCCGGAAGATGATTTGCCTTTTTAGAATGGTAGATTTCTAATTGTAGTGAAAAATATTACGAACACTGTAAAAAGAACCCAAATCCGTTTTAACCACCATTAACAGAAAGGAATAATTATGGAAAATTACAAAACATTTAGCGAAGCCTTAGAGTTGATAAAAAAGGGTAAGCGTATGATGAGAGCAAGATGGAATGGGAAAAATATGTTTATTTTCCTTGTTCCTGGCAGCACATTTAAAGTTAATAGGCCGCCACTTCTAGGCATATACCCAGAAGGGACGGAAATTAACTATCACGGGCATATAGATATGAGAACAGCTGATGGGATGATAGTTCCGTGGTTATGTTCCCAGACTGATATGCTTGAAGAGGATTGGCTAACATATAATATAGTACCTGAAGATGTTCCACCTTTTAAACATTAACCATAAAACCGGTGGGGCACTAGCAGCGAGTCGCCTGAGCGTCTTGTCACCCAGGGTGCTAGTGTTACCACCACTACTACTATTATGAAATGTCCTGAATGTAACGCGGAAATGACATACAATGTCATATGTAACCAATACTGCCCTGCATGCGATGAACACCATTATTACAAAGAATTAGATAAAATGTATGAACCTGAACAATGTGATTTATTTGGCCGATCTACTGACGAGTAGAAGTAAAGGGGCTGGTAAATAAAGGTAGCTTAGAAGGTAATGTACGCTAGTCCTCGGGAATGCTCAAGTACATGGAGCTGAAATAAATCTAAGCCGAAGCCCCGCCATTTAACTGAAAGGAATGATATGAGTAAAGTATATATAGCTGCCCCGAATGCTAGATGGTGTTATCAGTGGGCACAAAGACATATGCCGTATAATAAGAAAAGTGACATAATTTATCTACATAGCGGGGATCAGTTGTGTGGTATTGATGACCCAACAATAATATTTCTAGACGGTTGGGGGGAAGCGCATAGAGACCCCGATAAACTGTTAGATATTGCTAAATCACTTATGAAAGGAATGATATGAACTGGATAGAAGTAAAAAACGAACCAATGCCTGTTCAAGGGCAGTTTCAGATAGCAGCGGAATACGGCGGTCATAGAGTGGTGACGTTTGCTGAAATTGTTGAAGATCATAATGGCGATTTGTTTTACGAAACCGCTGAAGGCGATTGGATTGATTATGATAGTGTTACTCACTGGGCACCAACACCCACCCACCCATTGGATGAAAAATGATAACAGCAGAATTGTTACAAAAGAAATTTGAGGATGAAAATAATGTTTCTCCTGGTGAATTTGGATACTGGTTTAAATACGCCAAATGGCTGGAGAAAAGGGTAATAAGTGTAGAGTATGAATATGGTGACTGTGATGGGTGTATTTATGATAAAGCTAATTGCTGCATACTACAATCAGGCAATCATTGCATAAGGCAGGCTGAGGATTATTATAAGGAGGAAGAATGAACCAGAAATTATTTGATTATTTTTACGGTATGTATGATGTTGCTCTAACAGCATCCGAATGGCAGGATATCAAGTGGAAAGCTATAGATGATATGGATTTAGAAGAGCGGATAGATGCTGTTATTGCGCATCCTGATGTTGCGGGGTTTAGCGTTAAAATGAGGGAAGATGAAATTCCCAAATAAGAAAATAATCAAGGATAAGAAATATTACCGGGAATACCAGGAATCACACCCAAACTGTGAGGTATGCGGTAAACCTGGTTGGCTTGGCCCTCATCATATAATTTTCCGCTCTCAAGGTGGAGGGGATACCTGGGAGAATTTAATCAGGCTATGTAAAAAACATCATGACGGCGCTCACTATCACAAAAAATTCTGGCAACCGATTTTTATGGATTACAAAAATGGAAAAAATATTTGAATTGACTATACCAATAAAACTACCCACACACAACGATTTATTTAGAGCTGATCGATGGAAAAGAAAAACGATAAGGGATCTAATACACGCTATCACATCGAATTCCATAGCGTTAGAAAAAGACTCGCAGACATTGATAACTTATCAGGGAAAGCCGTGCTCGATGCAGTGGTTAGAGCAGGAATACTACCGGACGATTCACCGAAGTACGTCAAAAGCATCACGCACACTCAAGAAAAAGGAGATAAAAACGAGAGCACAACTATTAAAATATTTAAAGTAAAGGAAATGGAAGATGGACGAACAGTTGATTAATGTATGCTGTAGGCTGAAAGAACTTGAACGGCTTTTAGAGGAATGCCCCAACTGGTGGGGACGCAGAGACGATTTGATGGAAGCAGCTTTAGATGAGGCACTAGAATACTGGATTGAATATAGAACAATTATCAGGAGGATATCAGGATGGGAATAAAGAGTAATAACTTACCACCAGAGTTCGGGCAGCTACATATATGTTTCGCTTGTGGTAGGATTTTTGATATAACACTTAAAGAATGTCCTGATTGTGGGACATCGGTATAAGAGGGATAAATGAAAATACCAAAACGCTTTAAACTATTTGGCCGTACCATAACGGTTGAAGACGATCCACGGTTGATTGACAAAGAGGACTGGCAGGGTATGACTAATTACCGGCAGTCCAAAATAGTTCTACAACCGAGCAAAGGCGAAAACATTAACCGGGCTCCACAAGATAAAGAGATGACGTTTTTTCACGAACTTGTGCACTGGATTTATTATGTAATGGAGGAACATGAGTTAGGAAAAAACGAAAAGCATGTTGAAATATTCAGCCAACTGCTTTATCAGGCGCTTATAACAATGGAGTACAAATGACATCACACCACAGATAAAAAAACCTCTACATTTTTGCCACTGGAACTGTTTAGAAAAATGGTTAAAGGAAAGGAATAAATGATGACAATATATCAAGAATCAGAAAAATTTGGCTGGAAATTACGTTATTCAATTAACTTTATAGAAGATCCTAAATCAGAACACTTAGGGTTATATGGCCTTTATTGTGATTACACAGATAGTTCTCTAATTATAAAAAAAACCAATTATTTTTCATCATATGACGAGGCTGGAAAACAACTTGTTAACATGGCGGACATGATTTACTCTGAGATTAGGGAAAGGAATAAAAAACGAAAGTACCAAAACTAGACAGCAAAATAGTAGGTATGATTGAGAAGTTCAGTCTTCTCTACATAGCCACTGAAAAAAGTTTATACGCAATGGATGAAAAAGAAAATATAAGGTTGATTGCTAGTATAGAAGAGGAATTAAAGGAAACTACCGGCTCTTAATTGCCTCTAATAAAGCATCTTCTATACGCGTCAGCCGGTTTGTTGTCATCTCGTGCATTCTCTCCATTCTTGAATCTAGTGTTTCCACAGCTTTTGTATTCTGCTTTATCGTTTGACTCTGAGCACCAAGGGCATATATGCACCCTATAGTACCGAGTAAGAGTGCGCCAAAGCTTCCGCCTAAAATCTGAAACATCTTTTTCTTTTCCTGTGCTGTCATCTCCCATACTCCTTATTATAACATATGACCAGAACCAAATGAAATGGTTCTTTTGAAATTATTTTGGTTAAAAGAAAACATAGAAAACACTAAGTTGGTGCGCTGGTGCTGGCAGTTACGTAATAAGTCACCCCTCCGGCTACAATAGTTAATGCTCCCGTTGCCGCTGCCGGGGTGCCTGCTGCATAAGCCCCGAGGTCATAAGTGACGTTTGCAGTTGTTTTTATGGTGCCGGTTATATAAACATCATCCTGGAATTCAAAGTAATCCTCTCCATCTCTCCAGATAAGGACACCGTTAGCAGCCAATCCGTTGTAAGTAATAGTAACATCCCCAACTAAACCATCTCCTATTACAAGTGTGTTACAATCAATAAAAATCCCAGTGCCATCGTCAGCATCTAGTGATATTAAAGGAGCTGTGATTTTCACTTGTGTGTCAGCATTTAAATCAAGAGATCCGTTAGCATCATTCCCGGTTATATTGACATCAGTGTTAAAAAAGTTTATTGCTGCTTGTGTGCCTCCCGATTCCCCGACAGTAATAGCATCGGATTCCAATGTCAGAGCCGTGGAAGCCTCAATATTGATTGTGGGGCAGGTTAATTGCATGGTGGTATCAGCCACCATATCAAGCTGGCCGTCACTTGGCGAATGGAGGTATAACCCGGAATCCCGGAAGTAAAGCTTTTCATCATTATCAATTTCCACATCATCACTAAACACAAATAAATCACCTGATTGGTTCCAGGTAAGAACACCAGTGTTTGTGCCTACAAAGTTGAGCACTGTGGACTGAGCCACGCCGCCGGAGTTGTTAAACCGGATAGCACCATCTGCAGCTAAATCCAAATAAGTATCTGCAGCACTCTGGATATAAATCCCAGTGTCCCGGAAGAAAAACTTTTGGCTGCTTCCTAAGGTGATCCCTGTGGAACCATACTTAAAATCGTAAGCTCCTTCTGTCTGGGAATTAGTTAATTTATAACCCCCTGCAACATTTTCGTATAATGCAATCTGATATTCAGAAGGGGTTTTGGAGTAAAGCACAGTTGAGCCGGGGATAAAATACGCCTCCGGTATGGTTTTTACAGTGCTCCCCCCGGCATTTTTTACAATTATTTTATAAGCAGTGCTCCCAGAGCCATATACAGCCACTCTCCCACTACTGTCTGCTGTGGTGGTAGTAAACCCATTAGTTTCTGCTTCTGCGTCAGATTGCGTGGGATACGCGACCAGAGGGGTAGATGTACCGACCTCATAAAATTCTAGTGTGTACCCTACTCCTAGAGTAGAGCCGTCCCATATCGTTTGTATTCCTTCACTAACTGGTAGTAATCCGCCGTCAGCCAT
>Ga0272441_10009210_pt1 | contig 15330 bp, 13 predicted proteins | sample SSMProp6N_FD_193582 | JGI IMG/M metagenome (GOLD analysis project Ga0272441, IMG submission 193582) | Marine sediment archaeal communities from Little Sippewissett salt marsh, Falmouth, MA, United States - SSM-Prop-6N | ecosystem: Environmental > Aquatic > Marine > Wetlands > Sediment ... | reverse complement strand
GCCACCAGCCACTTGGACATACGCACACCTCCAGCAACGATCATTCACCAAGGAAACGGTGAGCGCAAGAAGTGAACCAATGACGACGGCAGCGAGCCGTTATGCGAGGAGATTCGACGCGGTGGTAGGGTCGAATCGTGCAAGGAGAGGCATCGTGCAAGGAGATTCGACGCGGTGATAGCGTTGAATCGTGCGTGGAGAATTGACAGCGCAGGATCGGTCAATTCGTGCAAGGAGATGCCTCGCGCAAGAAGTGAATCCATCGAGACGAGAGCGAGGCATCGTGCAAGGAGATTCGGAACGAATCGTGCGTGGAGAATTGACAGCGCAGGATCAGTCAATTCGTGCAAGGAGATGCCTCGCGCAAGAAGTGAATCCATCGAGACGAGGGCGAGGCATCGTGCAAGGAGATTCGGAACGAATCGTGCAGGGAGATGCCGCAAGGCATCGTGCGTGGAGAATTGACAGCGCAGGATCGGTCAATTCGTGCAAGGAGATTCGGAACGAATCGTGCAAGGAGATTGCTTCTTCGGAATCCGAGGCCGAGCACGGCCTTCCCTGAGGGGGCAGCTACGGAATGAGCAGGCAGCCTACATCAGATTTCCCCGTGTAGATCACTCTTGGCGTGGAGGACGAGGCAAGCGTCCACAATGCGCTTGTCATACAGGGATCCGCGACCGGCAGCGATTTCTTCGAGCGCCTTCTCGATTCCAAGCGCCGGGCGGTAGGGTCGGTGAGAGTTCATCGCGTCGATGGTATCGGCGACTGCGAGGATCTTTGCTTCGAACAGAATCTCCTCCCCGACCAGGTGATTCGGGTATCCGGATCCGTCAAGCCGTTCATGATGTTGGAGAACGATCTGAGCGACGGGCCAACGGAAGTCGATCTCCTTCAAAATTTCGTAGCCGGCCTCTGCGTGGGAATGGATGAGCACCTTCTGCACGTCCGACAGCTGTCCTGGTTTGGAGAGTAGTTCCGCGGGGATGGTGAGTTTCCCAATGTCATGAAGCAGAGATGCGACTCTCAGCCCTTCGATTGTGTCCTGATCCAGGCCGAGGGATTGTCCGATTGATTCGGCAATCCGCGAGACACGGAGTTGATGATCCGCTGTGTACGGATCGCGACACTTGACCACGGCGCCAAGCGAGGTGGCTAGTTGGTCAAACAGCTTTTGCAGGCGCTTATTGCTTTCCGTCAACGACTCCAACGACTCCAATCGGGCAAGATGTGACGAGAGCAATTGGCCGAGAGATCGGAGTTGAAGCCCATAACTGATCTGGAACTCATGAGACTCCGTCAGTGGCTGCGACTCCAAACAGAGCAAGGCGATCAGCTGATATCGACTGTCGAACCATGGGATTTCGAACATGGCTTCGACCCCCAGTTGTGTCAGCAATCTACGCTCGAAAGCAAGACCTTCCACCACTTCATCTTGCTGGCGAATCAGACGAATCTCGCTCTGTAGAAAGGCGGAAGACAACGCATGCAGCTCTCCAGTGCTGATCCGCACGTCGGTGATCGATGGATCCCCGAGCTTTGCCTGCTCCAAGACACGATGGATGCCGTGGGTGAACCTCTCGGGCTGCAGCCGGACAAGAAAGACGCGCTCGAACATCGAGATTTCTCTCAGGCGATGAAGCACCGCAGCCAGATCCAACTCATCGCTCATGACGAGGCGGTGGGAGATCTCCGAGATCATGTCTTGTAGATTTCGACGGGTAACCGCTTTGGCTTCCGTTGCTTTCCGCTGTGCGATATCACGTCCAATGGCAGCGATACCGATGACCTTCCCCGTTTCATCCAGGATGGCCTTGTCCGACCACTCGAGCCAGCGCCAGCCTTCTCTGGTCCGAACGCGTTGCTCCAGCTTGCATATGTGAGGTGGTGTTCGTAGCGAAAGGAGAACATCGGCGGCTTGGGCATGATCATCTTGATGGATCACCGTGATGCAAGACCGTCCAATCAGCTCTCCCCGCGTCCTTCCGAACAACTCGCAGCACGACGGGCTGACGTACTCAAATACGCCTTCGGGATCCAAACGGACGATGAGATCGTTCTGGTTCTCGATGACGCTTCGCAGGAATGCTTCGCTTTGACGGAGTTTCTTCTCGATTCCCTTGCGGACACTGATGTCACGAAGCGCGATCTGGATCAACACGGGAGTCTCCACGTTGCCTCGAAGGACACCGGCGCGGATTTCGGCGGGGAGAGGCGTTCCGTCCTTGCGGCGGAACACAACTTCTTGCACCGGGAGCTCGTAATCGGCCAGCAGCCGTTCGTGGAGCCGCCGGTCACATCCCCCGATCGGTTGAAGGCCGAGTAGCTCCAGGCAGTGTCTGCCCAGGAGTTCCTTCTGTGTGCACCCGAGCATCCTTGCTCCCGCAACGTTCGCCGAAACGATCTTCCCATCGCTGCCCACAATGAGCAAACCATCGAACGTCTGGTCGAAGATCGTCTCATAGAGCCCATCTTCGATCGGAGACCGCGTGTGGCACTGTCGGTCGGGCAGGATGTCCTGAATTAAGACAACGGCTTCAACTCCTTGTTGTCGAGATGCCGCGATCACGTTCATCTGAATCGGGAACGCCTCTCCGGCTTTGCTCAGGTGGGTGAATCGCTGAGGCGGCTTCTTCGGGAACCCGATCCATGTCTTGACGGCCCGTCGTTCACTTGCGGGATGGAGCGCGAGGAGCGACAGCCGACGCCACTCGCTACGGGAGTATCCATAGCGTTCGCTGGCCATCGAGTTTCCATCAAGGATACGGCATGACTCCCGGCAGACCTTCAACGCCGGTTCGACAAAGCCGTCGAGATCCCAGGATCGGCAATCCACCAATACAAGCCTCCTTGCTCCCCCATTTACTAGAAGGTGAATCACCCGGATACCACTAGGATGTAGTATACCGCAAGGAAATCCCACGTTCATGCGAAATACGGAAACCAAGAGTGGAATCAGTTGCCCGGATGGGTGGACAACACTGCATGGATTGGGGACGATGGACCCGGATCAGAGTGAATCCCGCCGCCATGTCGGAAGTTTGCAGGCAACCCTGCTCACAGGAAGGAAGCAATGCTAGATCGATCTCAAACCGATCGTGAACTACGGCGTCTGGTAGATGAAGAACGGTTCTCCGGAGTGGTCCGGATCTCGCGGGGAATGGAGGAGTTGTTCTCCGGCGCTTATGGGTTCGCCTCGCGCACGTGGCGGGTTGCCAACACCCTCGATACCCGGTTCGATACAGCATCGTTGACGAAGCTGTTCACGGCCGTGGCCGCGTTGCAGCTGGTTGACCGGGGGCTTCTCGCACTGGATACACGGATCATCCCTCTGTTGGGGCTCACAGACACGGCGATCTCCGACGAGGTCACGGTGTTCCAACTGCTGACCCACAGCTCAGGGATCGGCGATGACTGCGAAGAAGAGAACGGAGAAGACTACGAGGATCTCTGGCGGACCCGGCCGAACTACGCGGTCACCGAAACGGCCGATTTTCTTCCGCAGTTTGCTCACAAGGAAGCGAACTTCCCGCCTGGTAAGGCTTGCCGCTACTGCAACTGCGGATTCGTCCTGCTCGGACTTGCTGTAGAGAAACTCACCGGACTGGCCTACCGCGACTACGTCCGGGAGAGGATCTTCAAGCCGGCACAGATGTCTTCCTCGGATTTTTTCCGCATGGATCGGTGTGTCCCCGCCGTAGCCGAGGGGGCTGATCCGATTCGTGGAGAAGACGGATCGATTGAGGCGTGGAAGAAGAACATTTACTCATTTCCACCGGTGGGATCACCGGACAGCGGGGCGCACGTCACGGCCGCAGATCTTGACCGCTTCTTGCGAGCTGTACGGTCAGGCGACCTGTTGTCATCAGGGCTGACCGAGCAGTTCTTCCGCCCCCACATCTTCTATAGGAAGCGCGACGGATGGGCGATGCACTACGGCCTCGGGATGTGGTTCTACGTGGAGCCCGATGGCCACGTGCTGTGTTGCCAGAAAGAAGGGTACAACGCCGGCGTCAGCGCCGTGATGCGTTACTTCCCCGACCACGATATCAATCTGGTGATCCTGTCGAACATGGCGGAGGGGGCGTGGGATGTGAGCTGGAAGATGCACGACCTGATCCTCCGCGGTGTCGAGGGAGCCGATGAGGCAACGAGCAAACAGTGATGTCGCGGCTCTTGCCGTAGAATGAGCCCACGATGAAGCTAGGCCTTGTTTCCGACACGCATGTTCCTACCGCTATTCGACGGCTTCCTCAAGCCTTGCTGGACGAGCTGGAACGGGCTCATGTTGACCAGATCCTCCATGCCGGGGATCTGACGTCTACGGACGTGATCGTTGCGCTACAGCAGATCGCGCCTACGGTTGCCGTGGCCGGGAACATGGATCCGCCCGAAGTCAACTCTGCGATCCCGAAGCAGGCCATCATCGAAGCGGCTGGATGGAAGATCGGACTCCAACACGGCCATCAGCGACATGCTCTTCAACATCGGTATATCGGGCAGGGGTACGACCAGCCCGAGATGGAGTTGTTTTACCAAGCGATGGCCACACAGCTGCCCGATGCGCAGATCATCGTGTTCGGACACTTTCACGTCCCCGTCATCAAGGTGTGGCAGGGGATCGTATTCATTAATCCCGGTGCGGTCGCACCTTCGTATGGGCGATCAACGTTCGCCGTGCTCGAACTCGAACCGCACGTGGCCGCGATGGGAGATTCCGGACAACACGATCGCAGGATTGCGCGGCGAGACAGCACCAACGATGCCTCGATCCCTCAGGGGATTCGACCAAGGATCGTTGAGCTTCCGTCTTTCAGATGATCTCAGCTCATCAGCAGAGAAGTTTCTGACCCGGTCGGTCTGCTGGTCCCCGCGTATCTGTGACGCTTCCGAGACGGCATCGGCACAAGCTGTGTCGGAGACGAGGAACGGAGGCGTGCAATGAACGTCGTGGTTCTCCATGGGAGTGCTCATGTCGGGGGAGACACCGACACGCTGATCGATGCCTTTCTCAAAGGTCTTGGAGGCGAATCCGCTCACAACACCATCCATTTCCGCCCGATCGACATGAACATCGCTCATTGCCGCGCTTGCGGCAACTGCCTTGGGGGCGGCGGATGTGTCATCGACGACGAGATGCAAAACGTGTACCCGGCGTTCTCCAAAGCGGATGCTGTTGTTCTCGGAGCCCCGATGTTCTGGGGATACATGACATCCCAATTGAAGACCCTGTTTGACCGCTTGGAGGCGATCGTCTCAGAAGAGCACTTCGGCGGGAAGGACTTCGTGTTGTTCGTTACGTATCGCAGCTACTACGGGTCGACGGTCGAGTGGCTGCAGCGGATCACGGCCTGGAGTGGGAGCCGTTGCCACGCCATGACATGCCAGACGTTCGACACCGAGACCGGGCGCGATGTTCCGATCAGCGATCTTCCCGACAGACTTCTTGAGGCGGAGAAGATCGGCCAAGAGATCCTCCGTATTCGAGAAGCAAGCTAGAGAGCGCTCTCTCCACGAAAAGAGGCCCCGGCGCCGGAGTTTCGGCTCGAAGCACGACGCCGGGGATCTCTTGGCCGGATGGCACCCGGGCGTGCGGTGTCAAGGGATGAAGCGTGGTATTCTCCGGCAGATGGATTCACCTAACACGACATCGGAGAAGGGAGCACCCATTGCCCACGCTGAAGGATCATCCTACGCTGGCGGAGTTCCAGCAATATGTGGCCGAGCTTGAGCGCGAACGGGGATTCGAGGATCAGACTGTGATGGACAAGTGCTTGCTCCTCGGGGAGGAGATCGGCGAGTTGTTCAAGGCGGTCCGACACTGTGAAGGGCTCAAAGTGGATCCTGACTCCTCCATCGGGGAAGTCAAACATGAGCTGGCCGATGTCTTCATCTACGTGTGTGCGATCGCCAATCGCTACAACATCGACCTTGAGCAAGCGTTTCGCGATAAGGAAGCACTCAACCATCAACGGCGGTGGATCTCGGCGGAACCAGCCGACGGTCGATCTACTGCAAAGGACTTGCCATGAAACCGACGATCGATCGATTCGAAACCAAGCACATCCCTGGTGCTGCAGCGCTTGTCGCAAAACGCTACGCGGCGATGCGCAAGCTGATCCCAGCGCTTCCAAGCAGCTATGAGGATCCGGAGCTGTTTGCATCGCTTCTGCACAAACTCGACCAACGAGGAATCGGCGTTGTTGCGCTTGACGGAGATCGGTTGGTTGGCTTTGTCACGGGGATCAAGATCGACTCATTCCGCAGTTTCCCAACGTGGTTCAGTCCGGAATGGGCCAACGGTGCGGCGCTCGGAAACAGCCGTACAATCTACGAATCGCTCTATGCGACGGTGGCCGAGCTATGGCAGGGGGAAGGCCCAGTGGGGCATCTTGTCCTCCAGTTCCCGTTTGATGAGGAAGCGATCGATACGTGGAGCCGGCTCGGATTCGGCATGGCCGCCATAGATGGCGTCCGTGGTTTGAAGTTGGAGCCGCAGCTTGCTCCGGGCAAGTTCCGTGTGAGTGGCGCAAGAGGCGATCTCGGAATTCGACGTGCAGGATCCGCCGATCAGGAGACCATCCTCATGTTCATCCGGGGGCTTGAAGCGCATCTGGCCGCCTCTCCGGTCTACCTTCGGGACTTGACATTCTCGAGGTCGGAAGAGGTGGCGGACAAACTTGCCGATCGATCCAAGGCCGTATTCATCGGCTCGCTTGATGGCGAAGCCGCCGGTTACATGGAGATCGGACCGGCCACCAACGACGCGAGCACCATCATCCGTGATCCAGGGACGGCGAGCATCACGGGAGCCTACATCTATCCGTCCTTCCGCGGGCGGGATCTCGGACGGGAGCTTCTCGTGCGGGCCATTGACTGGGCCCGCGAGGAAGAATACGAGCGGTGCGCCGTGGATTTCGAATCGATGAACATCCCAGGTTATGCATTCTGGTCCCGCCATTTCGACCTCGTCTGCGTGGGGATGTTCAGAGTTCTCTACCTGGGGAACGGCAACAGAGCTTAGTCCACCCACCTCTCCGGGCGGCGCGTCCGGCGCGATTGCTTCACAGAACCGGTCCTAAGGACTACGATGGGGCGAGGATGGATGCGACCATGAACTACCGAGCTCTGGAAGCGAGTGAGTATGAGCGGTTCTTCTCGATGATGAAGGAGAAGACCGGAACGTATCTTGAGCCGACGCTCGCCGCCATGGGGCTTGATTGGAGCTGTCTTCGCGACATGGTTTGTGCTGTTGGCGAGGTTCGTGTCGTGGATCAAGAAGGAGTGCCGGTCGGCTTCGTGTGGATCGAGAAGCGCGGATCGAGGCTCCACGTACATGGGTTGGTCATCGATCCAGTCTTTCGCGGCCGGGGGATCGGAAGCTTGGTGTTGCGCGATCTGGAAAGTGAATTCGCGGGTGAGGCGGACGCGATCGAACTGGGGGTTCATGACTCCAACCACCGGGCGAGAGCTTTGTACGAGCGATTGGGATTCACACTTGCGGAAACGCGAAACGATGTCGGGTTTCTCATCTTCCGGAAGTCCCTTGATCACGATCATCGGAATGCAGTCTAGCCTTTTCGGATCTCATGCCTGACGAGGCTGCCACAACTCGCGACCAAATCGGGCGTGATCCCTTCAGGAGAAGACCCTCGATCAACGCGCAGGAGGTTTGCATGGAGCCGCTGGATGTCATTGCCGAACGACGAAGTGTGAGGGCGTACTCGGAAAGACCGGTCTCTGATGAACTCTTGGAGGATCTTCTGAGAGCGGCGATGGCCGCTCCCTCGGCGGGCAACGAACAACCATGGCATTTCATTATCGTTCGGTCGTCGGAACAGAGAGACGCGGTGGCGCGGGTCCATCCCTACGCTCAGATGGTCAAACAGGCACCGCTTGCAATTGTCGTCTGCGGTGATCCGGCATTACAGAAATATGAGGGGTTTTGGGTCCAGGACTGCTCGGCCGCCGTCGAGAACCTGCTGCTTGCGGCCAAGGCTCTTGGGCTGGGCGGCGTATGGTGTGGCGTGCACCCCGTCAATGAGCGGGAAGCGGCCCTGCGGGAGGTTCTTGGGATTCCTCACGAGATCATCCCGTTTGCCGTCATTGCCGTAGGACATCCCGCCGAGCATCCTGCGTCGGCCGACCGCTACAAGCGCGAACGCGTTCACGAGGAGCGCTGGTAGGGAGCACGCCGAAGAAGAAGCCAGGTTTGTGGCAGAACGATGACGTGCAAGACGCTTGCGCATGAGCGAAGAAGAACCTGGTAGAATGGATCGACCCGCTCCACCACTCCCCATCGAAAGAGAGGAATCTCATGTCAACCCGTTTCATTCTCTATTGCACGCTGCTGTTCGTCTTGATCCTGCCGGTCACCGTTCTCTCGACGGGCGCTGCGCCGACTGCGCTGCTCGAAACGATGTACTTCAGCGATCCGGGGATCCGGATTGAGGCGGCAACCTGCCTGGCGGCGGGTCTCGAACTCGCCACCGAAGCGATCGTGATCGTCGCGGGCAGCGAGCGAAGAACAGAAGCGATCTACACATCACCGGACGGGTCGATTTTCTCGGACGAGCCTGATGAGGGTAGGGGACTCATGGATCCCCGGTGGGTGGAGTGGCCGAACATCGTGGACAGATGGTTCCGCGTATCGGTTTCCGAACAGGGTGACCTCCTGGCGCTGCAGGTGAGCGGTTCGGAAACGCCGGAGGCGATCGAGCTACGAGGAGATCTGCCGATGGAGACCCCCTTGCAAGCGAGTGTGCCGGCCGACGCTTCCGGAGATCTGATTCTCTTGATGACCCAAACGATCGGCACAAACGCCTCTGTCGTTGTCGCTCCATTGGCGCTTGACGATGCTGGCCACGCGGTGGTTGGACCGATCACCGAAACCGGTATTGCATGCGATTTGCAGAGTTCATTCAGCACGGTCGTGCTCTCCGATGGACGCATCAGGCTGTATGCAGCGGTTGACGGCAAGATCATGAGCTGGGTCCGTGAAGGCGGCGGTGTCGCGTTCACGGCCGAAGCGGGAGTTCGCATCAAGCCTGAAGACTTCGCCGGGCTCTCGGTGCGATCGCTTTCGGATCCGTGCTGTGTTCATCTGGCCGACGGCCGATATCGCTTGTACATGACGGCCGAGATCCTGGTAGGCGATGGCACTGTGTCTTCGGCGATCGTGAGCGCAACAACCCCCACCCCTGTGTGGTAGGGATTGCAAGGGGCGGAAGCCGAAGCTATGAATCTTGAAGCGGTTTCAGGGCGTTGAGGTACAGTGGCCGCTGCGACGAGATCGCGCTGATTATTCTCTGTTTACAGAAATGTCAAACTTGATTGACGAGTCAGAATGAAGTAGTGTTGCTGCGAGAAGACCATGAAGCAACAAGAGAAACAGCGATTTATCGAGGAATTTGGCGACCGAATGGACGAATTCGGCCTTCCGCACATGTACGGACGCGTTCTTGGAGCGCTTCTGATCTGCGAAAAGCCGATGATGTCGATGCAGGAGCTTGCAGAAGTGCTGCGAGCGAGCCACGGGTCGATCAGTATGGCAACCCAGATGCTGACACGGTTGGGGATGGTTGAGAAGGTGAGCGTTTCTGGGGAACGGAAACACTTCTATCGGATTGAACAAGACGCTTGGAGTAAGTCCCTTGTCAGTAAGCTGAACTTCTTGGATCAGATGCTGGAACTGGCGAACCGTGGGTTGGGGTTGCTCGAAGACACCCCGAGTGAGACACGAAAGTCGCTTGAGACTATGCGATCGTTCTTCCGCTTCTTTCGCGGGCAGTTCGCAGACATCAACGAGCGCTGGGAGCAATCTCAGCGAGGGTAGATGCCGGAGGTGACGCTCCGCTGATCCGGGGAGTTTCGGTGAGGCCGGAACTCGAATCGTGGCTTGCTCGGATCTATGACAACGACCGATGTCTCCACAAAGGGATAAGACGCATTGGATGCGAGAGATTGCGAAGATCGGGTCTGTTGAGGAACAGGCGCCGCTTCGCATGTGGAAAGGATGGCTGACATGAGCTCGATCTTGAACCGACTCATTCGATTTGCAGTCGATCACCCCATCTGGACGATGGTCGGGACTTTGGTAATCGCGGCTGCGCTTGCATTTCCGATTCAGTATATGACGCAGGAAACCGACTTCCGAGAGTTCCTTGACGACGATGATCCGATCATTGTGCTCATGGAAGAAGCCGAGGAACGTTACGGCAAGTCCTGGGGCATGATGGTGATGCTGCTTAACGAAGACGGCATCTTCAATGACACAACGCTTCAGAAAGTCGAGCAGATGACCGAGGCGTTCGAAGCGATCCCCGGGATCAAGAGCGTTACCACTCCTCTCAACTCTCAAACGATCGTCGGAAGCGAGACGTCCATCAGTGTGAGCAAGGCCTCGCCCGGAGGGGTGGCTCCGGCAACCCCGGAAGAGATGGAGATCTTCCGCACCCGTGTCTTGGGCGATGCGAATCTTGTCGGTGGCGTGGTCAGTTCCGGCGGCGAAGCAGCATTGATCAACATCGAACTCGAAGTCGGTGCGGATGAGTATGAACTCACCCCGGATGTTGTGAACATCGTTGATGCGCATCGAGGAGACGGAGATGAGCTGTTCATCTACGGCGATGCGTACTTCGACGCAATCATGTCGGAGGAGATGGAGGCGGATATCACGCTTCTGTTCCCGCTTGCGATTGTGGTGATGGTTGTTCTGCTGTTTGCCAGCTTCCTGACGATCCGCGGGATTCTCCTTCCGATCGCAGTTGTTTTGCTGTCGGTGATCGTGGCCGTGGGAGCGATGGTTCTCCTTGGTTTCCCGATGACGACGATGTCGTTCATTGCACCCATCTTGCTGCTTGCGATCGGGATCGCCGATGCGATCCACGTGCTCAACCGGTACAACGAGGAAATTGCCAAGGGTGGACCCAAACGCGAGGCGATTCTCGCGACGATGGATGAGATGAAGGGGCCCGTCATCATGACGTCGCTCACCACGGCGGTCGGATTCCTATCCTTGCTGACGGCGTTCATGGTGCCTCAGCGGCAGTTTGGCGTTGTGACGGCCATTGGCGTTATGGCGGCGATGCTGTTCTCGCTGATCCTCATCCCGGCTGTGATGTCGCTTCTCAGGAAGCCACGGATCCGTGATCTGAGCAAGGGGCTTCGCCCGCTCACCCGTGTTCTCATCGGGTTTGAGAAGGTGATTGTCGGACACCGAAAGACTGTCTTGATTCTTGTTCTTATCATCTTTGGCGTCATGTTGGCCGGCATCCCCCGTCTTCGTGTCGAAACATCGAATGAGGAGTTCCTTGGCAAGGACCACGAAGCCGTTCAGGTGCTTGAGCTTACCTCGGAGTACTTCTCGGGGGACATGAACATCATGGTGGAGTTCGACACAGGCCGACGTGACGGACTCAAAGATCCTGCGGTGCTGAACGCCATGTTGGGCCTGGAGGAGTTTATGCTCGCCAACGGCGTCAGCAAGACCTTCTCGCTGACGACGCTGGTTCGGCAGATGAACGAGAAGTTCAACGCCGATGACCCGGCTTTCTACGCGATTCCCGATCAGCAGAACATGGTTGCGCAGCTTCTGCTCTTGTTCACCTTCCAAGGGGGGACGTTGGGGGATATGGCGCTGGGTGACTTCAGTGCCGGAACGGTCATGGGGATGTACAAGATGGGATCCTCGGCGAATGTGTCCCGGCTGGCAGGTTTGGTTCAGAACTACGTCGACGAGAACTTCCCCGAAGACGGGGACATCCGTGTCCGCATGATCGGTGCAACCACGCTGATGGATCGAATGTTCACGCAGATGACCCAGAGCCAACTCATCGGTCTGGCTTCGACGATTGCCGCGGTGTCGATTCTGGTCATGATTTTGATGGGATCGGTCATTGCGGGCTTGATTGCGGCCATTCCTCTTATCCTGACCGTCACGATCAGTATGGGCATCATGTCCTACACGGGCCAACCGCTCGACATCATGACACTGATGGTATCGGTGGTCGCGGTGGGGATCGGTGTGGACTACTCGATCCACTTCATCTCTCGCTTCCGCAGCGAGTACCGCAAGGACTTGAACGCCGAACGTGCTCTGCAGAAGACGATTCAGACAACAGGGCGCGGGATCACTTACAACGCGCTCACCGTCGCGCTGGGATTCTTCATTCTGATCTTCGCTTCGTTCAAGGGGATTCGAACCTTCGGATGGCAAATCGCTCTCACGATGGGTATCAGTGCCCTGTCAGCGATCTCCGTCATTCCGGCGATCCTCGTTCAATGGAAACCGAAGTTCCTTGCTCGAGAGGCATGGAAACGGGATGAGTCGAAGAAATGAGAGAACGCTCTTTCAAAGCGTGCAATTTCGAAGGAGGCAAAGAATGTCTAAGCGAACACTGATTTCAATCTTGACCATGGTGACGGCTGTGGTTCTCCTGTGGGGTGCTCTCGCTGTTGCGATGACGGCGGACGAGATTTTCGACCGGATGGACGAAGAGGCCGATCTGCTGGCCGCGGGAAGCATGGTGTCGACGATCCAATTTGGCAACAGCTACGGTGATGGGACAACGGCATCGAATTTGTTCGGCTCCGTTGCCAAACCGAACTTCTCGTTGATCTACTTCATCGAGCCGGCCGATGTGCAGGGGACGATCTTCCTGACCCACGAGGCCGAAGATGAGGGAGCGGAGAATCGTCTCTGGCTGTATCTCCCCATCCTCGGGATTCCGAAAGAGTTGGTCTCGGAGGAGGAGCGCGGCGGCAGCTTCGCCGGGAGCTCTCTCTCGTATGAGGACCTTGGAGACGACGATCGTCGAAACGACTACGATGCAGTTCTCCTCGGAGAGGAAGAACTTATCGTCGGTGATCGAACGCGCACGGCCTACAAGATCGAATCGACCGCCAAAGCGGAGGCCGATGTCGATACCCTTCGGACCGTCCTTTGGATCGACACCGAGTTCTTCATCATGTTGAGGATGGAAGGCTACAACGATCTCGGCAATCTCGAGAGCACGATGCAGGTCCTGGCCCTTGGTGAATTCGAAGGGAAACTGACCGCCGACAGTCTGTTCGCCGAGAATGTTCCGGAGGAGAGTTCGACCACGGTCACCATCCTTGACCAGCATCGGCCGGAGGCCGAGATTGCGGATGAGGTCTTTGCGCCGGAGAACCTCACGGTCTTCGATCCGGCCGAGTGGGGGTTCTAGGGAGGCGACGAGCGTCACGACCAGCGAGAAATCGAGTAGGCCGTCCGGTTTGACCGGGCGGCCTTCTTCTTAAGGAGTTGTGCGACGGCTGACGCCTTCCTCAGATTGCTTCCGAGATGCAGGACAGGTTTACGGGTGATCGCGGGTTCACCGTGTCTCATGCAGTGCCGATCGGTTGCTGCGGGACCGGGATCGGGATTCCATTACGAGTCCACGGTGGCGACCGTGTTCTCGAGGTGACGCATGAGGGTTGCCTGATGGGCGCGTTTGCCACCGTTTGTGAGCGGTGTAGGCACGGCGAGAAACTGTGCTGCGGCGATTGCCTCGATCTCGCCTACGGCAAAGGAAAGATTCCGGTTCAGGCTTGAGTAGCCTCGCAGCAGGGCGTCGCGAAGTTCGACATATCCGCTGCGCTCTGCGAGGTGCCGGCATACGGATGCCAGATCCTCGATCGGATGTCCGATACGGCATCTAGAGAATCCGATCATCCCCGCCGCCTCTTCATGAAACAGATAGTGTGCCTGATGAGCTGCACCGTGGATCAGACCTTGCTCAGCGGGGGAGCAAATCCGCCTGACGGCCGCAGAGATCGATGGAGCAGTTCGCTCTCCGAGCGTTTTCGTCGAGCCGGCGAACACGCTCCAGACGGACCCATCCTCCAACGAACCGACCAAATCGCACAATCCGGGACGCTGGTCCGAGACCGGCAGTCCCCCGAATCCAGGATGCCGGTCCGGAACCGACCGTTTCGGATCGAACCACCTTTGCGCTGATGCAAATGTGCTTCCGTGCCGGTGAATGTGCGCGAGAAGAACTCCAACCTTCTCCAGGCGTGCCGGCGACAGCTGCGAGTCGAAGAACCGGCCGTCGACCCACCGCAGCAACACGGCGCAACGAAACCCAGGGATGCCGGCCATCGCCACACGGATCATCCATTCGCCTGACGTAGACAAGATTGGCTCCGGAATCTGCAGCCGTTCATCACGCCGCAGAGCGGTGAGCCAATGCAGCTCGCGATCGAGCGCCTTTGCAGTCTCATCGATGGGCCACAGCCGAAGCGCGTAGCGGGAGCCGGAGGTGTCGTTGACCTTGAGCAGTGGGCGCTGCCCGCCGCGCAGGCACGAGAGCTGTGCATTTTCCAATCCGTAGACCACAAGGGCCTTCCGGGCCAGTGCACGCAGGCGCTCCAACCTCTCGTCCTCGGAAAGGGCGTCATAGGGTGTCATCGGCATGCCTGAAGATTGCCGGAAACGTATCGGGGATGCCAGGAGGAAAACGGCCGCTTCGTCCCCGCACCTCGAAGAGCATCTTCATCGATGCGAACGAAGTGGACGGATCGGTAGGGATGACCTACGCTCCAGGACACGGAGGTTGTGAGCCATGTCTCTCAGACGGAATCACCCGCGGACCAAGATCATTTGCACCTTAGGACCGGCATCCAATGATGAATCAACGATTCGAGCGCTCATTCGAGCAGGGATGGACGTCGCGCGATTGAACTGCTCGCACGGTGAGCAAGACGACCGAGCTCGATGCATTTCTACCATCCGGAGGGTTGCCGAGCAAGAGAACGCCAACGTTGCTGTCCTTGCCGATCTTCAGGGACCCAAGCTGCGTGTTGGGGTGCTGAACCCGGAGACGATCACGCTTCGGGAGGAGCAGCGGGTCGTGTTCTGTCCCGACCCGGTGTCATCGGACGAGACGTGGATTCCCCTCCCGCATCCCGAACTGATTGCCGAACTGTCTGTGGGTGATCGTGTTCTGTTGGATGATGCAGCACTTGAGGTGTCGATCGATCGTGTCATCAACGGGCAGGCGAGCGGATCGGTGACGAACGGCGGATTGTTGCGTTCTCGAGTCGGGATCTCCGCGGTGTCCCACGGAGACAAGCCTAAGGCGGAGACGATGATTGCTGCATTGACGGAGAAGGATCGCAGCGACGCCAGGCATGCGCTGGAACACAAAGTGGACTTCCTTGCGCTGTCGTTCGTGCGTAGTGCCGAGGATGTTGTGGCACTGCGCGCGCTGGTGGAGTGCCAGACCGGTGATGCCTCGGCTGTGGGGATCATCGCCAAGATCGAGAAGCGCGAGGCGCTCGATCGGATGGAGGAGATCCTCGCCGTGG
>Ga0272441_10009209_pt1 | contig 15332 bp, 3 predicted proteins | sample SSMProp6N_FD_193582 | JGI IMG/M metagenome (GOLD analysis project Ga0272441, IMG submission 193582) | Marine sediment archaeal communities from Little Sippewissett salt marsh, Falmouth, MA, United States - SSM-Prop-6N | ecosystem: Environmental > Aquatic > Marine > Wetlands > Sediment ... | reverse complement strand
CAACAAGTCCCGGCACATTCCAGGGCAACCAGGCTGCTACCACTTTTGATACCGGCTCAATGGCCAACGACACGACTTATTACTGGCGGATTGATGAGGTCAATGCTGCAGGTACGACAACCGGCGCTGTCTGGAGCTTTACGACAATTGTTGGAATGCCCGCCCAGGCCTCCAGTCCGAGTCCGGGCACCGGCGCTTCTGATATAGCCGTGGATAATGACCTTAGCTGGACGGCCGGTTCAGGCGCGGCAAGTCACGATGTGTACTTCGGTACTTCAAGTCCCGGCAGTTACCAGGGCAACCAAGCGGCTACAACTTTTGATACCGGCTCAATGTCTAATGATACTACATATTACTGGCGTATTGATGAGGTAAATGCCGCAGGTACTACAACCGGAACCGTCTGGAACTTTACAACCATCGTTGCGGCCCCAGGCCCGGCAAGCAGTCCGAGTCCGGGCAATGGCGCGACAGATGTAGCTGTTAATGCCGACCTTAGCTGGACAGCCGGTTCAGGCGCAACTTCACACGATGTATATTTCGGTACGAGCAGCCCCGGCAGTTACCAGGGCAACCAGGCGGCTACTACTTTCGATACGGGTACGATGTCCAATGATACGAATTATTACTGGCGTATTGACGAGGTCAATGCCGGCGGTACTACAACAGGTGTTGTCTGGAGCTTTACGACCATCGTTGCAGCGCCAGGACAGGCTGCTAATCCAAGTCCAGGTAATGGTGCAACAGATGTAGCTGTTAACACCGACCTTAGCTGGAGTGCCGGTTCAGGTGCAGCAACCCACGATGTGTATTTTGGTACTTCCAGCCCCGGCAGCTATCAGGGCAACCAGGCTGCCACTACCTTTGACCCGGGTACAATGGCCAATGATACGACCTACTACTGGCGCATTGATGAGGTCAATGCCGGCGGTACTACAACCGGTAGCGTCTGGAGCTTTACGACCATCGTTGCAGCGCCCGGCCAGGCTTCCAGTCCGAGTCCTGCCAATGCCGCCGCTGATGTAGATATTGACGCCAACCTAAGCTGGTCTGCCGGCTCCGGAGCCGCATCTCACGATGTTTACTTCGGCACTTCAAGCCCGGGTACGTTCCAGGGCAACCAGGCGGCTACTACATTCGAGTCCGGCACAATGGCTTACGACACGACCTATTACTGGCGCATCGATGAAATCAATGCCGGTGGAACGACAGCCGGTACAGTCTGGAACTTTACAACCGAGTCCGCTCCTCTTCCACCTCCGGGACAGGCAAGCAGTCCGAATCCTGCCGACAGCGCTACCGATGTAGGCGTTGGCGCTGATTTAAGCTGGACAGCCGGCTCTAATGCTGCCAGCCGTGATGTTTACTTCGGCACAACCAGCCCCGGCACGTTCCAGGGCAACCAGACGGCAACAACATTTGACCCCGGAACGATGGATAACAACACGACCTATTACTGGCGGATTGATGAAATCAACGCCAGCGGCACAACGACCGGCGCTGTCTGGAGTTTCACAACGATAACAGCCGGCGGACAGGTAATCGAGGAATTCGGCGATGCGACCAACACAGACCACCCCGGCACCGTAGAAGATGTCTATACGAATGCTGGTGCACCAACCACAAACCACTCGACCAGCATCCAGTTGTGTGTCTACACCTGGCCGGCCGACACCCCTGCAAATACGACCATCATCAAATGGGACCTCTCGGCAATACCGACCGATGCCACTGTCACCGATGCAACGCTCTACCTCTACCAGTTCGAAGCTGTTGGTGATGCTTCTTACGATGTCCCCGTACATAAAATCATCAACGTAAATCCGGTTGTCAGTGCCCTCAACTGGAACACCTATGACGGCGCAACAAGCTGGACCGCAGGAGCTGATGGCGGCCAGGGTGACACCGCCGCCGCCGAAGACACCCAGCCCCTCGATAACACCATCAATGAATACAAGACCTGGACCGTAACCAATATGGTTGCAGACTGGGTTGCTGCGCCGTCGGGCAACTATGGCATGTTGTTGAACTCCGACTCCGTCTCATCCATTGATAGTCATAGATATTTCGTTTCGACTGATGATACGGATGCATCAAAACGCCCCAAACTGATTGTAACATATACCAGCGGCGCGACACCTCCAGGCCAGGCTTCCAGTCCAACCCCTGCTGACAGTGCAGCAAATGTAGCCGTAGATACGGACCTAAGCTGGACAGCCGGCTCCGGCGCCGATTCGCACGATGTTCATTTCGGCACTTCCAGTCCGGGTACATTCCAGGGCAACCAGACGGCTACTACCTTTGATACCGGCTCAATGTCTAATGATACTACCTATTACTGGCGTATAGACGAGGTCAACACCGCCGGTACAACAACCGGCGCTGTCTGGAGCTTCACCACAATAGTCGCAGCCCCGGGTCAGGCTTCTAATCCAACCCCCGCTGATAGCGCTACTGATGTAAATATCGATGCCGACTTAAGCTGGACCGCAGGCTCAGGTGCAACTTCGAGTGACGTTTACTTTGGCACCACCAGCCCCGGCACTTTCCAAGGCAACCAAACCGCTGCAACCTTTGAACCCGGCACAATGGCCTATGATACCACCTACTACTGGCGTATCGACGAGGTCAATGCAGGTGGTACAACAACCGGCGTTGTATGGAGTTTCACAACCGAAGCTGCTCCACCGCCGCTTCCCGGTCAGGCGGGTAATCCAAGTCCTGCCGATAGCGCGACGGATGTAGCTGTCAGCGCCGACTTGAGCTGGACTGCCGGCTCCGATGCCACAAGCCGTGATGTCTACTTCGGTACTACAAGTCCCGGCACGTTCCAGGGTAACCAGACCGCTGTTACATTCGACCCGGGAATAATGGCCAACGATACCACCTACTACTGGCGTATCGATGAGATTAATGTTACCGGAACAACCACCGGTAACGTCTGGAGCTTTACTACGATAGCAAGTACAGGTGACGAGATTATCGGCTGGTGGGAGATGGATGACGCTGCCGGAGGTACTACCGTCGACTCGAGTACTTACGGCAATGATGGCACGCTCGTCGCTGTAGCATGGTTGGACGATGTCGAACGCGGATGGTGCCTCGACTTCAGCGATGCCAACAACTATGTCACCATACCCAATGAATCAGACTTCGACCTCAGCGGCCCAATGACGGTAATGGCATGGATGAAGGATGATTATGTCGACTGGAGAAACTTCTCAACCATCACAGCCAAGGGCAGAGATGGCGGCGGAGGATGGGCTCTGCAGAAGGCAAGCCGGGCCAACTCTATGAGTTTCTATGTTGATGTTACAGGGATGCCCTGGGATGGAATAAAGGCAGGTGTCGGCATCTTCGACAACCAGTGGCACCACGTTGCAGGCGTATATGACGGCTCGAATGCCTATATATATATAGATGGCGGCCTCGACTCTAATTCCGTTGCCTGTTCCGGAAATATGGCTACTAACGACTGGCCCGTTTATATCGGTGAAAACTCAAAGACCCTCTTGGATGAGGGTGTAAACGCCCGCGAATGGCAGGGTCTCATCGACGACATGCGTGTATATAATTATGCCCTGACCCAGAGTGAAGTGAATGATATTTACACCGGCGGCCCAACACCTCCGGGCCAGGCTTCAAATCCGAGTCCCGCTGATAGCACAACGAATGTAAGCGTCGATGCAGATTTAAGCTGGACATCAGGTACTGACTCTACTTCAAGTGACGTTTACTTCGGCACCACCAGCCCCGGAGCCTTCCAGGGCAACCAGACAGCCACAACCTTTGACCCGGGCACAATGGCAAATGACACGACCTACTACTGGCGTATCGATGAAATCAACGCCGCCGGAACTACAACCGGCAGCGTCTGGAGTTTCACAACCATCGTCGCAGCCCCCGGCCAGGCTTCCGGTCCGAGCCCTGCTGACAGTGCAACTGATGTAAGTATCAATGCTGATTTAAGCTGGACAGCAGGCTCCGGCGCAACTTCTCACGATGTCTATTTCGGTACCACCAGTCCCGGCGCCTTCCAGGGCAACCAGACCGCTACAACCTTTGACCCGGGCACATTAGCCAACGATACTACCTACTACTGGCGTATCGATGAAATCAATGCAGCCGGTACTACAACCGGCGCCGTCTGGAGTTTCACAACTCAATCAGCCGGTCTCTTACCGTGGACCGACGGATTCGAAAGCGGCGACCTGGTTACCGGCGGCTGGAATACTTCTGGTGATGCAACTGTCACCGAGAGGTCGGCTTATAACGGCTCCTACGGCGCCGAAGTCGCAGCCACTTCCTGGATGGAAAAAGCTATCAGCACCGCTGGCTTCACCTCTATCCACGTCAAGTATGTACGAAAGACCAAAGGTCTCGATTCTGGAGAGTATCTATATATTGAGTACCACGATGGCACACAGTGGAACCAGCTTGAGGCTACACAGGCCACCTCATGGGCTTCTCAGGACAAAACCTGTAGCTCAAGCGCTGACAACAATGCCGACTTTAAGGTAAGATTCCGAACCAACACCAACAAGAGTAATGAATACGCAGCGATTGACGATGTCGAGATTACCGGCACCTCTCAATAGTATCGCTTACTCTTGAAGTGGCGTAAGCAAAGTTTTTACAAGCGTGGCGGCCTAAAAAACCGCCACGCTTGTTTTTTATGGCGAGAGTGTATGTTTAAAGCGTAGAGACAGGTCTTTTATAAGTTTTGATATTTAGTGAAAGTTTGTACGTCTTGAGTGTTTTTGCCAGAAAATGCATTTAACCTGTTTATTCAAATATCTTTAGCCTTTTCAAGAGAGCAGATTTAATACCGATGATATATGCATTAAACACAAAAGGCTTTAGCTCTCAAAGGAAGTGCGATGAAGCACTACATATGCGCTACTTTTCTCCCTCACCCCTATTTTTAAGCCAAAAATCGTTATTGACCAAAATAATGAATATGCAACATTCTGTTTTGTAAGGCAGTTTTTGGAGGCTGGCAGGTTCCCCTTTTTTCATATGGTGGTTGTGGTGTTTATTGGTTAATCGGCTATGCTGAATTCCTTTTGAATGTTCTGTGAGTGCTTCTATGGAGCTTTGCGCTAAAAATTACTGCAACTCTTTACAAATGAGTAGGTTACATTTTGTAAAAATACTTAAAATATGAGGTGATAAAGCTTATATTAAACAAAAAAGCCAGATTCTAAGTACGACAGAATCTGGCTTCGGAGGAGGGTGATGAAAAGCTAACAGAATAATGGTTCTTAGTTCTTAGTTAAACCAACTATTCGCTTTTAATAGCCCTCTTCTCTTATTTGATATCGAATAAACAGCAAAAAAAACTTTAACGAAAAATCCACAAGAAACTACACTTTACTTACCAGTAATCAAGCATTTATTTTCAAAAAAACCAAGTATTTTTATTATAATTGTCAAAAACAGGCTGTTTGGGCTCAAAAGTTCGGTTATTTTACGCTTGCTAAAGTAGATATGTTCTAATATTTTAACGAGTTGGCTGTTATTTTCTTTTATTATTTTTTTGAAATAGGCCAAATGGATAGCAAAATTACGATAGTAGATTTGGTTGAGGCCAAGCGTGACAACCGTAAAATCTCAGCGGTTAGCTGCTATGACTTTACTACAGCTACACTTATATCACATACTGATATACCAATGATATTGGTAGGAGATTCGGCTGCCCAGGTGATGCTGGGATTTGATTCTACGCTGCCGGCGACTATGGATTTTATGGTTGCCATAACGGGTGGGGTGCGTAGAGGGGCTCCAAATGTGTTTTTGGTTGCAGATATGCCTTTTTTGTCGTACCATGTTGGTGTTAATGAGGCGGTTAAAAACGCCGGGAGGTTTGTGACCGAGGCTGGTGTTCAGATGGTAAAAATCGAGGCTACCGAGTCTTATCTCGATGTCATTAAAGCAGTTAGCAACGCTGGAATGGCGGTAATGGCACATATAGGAATCCGGCCGCAAAGCATCAGTAAAATCGGGCGATTCAAGGCGGAAGGGACTACGGCTGAGATGGCGTTGGGGCTTATAAACCTTGCTGAACAAATGATTTACGCCGGCGCCAGTACGCTTCTTCTCGAAGGGGCCGCTGCGGAGGTGGGGGAGATAATTACCGAACGCAGTGAAGTGCCTGTGATAGGGTGCGGTTCGGGGCCAGGATGTGACGGGCAGATACTGATTGCCCCTGATATATTGGGGTTGACGGAAGGTGTAACTCCCAAATTTGTAAAGAGTTACGGCAGTTTGGCTGAAAGCACAGTAGATGGGTTTGCAGAGTATGCGAAAGAGATTGAGGAGGGGGGATTTCCAGATAAAGACCACAGCTACCATATGAAAAAAGGGGAACTTGAGAGGCTAAAAAAACTGCTTTAAGAGACGTTTGCAGTGGTTAAATACGTTTTTGGCGGTAGGGATTTTTGGGGTGAAAATGGGGGTGGGGGGTTTAAAAAACGCGCAAAAGGGCTAAAAATGCGAAAAAGGGGAGAATAATTTGACCCCAAAGATGTATTTTTGTGTGTAAAGTTGTGTTTTGTTGTATTGAGGGATTTTGGCAGGCTTGATATTGGGCTGAAAATGGGGGTGGGGGTTTAAAAAAAGTCAAAAAATGACAAAAAAAGGAACAAAAAGTTAAAAAAAGCGGGAAAACGAGGGGGAAATGGAGAGAAATTGAAAAAAAAGCTACAAAGTGATCCGTTTTATTGTGTGTTTTGTGTAAAAGTTGCACGATGTTTTCAATTCGGGCATCTGGTGTTAAAGTAGGCGAGATTTCGAGGTGGTGAAATTGCCTTCTCAAAATGAGAGTTGTTCAAATGTTAAAATGGGTAAGATAGGGAAAATAGGGAAGAACAACTTGAGCCACGAAGGCTCCAAGACACGAAGGAAGAATTAAAATGAATTTTTTTAGACAGGATAGCAGGATATGCAAGATATAGAATTGAATTTAGTCAGCTTTGGTGTTCCTGGCAAACAAGCCTCTTAAAGCAAGCTTTATCAGCTTGTCTTGCCTGCGCCCACAGTACCTGAGGCATAAATGCCTAAGGCACTTTCATTTAAAGCTGACTAAATCGTTATCTGTTGGGACAGATGGGAGAGGATATATTGGATAGATTTGGATTGACAAGGTCAGGAAAGCGGTTATAATTTTGAGGAGAGAAAAAACGCACGGGAAGCTTCTTTGTATTTGGTAAGTTGGTAAAAAATCTGTTGTGGCTTTTTGTTGTGGGAATTGAAAGACATAAAAATATTCGTAGAAGTGTTAAATGGGAAATGTCAGACTAAATCTTGACTATTCCATTTAAGCAGATAAAAAAGAAGCGTGGCGGTTTTTTTGGCCGCCACGCTTGAAAAGACTTTAGTTGCTACTCATTATTGCAGTAGCTACATACCTGGTTAATCAGATTATATTACGGTGTAATCTCAATGAAACAAATCTTGGGATTGTCCGCGCCGGTGGCCGGCTCGATAGTTAAACGGCCGTCAGTTACACTGACCTGAATGTTGTACTCGTCGAAGTAGTCTTCACCGTCGGGGTCAGTACACGTCGTGCCTTCGATATCCATCGTGTTTGTCATATCGGCGTACTCCGGGTCGCCAAATACAACCCACACATCATACGTTCCATTGTCCAATCCAATCTCCCATGTATTGGTGTAGAAGTGATTGAGGGTGTCGTAGCGCTGGTCCGAATCCACACCGCGGTCGCGAGTCTGAGTGCTTGCTGTATCCCAGCCATACGACAGTCCGTTACCACGACTACCGTAAGTCGCGCCGGAATCCACCTCATAACCTGAGGGGACCGATGAGGCGGAAGGCTGGAAATTGATTTTGATTGTTTGAGCCGTAGTAAAGCTCCAGACTGTTCCGGTAGTTGTGCCTGCTGCATTGACCTCATCGATACGCCAGTAGTAAGTCGAATTAGCATCCATTGTTCCGGTATCGAACGTCGTAGCCGTCTGATTACCCTGAGATGTTCCGGGACTAGTGGTACCGAAATATACATCGTGACTTGTTGCACCGGAGCCTGCTGTCCAGCTAAGGTCTGCAGTAATACTTACATCTGCAGCACTATTTGCAGGACTTGGACTACTTGCTGCGCCAGGTGCTTGTTGTGCTTCGGTTGTGAAGCTCCATACGTCACCGACCCAGGTGGTGGTATCATTAACTTCGTCAATGGCCCAGTAGTATGTAGTGTTATAATCCAAAGTATTCGGGTCGAAGCTATTGACATCGACGTTATCCATAAACTCATCAGAGTTGTTATTGGCATCAGCCACATCATTGGCATCGGTACCGAGGTACACATCATGCGTGTCGGCATAATCTCCTGCTGTCCAGGTAAGAACGGCATCTACACTCACATCGTTAGCACTGTCTGCGGGATTCGGGTTGGTTGCAATCGGTGAAACTCCACTAAACAATACCGATATATCAGTCTGTGACAGGGCCCGGTCGTAGAGACGAACATCGTCGAGGAGGCCGTCATCAGTACTGGAGTTGCCATAGTACCTGTCTGCATTGAGGTCGTTTCGACCGCCGATATAAATACTCGATGCCGGATTCATTGAAGAGCCCTTGAGGTTGGGGTTTGTGAGAATTGAATTTGCATCGACATATATTGCTGCTCCATTAACAGAGGAAACCGTTATCGTGTACATATGCCACTGGCCGTCCACATAATCCGGGTCCGAGACGGAATACCATTCGGTACTATCTCCAAGGGCAATCCATGTCCTTAGTTCTTCTCCGCCGGCACCTTCATCTGTCTCTGAGAAATATACATTGAGACTGTTGTCAGCGGTGACAGTACCGTGACTGTATATATACTGATAAGCGCTTCCGGCAACATCAGCTATCTTGAACCAGAAGTTAAGACTAAACTCATCAGAATCATTAGTATAATCAAAGTCGGGAACAGTAACGTAATCATTAACCTCGTCAAAGCTGAGAGCCTGACCTATCTTACCGGTGGCGCTGACAGCACCGTAAATCGTACCATCATTAGTGCCTGCGCTGTCATCGGCATTGTTTTCAAATCGCCACCAGCCGACAAGATTAGCATCTGGTGTTGCCTCTTGCTCAGTTGTAAAGCTCCAGACGGTTCCGGTGGTTGTGCCGCCGGTATTGACTTCATCGATACGCCAGTAATAAGTCGTATCGTTATCCATAGTACCGGTATCAAATGTAGCAGCGGTCTGATTGCCCTGGGACGCGCCGGGACTGGTTGTGCCGAAATATACATCGCGGCTTGTAGCACCTGAGCCTGCAGTCCAACTCAGGTCTGCAGTAATACTTACGCCTGTAGCGCTATTGGATGGGCTGGGATTGCTCGCCGCTGCCGGGGCTGCCACTATTGTGGTAAAGCTCCAGACTGTACCTGTTGTTGTTGTAGCGGCATTGACCTCGTCGATACGCCAGTAGTATGTCGTATAGTTGGTCATTGTGCCGGTATCGAACGTTGTTGCTGTCTGGTTGCCCTGGGATGTTCCGGGACTGGTTGTGCCAAAGTAGACATCGCGGCTTGTAGCACCTGATCCGGCAGTCCAGCTTAGATCTGCAGTAATACTTACCCCTGTAGTGCTATTAGCCGGGCTTGGACTACTTGCCGCACCTGGTGCAACAACTATTGTCGTAAAGCTCCAGACGGTTCCGGTTGTTGTGCCGCCGGCATTGACTTCGTCGATGCGCCAGTAATAAGTTGTATTGTTGGTCATTGTGCCGGTATCGAATGTCGTTGCGGTCTGATTGCCCTGGTAACTGCCGGGGCTGCTCGTTCCGAAATAGACATCGCGGCTTGTAGCACCTGAGCCTGCAGTCCAGCTAAGGTCGGCAGTAATGCTTACACCCGCAGCACTATTGGCCGGGCTGGGACTACTTGCCGCACCTGGCGCCGCCACTATTGTGGTAAAGCTCCAGACAGTTCCTGTCGTTGTGCCACCGGAATTGACCTCATCGATACGCCAGTAATAAGTCGTATTGTTGGTCATTGTGCCGGTATCAAACGAGGTTGCCGTCTGATTGCCCTGGGAGGTGCCGGGACTAGTGGTGCCAAAGTATACATCATGACTTGTGGCACCGGAGCCGGCTGTCCAGCTTAAATCTGCGGTTATGCTTACGCCTGTAGCGCTATTAGCCGGGCTGGGATTTGTTGCCTGGTCCGGCGCTTCCACAGTCGCCGACGTAATCTCGATGAAACAAAGCTTCGGATACGCACCGGTCGCCGGGGCGATTGTCAGTTTGCCGTCGTTTACATCAACCTGGAAGTTGAACTCATCAAAGTAGTCCTCGCCATCGGGGTCGGTCACTGTCGTGCTTTCGATATCCAATGTGTTTGTCGAATCGTCGTATTCCGCATCGCCGCACACAAGCCAAATATCGTACGTTCCATTGTCCAAGGCAATCTCCCAGTATGGGCCGTTCGAGGGCCAGTAAATGTTCGTGTCGTAGCGCTGGTCAGAATCTATGCCTCGGTCGCGAGTATGGCTAGTCTTGCTCACGCTCCAACCATATGACAGGCCGTTACCCTGACTACCGTAGGTCTGGCCATAATCCTTCTCATAGCCTGTTGGAACCGTTGACGCAGAAGGCTGGAAATTAATTTTTATAGTTTCTCCGCTACCGGCTGCGGTGGTAAAGCTCCAGACGGTACCGGTAGTTGTTCCTGCTGAATTGACCTCATCGATACGCCAGTAGTAGGTGGTGTTAGCATCCATTGTGCCCGTGTCGTATGTTGTTGCCGTCTGGTTGCCTTGAGAGGTTCCAGGGCTGCTAGTACCGAAATATACATTACGGCTTGTTGCGCCTGAACCTGCAGTCCAGCTTAGATCGGCAGTAATGCTTACGCTTGTTACGCTATTAGCGGGGCTTGGACTGCTCGCGGCACCAGGTGCTGAGCCGGATGTGGTTGTGAAGCTCCAGACGTCGCCGGTTGTTGTGCCATTGGCGTTGATCTCATCTATTCGCCAGTAGTATGTCGTACTAGTGCTCATTGTGCCAGGGTCGTATGTCGTAGCCGTCTGATTGCCCTGGTCCTCGCCGGAATCGGGCGTCGAATCGGTGCCGAAGTATACATCACTTGAAGTTGAACCGCTGCCTGCAGTCCAGCTTAGATCGGCTGTAATGCTGACAGATGTTGCACTATTTGTTGGACTCGGGCCTGTTGCCTTAGTGGGTGCTGATGCTCCCCAGTCATGGCCGATCGTCTCGTTGCCGGTAATATATGCGCCCATATTAATTGATTCGGAAGTATTTTCGTCGTCATCATAATCCTGCAAATCCACACCGGCATCTATACAGGGAGAACCGGTATCGAGGCTATAATCACCGCCGCCGACCAAATCGGGGTCGCTGGTAATAGAATCGGCGTCGAAGCCCGTGGCAGTCTCCCAGTCATTGAGGGTATAGTAATTAAGTGATGGGGATTTTTCGCGGTAGGCAATCTTACTGCAGTTGTAAAAGCAGTTGTAATTAGAATATTCTATCAGGGTTGAGAACGGTTCTGCGGTGGGATAGCCACTCCAGCGAATAGCGATATCATCGGTTCCCACCAGGATATTGTTCCACAGTTCGGTATCTATATTTGTGATTTGGCTTGCGCCGAGAAACCAGTCACAATCTACAGCAGTATTGTTGTACATGACAAAACGTTCCGCCCTATGGTCAAGGAAAAAAGCGCTATCACAATCGATAATAATATTCTGGTAATAGGTGTTGTCCTGCGTTGGGTATTCTCCGCTAGTGGAACCCATCCCTAAAAAACCCGTCGTTGCATTGAGAGCGACGTTGTATCGCCAGATATTGTCGTCCATCTGTCCGCCTTTTTGGCCGAAGGCACTAAAAACGATTCCGTTACTTGCATCTGCTGTGTTTGACTGAATTATATTAAAATCGGAATCTACGAAGACCATAATACACGCCGTATTGTGGCCATTGTTGCCGGAATCAGTCATATTATGGACGTAGTTGTTTTCTATCGTGCAGTAATCTGCGCCGTACACTGTTAATCCCCAGTTAAGACTGGGGTCAGAGTCTCCGACTCTGCCGTAGACAACTTCACAGTTTCTTATGGTACAATTGTCGCAGCCATCATAGCCTAAAACAATTCCACCTTCGATTTTAAAGCCATCGATGATAATATATTGAGCGCCCTCACCTATACCCCATGCATAGTCGTTTCTGCTGGTTGGCAGAGATTCTGACCGCACGACAGCAGCGCGGGGCGGCGAAGAAATGAAAGTAATGGGATTGGCTGCAGTTCCGTTGTTAACTACCTGGAATTTATCTTCGAAATTGGGCTCTATGGTATCGATGTACGTACCGGCTTTTACATATACCGTATCACCGGCCTGGACCGTTTGGGTGGCCTTGCGAAGTGTCTCCCACGGTGCTGATTCTGATGTGCCTGCGTTTGAGTCATCGGCATTGGAATGGTCCTGGTCGACATAATAAGTCGTTGCGATGGCTGGTGCTGTGAGCAAACCCAGCAGCATAACAAAAGTCATTAAGTACAGTAATTTTTTCCACATAACAAATTCTCCTTTTCTTAGATTAATTTACCTCCTCCTGTCCGTTCAACCTTTGAACAGAACTACAAGAAATTGGTGGTTACATAATAAGACCTCCTTAAAAAGTGTTAATGATTTGAAATTCTCCATTCGCCCATCTTTTTGCTCCGCTTCTGAACGATTATTTCCCTAATACACCAAAAATGGATAAATTCATCTTTGCGACGAAGCTGCCACGCATATTACAAATAAGGGAAACGCCGTGGAAACTCCTCCACGGTTGCTTAAAATCACTCTGGAAACTATATATTCCCTATCCCCCGCTTCTGTCAAGTTTTTTTATTTTTTTCAGCAGATATTGATACAAAGTCTTGAGAGCCACCGCACATCAAAAAAGCGTGGCGGTTTTTTAGTCCGCCACGGCTAAAAAACATTTTATAGTATTTAGGTTATTGAGGAACAACCATAAGCTGCTGGATACTACAGTCCGTTCCACCCGCCTTATTGTCATAAAGTGTTACACACCGCGCCCGGGAGGACTCGAACCTCCAACCTTCGGATTCGAAGTCCGCGACTCTGTCCAATTGAGCTACGGGCGCAAATCTCGTTCTCTTTTAAAAATATACTTTTCAGTCAAATTTGTCAATGAATAATAAAAAGTATTGAGTACGTCTGATGAATAACCAATTGAGTTTGAAATTGTGATTGACGGGTATTGCATGAAATATTGTATAATGTGCAAGTGTGCTTTCTAATGGTTTTCGACAGCAATCTTCAAAAAGGAAGCCAAAATGACAGTTCGTAAAAAATTATGTCGACACCGGATACTTTTGAAGCGCAATACATCAAAGGGTGAAAATCCGACAATTGGAAAAGCCTTATTTTTGCAATTTGAACGGCAGCCTGGAATGTGTTATAAAATGGACTGAAAGTTTGGTATTTTGTGGTGAGTGCATTGCCCCATTCCTTCGAAATAATTGTGAAAGGTTGTGGGTGTAAAAGGAAAACTTAAATGAATAAGACGGTAGTATTGTTAATACTTAGCGTGTTTTTGATTTGTCGAACCGGTTTTACATCAGATGCTGCTGGTTATGAGAAGGATTCAGAAACTGGCAAGGTTCCATTTAATGCTCAGGTGGAGAAGGCCGGCGATGTGGTTACCAATACAATTGGCATGAAGCTGGTGTATATTCCCGCTGGCGATTTTATGATGGGCAGCAGTCTTAGTGCTTCTCGTGTGGCTTTGCAATATCGGGGCAATGCTGAACATTTTAGAGATGAACACCCTGAGCATAAGGTTTGCACCAGCGAAGGTTTCTATATGGGTGTTTATGAGGTGACAAACAGCCAGTTTAGAAGATTTGTTGACGAAACCAATTATAAGACTGATGCAGAAAAAGAGGGATGGGCATTTGCCTGGAACGGAAGAGAATGGGGTAAGGTCAATGGTGCCTCGTGGAAGAGGCCTGGTTTTTCGCAGAGTGAGAACCATCCGGTGGTATGTGTAAGCTGGAACGATGCTCAATCGTTTTGTGAGTGGCTCGGCCGAAAAGAAAGTATAACTTACAGATTACCGACCGAGGCTCAGCGGGAATATGCCTGCAGGGCGGGAAGCACAACAGTATTTAGTTTTGGTAATAACGAGAGTAGTCTGGATGAATATGCCTGGTATGGATATGAGAAGGCAGGAAAGACGGCGCACCGTGTTGGACGGAAGAAGCCCAACGATTTCGGTTTATATGATATGTACGGTAATGTATGGGAATGGTGCAGCGATTTTTATGATAGGGGCTATTATGGTAAAAGCAGTAGAACAGACCCGGAAAACACACAAAGTGGCGGCCTTGGCCGTGTTCTCCGAGGCGGCGGCTGGGTCACCAATGCGTACGACTGCCGCTCTGCCAGTCGCGGCAATAACAATCCCGACGTCCGCAGCTACAACGACGGTTTTCGAGTTTGTTGCAGCAGTTCGGTATTAGCTGTTGCTGGTTATGAGAAGGATTCAGAAACTTACAAGATTCCATTTCATGCTCAGGGGGAGAAGGCCGGCGATGCCACTGGGGACTCGGTCATCCTGCTGACTCGTCTAACCGCTGTCAAAGAAGGCGATATCGAATGCGATGTCCCTGGAAGGGACGGCCTTGCGTGTTTTGAGATTTGCGAGACGGCGGATTTCAAGGACTCTCGTATGACAGAGTGGGCGAAGGCAACCGAGGAGAACGACCACACCATCAAGCAAAAGGTTACCGGGCTGCAGCCGGGCTGTGATTATTGGTACCGTGTATATATTAAGGGTGCTTCCGGCAAAGGCAGCAGAGTAGGTCCGGCGCGTTCATTCAAGACGGCTCCGGCAGCCAAGCAGATGCGGGACGTCCGTTTTACAGTGATTACAGGGCAGGGATACCAGACTCGAGACAGCGACCGCGGCCATCATGCATATCTGGCGATGGATAAACTCGTGCCGGACTTTATCGCACTGACCGGTGATACGGTCTACTACGACGGCCAGGCAGGAGGGGTTCCTGAGAACGTTCTGCCGCCGGGTGCTGATAGTGGTAAGGCCTTTATGCAGAAGCTGAAACAGATGCCTACGGAAGAAGCGGTGTTCTGGCTGCGAAAGCACTGGCACGCCATGTATGCGCTGCCGATTCAGCGTGAATTTTTCGGTAAATATACCGGTTACTGGCAGGTGGATGACCACGACTATCGCAGCGACGATTGGTCGGGTGGCTATTATGAGCCCGGGTCGATTGTCTTTCGCGAACAAAATCCCGTTCCCGATAGGACCTATCGTACGGTACGCTGGGG
>Ga0272441_10009208_pt1 | contig 15332 bp, 8 predicted proteins | sample SSMProp6N_FD_193582 | JGI IMG/M metagenome (GOLD analysis project Ga0272441, IMG submission 193582) | Marine sediment archaeal communities from Little Sippewissett salt marsh, Falmouth, MA, United States - SSM-Prop-6N | ecosystem: Environmental > Aquatic > Marine > Wetlands > Sediment ... | reverse complement strand
GATTTCGCCAACGACCAGGACTTCATCGACACGGGCGCCGTCGGCCGCAACGACTATTACCAGAACCTGTGGCTGGGCACGCTCCACGTGGACGCCGCCCACGCCGGGAGCTGGCAGTTCTGCAACGGCGGCGACGACGACCGGGGGGCCATCTGGATCGACCTCGACCAGGACGGCGTGTTCCAGGCGCCGAGCGGCATGCGCTCGGGCGAGAACATCTCGTGGGAGGACGGCGGCACGAAGACGTACACCCTTACCGAGGGCGACTACATGATCGCCTTTGGCCACACCGAGTTCACGAGCGGCTCGCGTGCCCGCTTCCGCCTCCGGGCACCCGGCATGAGCGGCCAGGTGATCGTCAAGCCAGCCGATCCCAGCCAGGCGGGCTTCTTCCCCTACACGCTCACCCCCAGCAACAGCGTGGCCAAGGACGGCGACGGCGTCGTCACCCTCTCCGGCGACAACACCTTCAACGGCCCTGTGACGGTCAAGGGCGGCATGATCGTGGCCGCGCACGACAACGCGTTCGGCCTCCCTGGCGGCGACATCGCCCTGTCGGCCAACGCCTCCGTGGGCTTCGCCGGCGGCGTGAGCGTGGCGGGTGAGAACATCACGGGCGCCGATGGCAAGGGGGCGGGCCAGCTCGGCACCCTGGTCAACGTGGGCGGCACCAACGCCTTCCTGGGCAACGTCACGGCGTCGCCGACCCCCAGCGTTCAGGAAGTGTCTCTGGCCTCCGAGGCTGGCACGCTGGCGGTCGGCGCGCCCGGGGGCGGCAACATCCTCGACCTCCAGTTCAGCAAGCTCACGCTCGACGGGCCGGGCGAGGTCGTCGTCTACAGCGACATCCAGGCCAAGAGCAGCCCCGAGTTCATCGCTGCCTTCAATGCCTACCTCTTCAACGGCAACGACACCGACCTGCCCGGCGATTCCAGCCAGCTCACGAGCAAGATGGGCTCGGGCCAGGTCTGGTTCGCCAACGAGGTGAACTTCATCAACTTCTGGGGCGACGAGATCATCGGCCTGAACAACTCGAACCCCAACGACCCGAACAACTACGCCAACACCTTCATCGGCATGCTCACCCTGGATGGCACGGGCACGGCGAACGTGAAGTTCCGCCACACCTCCGCCGACGATGCGAACCGCATCCGCATCGACCTGAACGGCAACGGCAGCTTCGAGGGCGGGAGCGAGGACCCCTACGGCGGCGACCGCGGCGGGAACTACACCACGGGAACGGTGACCGTGCCCCGCGGCACGCCGCTGGCCGTGGCTCTCCAGCACCGCGAAGGTGGCGGCGGCTCGCGGCTCCAGCCCGAGATCAGCCTCGACAACGGCTCCACCTGGCAGCGGTTCACCCCCGGTGGCATGGCGGGCGCCACCTTCGGCATGATCCTCGTCCCCACGCCCGAGGTGGTCAAGGTCGGCTCCGGCACGGCCATTCTGGCCGGCACCAACACCTACAGTGGCCCGACCACGGTGCTCGAGGGCACGCTGGTGGCTGCCTCGGATGCTGCCCTTGGCTCCACGGCTGCCGGCACGGTGGTCGAGAGCGGCGGCACGCTCGGCCTCCAGGGCGGCGTGACCATCAGCGGCGAGGCCATCACCCTCGACGGCTCGGGAGCCCCCGGTCTGCCGGGCGCCCTGGCGAACATCAGCGGCAGCAACCTCGTTGCCGCCTCCAGTACCATTGCGGCGAAGGAAGTGAGCCTGGGCGAGTTCGGCATCGGCTCCGCCGCAGGCACCCTCACCGTCGACGCTGACGTGGACCTCCAGTACTCGAAGCTCACCGTCGGCGGCGCCGGCGACACCGTGATCACCGGCGTCATCGCCGGCTACGGCGCCGACTTCAGCCAGTTCACCCCCGGCGGCCTCAACGGCTTCTACTACGATCTGAATAACTCGCCCAACAACCGCAATGCAGGAGAGGACCTGCTCGACCCCATCTCGACCCTCGAGGCCCTCACGCCGCGAGCCACGGCCCTCACCCCGCGCGTCGACTTCGGCGCCGGCACCACCACGACTCAGGGCGATGGCAGCGTTCTTGATCGCGGCGGCTACGACAGCGGTTCGGTGCCCCCGTGGCAGGGGCTGTTCAACGACCTGGGCATCACGACCGACATGGACGGCGACCAGATCGCCGGCCTGTGGACGGGCTACATCAACGTGCCCGAGGCCGCGACCTACCGCTTCACCACCCGCAGCGACGACGGGAGCGTGCTGTTCATCGACGGCACGCGGATCGTCAACAACAACTACTTCCAGGGGATGACGAACCGCAACGGCAGCATCGCTCTCACCGCGGGTCTCCACACGATCAAGGTGGGCTTCTACGAAGGCGGCGGCGGGGCCGGCGTGCAGGCGAGCTGGGAGCAGATCGACGGCGCAAGCCCGTTCAGCCGCAGGATCATCGAGCCCAGCGTGCTCGGCGACTACGTGCTCCTCGAGGCCGACAACAGCCTGGTGAAGACCGGCACCGGCACGGTGACCCTCGCGGGCGACAACACCTACAACGGCACCACGACCATCGCCCAAGGCACCCTCCTGGTCAACGGCCACACGAGCGGCCAGGGCGACTACCTGGTCCAGAGCGGCGGCATCCTCGGCGGCACGGGCACCATCGGCCTCGCCCCTGGGGCATCCGTGATCGTCGAGGCGGGCGGCCTCCTCTCGCCGGGCACGAGCAGCGGCACGCTCACCGTCGAGCGCGACCTGCTGCTCGACAGCGGGAGCGCCTACGTGTGGGAGCTGGCCGCAGGCCGCTACGACACCGTGCACGTGACCGGCACGCTCACGCTCGAGGACTGGACGCTCCGCGTGGTGGACGCGGGCGGCTCGGCCCACCCCGAGGACAAGTTCTACCTCTTCACAGGCCCGTTCATCCTCGGCGGCAGCAACCACTGGGAGATCGACTGGAGCCAGGCCCTGGTCTGGGGCGACAACTCCCACTACCTCGGCGACCCGACCATCGGCATCGACGGCGGCGGCGTCTACGTCACGGGCATCGAGACCGTGCCCGAGCCGGCCACCATCTCGCTCCTCGGCCTCGGCGGGTTGTGGCTCGTGCGCCGTCGCAGGAAGCAGCGCTGAGCCCTCCATCCGCACATTCCCAGAGGCGCTCCTGGAGCCACGTCCCAGGGGCGCCTTCTCCATGGAGTAGACGCGCGCCGCCCGAACCGGTACAATCGTGTGTGGCCGGCGTGGCGGAGAACTCCCGATGGGACGGATGCGGATGCGGGTTGGTTTGGGCTGTGCGCTCCTGGGGGCTGCGGTGGCTGCGGGGTGCTCGTCGAATGGCGAGGCGGACCTGACGGTGGGCGGGTCGGTGTGGGACGGGCATTCGCTGCACGGCTGGCGTGTGCTCACGGGCTCGTGGCGCGTCGCGGATGGGGCGCTGCTCGGCGTGGGGCCGAAGTCGAAGGTGTTCCGCGCGGCCCGTTGCCCTGAGGTGTACCGCCTGCGTTTCGAGGTGGCGCCCCACGGGTCGCCCGAGGTGGATTGGGGCGTGGCCTTCCCCGTGGGCGAAGCGAGTATTCTCTACAAGGGGGTGTTCCTCTTTGCGGGGGAGCGGGAGCGGTGGGCCGAGGCGTGGCAGGAGGTGGTGGCGACGGTTCGCCCGGACGAGGTGCGGGTCGCCTTCCCTGGCCTGCGCGAGCGGCCGCGTGAGGCTCGCGGCGCGCCACCGGCCCTCGAGGACCCGGTGCGGGCACGCCAGTTGTGGGGCCTGGGCTTCCGCTTCCACGACCGTGCGGACGGCGTGGTGGTGATGGCGCGGCCCGAGGAGGCGTGGCGGGCGGGCTCGCAGAGCTTCGGCGAAGGGCTGCGCCTGGGCGAACGGTGTATCGGCGATGCCGGCCCCGGCATCGCGCTCGTGGTCATCTGCACGGCCGCGGGCGACTGGGAGGTGGCGCAGACCGCGGGCGTGCGCGTCCGCGGCCTGATTGTGGAACCGCTATGAGGGAATCGGCAGCGATGCGTCATCTGCTGGCAGGCCTCGTGTGCATCTGTGGGATGGCTGGGGCATGGGCCGGTGCGGGCCGGACACCCGACGCCTGGACCGACTGCCTGGCCGCAGGCGAGCGCCTGGGGTGGGCAGGAAGCTCAGGCGGCCTCGCGCGGGGGGGGGGCGGCGTGCTCGAGCTGGGAGACGGCGAGAAGGCCAGCGTGGTGCTCGCCCGCCCGGACACCGCGGACTATGATCTGGATATCGAACTGCACTGGCAGGCTGCCGTGGGTCGGAAGGACGGTGGGGTCGCCCTCACGGCGGGGCCGCACGCGTTCGGCAGCGCGGGCTACCGTGTGGTGGTGAGCCGCGAGCCCTGGCGGGTGGCCGAGACGCGACTGGCTCGGCTGGAGGTGGGGCAGTGGCACACCGTGGAGTTGCGCGTGCGCAGGGGGGCTCTGGGATACTGGCTGGACGGGCGTCCCCTGGCGCAGTGTGGCGCGGCGGAGGGGGCGAGGGGCGCCGTGCGGCTCGTGGCATTCGGCGGGGCGCGGGCGCGGGTGAGGCGGTGCCGGATTCGGGTGGTCGTGGGTTCGGATGAGTCTCGCCTGCGCGCCGGTCGGTTCGTGTATCCCGCCGTGGCTCTGGGCAGGCGGGGGCGTGTGGTGGCGGACGGCAGGGCCTGCGGCGGGCGTGCGCTGGAGCTGGCAGGCCAGGGCGCGGGCGAATGGCTTGTGGGCGGCCAGGACGCGACGCTGGGGCGCGGGGGGCGTTACGAGGCCGTCTTCGGGCTCCGCTCGGCGGTGGAGGCTGGAGGCGATGTGTGGCTGGAGGTGAGGCGGTCGGGTGGCGAGCACGTGGCGGGCCGCACCGTGCGGCTCGAGGAACTGCCCGCACGGGGCTACGCGCGCGTGGGCGTGGCATTCCGCTACGAGCCCTCGTGGGTGATGGAGTACCGGGTGGCCGCGTCGGGCGGGCGGCTGCGGATCGACCAGGTGGCGGTAGGAGAGGCACCCGAGGCGGAGGCGGACGGGGCCATGGAGGAGGCGAGGCGCCGCCCGCGCCGTGCCCTCGCCCTGCGCGATGTGTGGGGCAAAGTACCTCAGCCGGCCGGCGGGGACAGCGGGCCAGAGCTCGTGCGGGTGGACCGCCGTCTGTGCCACGGCGGCTGGTACGAGTTCCGAGCCGTGTGGCACCACGCCGAGTCCAAGCCCCTCGACGAACTGGCCGTCGACCTGTGGGTGGCGTCCCGCGCTCAATCGGGGCTGGTCAGGGTGTTCGACCGAGCGGCTGCCTACGACGCCGTGGGAGCGGGGCGGTACGAGACAAAGGGCTGGATGTCGCCCCACCAGGTGCGGGACTACGGCCCGCCCGTCGCCCTCTTTGCACAGCTCTACTGGAGGGGGAAGCCGATCGGCGCGCTCTGGCGAAAGTGGGGAATCCCGGTCGAAGACAAGTACATCGTCGCCGCGCCGCGCCGCGGGGGCCTGGCCGCCGAGCCCGCTACTGAATGACCGGCGGCTCGCGACGCCCCTCCACGTCCCATCCCTTCCGCCACTTGCGGAACCGGAACACCTCGTAGTACTCGTACGTGTCGCCCCGCTGGCCCGGGGCATTTTTCAGCGGGCCCTCGGTGTAGCCAACGTTGTGGCCTTCCCACTTGACGACGAGCTGGAGCTTGACGTGGGCCACCACGCCCTCCACCGAGATATCCTTGACCCCCACGCTGATGAGTTGAGCCTTGGTGCTCGCCTCCTTGTCGTCGTTGAAGTAGGCGCGGAAGCGGTTCTTGATCTCCTGATCGCTCGGCATGGCCGGGGCGGGCGTCTTGGTCCCACCCCCTGGTGTGGCGGATGTGCCCGCTATCTTTGGCAGCATGAAGACGACTGCGGCCACGAGGACAACCATGATGGCCTGTAGGATCGTCTGTATCGCTCGGTTCGAACCCATCCCCTTCACTCCCTGAAGGTTGTGGTGATCTTGGGTCGAAGTCCCCGCCATGGGGCCAACGCTCGCAGGCGCCTTGGAGATCATACACTGGCCCCAGCAGGGTGTCAAGCGAGGCGGCCAGGGGGCCGCTCGTAGCGTGGTGTGGCCGCTCGCTGGCCATGGCGGGAGGAATGGCCTTGCGCCCCCGCGACGGCGAGGCTACAATGCACCAGGCCGGCTTCCATGGGGCGGGTGGTGGAACGGCAGACACATTGGACTTAAAATCCAAGGGGGCGCAAGCCCCGTAGGGGTTCGACTCCCCTCCCGCCCACCACGAGAGCACATGCACGCGCCGCGACCGCCGGCGCGTGCGTTGTCATAGGAGGCGTGCGCGGCGATGGACAGCCCGGGCCCGGCGTGGGAGCTCCTCGGACGCGGCATCCTTGCCCGACAGCCGATCGCCGCATTGCGCGATGCCTACGCACGGACGGACATCGTGGCTCTGGACCTCGACGAGTGCATCTTCCCCGGCTACTCACAGACGGCGCTCGGGGCGCGGGTGGCCCGCCGGCTCCTGCGCAAGCCCGATCGCCCGGGCCAGCGGCGTCTCCTGGCGCGCCTGGCGGGCGGTGGGCTCCTCTTTGCCGTCAAGGAGGTCCGCCGATGGCTCGGCGCCGAACCGCCCATGCGACGGCTCGTAGCCTGGTACGAGTGGGTGATGCGCGGAGTGCCCGAGCACTATTTGCTCGAGGAGGCACAGGCACTCCCGCCCAAAGCCTTCCCCTTTGCCGCCGAGACGGTGGCCGAGCTGGCGCGCAAGGCGCCCACGGGCATCATCACACTGGGGCTCGATATCGTGGCCAGAGCATTCGTGGCACAGTTCTCGACCATCCGGGGGCCGAGCCTGGACTTCTTCGCCTCAAACGTCGTCACATTCGCCCCAGACCCGCGTGGTGAGCCCGTGTTCGAAGGCTATGCAGCGGACCGATATCTGCTCGACGGAAACGACAAAGTGTCGGCACTCGGGCGGATCATGGCTGACTATGGGGCGATAGTGCCTCTCACCGTGGGTCACAGCGACGACGACGTTGGGCTCGCGCGCCTTGCCCGAGAGCGCGGAGGCCTGGCCATCGGGTTCAACCCCCGCGAACGTCTCTGGGGCACATTCGACATCGTGGCGCTGGGGGAGAGTTGGGCTCCCGTATACGCCGTGGCGGCCATTCTCGCCGCACCAGAAGGCGCCGATCAGTCCCGCACCTGGCCCGCCCGTCCCTGATCTGGAGCCCTTGTGGGCGTCAACCAGGCGGGGCCTCTACGAGTTTTCTGTCAGATCCTCCAGAATCGCGTGGAAACGCGGCGTCGAACGGTTGACAGCGGCCCGTCGAGTCAGTATAAATAAATGAGCGAAGACAGGATAGAAGCAGGCTGGTTCGTTCCGGTTCTGGAATGGGGAGTCTTTCCAGGCGGGGCATGTGAACGATCGGCCTGTAGTCGACCCCGGCTCACCACCTCTGTTGCGCACCACGCGCACGTCTTGGGCATGTCCCCGCGCCACCTCGTGGCCCCCCACGAGCGGCGTGAAGCACGGAGAATCTCGCATGGCTACTGTACTCCCCGGCGATGGGGCCGGGACGGGGAGTTCGCCCAGAGCGCTTGCCGGTCGGATGGAGCAGGAGATCGGGACCCTCGCAGCCGCGTTGAGTCAACGCGACGCGGAGGGGGCGGAACAAACGGCCTCTGCATGCCTCGAGGCGCTGCGCCGCATATGCTCTTCCCTCCGCGGCTTCGGGCTTGCCCACGAGCCGGAGCGCTCCGAAGACCTGGCGCGCCGAGAGGAGGAGCTCAAGTCGATCGTCATCGCAATCGGCGAGAGCATTCGCGCACTGGCCGGCTCCAACCGCGAGGTCGCCGCCAAGGTGGGCAGTCAACTCGAAGAGCTCGACCTCATTGCCGGACTGCCCCCGGGCGCGGAGTTCGTCTCGCGTCTGCGACATGCCCTCGTCGGCGTGCGCGAGGCCGCCCAGGAGATGGACGACCGGCTCGAAAGCATGTCCGACGAACTCGGCAAGGCACACGGCCGCGTCGCCGCACTCGAAAAGGAGGTCGAGGAGGCTTCCCAGAAGGCGCTCTACGACAGCCTGACGCGAATCCACAGCCGCCGCGCCCTCGACGAGCAGCTCGAGTCCATTGTGAGCACGGACGGTTCGCAGCCCTGGAGCCTATTGCTCCTCGATATCGACCACTTCAAGTCTGTCAACGACCGCTACGGCCACATCGTGGGCGATGCGCTCCTCTTCAAGCTCTCGCGCGTAATCGAGGACACTCTGGCCCGCCTCGCACCTGCGGGTTTCTTCGGACGCTATGGCGGGGAGGAGTTCATCATCCTCCTTCCTGGCGCACGGCTCAGCGGGGCCGGCAGCCTCGCCGACGCCATCCGCGACGTGGTCAGCGCGTCGCGCTGGCAGTGCCGTGGCATCGCTGCCGACCCTGTGCTCGCCACCACGATCAGCATCGGCGTGGCGGAGCACAGGGAAGGGGACACCGTCGCTGGGATCATCGAGCGCGCCGACGAAGCGCTCTACAGGGCCAAGAACGGTGGCAGGAACCGGGTCTGCTCCGAGAGGGTGTGACCGGCGCGTTGGAAGCCCTCGCCTCGCCCTGACAGGAGGCAGCCGCCGTGGCTGCCCGCTCGCACAAAGCAGGCAGGCTTGGACGGCGGGCGGAGCGGTTTGACAAAGGCCGGGAAAACGTATATAAGCACTACAGGCATGTAGGCATGGCCGAAGGGAGGGCGCTCGAGGCTGAAGGCCAGCGTTGCACTCCTGGACCGCGACGGGCCGAAAGCCAGAGATTGGGAAGCCGGCGATGCCCGACGAAGGACGCGCACCCTTGGCTTCTGCTGCTGAGATGGAACCAGCCAGTCTTGCTGATGCTCTCGAGGAGCTCTCCGATAAGCTCGCCCAGGCTCTGCCTGAGGCGCAGGAATCCCACGTCCACCAAATCGTGGCCAACTGCCTCGCACGGCTCCGGCGCGTGTGCACCGGCCTGCGCGCCATGGCCCTCGTGCTCGAACCCGAGCGTGCGAAGCAACTGGCACGTCGCGAGGAAGACCTGCGGAGCATCGTCGGCGAGATCGGGCACAACATCCGGGGGGTCGCCGAGGCGAACCGCGACGTCGCCGAGCAGATGGCCGCGCAGGTCGAGGAACTCGACGGAATCGCCGACCTCCCGCCGAGCAAGGAACTGGCCGACCGCCTGCGCAACACCGTGACCAGCGTCCGCGAAGCCACGACCAAGATGGACCGCAACCTCGGCGAGCTTGTCTCCCGGGTCGACAGCGCCAACGCGCGCATCGCCGCCCTGGAGAAGGAGCTCAACGAGGCCCGCGAACGCGCCCTCTACGACTCGCTTACCCGCGTCTACAGCCGAGCCGCACTCGATGAGCGGCTGGCAATCGCCGTGCGCCAGGGCGAGACGAAGGGGCCATGGTCCTTCCTGATCGCCGACATCGATTACTTCAAGGCCGTGAACGACAAGCACGGCCACATCGTGGGCGACGCCCTGCTCTATAAAATCGCGCGCGTCATGGAGAAAACCCTCAACGGACGGGTTGGAGATGCCATCCTCGCTCGCTATGGCGGCGAAGAGTTCTCCGCCATCCTCCCCCGATCCATACTCCCGAAGGCCACGCAGGTGGCCGAACTGCTGCGCCGGACCGTGGAGGCCTCTCGCTGGCAATGCCGCACAGCAAGCGGCAACGCCGTGGTCCAGACCACCGTGAGCTTCGGCGTCGCGCAATACCGCGACGGCGACACCGCGGTTTCGCTCGTCGAGCGCGCCGACCGAGCCCTCTACGAAGCCAAGGAAGGGGGAAGGAACCGCGTCGCAGCCAGCCAGGGATGACGAGGCCCGCCTACATGGCGGGGCCGAGTTGAACGGAACCCGTATGATGCACAGCAACGACGGCTTCAACACTACGGGAACGCAACAGGCCGCACCCACTGCACTCGCCGAGGAGCTCGAGGACCTCCAGCGGAGACTCGCCGAGGGATTGCAGGATGCCACCGACCCCGGAATGCGCCGCGTCCTGAGCTCATGCCCCGAGGCGATGGGACGCGTGCGGACCGCCCTTCGGAGCATCGAGGCGTTGTTCCAGGGCTCGAGCGCCGACGTCGTGAGGCAGCGCGAGCGCCAAGTCGGCTACATCATCTCGAATTTCGGCGAAGGCATTCGCGACCTCGGCGAGCGCAACCAGAGCCTCGGCGAAAGCGTGGCTGCCAGAAGGGACGAGATCGAGGCCATCGCGGCAATGCCGCCAGGCCCGGAGGCGATTGCCCGCCTGCGCACCGTAGCGTCGGGAATGCAGGAGGCCGCCACGAAGATGGCGGGCTCGCTCGAGGCGATGGCCGTCGCGGCCGAGAGCACAGGCGAGCGGCTCGCCAGCCTCGCCGCCGAGGCCGCGAAACATGCAGAGCCCGAGTTCTACGACGAAACCACACGCCTGCACACCCGCGCGGCACTCGACGAACGTATCGAGAATAACGTCCTCAAGGGAAGCACGTGGTGCTTCGTCAGGATCGGCATCGACCACGTCGAGAGCGTGACCAAGGAGTTCGGCCACGTCGTGGCGGATGCTCTCCTCTTCAAGATCGCACGCATCGTCGAGAGGACCATCAAGCAGAAGAGCCGGGAGGCCTTCGTCGCACGATACGACGGCGCCAGCTTCGCCATCTTGCTGCTCGGCACCCTCTCCCACGCCTGCGACGTGGCAGAGCGTGTTCGCGAGGGCGTCGCATCCGCGCGCTGGCAGTACCGGGGCAAAGCCGAGGACGCTGTGCTCAGGACCACCGTGAGCCTCGGCGTTGCCGCGTTCCATCGGGGCGAGATGGTGAGTTCGCTCTTGCAGCGGGCCGAGGAGGCCGCGCGCCAGGCCCGACAGGAAGGCGGCGACCGAGTCTTCTGCGTCGGCGACTAGACCGCCCCCGACCGCCGCACCAGCACCCACCCTATGTCCCCGACTGCCCGGGAGAGGCCGGCGGATCGCCGCTAGCGCGGTCGCGCTGCCTTCGCAGGCTTGCCGCTGGCCGGTAGGGCTCGAGGCCCAGCAGCTCGTGGAGGATGATCAGGGCGGCATCCTTGTCGGGGATGCGGCCGCGCGTCGCCGAATCCAGGTCGCCGAGCGCGAAGGAGGGCACAGCCGCCCCCACACACGATGGGCACCCGTCCCTGCATCCGCACTGGCGGACCACCGTGTGCACGGAGCCGATCAGATCCTCGACTACCTCCGCACACCGCTCCGCATAGCCCATCCCACCCGGATACCGGTCGTACAGGAAGATCGCGTCGCGACCGAGGTTCTTCGAGTCGACGTTCACCCCGATGTCCTGCACGTCGCACATCACGAACATCGGGGCCACCTCGACGAGGGCGTTGGCGATGCCGGTCAGGCCGTCGCCGAAGACGAGGCCCTGCTCGAGCACCCGCTCGCGGGCGCGCTCGGACGGCACGAGCCACAGGGCGACGGTCTCGAGCTCCTGCGGCGGCAGCTCCAGCTTCTCGAAGCCCAAGCTGTCGCGCGAGTGGAACCGCACCTTCTTGAACATGGGGATGTGGGTCGTCACCGTCACGTCGCCGAAGCCTACGGTGCTCTCGCCCCAGGCCGTCTCGTGCTCCGTCTCGTCCAGGCGGATCTGGGAGGACTGGATGGACTGGGTGTAGTAGTCGAGGTCGCGGCGGGCGACGAAGCCGATCTTCTTCTCCAGGTCCAGCCGCTCCACAAAGTAGGTGTCGCCCCCGTGCAGGTAGACAGCGTGGTCGTGGAGCTGTGCGAGGGCGCTCACCTCGTCCATCGTGCCGATCACGCGGTCACCCTCCGTCGTGTCCTGGATGGTGTAGACGGGGCCGCAGAGGTTGCGCAGGTTCACATCGGCGGCGGGATAGTCGGAGCTGGCCCAGTACCACTTGCCGTCGATGTGCCGGGCCACGCTGCTCTCCTCGAGGAGCTCGAGGATGGGCTCCGCGTACTCGCCGAAGGTCTGGGCCTCGCCGTCGGGCAGGGGCAGCTCGTGGAGGGCGCACTTGATGTGGCCGACCGCGATGTGGGGGTTGTCGGGGTCCACGATGGCCCGCTCGGGGTTCTGCTCGAACAGGTAGCCCGTGTGGTACATCAGGAACTGGTCGATGGGCGAGTTCTGCGCGATGAGGAACACGATGGCGTCGTCGGCGCCGCGGCCCGCGCGGCCTGCCCGCTGCCACAGGCTCGCGATGGTGCCAGGGTAGCCGACGAGGATACAGGCGTCGAGCGTCCCGATGTCGATGCCCAGCTCGAGGGCGTTGGTGCTGGCGATGCCGAGGATTTCGCCCGATGCGATGCGGCGTTCGAGGTCGCGGCGCTGCTCGGGCAGGTAGCCGCCTCGGTAGGAGTGGACGCGCTCGGCCAGGCGGGGCGAGATGGGCTCGAGGAGCTGGCGGGCGTAGGTGAACATGAGCTCCGTGGCCAGGCGGGTCTGCACGAAGGCGATGGTCTGGACCTCGCTGCGCACGAGTGAGGTCATGAGCTCGACGGCGGCCCACAGGGCGCTGCGCCGCTCGCCGCCGGTGCGCCACTGGCCCCCCTGCTGCCCTTGGGGCGGCTGTTCGGGCAGGCGGCTGGCGCCCCGCGCGCCCCGGTCGGTGAGCAGGGGCGGGTTCCAGAGGACGAACTTCTTGCGGCCTCGGGGCGAGCCGTCGTTCGTCACCAGCTCCATGGCCCGGCCCGTGATGCGCTCGGCGTGCTCCCTGGGATTGGCGATGGTGGCCGACGAGCAGATGAACTGGGGGGTGCTTCCGAAGTGGCGGCAGATGCGGTGGAGGCGCCGCACCACGTTGGCCAGGTGCGAGCCGAACACGCCGCGATAGGCGTGCACCTCGTCGATCACCACGTACTTGAGGTTCTGGAAGAAGCGTCCCCAGCGTGCGTGGTTGGGCAGGATGCCCTGGTGGAGCATGTCGGGGTTGGTGAGGATCACGGAGCCGCGGTTGCGCAGCTTGCGGCGCTGCTGTTGCGGAGTGTCGCCGTCGTAGGTGCCGCTGAGGGTCTTGCGGGTGGCGTCGATGCGGTCGGTGAGTTCGGAGAGGCCGCGGAACTGGTCCTGGGCGAGTGCCTTGGTGGGGTAGAGAGCGAGGGCGGTGGCCAGGGGGTCGGCGAGGAGTTGCTCGAGGATGGGGATGTGGTAGCACAGCGTCTTCCCGCTGGCAGTGCTCGTGACCACGACCACGCTGTGGCCGTCGCGCACGTGGCGGATGGCCTCGGCCTGGTGGGTGTAGAGCCGCTCGACGCCGCGCTCGCCGAGTGCGGCGTGCACGCGGAGGTCGAGCGTCACGTCGGCGTAGGTGGCGGGGCGCTCGGGGAGCTCCTGCACGTGGTAGACCTGGTCCCGGGAGCGCCGTTCGCGTCTGAGGTGCTGGAGGAAGGCATCGATGTCCATGAGCGGTTGTCCTAGGGCTTGAGCTTGCCCTTTCTTCGCTTCCTGGCGAGAGCGGCAAGCGAGTCGCCGGCCTGGATGGGCTGCTGCGTGGGGGCTTCAGGGGGTGTGGGGTCGGGAGTTGCGGGCACCGTCTCCTTCGGGGTGCAGAATGCTCCCTTGTCGCGCAGGCGTCGCGCCACGCTTCGGGCTTCGCCCGTGGTGGTGGGGGCATGCCGTGTGATGGGCTCGGGGCGCTCGGGCGCCGCTCCGTGGCGGATGGCGGTGGGAAGGGTGGGCCTCGGCGTGGCGGCGGACGGCTTGCGTTCGCCTCGCTGGACGGCCTTCTCGTGGCGCAGGCGGCGGAAGGCGCGGCGGGCCACGTCGGCGTTCTTGAGCTTCGGGCGCGCCTCGGGCTCGGGATAGCCCGTCTGGATGTCGTGCTCGATGACGTGGTCGGGATAGCGGATGAGCGGCTCGCCGTGGCGCTGGAGGCGGCGGCGGAGGCTGCGCTCGAGGGTCAGGCGGGCCTCCTCGCCGTCCTGGCCGAGGCTCGTGGCGTCGGGCTGGGTGAGATTGGCGCCGTCGCCGAGCAGCCCCTCGAGAACCATCAGGGCCGCGCGCTTGCTGGGGATGGAGCCCTCGGCACGCTCGACGTTCCAGGTGGCATACTGGCGCAGCGGCTTGCCCACGCAGCAGGGGCAGCCGTCCGCGCAGTCGCACTTGCGGATGTGGTCGAGCACGGCGGGGAGGAGTCGGTCGGCGATCTCGTAGGCCCGCTCGGTGAAGCCGAGGCCGAGAGGGTAGCGTTCGTAGATGAAGATGGTCTGCCAGGGGGCGTTCACGGCGCCGATGCTGTGGGAGAAGCTCAGCGTGTCGCACCGCACGAACAGGGGCAGCACCATGCGCGTGGCGTAGCCGATGCCGCGGCAGCCGGCCTGGGGGGTGAGTCCCTCGGCGAGCACCTGTCCACACACCTCCTCGGGCGGCTCGATCCAGAAGGCCGTGGTCTCCATATACATCGTCGGCAGGTGGATCTCGTGTTGCGAGATGGCGTCGAGGCTGTAGAAGTGGATGCGCACGTAGCTCAGGTTGTCGAAGTGGGTGGTCACCTCGCCGAAGAAGAGCTTGCCCGTGCCGAAGGGGCGCTCGCGGAGCGGGTGGTCGATGTGGTCGACGTCCGTGCCCCCGAGCGGCTGGGTGTAGTAGTCCACGCTCACGGGTCGGACGCGTGCGATCCCGCGGTTGAGGTCGAGGGAGTCGACGAAGTAGGTCTCGCCCTGGTGGATGTAGATGGCGTCGGGATGGACGATGGGCGGTGCGTCGAACTTGTTGAGCTCCCCGAGCACGCGGTCGCCCTGCGAGGCATCCACGATGACCACGTTGCGGTCGGCGAAGTCGCGCAGCGAGATCTCGTGCTGCGGCACCTCGGGCGCGCTGTGGTGCCAGGCGGAGCGGGCCGCGTCGTGGTAGAGCTTGTGCTCCGTCTCGAGCACGTGGAGGGCAACGGGCGCCGCGGGGCCGAACGAGGGGACCTCGGCCGCGCGGACGGGCAACTCGTGGGCCGCACACCGCAGGTGCCCCAGCACCACGTAGGGGTTGTGGGGCTGGATAACGGCCTCCTCGATGGGGCGGCCAAACAGGTAGTTGGGGTGGCGCATCACATACTGGTTGATCGTGGTGTCCAGGCCCACGAGGACGATGAGCGAGGGCGCCTCGCGCCGTCCCGCCCGGCCCGCCTGCTGGAAGAAGGACGAGAGGGTGCCCGGGTAGCCGACGATGATGCTGGCTTCGAGCGCCCCCACGTCGATGCCCAGTTCCAGGGCTCGGGTGGAGCTCACCCCCAGCAGCTCGCCGCTGAAGAGCTTCTGCTCGATCTCCCGGCGCTCGGCGGGCATGTAGCCGCCGCGATAGGGGGTGACCTTGCCGGTGAGCGTGGGCGCCCGCTTCTCGAGCGTCTCGCGGACGTAGCGGTAGATCAGCTCGGCGGTCACCTTCGCCTTCGAGAAGGTGAT
>Ga0272441_10009207_pt1 | contig 15333 bp, 30 predicted proteins | sample SSMProp6N_FD_193582 | JGI IMG/M metagenome (GOLD analysis project Ga0272441, IMG submission 193582) | Marine sediment archaeal communities from Little Sippewissett salt marsh, Falmouth, MA, United States - SSM-Prop-6N | ecosystem: Environmental > Aquatic > Marine > Wetlands > Sediment ... | reverse complement strand
ATCCTCCCACTCCCCCCGGTAGCAGTTGTAGTTTGAATGTTGGTTTTTAACTAGCATCTCTTACTCCTCCAATTTCTTAATAACTCTCCAACCATATCTTCCCTCCCAGGGGTTTATCCTCACCTTCGTTATCACCCCATTTGCCTCCATGGTCTCAGTGTGTTCTCTCAACTGTCTCCTAGAAAGCCTGCTTGACATCTTCCTCCCAAGGTCTTCTGACTCTAGGAATCCGCCATGTCGGGAGATTATCGAATGTATCCTATGATGGTCTGCGCCGAACTGGGTTCCCCCGACATGGACGTAAACTTTTGGGAGGTATTTCAGCACCCATCCTAAGATACTATCAGCCTTTTCCAACGCAGGGACTTCCAAGTGGATGATTTCACCCCCCATGTCTTGCCCCAGGTTGTCGGAAATGGTGATTAGCATAGCCATTCGGAGGAGGTGGATGTGCAGCCTCTCCCAAAATGGGACTATGCGCTCGTCCTTTGGCCATTGCTTTTTCATTTGTCTATACCGGCCATCATACCACCTGGAGGCGTCTGGAGTCAAGATGCACTTGCCCTGTACTTGTGCCGCAAGTTTCAAGTGGGTTTGGACCTTGACACGTTCCCTAAAGTCCATCTCAGGTTGAGGAAAGATACGGTCTGTGTCAGGTTGGTAGAACACAAGCATCCGACCGAAGAACCCCCCTCCAAACGCACTGGCCGGTATAGCATCGGCTAGCCAGTCCTCGTTCGAGCAGAGAAGCGCGGATACCGCAATATCGACCATATCTTCTGATCCACGCGCCCCAGTTCTTCTTCGCTTAGCCTTTCGAGAATCAAATAGATCAGTAAGAGTTTGGACGAGGTTCGTGTTGTACTCTTGTTTACCAATGAACGTCGCCATTTCAGATACAAAGAGTAGCCCTGTTGACGCCTTTTCCCTTTTCCCAATTTGGTAGAGTTCTGTTTTAAGTGCTTCACCGCTGCCCTCGTCTGGAAGAAGGTTAAACAAGCGCTTTTCCTTTATATCGCACGCCAAGTCCACCCCATATTCACTCGCCGTGGTCTTCTTTGTCTTCCCGGACGGACCCACGAGCATAGATTGAATTGCGGGCCAGATTTGGAAGTATCCAAAGTCAATGTGTACGTTTCTGCGGAGGCTAGCCCCGAGAATGGTAAGCGCTGTTGCAAAATGGAAGACTGTCGGTGGCTCCATGCCCCGGGTGTGCTCAACGTAATCTCGAATCCAGCCGCCCAGTTTAATATCGTCGAGGAGAGGTGAAAAATCATCAACGTAGTCGTCGGGCTTGGTCGTGAGGGATTCGGAACCTTGCATACTGCGGCGAAGGGCTGCCTCATCTTTGAAGCCGTAGTTCTTACAAAGTTCTTTAGAAACAATCTTCCACGTCCCCTCGTCCATGTTTAGTTCTTTGAGCCATCCTGCAACGTCTTTTAAGTCGGGCCTCTCCTCGCTCTCAATGATTTTAAGGAACTTCTTGAGAGCTATTTCCATTCTTGCACCAACTCCATTTCCCCCTCTCCACAGTTTGGACAGGTTCTATGTCGCCGCCATGGATCAAGTAATGAGCATCATCTTTTACTACGTGGTTGATGAATGATAGAAGGTTCTCGGTAAGGTATCTCCCATAGTAGCGGGGGAGGTAGAAGTGTCGAAAGCCCCCGTCGTAGAAAGTATTTAAGTACTTGGCCACCTCTTTGACGTTGTCCACGAGGATAGGGACATAGACGGGGCGGGGTTGGCGGGCTTGGAGGCTAGAGCAGGCTCGTGCAATCCAACCCATTTTGTCATTGGAATAACCAGGTATTAGAGTAAAGATGGGAGGCAGCACCCCCGCACAACACCCCAGTTCCCCCACTACCTTGTCTATGTCATCATACCTCGTAACCACTATGTCAGATTCGGTATAATCGTCTTCTTGATCTACTATTTTAACTCTTTCCACCTTCACTGACCTCCTTTATCCAAACTCATGTGCCATATCCAACGGCTAGCTTGCGTAAACTCTACACACAACCCACATTGGGTACAACTCCCGTAAAAATTCTCTACTTGGTTGAATTTAAGGAGGTTCATTCTGCGGTCTTCCCTGTCTTTAGACTGCCACTCCTCAACCATAGCCCCACAGTTAGGGCAAGTCATCTTAAAATCTATGTAATCATAGAGTCCCACGGGTCTTCCCCACTCCTTTCTAGGTCTACAACGTCCTTGTAGTCACGGAGGCTTCCCCAGTTGGGGCCAACCTCAACATCGCAATTAAACACCAACCCACTACCCATCCTAATAGGACTAGCAGGCATCTGCGCCATAGGGGAGCGGAGGTTACTGACAACACACTCCTGTACTTGGTCCCGTAGATGTTTCGGGTATATACATAAGACTTCATCATGCACCTGCATCCATAGTCTAGCTGGATCGGGCAATTGCTCATGGATTTTTAACATGGCATACCCAATGACCATAGGGGGGATGTTTTGGATAGGGGAGTTCGAGGCTTGATTACCCGCCCTCCCCGGATACTTCGGGTCTCTCACTTTGATGTATCTACGTATATTGAATGGGGAGACGACATAGCCTCGGTCGTATGCTGAGTAGACCATTTGTTGGGTGTAATCCGCGACGCCAGGTAGCGCTTCAAAATAACGTTCTCGTATAGTTTTAATCTCTTCCACTGTCTTGCCGAGGCGTACAGCAGTCGTTCTCTCGTTCTCTCCATAAAGTACAGCGAAGGTTGTGTTCTTAGCGTCACTTCGAGGTAGACCAGTTGCTTGCCCAACCATCTCGTGAGCATCAAAGCCACCTCGTAGAACTTTGTCAAGAATTTTCCACTCCTGCGCGTACCAGAGGAATCCGACGACTTCGGCTTGTTTGAGGTCAACACTCATTACCTCCCAGTCTTCTTCGTCGGGGATGAATATATGTCTGGCCCCGGAGCAATCAGGATTACTTCCGTAGCAACGGGTATGCCCAGTGAGATTTTTATCAAGCCACTCAGAACCCTTACAAGTGCAGTCTGGAATCTGTTGAGCGTTAGGGTCCTCACAAGAAAACCTGAAGGTGGCTGCCCCCTTAGCTCTACCGTGTTTATCACGACTCGTCCCTCCCATGTTAAGTGCTGGATTCACGTAATCCATGTGGTTAAGGTCGTATTTCAAAAAGTTCTTGTACAAATGACTTCGGTCTCGAAGAGAAAGGATTAGGTTGCAAAAATCTAGGGATGCCTGAACATCCCTATCCCCCAAATGGGAAATGGAATGATGGCCTAGCTCTAGCCGAGTGATTAACTCTTCGAGGGACTTGGCGGAGGCTGTGAGTTTCCCCTCCCTGGTCTTTTGTGGGGGCAGTTTCAACGTCTCGTAGAGGTGGGCCTGGACTTTCTTATGCTGGTCCTCGGTGTGGGTGCCTCCCCAATCTGGCAAGGTTTCCCTCCCCTGGGCGAGGTTCTTTTTAATCCGCTCCGCCGCCTCACCCATTCGGGTCTTATCAATTTTCATCCCCCGCAAGCGCATGTCGAATACGACCTTGGACATGGGGATTATATAGTCTCGTGCTACGCTGTCTTGGCCAGTGGATTCAAGATAGTCCCAGAGACCGTGCTCAACCCGTAGCGTCGCATCGACATCAGTACATGCGACTCGTCGGAGCCTATCTCGATAATCCATCCGCGACTTCCAATAACCTCGAATCGGAGGGCGTGCAAATTCCCCCGAAAGATAAATGAGGTCATTGGGAGTGTCTGGGTTTGCAAGTTTGCCAAGGTAGCGAGTGTCCACGATTTCTGTTTTACTGTCGATAGGGAGACCGTGTTTGTGCAGCCACCATCTATCAAAAAGCACAAAGTTCTGTCCCACAATTTTAGGCGCAGAAAGGATTCGTCGAATTCGCGGATCGCCGGGATCAAAGGTGTAGCCGTGGCCAACCCGATGAGTAGCCGCCACACATTTAATAAACCCCTCATCTGGATCAAGCCCACTTGTCTCAATGTCCACAGAAAAAGTCTCGGACTCCATGAGAGCCACAGTATCTGAGACCGTGGGATCTTCCATGTATATGACTTCGGTTTCGGTATGCAGTTCATCTTTTATGAAAGGAATTCGTAGGAAATCCTTCTCCATGATGGACCATAAGGTCGGTTGTTTTTTCAGAATAGCGGGGTGGTAGGTAGCGAAAAGGAGTTGGTCAGGTTTGAGTTTATAGCAGATGTGGGGGTTGGTGGGGTCCTCGGGGACCTTGGCTTCACCAGAGCAGTCGGGGCATTTTTTAGTAGTCCCTGCTCGCTTTCCCTCCACCCTACCCGAGCCCTTGCAAGTTGGACAGTCTATAATTTTGCCAGGGATGAAAATCGTCCCGCGCAAGGTAGTGATTTTTGCGGGGTGCCCGAGCATGTACTGGAGTGCCATCTTCCCCATGGCTACTATGGTAGAGCCTTGGAATTTCTCTAGCATTTTGTCAGTGTAGCGGGCGGCGCACTCTCGAACCTGGCCTGGGGAGGGTTCAGCGGTTACATGGTCTTTGTTATACTTGAGGGTCAGGGGCTTTCCATCCAACCCCCATTCCACTGGGCGACAGCGGACCACGTTGGCTATGACTTGGCGGGTACGTTTGTAAGGTGTGTTTTCACTCAAAAGGTAGTTAAAATCATTCCCCGTCGGTCCTACTAAATTCTGCCCCCTTTGCACCTCCTTTGGCCCTAGCTTCTCGCTTAGGAATAGCACTTCAGCTTCTTTCAAATTACCATCGTGCGGGGCGTAGCCGAATGACGTTTTTCTATACGGGCACCCCTCGCAGTTTGGCCCTGTATCATACTTCGCTGTGGGTGGGCCGAGGGTTTTAGTCATCCAGCTTCACCACTGCTTCTACGTTCTTAACAAAGATAACTACGTCTTCTACCTCGAACTTCACGAGGCCAACCGCCTGCTCATTGGTTACAAGAAAGGGGTCTTCACATTCAAGGGTGTTCCCACTGGTAAAATATATTTTGAACTTCATCCTCTCCTCCTAGGTCCACAATCTTGACAAGCCACAAACCATTTTTTCTTTGCTTCCTCCACCCCATGAAACCACCCAGTCGGCCAAACAGTAGCATAGGGGTCTCCATATGCAAATCCATACACAAAAGAGCCAAAGTCTTTTCGAACTTTGGGTATAACCTCGGTCTTTTTGCAAAAATCGCAAATAAAAGTCGTTGATACTTGTGATCCCATTTCTCCCCCTTAAAAAGTTGGGGGGCTCAGACTCTATTCACCGGACCAATTGGCATCAACCCGATTTCGTCGTTTTGCCCCCCTCCCGGGAACCTAGTCCTCTTCCTCCTGCTTCTTAACCTTAATCTTCTTTCTCGGGTTGGAAGTAAAGGTATAGGTGATGCGGTCGTACTGGTTGCCGTTCTCATCCTTCTCAGGATCGGTCCAATAGACCACGTTCCACGCAGAGTGCCCAACTAGCTCCTGGGCCACCTTCAGCGTGTCTATGCCATACCTACCCGTCTCTTCATCAAACTCCGGTTCCGGATACCTCCCCGTCATAGTTTTGTAAAGAGTTTTGAGCATTTGGAGAGAGGACCCACTGATGCCGAAGTCCTGAAACCGGCTTGGCTTTCGCTCCAGTTCCAAGATACCCGAAAAGTTTCCCTCTCCATCGTACTCTGCCTGTGCTACTGCTGCGAGACGCGCCGCGATTACAGGGTAGGTCCCGCCGTCTTTTCTCTCCCGCTCGGCCTTCCTCATGTCAAGGACTTGAAACTTGTACGAGCCCTCTTTCCAAAGTCCAGCCTCACGCCACTCCTCTTGGTCCACGACAAACGGATTCTCAGTCATACTATTTATACTCCTTCAATTACACGGTGGGGGTTCTGTGTCTGATGTAGTCAAGCAGGGCATTTATCCCCATTTGCAACCCCAATACAAACAGGGGACCGTAAGTGCCCAGTTCGGCAAACGCTGTGGCTGCTCCGTCACTGATTGCAACGAGGGCAGCGGTTAGTCCGATGAGGCCAAGGTTTTTGAAAATCTTGACCAAAGTTTGAGTGAAACTATATTGCATTACTTCTCCTTTCTTTCCCAGGGTTTATCCTGGTCCTTCTTCCACCAACCCTTGTTCCTCCCAATGAGTAGAAGGTCGGTGATGACTGTTAGAACTTTGCGAATCTTACTCCACATTTCTACCTCGCGGTGATGATAGGTTTGGGGACTACGACGCTGGGGGTGTCTTCAAGTGCGCTTAGGGCTGCCACTGAATCCCAATCGAAATAGTGCTTAACCGACCTCCCCGATCCAGCTTCTTTCCCCTCTATCATCCAAGTATTGTCCTCCTCTCTTAGGATGCCTCCAACAGATAAGCCCTGGTGGATGTGAGCTACTACCTCCTTTCCGTTAAACTTGCGCAAAATCTTCCCGCTAATCATTTCGCTTTCTCCCTCATTTGCCTACGCTTCTCCTCTATAATCTCATACATATTCTTGTCTGTCCAATCAATTTGTGCTGGCATCACCTCCGCCATTCTAGTCCTGGCCATGAATCCCTTTAGCGGCTTTGGGCAGAAATAGTACCGGTTGCCATCACCGTACATATACAGGAACATATCACTTACCAGGCCAGCGAGGTCGGCTTTGAGGGCAAATCCCTCCAGCGACGGGTAACCATTGAACTCCCTTGTCACCTCCTTGTCCTTATATTGGTCCCCCGTTAGTGTCATCTTGGTAGTAGGGGCAAAGTCTTGCTCAGCATGGGCGGTAACGATAGTGTGATAGGGCATACGGTCGATTTTATCCACAATCTTCCGCATCTCCATATCTAGCAAGCGATAGTCCTTGTTGGATGGAACACCCGCGAAGTCCCTCTTGTTGGGCAAGGCCATGACTCCAGTTGCCTCCTGTTTCGGCATGGTGATTTCACCATCAAAAATTTTTGCTTCCTTCTTCTCACTCTCCCCAAAAATCATTAACTGGCTCATGCGCAGGTTGTCAAATAGAATTGTGTGAATCTTGTCGAAGGTGTACCCCATTTTCTCTTTGATAATTTTCTCAAAGACAACATCTGTCATGGAGATTATAGCACGTAACTCGTTCTGGTCCTCCGGTTCGAGAATGGGTACGTCCACTCCATAGTTGGAGAAAGTAGCCTCTCCCACTTCGTTGGAAACCACGACCAATCCTTCGCCCAGGGCTTCGTAGTAGTCCCGGGCCATCTTGGTTTTGCCACAGCCTGGGTAGCCGTAGCCGAATATGTGGTGGTGGTCTACGTTGTCGGTACTACGCCTGTATTTCATCCCTCTCCTCTTCTTTATAGGTCACAATAACATCATCCCCCACTGTGGTCCAGCCTATCTCCCCGTCGTAGCGTGGGGCACCATCATAGAGCATATTTTCGATGGTTACAACTCCCCCTTCGCTAAACTTTCGCATTAGGGCTACGAGGAGGGACTTGAGGACACCGCAGCGACACTCAGTCATCCTCTTGCTCCTCTCTTGCTGCGTCCAACTCCTCTTCCAACCGTGCTATAGTAGCTTTATTCCGCGCTATGATCTGATTCAAGGAGTGGATATGCTCCTCCATGTCCTTTATCCTCAGCTTCGCATGGACGTAAAGGTCCAAAATGCCATAAAAAATTTCATTTTCTGTCATACTATCTCCTCCTTCGCCAGCTTGTCCACATAATCCGGCTCTTGTGGCTCGTACCTCTCCAACAGAAGGTCATCCGGCTCGTACCACTTCTCAGGGTCTCCCTTGAAGCATAGGTTGATGTAAGGGCATCGTCCCATATTATGGCATTGAGCAGGGTTGCAGGGCCATGCGCGGTCGGGCTCGGATTGGAAAATGTTCTCCTCTATCCTCCTACAAGTGGTTATGCGTTGCCGGACGAATCGCTCTGCCCGCTCGGGGTTCCAGTCATGGTGGAAGCGTTGGAAGGGTTGTTCCTGGGGTTTATACGTCCTTTCAACTTGACCCTCCCCTCCGCAAGTTGGGCAACCGATACGTTTCTTGGAACCATTACGACAAGTGGGACACTGTTTGAGACTGGCCTTGGGGTCCCCGATAGTCTTCAGCTTCCTTATAAAGTTCATCACATAGCCATCAACCTTCATCCCCGTGGCTTTCTCTTGGCCGTAGCAGTAGCCCCACATTTGCATGGAGTGTTCCCAAGAGGCAAGGTAGTCATCCCCGAGGGACTTGGTGGACTTGTGGTCCCATACTTCAATGTGGCCATGGGTGTTGGTTACGAGGTCAATGCGGAAGACGTAGTGGAAAATGGGGGCAGAGCAATTGAGGCAAAATTCGGTAGGCGTCGGTAGAGAGTACTCCTTCCCACATTTGTAACACACATCCCCCAGAGGCACCGAACCCTCTGTCTCTAGCTGGATGACGCTGAATTCTTCTTGGGGGTAGGTCCTGTTGTACTCCTTGGCCACTCGCTCTAGCCACTCATACCAGTCTAGCCAGACGTTCCTGTCCTCGTGGTCTAGTGAAGCAAAGCCTATGTCTTCTTGTGATTTAGCTATGGCGTTATGGTCTGGGTTGTCCACACCGGCATAATGATTAGCTAGATAGTAGTGAATAAGCTGGCCTAGACTCAGTGGGTTCGGCTCTCCCGCGTAGTCTATTTTCTTCTTTACCACATGCTGGTCGGGAAGTTTGATACCAGTTCCGTTGAACTCATAGTTCCAAAAGAACTTTCTCATGCACTTCTCGGCAGTTGTGGCCCTGGTGTTGTTAATCCTCAAAGTTCCTCCTCCAAAATTATATCCGCCCATGCCTGCCAAGCGGAGGGGATAGTGTCATTAACGGCTTCTTCCACCGCCCCGAGGCAGTCATTGATATCCTCTCCCTCGTTACATTCGAAGCTAACCACCACTTCTATTCGTTTTCTTCCGGGCATCTCGGTCTCCTTTGGATGATCTCTTGGACGAGTTCGTTTTCATTTTCTCCAGTGGCCACGCTAACTTCTTCTGTCTCCTCGTGTTCTCTTTTCTCATCCCCTCCACCAATTCCTTCTCTAGTTTTCTCATCTCTTCTTTTGACATAAGTCCCCTTTCCCAAGCCTACAGCTAGGTCTTTACGGCCTATAGAATTCAAGCAGGCTCGTGCGAGTTTTGTTAATGTGGTTTTGTCCATTGCACCGACTAAGGTAGGTTCTGACATAGGTTCGCTGCACCCGTCTTCAAAGTCCCAGGCTTCGAGCAAGAACTCCCCATTACGCACGCCCCACTTGGTTTGCCTGATACAAAGGAGTGCCCAATTGGAAAACTGGCTCTTGGTGGGTTGACGGGTTTGGAGAAGGTCTATCAAATGACAGCCTTTCATCCTGCGCTGGGAGCTAGGCATGTTTCACCAGCTTTTCCAGTTGTCTTACGGTTTCAGATTGTTTGATTAGTTCTGTGGCGGGGGCGCAGGCTGGTTCGTAGATGGGGAAGGAACGTAGTTTGCCCCCCCATTTCCTCTCGGCCAGATGGCGCATCTTATCCGATAGCTCAGCGAGGAAGTTTACGATATCACGTATCTCGAAAATGACCTTATCCAGCATCCCCAGTTCAACGGCTTCGTCCAGAAGTGCCTCTCCCTGTTCTCCCAGGTAAAGTATCCTGGCTCCGACTTCCTTGTAGTCCGTAACGGTGATGTTGGGATCGCCTCGTTTGATATCGTTGATGAATTGTCCTACTCTTACGTCTATTTTGCGTACCCTGCGCTTCCATTTGGACTTGCGGGCACTATAGTTGGTATATCTTCCCACTGTTCTCCTCCCTTGAAAAGTAAGCCCACCATAACATATTCGTCAGGGCTTGTCTACTCCCCCTCTTTTTCCTCCAGTTGGGCAATAGCCCTTTCCAGCCTGCACATATTTGTACTCTCTCTTGCGTGCTTCAGCTTGGCTTGGCGCTCATTCACAACTGCCCTGGCCAACTCTATTGCCTTCTCGTGGGCGGCGAGCTTGTCGTGTACCTTTGCTATGCCTCTCTCCATCCCCTCTATAAAAGCAGCGTTCAACGCAACCCACTCCGGTATGTCATGCCAAGACGATCCTTCGCCTTCATGTGGCTTTCCTAGTGCCTCGGCAGTCCGACGGTTGATCTCAGCGTGCATCTCTCTGGCTTTTTCGGTATCAGCCACCTCGGCACGTAGACGGCGGATTTCAACGCAAAGCCTATAGATATAATCCTTCGGCACTTCGGTAGGTTCATGACTACCAGACCACAACTCTATGTCATCAGACAATTGCTCATCCGTCATTGGCTCAGTCATTTCTCCACCATCGGGCACGCACTATTCTCCCAAAAGGCGTATCAGTGATTTCAAAGATTTCAACGTGCTTTTTCTCTGCCAAAAATACCAACGCATCCGCGTATGCTGTCAAGGCATCACTATGTAGCTCTCCGTCGTGATAGCAAGCCTGATTCACTACGTCTAAAAGGATCTGCTCCATGTTTTTTAGCTCTTCCTTCAGCCGATCCATCTCTTCACGTAAGTCGGCATAGTCTCTAATCACTCCGTGATACTTAATGTTCTCATTCTTCAGCCGCTCCACCTCGGCTTCTGCTTTGATTTGACCCTCTAAGGCATCCGCTCTCTTGTTCTTGTGGTGCTCCACCTCGGCACGTAGTTCTGCTATCTCACCGTCTGCTGGCTCTCCATAATATGGTACATACTCTTCAATTTTATCCTTCATTTCTCCCTCCTCCCCTCTATAAGCCTATCAGCTAACTCTAACGAATAGTGCCAGCGCCTCTCACGAGCACATATCCTATCATAAGCCTCCTGTTGTTGCCTCCCCCTTCTGTCTTTGCTGTTTTTCACATTTACCATACGGTCTCGGAGGTCGCGCATTTGTTCGCAGAGGATGTCTCTTTCTTTTTTCATCACACCACCTCATATCCAGCGTTCCCCAGAGCCTCTACATGGTCAAGTGCTCCCCTAAAAGATCCTTCCATTTCTTCCATCCAGCTTTCAACTTCCCCCTTCTTATTGGAGGGGAATATATAGGTTTCGGGGCCAGAGAAAAACGGAACAACCGCACTAACTACCACATATTCTGCCCCATCCAAAGGCGGGGTCAACTTGTATAATCTCGCGTCCCCATTCCAACTACCACCCAAAGATTTTATAAACTCTGCTTTTTTCATCACTCAAACCTCCTTAATCGTAGCATAGGCAAGACACCCCAGGCCGAGGAAAACTAAAATAGCAACATGTATTGGTGGGGTGGGCATCTCCCGTGGAATCCAGTGGGTAAAAGCCCCATCAACGGCTAGAGCAAAATAGCAGTAGGCAAGCCCGTTGAAAAATTTAGTCATCACTCAAACCTCCTATCCGCCAACTCTTCCTCTTGGCAATTGATACAAAGGAGGAGTTCTTCGTACTTCTCCCCCTTTGAAGTATTAAGTATTCGGCTTCCTTTTACAACATACTCGTCGTCTTCATACTGCCAGCGGCCACACCTCTCGCAGACGCCTATGGCTTCGAGTTCTATCATCTCATCACCCCATCTATCATCTCTCGAACCAAATACCAGACGTTATTGGGGCGGAAGAATCCCTCCACCCGTGTTTTTCTTCCTTTTTTCTTGTCAAGCAAGCCAAAGACCTCGCAATCATAATTGCCAATGGCTAGGTCCCCTGTGCCATCATTTGTTATTGTGGCCTCGGCAATGGTTTTGCGCTCTTCAGCCTCGCCGTGCGGGATCAGTTCGATTGTTATTTTTAGCACCATCTCACCCCCTTATTCACGGCCTTGAAAAACCTGGTCCGGTCAAAGTTCTCGTTTTGCTCCTCACAAAAGTCAGCAATATCTGTGACGAGGTCGTGAAAGCCACTCTGGCCGGGGCTGTTTAGCTCATTAATCAAGTACTTATTCAGAACTGCGGCTAGTCGGATAAAATGTTTTTTAGTCATGGTCTCTCTCCTTACCTCTTATGGGTTGTAGGTTACTACATCAATGCCCTTACTTTCTATCCTTTCAAGGGCTCTGGCTATCTTGGCTTGATAGAATATTTCCAGGCCATAAGATGCTGAAAACCCATATTTTGTTATTTCATCAATAAACTTGTCGTATTCCTCTTTATCAAATAGTTTTTTCATTGCCCCCACCCCCTTACCTGTTTCAAAAGCCAATATTCATAGACACAATCTTTGCACTCGCAACCGTACCTATGGCCGTTTTCATTATGGAGTTCGCCTTCCTTTTTTGATGACTTCTCATGCTTTTTACACTTTGTGGGCACGCCATCAGTAATCCCACACCCACAAGCCCACAGATTTTCATGCATAGTGGCCCCCGTTCAATAAGTTAGTCACTAAGTTAGTCACCTTAGATTAGGCACTTTTACACCTTCAAAGTAGATGCATATCCTCCTAACTAGCATAAAAGGTTATAGGACGGCCTTTCCGAAATTGCATCGGGCATTTTTTCCCCAATTCTATTTTGGCCAAGTGTGCAATCCAAGAAATGAACTTTTCCCGTGTTGGAATAGGCCAACCCCCTATAGAAGTTAAATGTCCTTGTTTATGCCCGTTCTCCCCCCATAATTCCCAGCCTACAAAATCTCTCCTACACTTGGGGCAATTTCTGGAGTGACAACCGAAGACACCTCTTTCTTCTTGGGCTTTATACTCCTCGCATCGATGCAGGGCGTAAACCTCGCAAACATCTGTTTTGAACTTCATTGTTTCCTCCCCCTCAAAACTTTAGCGTCAAACCACCCTTGTCATATTTTACCAGTGTCAAGGTTCTATCCGATTCGGCGTAGCTATGACAATGTAGTCTCAAGCATTTGGTTTCATTGTCGTAGACTACAAGGAGCAAGCCCGAGTCACCTAGTCGTATTCTCATGGTTTCCATACCTAGTTTGTCCGTACGAGGTTTACCCGGTTGTAGTGTGGTTTCTGGGTTATTGTCAGTCATTTTCTATTCCTCTCCACATTAACCCCACCTAGCCAAGCGGCCAGGGTATTAACCAAGGTTATAACCTCATTAACATTCAATTCAGAGTACTTGTTCAACCTCTTGGGCATGAGTTGGATCATTCTGCCCTTTCTATCTCCGCCCCAAAAAGCAGTAACGGCCAAGTCCTTTGTTCCTTTCAACTCTGTTGCCATAGCGGGCCCCCTTCCTTTTTAAGTCTTCGCCTTCCTTTTAACAAAAAATCCCAATGGTTTCTACTCCCCCTCTCTCTCATTTTCTCCATTTGTTCCCCTTTCGCTATTTGTTCTAATGTGTAATTTTTGCGTTTCATAATTAAATGTATTTTTCCCCACATAACTTATGCTAACTTTGAGTATATGCAAATTTTGCACCATGTTCTCAAGTTGAGTATATGTGGGTGATATTGCTCGGCTAGTGGGTGAGATGGCGCAATTTGAGGATAGGTTAACTCGTAAACGGTTGTGTTTATTGGGTTAAATATTGGCACATGGTATGCATGTTACTTTCTTCCACCCCTCGCTCATGAGAACGGCCTGGGGTTTTCGGAAAACTAGACTCAACCTTGCCAAGGATAAGGGCCTATATTCGAGCACATAAATCCTTATCTACTCCCTACTTAGGTAGCATAGATGATAGGGTTATCGCTTGATTGGACGAACTTGTCAAGGTTTTTGGGTTGGCCGAATAGCTTTTAGGTAGCAAGACAACTACTTAGGTCACCCCTAAGAACAAACGACAAGCGGACTAGAAAGGATTATCAGAAATGATCATCAACAATAGCTCGACATGGCAGACGCTTTCCGAAATCATCACGAAAATCAGCCGGATTATCTTGTGGGGAATTCCTGCAACGGGGAAGACCTCCATTGGCTCAAGGACCGCTGAGGGAAACTTCTGGAGCACAACCCTTACGGAGGAGCAGGATGCTACAGAACTTCGGGGACACTATATCCCCCAGGGCAATAAGTTCGTATGGCAGGATGGTATTGGGACGAGGGCCTGGAGAAGGGGCGGAACCCTTATCATTAATGAGGCCCAAAACGCGAGTGCGGATGTTCTGAACTTTCTCTATGTCCTCGCGGACGATCCACATGTTGCTAAACTGACTTTGCCTACGGGCGAGACCATAACTCCTCATCCGGACTTCCGAATCGTTATGACAACGAACAACGAACCTAACACCTGCCTCAATGATGCTTTGATGAGTAGGTTCCCGGTTCAGATCAAGGTTGAGACTACGGATCCCTGGATTATCTCCAAATTGCCCCAAGAATACCGGGAAGTAGCAGACGAAACCTGCAACCTACCCGAGGAACGTAGGGTGGACGTTCGTAAATGGTTCTGCTTCGCATCCTTACTTCAGCAGGGCATTGATAAGGACCTTGCGGGCATGTTGGTTTTCGACAATCACTGGGAAACCTTGCGTGATGAGATAGCACTACGGGAGTCCCCAAACGAGTAGGGCGTGGGTTATGGATATCCTACAAGAATTAGGAAAGCTACTATCTCACGCGAAAACGGTATTAGATTTTAAGGGCAAGTTAGCTCCTCATCCAGAGTTAATTGATGGTAGTAAGGAACCTTACACTATCAAAACCCTGGAAGGGAAGTTACTCGCTAGTGTAGCAAAAACCCAAAAAATCTATACCGTTCCACTAGATCCAAACGAACCTGACGCGCGTAACATCATTAGACATGAAAACTTGCACATCAAGTATTCCACCGTTAGCGACCGTAAGCTAAAAAAATGGGATCTATGGGATCACCTCGCAGAAGATATGCGAGTAAACTTCATAGGTTCCAAGGTTTTCGATGAGTATCGACTGCCCTCAGTACCGGTTGAAAAACTGGATGAAGCTAAAGAGATGCTAGCAGATGGGAACACGCAAGGGGTCAAACTCATCCTTTGTCAACTGCTAGCTAATCGATACGCGCAAAAAGAGAGCCGTCGGGGTTACATTGATCCCTATGATGTTCGAAAGGCTTTGCAAGGACAATTCCCTACGTACAACTCCAAGGGGTTCGAGGAATTGCTGGGTAGAATTGACAAGCAGTTCTTTAGAAGAAACCGGAAAACCTATCCAACTGAGCACAAGCGGAAAGCGGTAGCAAAGCTAATTCGAGATTTCTTCGCAGAACCTAGTCAAGATGAGGGGGAGGAGAAGCAAAGGGGGCAAAAACCTACCGCCGATGATGGTATTCCCGGCTGTCCCATACATCACATCATTGATGACCTACCAATGCCTGAATCAAAGGCCAGTCTTCGAAAACGCTATGCTATTGACCATGGCGCATCATTGAAAAAACCCTGGAGAATAACGGGTGATTGTAAGCTATTCACACAAAAACGATCTTTTTCTAAAGGAACGTTGCTTGTGGATTGCTCGGGTTCTATGAATCTCTCAATCAAGGACCT
>Ga0272441_10009206_pt1 | contig 15334 bp, 10 predicted proteins | sample SSMProp6N_FD_193582 | JGI IMG/M metagenome (GOLD analysis project Ga0272441, IMG submission 193582) | Marine sediment archaeal communities from Little Sippewissett salt marsh, Falmouth, MA, United States - SSM-Prop-6N | ecosystem: Environmental > Aquatic > Marine > Wetlands > Sediment ... | reverse complement strand
CAAGGCAGCTCCTGTGGGCGGCCTTGGAATTGATGCCAGTTGGTGTGGCGCGTTGGGCATGGCAGGAGGCGTGTGGGAGTGGTGCAATGACTGGTATGGCGAGGATAGCTTCCGGGCCGCATCTGGTCCGGATCCGCAGGGACCTGCGGATGGGCAATACCGTGTCGTTCGCGGGGGCGGCTGGTCCAGCGATGCACGCCATTGTCGTTCAGCCGAGCGCTTCCGCGTCACACCATCGCTGTGCCTAGACGACGCTGGCTTCCGCCCGGTGATCACGCCTTCGGGGTAGCGCACGCGGTCTCCGCTCTGGCAGGCGTCTGGCGTCCCAAGCGCTCCTGCATAGAAGACCTGGCGCCGTGCCCATGAAAGGCTGCCAGGGTGTCGTTGGAGACTGCGGTGCGATGAGGGCTCGCACGCGAGCAAGACGGTACACAGAGAGGAGCAGGGCGACGATGCAGCTCGGTCTGGACCAACTGCGGCCAGCCAGGTTGGGGTGTAGCCGCGCCGGAGGGCTGCTGCCTTTGGTCGCTCTGCTCGCATGGCCTTCTGTACTGTGCCCGCACACTGCTGAGGGTGCGCTGGTAGTGGTCGCGATAGGCATCGACGAGTACGACTCTGATGGCATACTACCGGTCAGGGGTGCGGTGAACGACGCCCGCGGCATCGTGGCCGCCTTGCAGGATAGCTGGCCGGGTGGTGGCTTCCAGGCGAAGATTCTCACATCAGATCGGCCTGAAGGCGATCTGCTTCGTCCCACCGAGGATGCCATCGTGTTGGCGCTTGACTGGGCGCAGGGGGCGGCCCAGCAACAGGACACTTTCATCCTCTTCTTCGCCGGGCATGGGGTGCGCCCTCAGGGCTGGCAGGACAGCTTTATTCTCCCGGTGGACGTGCCCCTGGGCAGCCGCAATCTCTTGGCGGCGAAGTCACTGTCCCTCGACACGCTCCGGAAGCTGATCTCGGGCGTGAAGTGCGCTCATCACATCATCATCATGGACTGCTGCCGCAATGACCCGTTCGCCGCGGATGGCCCTACCGGACGCGGCGGCGTAGGAGGCGTCGCGAGTGAGGAGTTGACCCGCGACATCCGAGTTATGGGCCTCGCCGGCTTCCATGAGCGGGTCACCCAGTCAAGCGCGGTGCTCTTCGCGTGCGGGGTGGGACAGCAAGCCCGGTGGCTCAAGGATGGCTCGAACGGCGTATTCACGCACTACCTCATCCGGGGTCTTCAGGGACAGGCCATGCGTGAGGACGTCGTGACGCTCCCGGACCTGTGGGACTATGCGGAGCAGCACGTACAGCAGTACGTATCGCGTGAATACGCTGGCGCCGCCCAGACGCCCTGGCATAGAGACGAGGGAACCGGGCGCATCGAGTTGGCAAGACGCCCTGCGGAACCGCCGCCCCAACCGACCTCTCCTGACGACCAGCCGTGGGAGCGCCCGGGGAAGGGGGTAGGGGACGAGACAGACGGTCCCGATGGCGGCAGGTATGTGTGGGTGCCACCTGGCGAGTTCGAGATGGGCTCGAAGGATGGAAGCGCCGATGAGCGGCCCGTGCACCGTGTGCTGATCACGAAGGGGTTCTGGTTGAGCAAGCACGAGGTGATGAACGAGCAGTACGCGGCGTTCCTGAGCACTCGTTCCCAGGGCAACGGTGGCAGCATCCGCCAACTGCTTGCGTTGGGTGATAGCCACTGCGAGATCCAGAAGCGCGGCCGGTTGTATGTCCCGAGGCCGGGCCGCGAACACAACCCGGTTGTGGTGGTCACGTGGCATGGGGCGTCTGAGTACTGCAAGCACTACGGGTTGCGTCTGCCCACAGAGGCGGAATGGGAGTACGCGGCCCGGGGAGAGCACGGGACCACGTACCCATGGGGTGACGCGTGGGATCCACGCAAGTGCTGCTGCTTCGACAACAACCGCGGGCGGGCCACAGCAAAGACGTTCCCTGTGGGTAGCTTCCTGCAAGGTGCGAGCTGGTGCGGCGCTCTCGACATGGTCGGCAACGTGTGGGAGTGGTGCAATGACTGGTACCACCACGCCTACTACGAGCAGTGTCCGCCAAGCGATCCCCCGGGTCCCGCGCGTACCGGGTACCGTGCTGTGCGCGGCGGGTGCTGGCTCGACGATGCAGTGAGCTGTCGATCGACCAACCGCGACAAGTACACGCCTGCGGCATGTACCTCCAACCGGGGTTTCCGCCCGGCGGTCACACCACCGGGGTAGCGGCTGCCGGGGCGTCCACCGCGTGTTGCTGGCTTAGGATGCACCTGAGCAGCGGCGAGCCGTACCGTCGCGTGGGCAGAGCATCCGAGGAGTATCGGCGGACACCACGTAGTGGCGTGCCGAGGCGAGCACGGCCAGCCGGCAGATCGGGCAAGCCACTGGCATCGATGGCAGTTCACATACGCCAGATGGCTGCTCACAAAGGGGGAGTGCGGCAACAATGCGACACCTTACCAACCGGCCTCGTCTAATGAAGTCAGAGCATGATGCCGGGGGGCTGCTGAGTGTGCTGCTGATCGCTGTGTTGGCTGGGGCAGGTGCGTTGTGGCCTTGCGGTGCCGATGCTGCCCTGATAGTGGTCGCGATAGGTATCGATCAATACGACTGCGACGACGTCCTGCCGGTCAGAGGCGCGGTCAACGATGCCCGGGGCATAGTAGCCGCGTTGGGTGAGAACTGGCCGGGTGGCAGCTTCCAGGCGAAGGTCCTCACCTCCGACCGGTCTGTTGATGACCCCCTCTACCCTACCAGGGATGCCATCGTGTTGGCGTTCGACTGGGCCCAGACGGTGGCCGGGGCCGAGGATACCTTCATCTTCTTCTTTGCCGGGCATGGCATGCGCCCTGAAGGCTGGGAGGATAGCTTCATCCTTCCGGTAGATGTCCCGTCCGGCAGCGACAATGTGGTCACGACGAGGTCGTTGTCCCTGAACACCCTGGCAAAGCTCATCACCGGAGTGCGTTGCGCGCACCACGTCATCATCATGGACTGCTGCCGCAATGATCCTTTTGTTGCGAACGCCCCTATCGGTCGAGCGGCGCGAACAACAGGCGCGGCGAGTGAGGAGTTGACCCGCGACGTCCGAGTTATGGGCCTCGCCGGCTTCCATGAGCGGGTCACGAAGTCAAGCGCGGTGCTTTTCGCGTGCTCATCCGGCCAGAAGGCCCGATGGCTGCGGGATGGCTCGAATGGTGTGTTCACCCATTTCCTCATCAGGGGGATCAAGGGAGAGGCGGCGCGAGGGGGCGTGGTGACGCTCCCGGACCTGTGGGATTACGCAGAGGAGCAAGCACAGCAGTACGTATCGCGTGAGTACGCCGGCGCCACGCAAGTCCCGTGGCACAAAGACGAGGGTACGGGGAGCGTGGTGCTGTCCCGGGGGGCCGGTGTCGAGCCATTGCTGACGATGGCGACCCTCCGTGTGGCCGGACAGCCTGCCGGGGCGGATGTATACGTCGACGGGCAGCACCGCGGCACATTGCCCTGTGAGATCACTGTGGACCTCGGCCCACTGCACGAGAAGCCGGTGGAGGTGGTGGTGCAGCAGGATGGGTACGAGTCCAAGGGCGGGCGCTTGAGCCTGAAACGAGGGCAGACGCACCGGTGGCGGGCGGTTCTTGAGCGGATGTCCGAACTCGTCTCATCCCACCTGGGCAATTCCGGCCCCAAGTACGAGGCCGGGATGACGCCTCGTAGGCTGGGCTGGGGCAGTGACGATAGGGCCTACCCGTCGAAGTTCGTGGTCAACCCGAGAGATGGGGCGGAGATGGTGTGGGTGCCGGCCGGTGAGTTCATGATGGGGTCGAAGGACGAAAGCATTGATGAGAAGCCGGTGCACAAGGTGCGGATCACGAAGGGCTTCTGGATGTACCGGCAGGAGGTGACCAATGCTCAATACCGGGGTTTGTGCGTAGCGATGCGCCACAGGTTCCCGTCGGAGAGTAGCCTGGAGGACGACCACCCGGTGGTGGCAGTGAGTTGGGAGGATGCAGCGGCCTACTGCGAGCACTATGGACTTCGCCTACCCACGGAGGCGGAGTGGGAGTACGCGGCCCGGGGTCCCGAAGGACGCAAGTACCCATGGGGTGATGAGTGGGACAAGGGCAAGTGCTGCAACGAGGACAACAGGGGGCTCGGGGGACGGACGTTCCCGGTGGGTAGCTTCCCGCAGGGTGCGAGTTGGTGTGGTGCCCTGGATATGGCAGGCAATGTGTGGGAGTGGTGTAGCGACTGGTATGGTGACGAGTACTACCGGTCCTCTCCCTCAACGGATCCGTCTGGTCCTGGAGGTGGCGAGTACCGCGTCGTTCGTGGGGGCGGCTGGCGCAGCTATGCAAGCGAATGCCGATCAGCTCTCCGCCGCGGGTCTGCACCATCCAGACGCGGCAGCGACGGCGGCTTCCGTCCAGTGGTTTCGCCGTTCAGGTAGTCCTCCGTGCCGTTTCGGTGTCGTCTGCCGTTTTTGGCGTCGTTCGGGGTTGTAAGTCGTGCGAGGTCGTTGCTTGTCGTCGGCCCGAGCAAGGGCCGGCGAATCGCTGCTCGGGGGGTCAGTACTTCAGCAGTACGCGAATCAGGCCGTCCGTGTCGGCATGCTTTGCGTGCCCAAGCCAGGCATTGATCGATGCGCGCACTTCCTCGATCGATGCGTCTCCTTCCTGGAGGTCACGCACGAGCCCTCCGAAACGCCTGCCATACCGTACAATGCTTGAGCGCACCAGTCGCCTCTGGTGGGGCCATATACGGTAGCCGAGGAACGTTGTCCCCGCGCTCACGGGCTGTATGAGACACTTGGCTGGAGGCAGCTCCAACCGGAGTCCCTCCAGGAAATCGCGCGCCCGGTCGAGTGCTTCCCACAGTTCACCCTTGCCATCCGCGAAGAGAACGAAGTCATCCACGTAGCGAATGTATCCATCTGGTCTGACTTGCTCCAATATGAAATGGTCGAACGGATTGAGGTATACATTGGCGAAGAACTGGCTGGTCTGGTTCCCGATAGGCAGTCCCCGTCCTGCAGTATCTTGAGTGCCTTGATGGATGACCAGAGCACAAAGGCCCAGTGTGCGTCGGCACTGCACCTTGCGCCCGATGGCGTGCATTAGCAGCTCGTGGTCGATGCTGGGGAAGTACCGTTTGACGTCACCCTTGAGCACATATGCGTGGCGGCGGGCGAAGTGCGAAAAACGGTCCACGGCAGCGTGCGTGCCCTTGCCAACACGACAGGCGTATGAGTCATGGATGAATGTGGCCTCGAAGATGGGCTCGAGGATATTGCAGATGGCGTGGTGGACCACACGGTCGCGAAACGGGGCGGCCGATATGATCCGCGGCTTCGGGTCGTAGACGGCGAAGCGCCGATAGGTCCCCGGACTGTAAGAGCCTGACACGAGGTCGCCAAGCAGCGAGAGAAGGTTGACCTCAAGGTCGTATGAGAAGGCGGCCACATCGGGACGGAGCCGTTTTCCGCGCACTGCCTTGGTGTAGGCGCGGAAGAGGTTGTCGAAGCTGACCAGCGCGGGCCAGAGATAGCGGTGGGTCTTCATGGATGCGGGGTCGCCCGGCGGGGTGTTCGACTACAGTCCCTACTAACTCCGCCGGGCGTCTTGGATGTTCGGTTCCGCCTGAGCGGAACCAGGACGGGGCCACATGGAGTCCTCAAGCACGGGCTCTCTACCCCGAACGGCGGGGCCGAGTCCTTGAACTCGGGGCATCTGGCATGTCTGCGCTCCCAATCTGGGGGAGAGCATGAGAGGTCTCCTGAACGGCGAAACCACTGGGCGGAATCCGTTGTTGTTGTTGCGTTTGGATGGTGTATTCCTGTTGCGGTTAGCTGATCGGCATTTGTTCGCATTGTTGTTCCAGCCGCCCCCACGAACGACGGTCAGCACCGTGGCCTCCTCCTCCATCGTCCGACATTCCGAGCCCCGACCCGGGATGCCGGGTATCGATGTCTATGTCGGTGGTTGTGCCTTGATCCATCCCCCCAGCATCTGGCCTACCTCGGCGGCCTGTTCGGCGAAATAGCGGTACTGCCTGTGGGATATGAAGTGCATGCTACACGACAGCCGCACCAATATGCGCAAGGCGTCCAGCTCTTCGGACGCTCGTGTTAGCCACTCCTGGCGATGGGGCGGGTTGCCTGCGGCCCGGGTCACGCAGCAGAGGAGATCGAGCACTACGGCCTCAACACGCGCGGAGAGACTTGCCCGGTGCACGCGCGGGAACTTGGCCGTTCGGCCCAGAATCCACTCGGCAAGGTCCTGACACTTGACCACGATGGGGTATTTCATGCGTTCAGGCGCCCTGCGCCTCACATCCCCCTGCGGCGATTCGCCGGCCCTTGTCGGGCCGGCGAACACTAACGACCTCACACACCCTACGACACCCAACGACACCAAAAACGGCAGACGACACCCAAACGGCACAGAGAACTACCTGAACGGCGAAACCACTGGGCGGAATCCGTCGGGGCCGTTGGTGCGTTCGGATGGTGGAGGCCTGAGGCGGTCAGCTGATCGGCATTTGGCCGCATAGCTGGCCCAGCCGCCCCCACGAACGACGCGGTACTTGCCACGTGCTGGACCAGGCGGATCCGTTGAGGGGGAGGACTTGTAGTACTCGTCCTCATACCAGTCCCCACACCACTCCCAGACACTGCCCGCCATGTCAAGGGCGCCACACCAGCTTCTACCCAACGGGAAACTCCCCACCGGCTTCATGTGCGTGATCGAGACGGAGACCTTAAGGGTCCACCCACCCTCGTCATTCTTACTGGCCCCGATCCCCTTGTACCACTTCTCCCACTCACTCGTGCTATTCAGCGGCTTCTTCGCCCAGTACTCAGCACAGCAGCAGCGGGATCGGTCCCAGTCATCGCCCCACGGGAACAGGCTCCCTGAAGGACCGCGCGCACACCACTCCCACTCCGCTTCAGTGAGCAGACGCCCCGTCGCCCACTGGCTGTAGGCCACCCCATCATCCCACGTGACGTTGTTCACCGGGTTGCGTGTGTGCTCTTTGTAGTGGCCCCAGAATGGGTGTGCTTCATGGCCCGTGGCCGACAGGAACCTGCCATACTGGCCATTGGTCACCTCGTGCTTGTATAGCCATAGACCGTGAGAGATGCGGACCTCATGGGGATGCTCGTCCGAGGCGTACTGCTTCCAGTTCGTGTCCCAGCCGGTCTCCTTCCACAGGCCGTCGATCTCGGTCTGGGCGCTGCCCATGCGGAACTCCCCCGCAGGCACCCACACCATCTCCGCGCCGTCCTTCGGGTTGACGACGAACTTCGAGGGATATGCCTGACCGTCATTCCCCCAGCCGAGCTTCTTCGGCGTCACGCCAGGCTCATATCCGGGACCCGGGTTGCCGAGGTGGGAACTGATGGATGGGTACCGCTCCTGCAGAGCTACCGACCAGAGCGCCTCACGGCCCCGTTCCAGAGTGACCTGTGCGGCCCCGGACCGATAGCCCTCCATCTGGGCGAGGACCTCCACGCTCCGGGTGGGCTCGGCTCCCAGGTCGAAGGTGAGATTGCAGGGGACGGAGCCCCGGTGCTCCCCATCCACGAGCACTTGGGCGCCCTTGGGCGTCCCTTCGACGCGCAATGTCGCGATTGTCTGCAGTGGCACGGGTTTTGCGGTCGCGGGCTGCGGACCGATTCGCGCAAGCACCGCGGCGCCGGTGCCTGCAGTCGCGTGCCATGGGGTCTGTGCGGTTCCCCGGGCGAAGTTGGGCTCTGCCGCGAAGTAGTGTGGCACCCGTTCTTCCACATACTTGCACAGGTCGGCGACGGTGATCTCGCCCGCCCGCGCCGCTTGGCCGCGGAGCCCCTGGATCAGGAAGTAGGTGAACACCCCGTGGGTGCCGTCCGGCCTTTCGTAGGCCCGCTGACCCTCCTCGCACGAGAATAGCACCCAACTGGTCTGCGCTCCCGCACGCTGATGTCCAACCTGCCCGACGACCTTGACATCCCGGATGAAGCTTGCAGTCGCCTGGTTGTCCTCGGCGCCCTTGGCGCTCTCCGGGTCGTTGCGGCAGCAGTCCATGATGACGATCTGGTGCCGGCACCGGACACCAGACAGCAGGTTCTGGATGTCGTCCAGCGCTAGGGACGTCAGGGCCGCCAGGTCGGGGTCAACGGTGTTGGCGTCCACGGGCAGTATATGGCTCTTGCCCCAGCGGCTGATCCCGTGGCCGGAGAAGAAGAAGATGAACGTGTCATCGGCCTGTGCAACCCGCTGCGCCCACTTAAGGTGGCTGATGATGTTGCTCTTGGTCGGCCTGGAAGGGGAACGAAGACCCTCATCGGAGGTGAGGAGCTTCACGTCCTCGGGCTCGGCGATGCCCTGGTCAGTGACAGTCTCGGCCAACCCCTTGGCGTCTCGTACCGCCGCCTGCAGATCGGTAATCTGGCGCGAGTCGTACCTGTCGATGCCCACGAGCACCGCGATGGTCCGAGCTTGGGCCATGCTGCACGTACCGCACGCCGCGACCACAAGCACTGCAGCGAGGAGCCTACCAGCCCACATTGGTGATCACATCCCCCGGTGTGGATGAGGCTTCTGCACGGATCAATCTCTCAGGGCCTGTTCGCCGGCTTCCCGGTGGAAGCCTGCCCGAAGCAATGCGCTTGGCCACGCGTGTGTTCGCGTTGCAGTGCCCCTGGCTGCCATGTACGCTGGAAGTGGCCCTGATGCCTACCAGACTGAACGGGGCTCGACTGAGGCCAGCGCCGACAATAGCGCTCAATCGGTGCGCGCATCGATGATAGCGCCCCAGGCGTTGTCCTCGCACTTGTTGTCCTCGAGCTTCACCTTGACGAAGGGCCCCAGTTGGATGCCGTATCTGTTGTTCCTGTGGCATCGGTTCCCGGTCATTGTGCCCTCGACGGTATCCGTGATGCTGATGCCACTGTAGCTGTTGTCGTGACAGTAGTTGCCGTTCAGGTCGACGGTGACTTCATGCTCGCCCTGGATCGCGCCTTTGTTGTCCCACAGCTCGTTGTTTTTGGCGACGAGCTTGGCTCCGTGGCCCGCGTAGACACCCGGCGAGGAGTTGCCCGAGCATCTGCTACCTGAGAGGGTCACGATGGTGTTGCCCGAGCAGTAGACGCCATTGCCCTTGTTGGCCCTTATCTCGACGTTGTCCAGAGTGACGCGGCTCTCGTGGCAGGCTGCCACGGCTGAGCTGCCGTTCTGGAGGACGCGCGTTCGCGTCAAGGTCGTTGAGGCGTTGTGGTAAGCCACGAGGCCGGCGCCGCCGTTGGACGCGATCTCGCCGCCGAAGAGATCGGCGCTGGCCTCGTGCTTCAGGGTGATGCCGGTCTGCCCATTCGAGTTGATCGCGGTCTGCTTGATGGTGAGCCTGGCCTGCCCCTTGGCGGCGAGCCCAACCCCCTCGCTCTCACTGATCGTGCAGCCCTCGGTCTCGAAGGAGCATGTGGCCGATACCGATACGCCAGTGCTCTGACTTGACACCAGCCGGCAGTCTGTTGCCCTGACATCGGCTTCCTCGCAGCCCGAAACCGCCGAACGTCCACTACTTGCGACAGTCAGGCCCTCGATGACCACGCGGGCACTTCCTCTGACACAAAGGCCGTGGGCGCCGCTATCCTGAACGGACCCCGCGTTGAGGCTCAGCTTGGATTCATCCTCGGCCGTCACTCCCGTGTTGATGCTGCCCTTGACGACAAGCGCCTTCGCGTCCAGTTGCCCGTTGCCATGGACCCAGACACCCGTGGTGTTCCCGGATAGGCAGTCACCCTCGCACGAGACCACCGCGCTACTTGCGGCAATCAGTCCCGTACCTGCGTTCCCGCATATCTGGTTGCGTCGCGTCTTGGCGGTGGCTGTCTCCTCCACGACCAGTCCTGCCTGTTCGTTGTCGGACACCTCGCAGTCTGCCAGCACTAAGGACGCGTTGCCCCCGCAGTGGATCCCCACGCCGTCAGGTCCAGTCATGTGGTGTAGTTGGGTGCCCGTGAGCGTGGCCTTCGCTGCACCCGTTATGCGGCAGCCCGAACCGGAGACCATGGAGACCTCGCAGTCCTCGACCGTCGTTTGCCCACCCGGTATGTCGAGACCCACCGATCCCCCGCTGACTACACATCCTCGGACCTTCCACTCGCCGCCGGAGACCCTAAGTACCGTTGCGGCCGGGACCTGCGCCGACACCTTGACGCCCACAATGTCGCCGCGCCCCTCGATCGCATGGATGGCGGGGCCTTCGCCATCGCACACGATCCTCGTGCTGTCCGGGCCATCCCCGACCAGGCTGACGCCCCGCAGCTCCAGATTCCCCGTGAATGTGCCCCGCCCGACGCGAACGGTATCGCCCGGCTGGGCCTGCGCAAGGGCCTCCTTGATGGTCGCGTATGACTTCCCCTTGAGCGTCACAGGCAGGCGTGGGCCCTCGGGTTCTGGCGTGCGTGCGAGCACCAGTTGGCCAGTACCTTCCGTCTTGTGCCAGGGCGTCTGCTTGACGTCGGCTCCCTGGTAGGCAGGCTCCTTGGCGAGATAGGCTGGGACACTGGTCTCGACATGGGCGGCCAGGTCTGCCAGCGTCACCTGCCCCCCGCGGGCCGCCGCACCGCGCAGGCCCTCGACCAGGCAGTAAGTGAAGACGCCGTTGACGCCGTCCGCGCGCTCGTAGGATCGCTCCCCTTCGGAGCAGGAGAAGAGAACAGAGCTGGTCTTCGCGCCGGCCGTCTCGGCCCCGGCCCGCCCGAGCATTGCCACATCTCGTATCAGCTCCGGCGAGGCGCTCGAGGCCCCCTCCCCACGACCGGCCGAGGGGTCATTCCGGCAGCAGTCCAGAACCACGACCTGGTGTGCGCAACGGATGCCCGAGAGCAGCTCCCTCAGGGTGTCCACAGGAAGGGCAGTCTGCACCAACATGATGTCATCAGAGGGCACGGCGTCCATGGGCAGTATGTAGCTCTTCCCTGCGGGGCTGACGCCGTGACCCGCGAAGTAGAGCAAGAATACATCGGGAGGCTTCGCCGTCTTCTGAGCCCAACGCAGAGCCTGCAGGATGTTGCTCCTCGTGGGCAGGCGCGTGTCCTGGGCAGCGTCAGAGGTGAGCAGCACCACGTCGTCCTCCGCGGCGCCCGCGACCTGGCTGACGGCCTGGGCCACGGCCCTGGCGTCCCGAACCCCGGCGCGCAGAGGCGATATGGTCGGCTGTGTATACTCATCAATGCCGACGCACACAGCCAACAGACGGGGCCCTTCGGCGACGCATACATCTGCCGCACGGACCAGCACGATCGCGGCCAACACGGCCCAGTGCCGGCATGGTCTTGGTCGGGTCACTGCCATTCCCCCAGAGTGTGCCAGCCGTCTTTGGCTGACTGGCTGACGGTCGCTGCCATGGGCGCAGCAGTTCTCCGCTCGCCGAAACGGCCTCGGCGGCGACATATCCATTCGCCCGCAGGAGCCGTGTCCCCTTCTTTGTGTTGATCGTGGCTTCCCCCTTGGCGTATGGCACATAGTGTGGAGGAAAGGCGCGAGATGCCGGCGAAGTAGGAGCAGTGAAGCGACGCAGTGGGAGACCCAAAACACGGGTCCATCGAAAGGGATGTGGCGCGCTTGCGCAGGACAGCCTGTATTGTTGCGTCGATCTTCTGTCTGGCCGTCGCCTGGGCCGACACCAGGGATGTGAAGGTGGTCGGACCTGACGACGTCCCGGATAACCCTCTTGCACGCTTTGATGTGGCGATCCGTCTGGACAAGCCAACACCCCGGTACCGTATCGGAGAGCATCTGACACTGCGTCTTCAGGCTGAGAAGAGCTGCTACCTGACGATCTTCGACGTGGGTACGAGCGGGAACGTGACGCTACTCCTGCCGAACCGTTACCGCTCGGATACGCGCATCGAGGCCGGCAAGGCCATCGAGTTCCCCGGCGAGGGCGACGGCTTCGAGTACGAGGTCACGGGCCCTACGGGCGTGGACCGCATCGTGGTGGTGGCAACGCTGGAGAAGGTGGATCTGGGTGCCGACGACCTGGAGAAGTACCATAGCACCCGCAGCCTTTTCAAGACCACGCCTGCCGACAAGGCCGGGGCCAGGATGGTCCGTGCCGCTGAAGACCTCAGGCGGCTGCCGGATGACCAATGGGCGACTGATCAGGTCGCTTTCACGATCACGAATGCCGAAGAGCCGCCCAAAATCGAGCCCGTTTCCCGCGAGCCCCAGTCGTGGGCGCTCGCTATCGGCGTGAAGAACTACCCGGCGGGTTCCGGCAAGCCCAAGCTCTTCTATGCAGACAGAGACGCAGTGCTGTTCGGCGAGACGCTTCGGCAGCAGTTGGGCCTTCCGGACACGCACGTTGTCACGAAGGTGAACGAGGAGGCCACCCGCGAAGCCGTGCGGCGATGGCTGGACTGGCTTGCTGAGAATGCGGGGGCCGACGACCGGGTCTTCCTGTACTTCAGCGGCCATGGCAGTCAGCAGCCCGACATGAACGGCGACGAGAGCGTCGGCCGGGACGGGGACGATGACGGTGCCGATGAGTGTCTGGAGGCCTATGACGGCCCGATCACGGACGACGATCTGTGGGGACGGGTGGATCGCATCAAGTGCGCACAGGTCGTTGAGGTCATCGACACATGCTTCGCAGGCGGGCTCCATCGCTCGATCGGGGCGGGTGCCCGTGCGGCGCGCAAGGCTGCGCAGGACTTCGTGAGGGGCTTAGGTCCGGGTGAGCTACGCGCTCGGACCCGCTCCATCGACGCTCCTGTGGTGTGCTTCATGGCAGCGTGCCAGCCGAACCAGGTGGCCAAGGAGGACCCGCGGCACAGACAGGCGTACTTCACCTACTTCATCACTGAAGGGATCCGCGGGTCTGGCGACGGCAATGCGGACGGCATGATCACCGCGGCAGAGCTGCATGACTTCACCCATGCTGCGGTGCTAGATGCAACACGTGGCCAGCAAGAGCCCATACTCGTACCCGACGGCGTTGACCTGGTCATCACGGACAGGCGCAAGGACGCCGACGGATAGTGCTTGCGCCGCGCCGGTAGCCGTTGCTGGCCGAATTGTCAATCTGACGGAGGTGGACCGTCTTGAGAACTGCACTCCTTCTGGCCCTATCATTTCTCGCTGGCGCGTTTGGCGTGGCGCTCGCCGATGAGGAGTACGACTTCGAGAACTGCGGCTACAAGGCAGACCACCAGAGGATCGACGGCCACACGTGGGCTGTCGTGAAGCGTCTGGACACCGTGCTGTTCGGCATCCCTGTCGGTGCGGGAGGCCTGACTGCCCACGAGCGGGCTCAAGTCATCGCCTACACTCGGCTGAATCCCCTTCTTGGCAGGAAGGTCCTTGACGACGAGGACAGCTTCCACGTCGGGAGGATGAACGGCGAGGATGTCATCTACGTGGCCAACCCACGCAACGTTGCCGGCCTGGGCGAGAAGGCGCTGATCCTGACCATCGACAGCAGCTTCGGCAAGTTCATGGGCAGGAGCCGCAAGGACCTTGCGTACTGGTGGCGGGATATGATGCGCAACTGGGCGGGGGGGCCGATGAAGCAGGGAACCAAGCTCCGTGACCCTTTGGGGAGACCGCTGAACCAGGCCACGACCTGGCGGACGGTGCCTGCGGGGTACGCGCAACTCGCGAGGGCCCGCGAGCTGCCCCGATGAGGGCAATGGCGCGACCATAGATCACAGCCGGCCGGAGGAAACAGATGAGGTGCCCAGAGCCAGGATGTGGGAAGCTGATCCCGCCGGGAGCGGCCAATTGCCCCAACTGCGGCCGCGCGGTTCCGCCGCAGGACAGCCGGGCGGGGAAAGCACCGGTCATGGAAGGACCTATTGTCAACCGCGGGGAGGTCGACGCGTCGAGCACTGCGACGGCCGATGATCACAGTGTCCGAGATGACCACAGCTCCCGCGATAGCAGCATCCACGACCATTCGGTGGACTCGCATGACGACCACCGTTCGACCAGCGTTTCAGAGACCCAGGTAGACGACCACAGCGACAGCAGCCAGAAAGTCGTGCAGTCGGTCGACAACAGCGTCACAGAGACTGTGGGGCGAGACAAGGTAGTCCTCCAACATGGCGGGCATGGTCACGGCTTCATGGTCTTTGCTCTCGCCTTGGCGGCTCTGGCCATTGTGGCTCTGGTTGTCGTCGCATTCATGGGGGTGCTCGCGCGCAATGGGGGCACTGGGGGGCCGTCGGACGAGGAACTGGCCGGAGTTGACAGAGCGGCACCAGAGGGCAGCGGCGCGCCGCGGGTAGACGGGGCTGACCGGGCTGAAGCAGAAGCAGGACACAGCGAAGCCACGGAGGACGAGCACGCCGGCCAGGGCGCCGCAGCCGAAGGCGGGGGGCCCCCTTCTGAGGCTGACGAGGACAGGCCCGCGTCACCGGCGCCAGCCCCAGTGACGACGGGGGCTGCAACACCGTCTACACCTCGAGCGAGCACGGGTACGCCCAAGCAGGGGAGTGGGCAGCGCCGCCCTAACCCAGCGGAAGGCGGCGAAACCACGCGTCCTCCCCGCGACCTGACCCGCGTCCCCGGCCTGCCAGGCACGCAGCCTGGCGGCGGTGCGTCCTCCGGTGGGAACACGCCAAAGCCGCTGGAGCGCGTGCCGGGTCTGCCCAGCACGCAGCCCACGGATGACAGCGAGTGACTCGAGGCCAGGCTGGGGCACCGCTGGGCGTGTTTTGGCAGGTGTGCGGGGTGGTTTTGGTGTGGCTGCGGGTCTGTGGAGATCATGCTCTACCTGGAGCCGATTGGCTGGCGACACAGGTCTCCACTGTGCCTCTTCGTGCCCTCGACAGACGTACGCACCGACGCGTAGTGTCGGTTGGAGGGTCTTGTGCCTATGGGATCGCGGATAGCAGCCTTGATCATCTCGCTGACCATGCTGGCCAGCGTCGCCCATGGCGAGAAGTGGGCCATCATCGTGGGCATCAACGACTACGAGGACCCCGGTCTACCGGATCTGAGGTATGGGGTGCAGGATGCCAAGCTCGTGCACAAGGTCCTCACTCAGGCTCCAGACGGCTTCGGCCCCGGCAATGTCATTCTCCTGACAGACGACCAGCCTGACGTATTGCGCAGGCCCACCCGTAGCGGGATCATCCGGTTCCTGACCACCTGGTTTGCTGAACCCGTGGCCGGCGACACCATCCTGTTCTACTTCGCCGGGCACGGGGCGGAGAGCCAGGGCCAGAGCTTCCTGCTGCCCAGTGACGCGACCCTCGCCAACCCGGGACTGACCGGCCTCCAACTGGAGATGGTGAAGGAGTGCCTGCGCCAGTGCAAGGCGGAGAAGAAGGTGCTGGTAGTCGACAGCTGCCACAG
>Ga0272441_10009205_pt1 | contig 15334 bp, 10 predicted proteins | sample SSMProp6N_FD_193582 | JGI IMG/M metagenome (GOLD analysis project Ga0272441, IMG submission 193582) | Marine sediment archaeal communities from Little Sippewissett salt marsh, Falmouth, MA, United States - SSM-Prop-6N | ecosystem: Environmental > Aquatic > Marine > Wetlands > Sediment ... | reverse complement strand
ATAAAGCAGAACCAGGTGATGGAGGTTCAAGCTTCACAATTAATTAAGGGCAGTGAACGACTTTAGTCGGGAACCGCCCGCTCTTTAGTCTTCAAAGCTATCGGCTTCAGCCGATAGTAGTTTACTTCTGATTCATAAACATGCAAAAGAAGAACGAATGCAATAGTCCTCGGCTGCCAGAGTGGCTTAAGAGGCCCCTGCCCAAGGGGGAGAAATATCAGCGCGTAGTCGAAATTTTAAACAGCCTCCATCTGAATACGGTGTGCTCGGGGGCGGCGTGTCCTAATCTGGGAGAGTGTTACTCTCAAGGTAAGGCCACGTTTATGATAATGGGTGATACATGCACCAGGAGCTGTAGGTTCTGTGCAGTCGATCACGGTGCGGTAGAACCGCTGGAAGATGACGAACCACAGAGGCTGGCGGAGGCGGTCAAAGAGCTGGGGCTGAAATATGTGGTTATTACCTCGGTTACGCGTGATGATCTGGCCGACGGAGGCGCAGAGCATTTCGCCCGGACTATTCAGGCAGTCAGAAAGATTACGCCGGAAGTTACGCTTGAGGTGTTAACTCCCGATTTCAAGGGTGCTGTCGAGTGCCTGGATGTGATATATCGGGCCCGTCCGGATGTGTTTAATCATAACCTGGAGACCGTGCGCCGGATTACGCCCCAGATACGCAGTGGGGCTGATTACGATTGCTCGCTGGGGGTATTAGGCTATATGGCCGAGAAGGACAACCCCCCTACAGTCAAGAGCGGGCTTATGGTCGGACTGGGTGAAACGCGCGAAGAAATAAACGAGGCATTAGGCGATATGCGCGGAGCGGGTGTACAGATGGTTACTGTTGGTCAATACCTAAGGCCAAGTAAGGAAAATTGCCTGGTACAAAAATTCTATACGCCCGAAGAATTCGAAGAGATACGCCGGCAAGGGGAACAAATGGGATTTGTTCATGTGGCGGCCGGTCCCTTCGTGCGCAGCAGTTACAATGCTGAAAAACATGCCCGTGAATCGGTCAGAGATCCCAAAGGCGACTGAGTATTTTAAACCGTATAAGTAGAAGCGGCAGTATCGCCACCGCGACCGGTCCAATTGGTATGGAAGAACTCACCACGGGGTTTGTCAACACGCTCGTAGGTGTGGGCACCGAAATAGTCACGCTGAGCCTGTAAAAGATTGGCAGGCAGTCGTTCGTGACGGTAGCCGTCATAATATGACAGGGCTGAACCTATGGCAGGCATGGGGATACCCAATTCAGTTGCGGTCGATACCACGCGCCGCCAAGATGCCTGAGCATCTTCAACCGCCTTTTTGAAGAATGGGTCAAGCAGCAGATTGGTGAGCTGAGGATTATTATCGAAGGCCTTTTTAATTTTACCCAGGAAGACGGAGCGGATAATGCAACCCCCCCGCCACATCAGGGCAATACCACCGTAGTTGAGATTCCATTTATGTTCCTGGGCAGCGGCGCGCATGAGTTGATAGCCCTGGGCGTAGCTTACGATTTTCGCGGCGTAGAGGGCCTGACGGAGATCATCGATTAAGGCTTTCTTGTCGCCCTTAAATTTAGCGTTAGGACCGGATAGGATTTTAGAGGCGGTGACGCGTTCATCCTTAATAGCAGAGAGACAGCGGGCGAAAACCGCCTCGCCAATCAAGGTAAGGGGTTGGCCGACGTCGAGGGCGGCAATGGCGGTCCATTTGCCGGTGCCCTTTTGGCCGGCGGTGTCCAGAATAAGATCAACCACCTCATTACCATCTTCATCCTTATAGCCAAGGATATCGCGGGTGATCTCGATTAAGTAGGAGTCCAGTTCACCTTTATTCCACTCGGTCAAGACCTCGTGCATTTCCTGATTAGTCATGCCGAGACCTTCTTTCATCATCTGGTAGGTCTCACAGATCATCTGCATATCGCCATACTCGATGCCGTTATGGACCATCTTGACAAAATGGCCGGCGCCGTTTTCACCTACCCAATCGCAGCAAGGTTCGCCTTGAGAGGTTTGGGCTGAGATTTTCTGGAAGATAGGTTTAACGGATTCCCAGGCTGCCGGTGAGCCGCCGGGCATAATCGAAGGGCCTAAAAGGGCTCCTTCCTCGCCACCGGAAACACCGGTACCGATGTAGAGCTTGCCCTTACTCTCAACATACCCGGTGCGACGAATTGTATCGGGGAAATGGGAGTTACCGCCGTCGATTATGATATCACCATCTTCCAGGTGAGGCAGTACCATATCAATAAAGGCGTCCACCGCGGCACCGGCCTTGACCATCAGCATTACCTTGCGGGGTTTGGCCAGGGAAGCGGCCAACTCTTCAATAGAATGACAGCCGATGATATTTTTACCTTTGGCACGGCCCTGGATAAAATTATCCACTTTCGAGACCGTCCGATTAAAGCAGGCTACGGTAAAGCCCTTGCTTTCCATGTTAAGTATCAGATTCTCACCCATAACCGCCAAGCCGATGAGGCCTATGTCCGCTTTTGACATTTATTATAACTCCTTTATTTGTAAAAAGTTAAGCTGTTTTGTGTTCCCGTTGTGGGTTTAAGCAGTTTTTCGTGGAGGCAGTACAAACTGTTAAGATTTGGAATTTTAGATAATTTTGCCCAAAATGCAATGATTATTCAGTTATTCTTGGTATGGTGCCGTCGGCGAGGCGGTGGAGCATTTCGCCGGCATGGTGGACGAGAAGTACGCCCTGGTCTTCGCGGTTTTCATATTCGGCGATGTTGATCTCGTCAGGATCCATGTAACCGAGGTTGATTTTATCGCAGCGCTCTTTGGAGATACCTGTGGCCAGGACCACATTTACGCGCGGCTTTTCGACGCCGTCGATGAACGTACCAATACCCTTGACATGGGTGGAGTGGGCAATGATGCCGCGGGGAACGCCCTTGAACATGTCCATACGCTTGAGGAAGTAGTCGCGGGTGTGATAGCCGATCTGGTCCAGATAGTGACCATGGGTATAAGACACTTCGGTGATATGGGGAGCGTAAATAATCAATGTGCCGCCATCGGCAACAATCGGTTCGAGTTTGTACATTACTTTGCCGGCGGTCCAGATGTCATCGTACATCTCCGGTGCCAGGCCGAGTATGGTGTGATAGGATTTGTCCTTATAGACGATGTGTACCTGCTGAGAAAGGCGGGCGGCGGTTTCCCAGGTCTCTACTACATCACCAATATATAATCCTTTTAATTGCTCCTCCACGGCCACCAGGGCGAAAAGTTTGCGGGGGACGGTGATAAAAGAAGCGGCCTTTTCGACCACTTTGCGTGGCGGGGTCCAGGTGGTACCGCAGATTGCTGGATTGGTGACCACGGCGCCGAGCCAATGAAAGAAATGGATGATTTCTTCGCCGGCGATACCCGGAAAGATATATTTGTGACCGCCGGAGATTCCCACTACCTCATGCGGGAATACCGGGCCGAGAATGAAAAATTCGTCGTAGTTGTAAATGAGCTTGTTTATGGATATCTCCACCTTTTCCCGGAACAATCCATCGCTGAGTTCATCGATCTCATCGGCAGATATTCTGCCGATGGTGGTATAGGTTTCAGGGCGGTCCCATTCGTGGTTGAAGAACTGCACCTTGCGGTACTTAGTTTGGCGCTCTTCTATAGAGATAGAAAGTCGCTGGCAAATATGCTTTTCCGAGAGCGGCTGATGGGTGCCCAGGGCCACCAGTATGTCAAGACATTCAACTCGCTCAGCCAGGCAGTCGAACATTATTTTAAAAATCTCGCCCACGGGACCCGAGCGCGTATTATCAGGTATGATCAGCAATAGCCTCATGCCGGTATAATTATGCTGGGCAAGGAATTCTTGGATCGCTTCGGTTGCGTGCTCTTTGGTTACAATTCCATCTTTGTTTTCGCGTGTGATAACCATATCTATCCACCAGCTCCCGCTGGACCAGAAGCTGCCAGCGGCGAGCATAAAAACCAATCTATACCTTAGATATTATCAACAATAATAAACTCTTAAACGATCGAATTTTGGGTTAGTTTTTGCTTTCTTACGTTAAGCTCCCCTTCTAATTCTATACAAGCGGGAGAGATATTTAAAGGACGACCATTTCGGTGTTACTTGGTTCGCCATCCCCGGCCTTATTGACGGCGATGATACGGTATTCGAGTTCCTTGCCCTTGGGTTGTTCGACCAGGGTCGCCTCGGTAATCACGGCGGTGGCCACTTCCTCCCACGCGCCCGCTGGCCGTTCGCGCCGCATGACCTTATACGCGGCGGGCGTGCCGCCGTCGGCGGGTGCCTTCCAGTCCAAAAAGACCCAGCCATCGCCCTGGCGGGGCGCTTCCAGCAGTCGCGCCTGGCCGGGGACTGCCAGCGGAGTCGGGGCTGCTTTACCGGCCCAGCCGATTAGTTTCAATTGGTTATCATCGTAATCGACCGTATTTTCCGCGTAACGGATATCGCTTTTCATGGCGTCCACCAGATCCTCCAGTGCTGCATCTTTGGCGGAAGTAGCTGCCTCGGCGGCGGCCCTGGCGGCAATTGCCGCGTTCAGCGCTGCGATATAATCGTTCTTCAATGTCGTCAGGTCCAGTACAGCAACCGGCGGGGCCGGATAGAGCACCGCATTATCGGTCAGACCCGTGATCATTGCCTCGGCCAATGCTACAATTTCTGCTTCTTTCAGGGGAAATCTCGCCATAATAAAATTCCTTTCAAAAAAATGTTTTCATGTCCACCCGCGCCTCTGCGGGAATGCTGTTATGTATTATGGGGTGGGGTAGCCAATAATTTTTATCTTATCGATTTCCTTTTGCTCGATTGTGTGTCTTGCATAACACCTGGCAATTCTTGACATCTGTGGCTCCACCCTTGATCCATGCGGCTACATGGTCTGCGTCCATTTCAGAAAGCTTCCAGATTTTGCTCTTATTGGCATCATGCCCAATGGCACAATGCGGGCAGTTGGATTCACTATTCGCTTCGGCTTTTTTAGTCTGTGATGCATAAACGGATTTCTTTGTTGCCTCATCAAAAACGCGGACATCCAGTAATTTCGTATCTGTTGAACCTCCGAGGATGTATTCAAAAATGCCCTTTCGGTTCTTCACATACGGATCGCCGTAGAGCTTTTGTACTCCGGCTGATACTTCTGCAGGATTGTATGCTTTCGTATGATACGCTTCGTACAGTCGTCCCCACTCACGCCCGCACATCTCTTTTTCAACATCGGTAAATACACTGGAAACCCAATCAATCACGCTGTTGAAATATCTCTTTAGTTCGTCGATATTCTTGTCGGAGCGATGGCGGCTCATATAATCGCCGATATTGCCCTTACTGACCCAATCCAGCGCACGTGCTAAAAAATCCTGTCGGTTGGCACTACCCTTTATATAGGCGCTCCATTTTTGGATGTTGGCATTTTGGCTGTTGCTGAATTCCTCCTTGCAGAGTGTTACAAACGGGCCGGAATACACGGCGTTGAGTAATTCCTGATCATTAAGCGGAATCCCGGCGATATTGATTGTCTTAAACCATTCTTTTATTTCGCTTTCCGACCCTTCACATTCATAAATAAGCAGTTCTGTTTCCAAAATCTTGGCTTTCTTGTCTTTCGCCATGCCGCTGAAATACTGTTCCAAGCCATTTTCGTCTTTGATGGCAAATTTATCCGTTACAAAACGCCCAAGACTGGTGATTCGCTGCTGGCCGTCCAGAATTTCCAGCTTGTCCTGAGAAACCTTATTGAAGTAAATCAAACCTATCGGGTAACCCTTGAGGACTGATTCAATGACGGCCATTTCTTTTTTGCCGCCGTCGAGAGCATAGATATAGTTTCGCTGATACTCCGGCTGAATGGTGAGCTTGCCGGATAATCCGAACAGCCCTTTGCCCTCCAGCTCATTATAGACAAACCCATCGCAGATTTCTTTGACAGTGATTTTGGTTTTTAAAGTTGTTTTCATTTTGATTTTCTCTTGTGCTTGATAAGAACCCGTTGATAAACTTTTTCTAGTAAGCCTTCGCGACAAATGACTCCGCTTGCATTTAAATCATACGTTCCTTTTTTTCCGAACTTATCTAAATAGGCCTTCTTGCATTCAGCTGTAGTGTAAACTTTCGTCTTCAATTTATACAGATTTTTATTCTCGCACATTCCCACAATCTCAAACTGCTCAGGGTTATATTTATCCAAAAAACTAACCGGCACACCCATTACTCCTTTATAGTCGCTTGGAATTGCATTGGTATAAGGCACTTCTACCGCCGCATAGTTATCATACTTCTTATAACTGTTCTCATTGTTCTGTATTTTGGTATTAAATTTTTTGTTTTCTTTCATCGTCATAAGCGGCAATGGCTGATGACGCCTTCCATGGTCGAGGTTCGTAAACCAGCAAACATTGCGGAATTTCACCAAACCTGTTTTTTTGTCATAGACTCCCGAAGCAAAATCTCGCGTATTTGGTGTATAAAAATAAGCATTGCCGGCATGAAAACCATTCCCTAGCCACAACTTATTATCTTTGATTAGTGGAAATATTTCTTTGTAGGTAATCGCATTCATATTCCCGATTATGACAAACTGCTTATCATAATCAAATAGCTGTTTGACATATTCACGAAACAGGCTGAACGGCGGATTCGTTATAACTATATCTGATTGCTTGAGCAGATCTATACATTCATCGCTGCGAAAGTCTCCATCACCCTCTAACGGCGTCCACTCATTGTGCTTGTTTGCCTTTAACTGTCTGGCAACTTTCTTTAGGTTGAACTCTTCATCGCCGTTTATTTTGTGTACTTTGTTGATAATGAACTTATTGGCGGTTACCTTGGGACGGCCTTTTGATTTGGGCAGAGATTCGTCGTCACCAAACAATAACAGTTGTGTGTTGGCAACAGGGGAGGGTTTATAGCTGGTGGTAATAAGCCGTTTCAAACCGAGCTTTTTGAATTTTAGCACAAAATATTTAAAGAAATTGCTCTCGTACGGATCGTCGCAGTTGCAGTACACCACCTTGCCGCGAAAAACATCGGGGTTGTATTCCAGGTACGCCTCAATCTCTTTTTGAATATCACCGAATTGGGTATAAAACTCGTCGTTCTTTGCCCTTTTAGCGCTGGTAAGATTTTTGTTTGCCATGGTGTTTCCTGTTAGATCGTTATCATTCTCTTATCTTAAAAATGATTATATGGTTTCTTTATAAATCGTTTGGGCCGCGAAATCGAGAAATATTCACATTACTCCTTTGTTTTCAAGAAGTTACACGCCTTCCCCGCCACCGCGGGGACAAGTTTTCCCGTTTCATCCGTCACAGATCACCCTTCATCTGTCGCAACTCACGCCTCATCTAACTAATATAACACCTCATCTGCGACAGATCACGCCTCATCTAACTAATATAACGCTTCATCTACGACGGATCACGCTTCACCTGTGGCAGATCACGCTTTATCCGCGGCATATCACGCCTCATCCGTGGTATATCACACGTTACCTGCGTCAGATTAAGCATCACTTACGACAACACAACCTTCATCCGTGACGGATCACCCTTCCTTTGCCACAGAAATTTTTTTTTTGACGCAGATTTCACTGATAAGAGAACCGCTTTTTCAGCGTTAATCAGCGTAATCAGCGTCTAAATTTTTATCCTCCCGCCAAGACCCAAAGCCGCCAAGAAATCAATGGTGTGGTATACTATCAACTCACTATTTGGCTATATTCATTTCTTATCTTTATCCTGAAAAAAAGATAAGCAAATATCGAGAAACACAAAGAAACTTCCAAGGTAAGATAAAATACAAAAAATATTATCATTCCATTTCTCCGCTTGGGAACCAGTCCAGGTAGTAATTTCACTATGCCAACCGAGCTTTCCTATGCCAGCAACAAGCAAAAAAGATGTTCCCAAAACAAGAAGGACGATTTTAAACTTACTAGTGATAAATCGCTTGTATTGTTTATTAAATATGTAGGAAGTAGTTAATGCAATAAAAAAGGACAAACCAACATAAACGAATATCCGAAAGTAGTGAAATATTACCTCTCTCATGTAGTATAATACCTTCCAATAATTTTATATTTTGTTATCTTTATTCTGTTTTCCTATAAAAACCTTCTGTGCCCTCTGTGGCAAATATTCATAGAACGACTTCGACTGTGTTACTCGGTAGCCCTTCGCCTGCCTTATTAACAGCGACGACCCGGTATTCCAATTCCGCCCCGCGGGGCTGCTCGACCAGCGTCGCCTCGGTCAATATGGCGGTGGCTATCGATTGCCAAGCACCGGCGGGCCGCTCTCGGCGCTGGATGGTATAGGCGGCGGCCTTGCCGCCATCTGCCGGGGCCTTCCAGTCTAAAGTTAACCAGCCTGCGCCCTGTTTCACTGCTTCCAGCAGCCGCACTTGGCCGGGCACGGCCAGCGGCGTTTTGCTTTTTCTTCCGGCCCAGCCGATAAGTTTGAGTTTGTCATCATCGTAATCAACCGTATTCTCGGCGTAGAGCAGATCGCTCTTCATGGCTGTGACCAGATCGCCGAGTTTTTCATCTTTGGCCGCGGTTGCGGCCTCGGCGGCAGCGCGGGCGGCCAGAAAATTATCGTGTCGGGACTGGTAGAGTGTCTTTTTCAAACGAACCAGCATTGGGTGAATCGGCGGCTGGGGGAAAATGGCGTTATTATCCAGCATTCCTCGATATAACCGTTCGGCTAATGCTGCAATTTGGGCTTCGCTTTTGGGAAATCTGGGCATCTGTTCTCTCTTTATTATTTAACGGTTATGAAGTTACGGCCAAAACCAACTTTAAGTTTTATATAGTAATCCGCCTCAGTCAAAAAGTCAACTGCTTTCTTGGATATTTACCCCCTGACCAGGCCTTTATCTGTGTTTGTCTGGGAAAGACGGGTTTATAGAATAGGAAATAAATTACCCAACCTTCTTTATTTACTCTATTTCCAGGGTGGAAGCTCGGGCAGATACGAGTCGAACTCAGCAATCAATTGCTCCTCGTAGGCTCCAGCATACTCACCATTGAAAAACTTGTCGAGGGCTACTTCGTAGAGTTGCTGCCAGGAGTCTTGCTCAGCACCGGGGTTGATCGGGTAAAACAGGGCATTATTAGATTTGGCGGCCTTCATGTCGCCGGGTGCATCACCAATCATAAGTATCCGGTCGGGTTCGTATTTACCTACGGCGGCAAATTTTATGTGCTCCGTTTTGGTTCCCATTTCCTGACCGGCGATTATATGAATGAAATTGTCGATATTGTGCTCCTGCCATTCCCGGGTAAGGGCCTCGGTGGGAGTTTGCGAGACGACAATAGCGTCGGCGGCGGGCTGCATTTTCTCTAAAGACTCACGCACAAAGGGGAAAGGCGGCATGCCCTTTACAATTTCCTCAATGGCCCAGTTGACCCGTTCGCTCCAGGCGAGCACATGTTCGAGCTGGGCCTTGGCTTCGGGGCTGGGGGCGTCGGCGATGGCCTTTTGCAAGCCGGCATTACTCAATACGCTATCAGGGGCATCCACCCAGTCAAAATAATGAGGAAAGCTGGGTACTTTGAATCCCCTGCTTTTGACCAGTGGGTGGGTGGGAAGCAGTTCGTGGATAATCCGCTTGGCGGTTTTGTGCCGATTGGCTCCGCGGGTTTTGGAAAACAGATCGGCAAAATCCTTGCATTCACGTGCCGCCTGGGCGACGGGCTGTAAGCCGAAATATCCGATCAGCCAGGGACAAAAACACTCACGCTGCTTGATTCCCATGGTGTCAAAGACACAGCCGTCAGAATCGATACCCACAAAAAATTTCTTGCTCGGCTGAAAATCATGTAAGGGCTGGGCCGGATCAACTGCCATACTAATTCTCCTTTTTAATCATCGTAATATTTATATTCACATACCTTTTTTAGAGACAACTCTTTTGCCTGTCAGGTTTTGTCGCGGCGGAACTGGATCAACATATAGTAGGTTTTTTTCCACCAATCGAAAAAGCATTTGTGAGGCCATGTTTGTCCAAGCTATAACCATACAATTACACGCCGCTGAAGGCCGAGAAGCCGCCATCGACCGGTACGACGATACCGGTAATGAATTTAGCAGCGTCACTGATCAGCCACAGAAGTGTGCCAATTAAATCCATTGGTTCCCCGAACCGTCCCATGGGGGTATGGTCTATAATAATCTTTCCGCGAGGGGTAAGATCGCCCGTTTTTTCCACGGTCAGCAGGAAGCGGTTCTGTTCGGTAAGAAAGAATCCCGGAGCGATTGCGTTGACACGGATATTCGGGGAGTGTCGCTGGGCCATATAAGTGGAGAGCCATTGGGTGAAATTGGAAATGGCAGCCTTGGCGGCCGAGTAGGCAGCGATGTTGGTCAGGGGGCGCAGGGCATTCATAGAAGAAATATTAATTATGACCCCAGTGCCCTTATCGGCCATGTGCCGGCCGACTATCTGGCTGGGGAGCATGGTACCGATGCAATTCAAATCAAAGACATCACGCAGAGCCTTGTCAGGCATTTCAAAGAAGGTTTTGGGCGGAGAACAGGTCGCTTCTTTTTTATTACCGCCGGCACCGTTGATCAAGACGTCGATATGGCCCATGCTCTCCAGGGCGCAGGCGAAGGCATCCTGGACTTCATTTTTATCGAGGACATTAATCCGGACAGGAAGGGCAAAACCACCTTTGGATTCGATTTGTTTACATAGATCGTTGGCCCGCATGTCGTCATAATCAGCCACGCAGACTTTAGCGCCGCGGAGGGCGAGCTGCCGAGCCATCTCGCCACACAAGACACCGGCGCCTCCGGTTATCAGGACCGTCTTATCCTTTACGTCAAATATATCTTTCATTTAAATGTGTTCTCCTATAGATGAAGAGGTGATCTTATATAAATTTTGGTAGCTTTTTGTCCAGTGGTTTTCGGTCGAACCGCATGAAGACGGGCAGACCGTCAACCGCGACTTTTATGGGTGCCTCACCTTGTACCAAGGGACGCACATAATCCCGCATGGCCTGGGTGATGTGATTGCCCTTTTTATTGATATATTCAGACGGCATCATTTTTTCGCCGTTGGCGACATCATAGAGGGGTGCTAATCCCGTAGAACATTTGTAGGGTTCGTTCGATTCGCGAATCAGGGTAACCATTTTGCCGTTTTCGCCGACCAGGGCGGCTTCCACGGCCTTTTGTCCGCACAAATAGGCTTCATTTACATCGGTCTGGGAGGCGAAATGCATAGCGCAGCGCTGGTTAGTACCGAGCTTGTTAAAACGGGCTTTAATACCCACCTCCTTTTCGACTACTTCCTTGAGGACCTCGGCAACGCCGCCGAGTTGTTGATGGCCGAAGCTGTCCTTGGCAAAAGCGCCAGCGTCGGCGGTAATGTAGGTGCCGTCTTCATTTTTGAGTCCCTCCCCGGCGACAATAAATACCCTGCCAAACTTGCCATGTACCTCTTTGACGTCGGCAACGAATTTATCCAATGTAAAGGCGACTTCAGGGACATAAACCAGATGGGGCGCATCCTCTTCAACCCGAGTTGCCAAACCTGCCGCAGCTGCTATCCAACCGGCATTACGGCCCATTACTTCAAGTATTGTGCATGTGTCGGTGGTATAAAGGGCCTCGGTATCCTTACCGGCCTCCATGGCGCAAGTGGCTACATATTTGGCGACGCTGCCATAGCCCGGACAATGATCGGTGTAGGCCAAATCATTATCGATGGTCTTGGGGACCCCCATACATACCAGCTCATATCCGCTGTCCGAAGCAAGTTTATTAACCTTGTCGGCGGTGTCCATGGAATCATTGCCGCCGGCATAAAAGAAGTAGTGAATATCATGAGCCTTGAAGACATCCAAAATACGTTGGTAATCCGCACGGTTTTCCTCGAGGGACTTGAGTTTATAGCGGCAGGAGCCAATAGCGGCGGCCGGGGTTTGCTTGAGGGCATCGATTGTCTCGGGACTTTCGGCCGTAATGTCGAATAAATCTTCTGTCAACACACCCAAAATACCATTGGTAGCGCCCAAGACCCTGTCAATTTTTCCTGATTTCATGGCAGTCTGAATCACACCACAAGCACTGGCATTGATGACTGCGGTGGGCCCTCCTGACTGGGCTACTATAGCGTTGGGTTTTTGCTTCATATTTTTGCCTCCTTGGTTATGGTTTTAAGGTTTTTAAGAATGCCACAGTTGTTGTAAGGGTATAAATAACAAATACTTATGAGGGCCGAGTTTTTTACGGCTTGTAAAATTAGAACTAATATTACCATAAGGCCATGTTGTCGGCAAATGATTTCAGGTACAGGAAGATGATAAAGGGTAATTAGTTAAGAAAGGTTTAATGATGCATGAAAAAACGAGCCGGCGGACGGCGATACATCGGTCGGGTTAAGAGGTGAGGTGCCGCCACACCGGCTACATTCAATTATATATTCGACTTAATAGATAAGGCAATAAATTACTAAATTTTTTTTCGGATGATTTTCCCGGACTGAAGTAAAAAACTACGGAGCCTTAGCGGATGACTTATCTGGGCTTAGCTAGCTGGCTATCTCAACCGTAATGATTTTTTTGGGACCAAGTGTTATTAATACATTGTTGTTTTCCAGCGGTAGCTGTTCTTTTCTCTGCTCGTTCATGTTGGTCAACCAGGCTTCTTGGATTTTTTTATGTAAGATAATTTTAGCGTTGATCTCCCTAAAAGTCGGATTGAACATCCGGATAATCAGGGTGTCGCGGTATTCGCATTTTTTCAGAGCGCTGAGGATGATTTCAGGAGGGGCAATTTCTAAAAGGCTAAGATCTTTGGGCAGGTTGCCGCCTCCGAAGCCGGCCTGAGCAGTTTCCAGGGGAAGATTAAATTTCTCAGCTTCCTGATAAAGTCCACCTTCCTGCCAAGAGCCGGCGTGAGGGAGAATCGCGTAGCGCCATTCGTTGGTTCCGGGTGATTGTGAGAGTTTCATCCAGGGATATACGTCCCATTGATCGATGACGGGTGACTGCATGGCGGTAAAACCACGGAATAAAGTAATACAAAGAGTTCTCTTTTCGTCGCCAACCGCTTCGTATTCTCTAATACCGTCGTTGAGGATGCCCAATCCCACATTATTATCACTTATGTCGACGAATCGATGCATAGGATATTGGGGGTTGGGTTTGTTAAAATATAAGCTGTCAGGGGTACGAACTATGGGGCGCTCAATGACATCAAAAGCCGCCTCGGCGGCGGAAACAGAGGCGTCCAGGCCGGTGGGGAAACAGGCGCGCAGGCGATGCTGTTCGGCCGGATTATCCACTTTCGTAGATATGTCGAGCCACCGCTGCCCTTTGCGCAGGGTTAGAATTGATTCTACGGGCATGGGCACGGTTTTTTCGCTGCGACGGTAATTACCCTGCTGACCTTCCAGATTAAAGGGTACATGGAGCAGATGTTTGATCCGGTAGCGAATCAGATATTCACTGGATTCGAGTTGCTCGATAGAGGGCTCAGTGCCGAGGGTGGTAATGACTTTGTCCTGTTCGGGGGCCATATGAATCCAGGCATGGCCGGATTCGCCGCTATCTTCAAAATAGTGCTGATCGGCAAACTCAACACCGGTTGTTTTGTCCAAGATGTTCAGGCTACCGTCTTTGTTGATCAGGATTCTCAGGTATTCATTTTCCATGGTGGGAGTGGGTTGAGGGGCATTTAATTGAATGTCTAATTTGCCCAGGTCTGATTTCTCCCGTTTCACTGAATAGGTTTTGTAACCGAAAGGAGGGATATCTTTAACTTCTGCATGGAGCTGTACCCGTTGGGAACGAAGTTGTAAGGATATGTCCTGCAGATTCCTTACCAGAGTACCATATGGTGTGCGATTTACTTCGACATGGGGGATCAGTGTGCCTGCTTGATCATAGAGGGCAAAGCCCTGGTAACCGGATTTGTCCGGCAGATCGATGGTTAGAGTGACCACATCCGTACGGGGATAGGGGCAGGGATTGAAAACGGTAATTACGGATTCCTGAGGATCAACATCGTTATTGTCAATCTGTTTCTGGATGGCGGCTAAAGACCTTCTGGTTACTCCCTGGGCGATTATCTCGGCCTGATCGAAACGATGCATCATGTCTTTTTCCATCTGATCGATGCCGGCGCCACAAATATCATCATGAGGATGGTTCTGGAGCAGGTATCGCCAGGCCAGATCGAGAGCAGATTTCATATATTCGCCGCCGAGGATCCAGCCCAAGGAGGCAAAGGGTTCGGCCCAGCGCTGTAAAACAGTTTCGACCTGAGCATTGCGGCGTTTTATCTTGGTGCGGCTGGAAATTACATCTCCCATCAGATGGGTCCACTTGCCGGTGGCGCCGGGATCTCTGCTTTCACCTTTGATAACATAGGGATCGCGCAGCTCTTTGATCATTTGCTTCATGAAATTTTCCATAGAATCCTGGCAGATTTCAGAGCCCAATGATTTTACTATTGGTTTGCAGGCTTCAATTAGTTCGGTTTCGCGGGGATCGGGTGAGGAGCAATCGAAGCCCTGCATGCAGGCGATATGGCTGGTACTAAAATGCTCGCTCTCGTCAGCTATCAATTTTTTAAGCTGTTGGGGTAGAATCTGCGTATTAAAGGGAGCCTTTTCAGGGACCAGCGGATAATAATGGTCGTGGGGATGGTGTTCATTGTTGAGCCGGAAAGGTAAAGCGCCACGATCCCAGTCATACCACCACTCATCCCGACTCATGCCAAAGCGAGCCATGCGGTATATATAAAAGTAGTAACTAAAGCGAGACAAGGCTCCAAAGCGACAGCCGGTAAGACGTGAACCGTCGGGCCCTTCCAAAACAAACTCCGATTTGGGGGTGTTGATGCCGCGATAAAATATTATGGTGTCGATATCAAAGCCGCGGTAAATTTGCGGCATCTGTGAGGTTTGGCCGTAGGAAAAGGGAGTATAACCGACCTTGTTTACCTTGCCCCATTTCTGAGCCAGACGATGGCCTATAACCAGGTTTCTAACCAGAGATTCGCCACTTACAATATATTCTTCGGGCAGGGAATACCAGGGGCCGACAATAAGCCTGCCGGCTTGAATATGTTTTTTGACCAGGTCTTCTTTTTCCGGTCGTAAGTCGAGATAGTCCTCCACCGCCATAGTCTGGGAGTCCAGCAGGAAAGAATGATAACTTTTATCTCTTTCCAGTAAATCGAGCAGATTGTCCATGAATTCCAGTAGCAGGAGACGGGTCTCCTGAAAAGGATATACCCAGTCGCGGTCCCAATGGGTGTTGGATATAATATGAACCTTGTAGTTTTGGGGAGTATCCAATTTATTACTCATCATACAACCGT
>Ga0272441_10009204_pt1 | contig 15336 bp, 15 predicted proteins | sample SSMProp6N_FD_193582 | JGI IMG/M metagenome (GOLD analysis project Ga0272441, IMG submission 193582) | Marine sediment archaeal communities from Little Sippewissett salt marsh, Falmouth, MA, United States - SSM-Prop-6N | ecosystem: Environmental > Aquatic > Marine > Wetlands > Sediment ... | reverse complement strand
AGCAAAAGTATCGTTCCAGCGGTTGAGGAAGCCGAAAAAGGCAATCACCGCCACGAGATCAACGATTTGCGCATCGCAGAAATGCTCTTTCAGGGCCGCCATGTCCGCCGCCGATACGGCATTGGGCACGTGCCCGGCGCCTTGCGCCACCCACAAGGCGGCGCGTTCGGCCGGCGAAAATTGGTCCGACGTCTCATAGGCCCAGATGGCATCGAGCTTTTGCGGACTGATCTGCGCCTTGGCCGCCTGATGGTGGGTGTGGGTCTGACAATAGACGCAGCCGGCGGCGCGGCTGGCCATGAACGCTGCCATGCGCTTGATCTCGTCGGGCAGCGCCGACGGCCCTTGCACGACGACACCAAGGCCCGCAAACGCTTCCACCAGCCCGGGCTTGCGCGCCATAATCAGCATCGAATTGGGCAAAAACCCCATGACCTCTTCGACCAGTTGAAACACGCTTTCAAGCTCAGGCACGTCTTCGCGGCGTACGCCGTCTAGGTTTGGTGATGGTGCAGCCGCCATCGGCCTCTCCTCCGCTCCAAGCGCCGCCATAGCAGCAGGAGGCACGACGGTACACCGGCTGCTACGGCCTGACAAAACGCCGCCAACCGCTGAGCTAAAAAGAGGAGGGGGGCGCCGGCGCTAGGCGTGCCAATCTTCCATGAGTTCGTCGATGAACCCGGTCGCCACGCTTACGAGCATATGCAATTCGTCTATGGCCGCACGCCGCGCGTCGCTGGAGGTCAGGGTTTCCGCCTTGGCGGTTGCATCGCCTAGCACCCAGGCGCCAACGCCGCGCGCGCAGCCTTTGAGCGTGTGGGTTGCTTCCTTCCAGGCCTTGTCGTCGCCGACCCGTTCAGCGGCGGCGGCAAGCCGTTCTAGGCTGACGAAAAGCTGCTGGCGAAACAGCCCGAGGATTTCCGCCTCCAGGTCGCGCCGCCCCATGGTGAATTTCGACAAATGCACAAGATCGATGGGCCGTTGCGCGACACCGGCGATTCTTTCCGGGTGCGCAGCACTCTCAGGCGTTACCTGGGTGGTCGCGGGCTGCATTCGGTTTCCTTCCGTATCAGGACAGCGCGCGCAGGCTACGGGCAAAATCCATAGGAAGTATTAAAGCCACTGCGTGCATCCGAATTGCGTGCATCCGAATTGTGTACATCCGAATTGTGTACATCCGAATCACGTGCACGCATCAGCCTATCGTATTATCGCGGCCTATGCCTAACCTGGCGGCAGCGGGCTAACGCCGAACAGCCATCCGTGGCCAATCAGCAGCACCAGGTACAGCGCCACGCCCACCAACGGCCATACCAGGCCGATCTCGCGGATGTTGAACGAGTTGCGCCCGGTAATGATGGCGCCGAACGGCAGGTTAGAGGTCTGAGCGGCATAGGCCTCCCAGCGCGCACCGAGGGTCTGGGCGCGCTTGGCATCGATCAGCGGCGGGCCGATCAGCGCCAAAACGGCGAACGTGCCGAAGAAAATCAGCGACGACAGATCGCCGTTCACGGCAATATGCGCGATCGACCAGAGCTGCACCCCCCACAAGAACGGGTGGCGGGTAACGCGCAAAATGCCTTTGGCCACGTCCGGCTCATCGACCAAGGCCCCCGCCGCGGTCGGGTTTTTGACCACGAAGCCGATGACCACCAGCATCGCCGCAAGCAAAATCAAGATCATGGACAGGTGCCACAGCCACGGTTCAGCTACCCATAGCAGCGTAAATGTTTCTGCGCTGGCGCGGTTATAGGCCATGCAAAACCAGACGATGACGATGAGCGCGATAAGCGAATATACGCCCGTATAGGCATTCTCGCCGATGCGCCCGACAATCAGGCCGCGCAGCCGGGAACTCGAAATGCCTATGTGGCTAAACAGAAAAATGGCCGCGGCCACGACCAGATTTAATGTCGGATCAGCAATCATAGCCTGCCATTGTCCATCAAAACCAAGCTTTCACAACCCCCACCCCGCACGCCTTGGCGTTAGCGGTATACGCCGCGCAGGCTGGACGCACATCACACTGGCAGGCCGCCTCCTAGCCCGCTAGACTGCACCTTCCGCTGCTTTAGCGGCATCTTGCACCCCCAACCTGGAGGATCGGCTCCGTGCCGGACCACCCGCTCAAACGGCGCACCCTGAACGCCCGCACTTCCGCCGCCACCGGCGCCGGAGACAGCCAACGCGCCGGCGCGCGCGCGCCGGCCGCTGACAGGGCACCGCAATCCGCCAGCCCGGCCAGCCTGAACAGCCCTGACATCGCGCCCGATCCGCCGGGGGACGGCGGCGATATGCGCTTCGACCAGGCGCCTATGCTGCCGCTGCCGCCGGCTGCATCCACAAGCGCTGGCACAGCTACGGTACCAGCCCATGGCCCGCGCCGGGCCGCGCCGGTGCCGCTCTATCTAGCCACCATCGCCAGCGCGTTTTGGGCCGGGATGATGGGTGCCTATGCCATTGGCTATTTTGGGCCGGCGGGGCTTTTGACGTTGCCGCCATTGAGCCTGGCGGGCCTGGCCGTTGCGGTATTTGCGCCCTTGAGCGTGATTTGGGGATTTGCGCTGGTCATATGGTGGGGCGTTCAGATGCGCGCCAGCGCCGACCACGTGGCCGAGGCAACGCGAGCGCTTCTGGCCCCATCGCCGACGGCCACCGCGGCCGCCGCCAGCGTCGGCGCCACGGTTTCACAGGAAGTGCAGCGCATGGACGAGGCCTTAAAACAGGCCGAAGCTCGGGCGGTAGATTTACGCAAGGGGCTAAGCGCCGAATTAAACAGCCTGGAGGCCGCCAGCGCCCGCGCGGAAATGCGCGCGCGCACCGTGCGTGACCTAGTCAGCACCGAACGTACAGCGCTTATTGAAGCCGGCCAAAAGCTGGAACAGGAATCCGCGACCATCGTCGAGGCCACCCGCGCGCAAGTGGAACTGGTATCGAGCGTGACCGGCCGCGCCGCCGAACAGATGAACGAAGCCCAAGGCGGCATCGTCCGCGCCAGCGACTATTTATCGAAGACGCTTGAGATGATCTCGCGCTCCGCCAAGGCGGTGCGCGAAAACGTCGAGGCACAGGCGGACCGGCTGGACGCCGCCGCGCAAGACGCCGTCACCCGCGCCGGCGAGTTGGCCGGCCGGTTTGCTGACCAAAGCGAGGCGCTATCGCAAAACGCACACTCATTGGCCGAGGATAACGAGCGCGCCGTGCGCGCCTTCGCAGAACAGCGCGAGACCCTGGACAGGCTGGCGGGCGATCTGCGGGCCCGGGCCACGGCCATTGAAAAGACCATTCAAACCCATGCTGGGCTGATCGACGCCGCGCTCGATGCCGCCGATGCTAAAGCCATGGGGCTGGGCCCGCGCGTCGCCAAAGAGGCGGAGCGTCTAACCCACGCCGCGCGCGATGCCGCCAACCAGGTTGAGCACACCTCCAGCGTTTTAGAAGCGCGCACCAGCGAATTGCAGAAACACATCGCCAACGCCACCGGTCATCTAGCGCAAGCGATGGATTTTTCCTCCAAGAACGTGGATGCCAACAGCGAACGCCTACAGACCTTGCTCGGCAATATCGGTAGCGCTGCCCAAGACGCCGCCGAAGATATCAAGGCGGCAACCGAGGCCATGGGCGCGCATATGGAGCGGCTGCCGGAGGATGCCGGCGTGCAGGCCGACCGTCTGCGCGCCGTTATGACCGAGCAGATCGGCGCCATTGCCGCCATCGCGGAATCCGTGGCCGACGCGCTTGAGCGCATGAGCCCCGGCCCGGCAGCAGGCGCCTGGCCGCCGGTCGACTCGCACCGCGAGCCGGGCCCGGCGGCGGGCGCGCGCGAGCTGCAATCGGGGCCGTCCGATCAAGATACAAGCTCAGCGCCGCCGCCGTGGCGGCTCGGCGACGTCATTTCCGCCGCCCGTGCCCGCGAAGGCCGCAGCGCCCACATGCCGCGCGCGGCCCACCACATCATCGAGACGCTGCAATCATTGTCCATAGACCTCGACCGGGCGCTCGAAGAAGAACCGCCGCTCGACCTGTGGAAACGCTACCGCGCCGGCGAGCGCAACGTGTTTACCCGGCGGCTGGCCAGCCTCAAAAACACCGAACGCCACCAGCGCATTGCCGACCGCTACAAGGACAACGCCGAATTTCGCGACGACGCAGAGCGCTACATGGTGCAGTTCGAAACCCTGCTCACCAACGCCGCGCAGCAAAACCCCGACGGCCTCATAGCCGAGACCTACCTGTCGTCGGATATCGGCAAAGTCTACGCCCTACTCGCAGAAGCCACCGGCCGCGTCAGCTGAGATGCCGTGCACAACCCAGTGCCAGCACCAGGCGCTTACACGCGCGCCGACGGCATCCACATGAAGCGGCAGAATGATACCGTGGCAGAATGAGCCAACTCACCGTCGTCATCCCTGTCTACAATATGGGCGATGTGGTACACGTCGCTGTGGCCAGCGTCCTGGCGCAACCGGTTGACGCCTCGGTGATTGTCGTCGATGACGCCTCTAGCGACCCGGTATCGCTCAGCGCCGCGCACGCAGCTGACCCCCGGGTGTCCCTCCTTCGCCATGACCGCAACGCCGGCGCTGCCGCCGCGCGCAATACCGGCGCCAAGGCGGCAAAGACGGCATGGCTCACGTTTCTCGACGCTGATGATTGGATGCTGCCGGAAACGCTTGCCACCCGCTTGGATTTTGCCACGGCGTATAGCGTACAAAACCCAGACCATACCGCCATTTATGGCTGCGGGTGGGTGACGCTAGATAAGGTCACGCGGGTGCAGACCATACGCCTGCCGAACCCGGCATTGAGCACAACCGATATGGCCAGCGGCTGCTGGTTCAGTCCGGGCTCATGCGTATTGATGCCAACTGCGCTCTATCTAAGTCATCTGCAAGACGAAACGATGCAGCGGCTGGAAGACTATGATTGGAGCATCCGCTTAGGGTTAAGCGGCGCGCGCTTTGTCGTTCAGGATATCGCCGGGGCCGTCATCCAGCCCAGCGGCCGCGCGTCCTTCGCCGCTGTTGTGGCGGCGGCGGATGTCATACAGCAGCGATACGCACCGCTTGCGACGTCGCATAAGATGCTGCATGACAAAATCTGCGCTTATCTCGATGTGGAGGTGGGTGCGGCTGCGTGGCGGGAGCGGGCCTATCTCACCGCAGCCTTGCGGTTGGTGCGGTCTTTCTTGCGCGTTCCGCGGGCGCGCTTGCATCTAAGCCCCGGATGGACATACCGGCCGCTCAACACCCCTGTGGATATGCCCAACCCCGTTGCGCCTTACGGTATCCCGCCGGCTAAAGGAGCCTAGCTTGCGGGCAGGTTTTCGGATGCGGTTTCGGTTGACCAGATGACAAGCTCGCGGATCACCTGTTGCAATGCGGTGTTCATGGCCGCCGCCACGTCCGCCGGCGTGTCGGAGGGGGCGTTTTCTTGCGCCTTGAATATGGCGCCGGCAAGAACCGTTTGACCGTCCAGCCAGACGAGTTTGGCGCTGATCCGCACGGTGACGACGGCCTGCGCGCTTGCGGTGCCCGCGGATGAAATCCGCGCCTGAAAATCGCGCAGATCGCTAATCAGCGCTACATTCGACTGCACCGCGACCGTCTGCCGACCGGTGGATTCCTGCATACCCGCGTACTCGAAGCTTTCGGTTATGAGGTCGCGCACCATGCGGGGCGCGCGGTCGCTCCAGCGGGCATCCGCAAGGTATTTGAGGGCATACGGACCATCGTAAATGGCCATGCGGTTGGTATCGATTGCGCGTTTGGCCAGCGGCTCTTCGATGATGAGCTGCCACGGTGGCGTATCCAGCGTTTCGGGAAAATCAGACGGCGCTTGCAAATGGTAGAGCGTGCTGGGGGCATTGCTGGGGCCGATAAGGCCGCCGGTGCAGCCGGCACCCAGAGCGGCAACGAGCAATACCGCCAACAGACGGCCGATAGAGCGGCTCACTACGTGTTCCGTAAACGTCACTTTTTATACTCCGCTGGGTCTTCGCCGAGCAAGAATTGGGTGGGGTTGCGCTCGATCTCCACCAGCAAACGGTCGACCGACCGCACCATCTGCCGCGTATCGCGCAGCAAACGGTCGATCTCGGGAATGCTGCTCTTGGCCAACTGATCCAGCGCCGGTTCCGCCTGCGCGATCAAACCGCGCGCATCCTCCGCCAGCGCGCCATAACCGACAACGGCAACCTGCAGGTCGTCCATCATCACGTTCATCTTGGTGGTAACGTCAACCACCTGATCCGACGCCTCGGACAAATTCTTGAGGATTTCATCTATTTCCACGTTGTTGGCCGCGACGATGCCCGACACGGTTTCCACGTCGCGTACGGTGGCTGAAATCTGGCCTTCATTTTCGCTCAGCAAGCGGTCAATGCGGATGAGAAAATCGTTTGCCGCTGTCAGCACCAGCGGCGCCGACGTAATCAGTTCCTGCACCGCCGACCGGTCGGCGATAATCCGCGGCAAATCCTCACCTTCTTTGGCTTCCAGATCCGGGCTGTCAGGCGAGCCGCCGGTGATTTCGATGAACGCCACCCCGGTTATGCCTTGAAACTCGAGCCTGGCCTGGCTATCCACCTTCACCGGCGTGCGGGTATCTATGACAATCAGGATACGCACAAACCGCGGGTCGTCGCCGATGGAGATTTCGGTTACCTCCCCGACTTTGATGCCGTTGTAGCGCACATCGCCGCCGACCGAGAGCCCGGCCACTGAGCCGTCGAAATAAACCTCATAGGTGCGCCGTTCGACGTCGCCCTCAAAGCCCGCGAGCCACACGAGAAAAATAAAGGCGGCCACAGTCGTTGCCGCGGCAAAGGCGCCGATCAGCACATAATTTGCCCGTGTCTCCACCTTCGTTTAACCCCTAACTGTCAAACGGCATGCGCACGCGCCGCCGCCCCTGCCGCCGCGCGCGAACGCGGCCCTTGAAAATACTCTTTGATCCACGCGTTTGGATATGCGGATACCTCACTAATCGGCCCGACCACCATAACATGCCGCTCCGCCAATACGGCCACCCGGTCGCAAATGGCGTAAAGACTATCGAGGTCGTGGGTAACCATGAACACGGTCACGCCCAGCGCACCGGACAATTGCTGGATCAACAGGTCGTATTCCGCCGCGCCGATCGGATCAAGACCCGCCGTCGGCTCGTCGAGAAACACGATCTCCGGGTCGAGGGCGAGCGCGCGGGCCAGCGCGGCGCGTTTGCGCATGCCGCCTGACAATTCGCTGGGCAGTTTTGGCCCCGCTGACGGCTTCAGCCCGACCATGGCGATTTTTTCGGCCGCCAGTTCATCCATCAGCCGGGTCGGCAAATTTAAATGTTCGCGCATCGGCACTTGTATGTTTTGAGCAACGGTTAACGCCGAAAACAGCGCACCATCCTGAAACGCCACGCCCCAGCGCTGCTCAACGGCCTTGCGCGCCTCGCCGCGCAAAGTTGACACTTCTTGGCCAAACACCCGCACCGACCCTTCATCGGGCCGCTTCAACCCGACGATGGAGCGCAGCAAAACCGATTTGCCGGTTCCCGAGCCGCCAACAACGCCCAAGACCTCCCCGCGGCGGACGTCGAGCGATAACCCTTCGTGCACCACCTGACTGCCGAACTGATTGCGCAGATTGCGCACTTGAATGATGTTTTCCGCGTCCTCAGCCATCGCCCTAATACCCAACCGCGGTGAAGAAAATGGCAAACGCCGCATCAAGCACAATGACGGTAAAAATGGATTTGACCACCGACGAGGTGGTGCGCGCGCCGACGGATTCCGAACTGCCGGTAACGCGTAAGCCTTCCAGACACCCGATCACTGCAATCGCGAAGGCCAGAAACGGCGCCTTTACCAGGCCGATGAAAAACGTCGTCGTTCCCACCGCCTGGTCAACGCGCGCAAGGTATAGCTGCGGCGACATATCGAGCAGAAAATACACCACCGCGCCACCGCCCAACAGGCCCATAACATCGGCAAAAAACGTCAGCACCGGCATCATCAGCACAAGGGCAATCACCCGCGGGGCAACCAAAACGGCGATTGGGTCGAGCCCTAAGGTGCGCATAGCGTCGAGCTCTTCGCGCGCCTTCATCGAGCCGATCTCAGCGGTAAACGCGCTGCCCGAGCGCCCGGCGACGATTATTGCGGTAATCACAACGCCCAATTCGCGCAGCACCGAAATAGCAACAAGATCCACCGTGAAGACTTCCGCGCCAAACAGCTTGAGTTGCGAGGCGCCTTGTTGCGCCATCACCGCGCCGAGCAAGAACGACAACAACCCGACGATGGGGATGGCGTTGAGCCCGACGCGCTCCATATGGCTGACGACAGAGGTGAACCGTAATATGCGCGGGCGGACGATAATATGGGCGATGATGCTGAGAACGATGCCCATCATGTTCAGTATCGCCACGACCTCGGCCACGAAATTCGCTACCGTGCGGCCCATGCGTTCGGCGATTTCTACCAGCACGGGCCGGTATTCCGGTTCGATGTCACACGGCTGATCGCTGGCGCGCGCCAGCGCGATCAATTGGCCGTAGAAACCATCGCACCCCAAAATTTCGACCTTGGCACCGGCGGCGGCGAGGTCGCGCTGGGTGCGGTAGACAAGCCAGGCGCCGGCCGTATCCAGGTCGGTGATATTGGCCAGATCGATCGTCACCCGCGCGTCACGGTCGCGCAGCGCGCCGGATAGGGTGTCGGTCGCCGCGCGCAAGGGCGCTTCGTGCGGGCCGACATGACGCACCGTCCACGGGCCGGAAAGAACGACCCGGCCGCCATCCTGGCTTTCTTGCGCATCAAACTGGGTCGACAAGCCGCTCACCCTATCCCCCGCATCGGCGTGCGGCGCGTATGCGTGCCCATATTTGGACTATCTGACATTGCTTGTAACGCGCTTTCCCATGCACTATGACGCCGTGTCCAAGTGTAGCTATAGCGCGATGCAGTGCCAAAGTCAGGCGCGGCATCGCGGCACATGGGCGCCGGACGCAAGGTCGGCTAAACGTTTTAGGCGTGCATGATTTTGGAGGACAAGATGCCAAGAGTAAAACAGACCGATGCCGGGTTTCGGGCAATGCGTACAGCAAGAACGCTGGTTTTGCTTACGGCAGCGGCCATGATGCTCCCGATGATGCGCGATGCGGCAACAACCGGCGCTTACGCGCAAGAGGCAGCGCCGGCGCCAGCACAAATCGCCGGAGACCCGGAAAAGGGCAAGCGCGTCTTCGTGCGCTGCGGCGGTTGCCACACCGTCAATGAAGGCGGCCCCAACCGGCTCGGCCCTAATCTATATGGCATTGTCGGGTCGCCGTTCGGCATTCGCGGTGACGGGTATGCGTATTCCGATAACCTTCTGGAACTCAAAGCCGAAGGCCGCGTATGGGATGTGGCGACGCTTGACGCCTATCTGAAGAAGCCAAAAGACTTGATCCCGCGCGGCAAAATGGCCTTTATCGGCCTGCCCAAGGATACCGACCGGGCCAATGTCATTGCCTATCTTGCAAGCCAAGGCGGCGCGCCGGCGGAATAACCGCCACACCTAGATGCGCACGCCACGGGCGCTAATTGGCAATGTCACGAACTGGCAATGTCACGAGCTAGCAATATCAATTGCGATTTTGCCGAAATGCGCACCGGCGCCCATATGCTCCAAGCCGGCCTTGAGACCTTCGAGCGGAAAGGTAGTGTCGATCACCGGGCGCAGTTGGTGCAGCGCCATGGCTTTCAGCATGTCTTCGAACTGGGTGCGGTTGCCGACGGTAATGCCGTGAATGCGGGCGTTTTGGGAAAACACCGTCGCCACGTTCATGTCTTTCACCATGCCGGACAATAAGCCGATGATGGCGATATGCCCGCCGACGCGAATGGCCGCCAGCGATTGCGCCAAGGTCTGCGCACCGCCGACCTCGACCACGTGATCGACGCCGACGCCACCGCACGCCGCGCGCGCGGCGCGGCCCCAATCTTCGGTCTTGCGGTAATTGATGAGATGATCCGCACCCAGCGCTTCGGCGCGGGCGAGTTTTTCATCCGACGACGACGTAACGATGACCCGCGCCCCCGCCGCCTTGGCGAATTGCAGCGCAAATATCGAGACCCCGCCTGTGCCTTGCACCAGCACCGTGTCACCGGCCTTAAGCCGGCCTTCGACGATCAGCGCCCGCCAAGCGGTCAAGGCCGCGCACGGCAAGGTCGCCGCCTCCAAGTCACTGAGATAATCCGGGACTTTGACCACCCCTTCTTGCGACAGCACCACGTAGTCTTGCGCGCAGCCGTCGAGCGGCCCACCGAGCGCTTGCATCAGGTTGTCAAGCGTTGGCGCGCCGGCGATCCAGGTTTGGAAAAATAACGGGCACACCCGGTCGCCCACCGCCACGCGCGTCACCTCGTCGCCGACGTCCACCACAATGCCCGCCCCATCGGACAGCGGCACAAGCGGCAGCGCGTGCTGGCCGGCCAGGCCCATGCAGGTGGCCAGGTCGCGGTAATTAAGGCAAGCGGCCTTGAGCTGCACCACAATGTGCTTTGGCCCTGCCTTAGGCACCGCGCGCGTTGCCAGTGCCAGATGCTCCAGGCCATACGCGCCTTGAATTTCCATTGCTCGCATACCCGGGCTCCCGTACCGTTGAGGGTGATCGTTGCGGACGCGCGATCGGTTCTGACGCAGGCGCCAAAACCTGTCAAACCCGGGCCACCTGTCAAACCCGGGCCCTATGATGGTCGAGCCAGGCGCACATCCCCCACCGTCGCGGTCGCTCATCCGGCAAACCGGCCAATCGCAGCCGGCGCCCGTCTAAACGGGCCGCGTGCCCTTAACCTGGCAGCGGTGCATGACGCGCCGTGTGGCTGCATCAAACGCATCACGGCGGTGATTGGCGCAGCGGTTGTCCCAAATCAACAGGTCGCCGACGCGCCATTGGTGGGTCCAAGCAAAGCGCGCATCGGCGCAATGGGCCCATAACAGGTCCAAGAGCGCATCGCTTTGCGCCACCTCCATGCCGGCGATCCACGCGTTGCGGCGGCGGCCAAGATAAAGCGCCTGCGCACCGGTTTCCGGGTGGGTACGGATGATCGGATGGCGGGCGCCGGGTGCCTGCGTGACATCGCGCACCGGCACAGCCCCTTTGCGCAAGCGGCCGGTACTGGTGTAGCTGGAATCATGGTTGACGCATCTGCCTTCAATCTGCGCGCGCAGCTCTGCCGGTAGCGCCTTAAGCGCTGCCACCATATTGGCAAAGCTGGTGTCACCGCCGTGCGGCGGGATTTCCAGCGCGTAGAGCACGCTGGCCATGGGCGGTTCTGCCACATACGACATGTCGCTATGCCATTCCGCCTCATCCGCGCCCAACGCGCCTAACGGCTTGCCGCCCTCCATGACGTTGGAAATGATCCACACCTCCGGCCGGGATTTTTCTTGCGCCCCGGCGGTTGCGTATTCGCTGGCCGGCGCCCGGTCGAGCGGGCCGAACCGGCCGGCGAAGGCCACCAAATCGTCGTCCGTCAAGTGCTGGCCGCGAAACAGCAGCACGGCGTGCCGCAGCCACGCCGCGCGCAGGTCTGCAAATGCCTCATCATCCAGTGTGCGCACGTCCAGGCCGCGAATTTCCGCCCCGATGATGGCACCCGTCGGCACCACATCAAAGCGCCGGCTGGCGGTTACGGCAACATCACCCATCTATCCGGTCCCATTCCTGTATATACACGCGCGCTTTATATGCCGGCGCCATATATGCCCGCACCATACGCCTATGGGCGCTAGAGCTGCGGCAAGGCGATGGCCCGCATCTTTGCGGACCGGTCAAGCGCTTTCAAAATAGCGTGCTCCACCTCGCGCGCCCATGGGGCGGTGCTGTCTTCCACAAAGGCATGCAATTCTATCAGTAATTCGCGTAAGGCGTCGTTTGCGGCATTGAGGGCGCTGACCGTCAGCGTCTCGTCCATGCCGTGCCCGGCAGCGCCGATGCGGTTTTGCAAATCCCCGTCCAAATGGCCGGTCGCATCCCGGAAGATTACGCGGAACATATCGTTTTCGCGTACGCGCACATCGGCGGCGCGGTCGTATTCGAGGCCGGCGCAATACATCAGCAGGCCGACCACCGCAGCGCTGCCGGTTGAATAGGTGGCGTTGAGATTGGGGGCGATGTCCATCAGCATGGTGCCGAAGGCGCCCATCAACAGGTCGTTGGCTTCAGGCCGCATTGCTGTGCCCTTCAAAGTCTTTAAGCAGCCGTTCGGCGATAATTTCGTTGTGGCGCGCGGTGCAATAAAGGCCGGAGAACGCCAGCACCGGGTCTTTGTTGTCGCCGGTGGCATAAGCGTGGCTGGACGATATCCAGATGCCCAACCCTTTGACGGCGGCAAACAGCTCCCACCACGCCAGCGCCGCCGGGTCGGCGGCAAGGCCTGAGGTCTTTTCCCACAGCGCAATCGCTTCCACGCGCGAGATAAGCGAGCCGGGCAGATCGGGGCCGGAGGCCGCCCATAACGGATCGAGCGCCCAGGCGAGGTCTTCCAGCGCATCGCCTAAATGGCACATTTCCCAATCGAGCACGGCAGTAATCTCACCATCCTCGTCAAAAAGGAAATTGCCGGTGCGGTAATCACCGTGCACCACCGATAGTTTTTGCGCCGGCGGCGGCGGGGTGCGCCGCAGCTTGCGGATGGCGGCGCGGGCGATGGGGTGCGGCTCCAACTGATCGGCGTCGATGACGCCTTCCCAATAGTCGAGCTCCTTGTTCCAGCAGCCATCGAGCGCTGGCACCGGCATACGGTCGGTAAGGCCGCACGCCGCCGGGTCGGTGGCGGAGATGGTGCCTAGATGCCGCCAGAATTGCTCCCCCAGCTTGGCAGCATGCTCCCCATACGGATTTTCCGTAAACGGTGACGCCGCCGCGCCGCGGGCGATCTCCGACATCACGAAAAACGGCCGGTCGAGCCACTTTTCGTCCATTTCCAGAAACAGCGCTTCGGGCACCGGCACGCTGCTGCCGAAAAACGCCCGATAGGCGTTGAACTCCACGTCACGCGCGGTGTCGATCAAGCTGCCGGTGGGGTCGCGGCGCAAAATCAGGCCGCGGTCTTCTCCCGGCATCGTCGCATCGGTGCGCAAATGCACCTTGACCCGGAACGTCTCGCGCGAGGCGCCGCCGTGAATGCGCTCGATCGCCTCCACATCGGCGGTGGAAACGTCGGGCATATGCGCTTCGAGGTAATCCGAAAACCGCTCCGCAAGAGCGGCGAGCGCAGGCTCTAAGGGTTCTGCCGCGCTCATGCGGCGCCATCCAACAGATCAACAAAGCCCGATGGCGCGTGCGCGCCGATAATCAATTGCTCAAGCACCCCCTGGCCTTGGCGCACAGTGCCGTCCGGGGTTGTCATGGTGGCGGACGAAAACGCCTGGATGTGCAAATGCTCAAACGACAGCGCCGGCGCGTCCGCTAGTACGATTTCGTCATAGCCGGTTTCAAGCGCGCCTTTGTGCGTGCCGTGGGCCCAGGTGGAGCCGACATAGCCTAAGCCCTGCATGTAAAACGTATAATGCGGGTCAATAGTAATCACCGTATCGCCGTCATGGCCGCGCAAGGTGAGCGTGCACGCAGCGGCGTGCCGCGTGCCCGGCTTGAAGGTCACGCGCGACGCGCAATGCGGATAGTCCACCGGCGCGCCACCGACAGCGCAGATCACCGCGTTGGTGTTCCAGGGGTGGCCTTGGGCATCGGCGTTGATGTGATAGAGCGAAATCAGGTCATCAAAATTGAGCGGGCACCACAGCCAATAAAATTGCGGCGCGGCGGGCGGCGCCACCGGCTGAATATCGGCCGCGCCCACCGGCCGTATGCCCCACGAGCGGTCGCGGGTGCCGCGGTAGCGCGGCGCGCTCACCTCAAAGCGCCGGCCGTGCACCTCGATCCAGCCGTCCCAGGTGCCGTTTTGCGTCAGCCGCGTGTAATCCATCACCGTCCGCGGGCCCACACGATGGATGAAGCGCGGCTCCTCGATGGCTTGGGTGCGGCCGGTGAAGGTCACATCAGCGGTGATGCCATGGGCGTTGTCGTCTACGCGGACGCGCAGCACCTGCAGCGGCTCGACGATGTCGATGCGCACCGGGCCCACCTGCGTGTCCAAGCGCTCCATATCCATGACCTTAGAGGCGTGCAGGTTTTTCTGCACCCCATCGACGATCACGCAAAACGAGGCATCCATGATGTTGTGGCCGGGATAGACGCCGAACGCCACCGCGAAATGCCCATCGCCGCCGACGTCGCCGGCATCTTGCGGGTAGCCATTGAAGAAATAGCGGTCGTAGAAGTTGCGGTCGGTCCCCGCATAGGCGATGGGTACCGGCGCCTGGTGGATGGGGTAATCATCCCCTTTTGTCAGCATATGGACCCTCCTGCTGCGTTTTGGGCCTGCTTGGGTACATGTTCGGGTAGACTGTGAGCCGGGCAGCGGCGACGGGTCAAGCCGCCGCGGGCTTGGGTGGAGGAACACGCCGATGAAATTTTGGCTGATGATGGCCGCTCTCAACGGGTTTATCGCGGTGGCCGCCGGCGCCTTCGCGGCGCATGGCTTAGACGGCCGCGTCGACGCGCGGGCGCTGGCGGCGTTTGACACCGGTGCGCGCTACCACATGTTTCACGCGCTGGCCTTGCTCGCCGTCGCTTGGCTGGCGAGCCTCGGTGCCCTACCAGCCACGACCGTGGCCGGATGGGCCTTCGTGCTTGGTATCCTCCTCTTTTCCGGCTCGCTGTATTATTACGGGCTGACGGAAGCGCGCACGCTGGTGATGCTCACACCGCTGGGGGGTGTGGCGTTTTTAGCCGGATGGGCCGGCCTCGTATGGGCGGCAATATCCCTCCCCAAATAGGAGTTTATCCCTCTCTAAATAGGGGTTTACGGGGTCATGACACCCGCCGCGCCTTGCTGTATGGTCGCGCGCAAAATGACGCTTTAAGCGCATAAAACCACCGTATTCTCAGGGAGATACCACGGCATGAGCGAAGCCGCTGCAACGCCTGCACCCAGTATTCCATCCGAGCCGCTGATGAGCGTCGCCGACGCCCACGCGCTGATGACATCCCCGGGCACACCGTTCGAAATGGCCGAAGCGGAGATCCGCGGCCTCAAGATGCGGGTCTGGGCGCAAGCCAAGCCCAACCTGCGCGCGCTCTTCGACATGGCGCAAGAGCACAGCGCAGATGAGTTCGTGGTGTTCGAAGACGACAGGCTCACCTATGGCGCCTTTTACAAAGCCGCGTGCGCCTTGGCGCACATATTGAAAAACGACTACGGCGTTCAAAAAGGCGATCGGGTGGCCATTGCCA